>JAABUL010000505.1_pt1 | contig 82732 bp, 77 predicted proteins | sample 5559151 | NCBI WGS metagenome assembly JAABUL01 (sample SAMN10711876, study PRJNA513368) | rock metagenome | isolation source: Antarctica rocks | place: Antarctica: Victoria Land, Pudding Butte sud
ATGCTACGGAATACAGCCTACTGCGTACCCCAATTGGCTGACTGCTGAAGTGTGTAGAGACCTTGTAAGGAGACTTTGCCTCTGATCTTCAGTCCTTCTCAATCTAAGGGATTTTCAAAATATGGGCCTCCTCACGACACTTGCAGCTTGCTCCCTGAACCAATGGGTTGGTCCAGATATGTCGTACCCAACCAAGTCAAGCTGATGCTCCTTTAGGCTCTCGATTTCGAAGGAAACGCTGAACGGATTATTGAGAGCATCGGAGTAGCTAAGTGTAAGAACGCAACGCTCAGAGTTGGACCGGAGCTTGAGATAACCGGCTATGGATGTCTCGAGTATGTAGAACTCGGAACCTAATCGTACATCGCTGGAAGTTATAGCGACATAGCTAAACTTGAACTGTTCTAGTCATTTCCTTGAATCAGACATTTACTTGCACAGCTGGTTCGTAAACCTCTTGCTAGGCTACTGTTCATATTTGAAATGATTGCTATAGGGAGATGCTGGCGCGAATCATCGATCATGAGGATTGTCAAGGCATCATATTAGATATTGGTATAGTCTTCTAGTTTGCGGCACATCATTCTCCTTTTCTAATTTCCTACTTCAAGGAATGCCGGTCCGGCACAGAAACGTGAGGCATGACATATACTTTTCTTGGAACTGAGACTATTAGGACTGACCATGAGTCCAGATACAACTGCCGCGTGCTTGTGCTAAACCGAAAGATTCTTTTGATCAGGCCAAAAATGAGTCTGGCCAATGATGGCAACTATCGTGAGATGAGGTATTTCACACCATGGTTGCGGAGCCGCTACGTCGAGGTGACATAATCTGCAGAGAAAGGACTGACTGGATTTCATATGCTTATGTCAATTCTAGGACTACTATCTCGAAAATATCGTGGGCGAGATCACAGGGCAGTCGAAGGTTCCGTTTGGAGATGCAGTGATCAGCACACTGGACACTTGCATTGGAGCAGAGACGTGTGAAGAGGTGGGAATTAATTGCCTCAATCTACACTTCCTGGATCTCTGTTAAACTAAGATTGGTGAAGCTTTTTACTCCTAACCCTCCCCACGCTCAGGTATGCGCTGTGACGAGTCATCGTCTGCTAAGCTGCAAACTTACAGCTCCTTAGATGGGTCTGAACGGGGTAGAGATCTTCACCAACTCTAGCGGTTCCCATCATGAGCTACGGAAATTGAATACACGGATTCAACTGATTGTAGAAGCGACGCGCAAAGCCGGAGGCAGTAAGTGGTCAATCCTTCAGCATTTATGAGTGCGTGCTGAGAAGGACAAGTATATCTGTACGCAAATCAACAAGGCTGTGATGGGGATCGTCTTTATGTTTGTACTCTTTGTCCTTGACTACCAGATAACTTGGACTGATCATACCCAGTACGATGGCTGTGCGATGATAATCGTCAATGGCAAAGTTGTGGCTCAAGGCTCACAGTTTTCTATGAACGATGTCGAGGTATACTTGTATCTTATTTTAATTTACAGCTCCTAATATTCCCAGGTGGTGACAGCAACTGTTGATATAGAAGACGTTAGGAGCTTTCGGTGCTCGCCAAGTCGGGGTCTTCAGGCAACTCAAACTGAAGCTTATCACCGAGTCGAGGCAGATATACGTCTTTCAAAGAGAGGTCAGGACTTGGACCCACGCGTTGGGCCCTCCGAGGAAATCAATGTCCGCATTCATTCCCCAGAAGAAGAGATTGCCTTGTCGCCGGCAATATGGCTCTGGGACTATCTGTAAGGCTTGTTCCCTGGGTTCATTCTAAAACACTTATCACAAGGACAGGCGAAGATGCGGAGGCGTATGCGGTTTCTTTCTTGCCTTGAGTGGCGGTATAGACTCTTGTGCAACGGCTACTATTGTATTCTCAATGTGTAGATTAGTCCATCACGCTATGGTTGTTGACAAGAATGAGCAAGTCCTCAAGGACGCCCGGAGACTTTGTGCAAAAGACTCAGCTTGGCTACCCGGATCACCGCAAGAACTTTGCAGTCACCTTCTCCATACGTGAGTATGGGCTGTCAATTGATAAATTCTTAACTGATACATGGCCAGCGCCTTTATGGGTACTACCAACTCTAGCAAGGAGACACGGCAAAGAGCGAAGGAGCTTGCTGAGGCAATTGGAGCTTACCACACTGACCTGAACATTGACAGCGTGGTCACGGCGTTGACATCGCTCTTCCAGTACGTAACAGGCTTCATGCCTAGATTCAAGGTCCACGGTGGAACTGGTGCAGAAAATCTTGGTAAGCATATTTTCGGAGTTCATACCTAAAATAGACCTAATTCTGAGTTTTGGGACGTGTTTTCGGAGTACATACTTTGCAAATATTCTGGAAACATGTTTCATACCTAAATATGCAATGCTAACTACGGAATCTTGCAGCACTTCAAAACATCCAAGCAAGACTGCGCATGATTACTGGTGAGTTTTGCCTGACTAAAGCGTGAAAAGTTACGAGAGCAAGAAATAAAGGAGTTGTAGCTTATATGTTTGCCCAATTATTACCTACCGGTATGCTACAATAAGTTTCGAGAATAGAGGTAGAGCTCACATTTATGCCAGTGCGAAAGCGTCCAGGTGGAGGTGGCTTGCTTGTTCTAGGTTCAGCAAATGTCGATGAGGTCAGCTAGACCCTTCGTAACCAATATGTGTTAAGATAGAAAGCTAATATCGAAAAGAGTCTTCGGGGCTATCTGGTAAGCTCTTGGCTATATTTCCTCACCAAATTCTCTTATCCACAACCCTAATCCGTCGGTAGACGAAATACGACTGCTCAAGCGCCGATCTCAACCCCGTAAGTCATCCATCCCAACTCCCCAAACCTACATTCCCAACCCTAACGCCCCCCCTTAAGATCGGCGGCATCTCCAAAACCGACCTCAAATCCTTCATCGCCCACGCCGAAAAAACCTTCTCCCTCCCCATTCTCACCTCCTTCCTCACCGCCACCCCAACCGCCGAATTGGAGCCCATCACGGCCTCCTACACCCAATCCGACGAAACAGATATGGGCATGACCTACGCCGAACTCAGCATCTTCGGCCGCCTGCGCAAAGTCGACAAATGCGGGCCTTGGGGCATGTTTGAAAAACTCCTGCACATGTGGAATCATCTAAGCCCGAGAGAGGTGTACGAGAAAACGCGGAAGTTTTGCTACTACTATGCAATTAACCGGCATAAGATGACGGTGTTGACGCCGAGTCTGCATCTGGAGCAGTATGGGACGGATGATAATCGGTTTGATCTGCGGCCGTTTCTGTATCCGGGGTTTGACTGGCCTTACAACAAGATGATGAGGACGGTGGAGAAGTGGGAAGGGAGGGAGAAGGGGGCCAAGGAAGATTAGAATGGCCGTGTCTAGCTATGAAGAGGGAGGTCAATATCCATCTTCTCCTCAACGGCGCTTTGACGATGCAGAACAATTCTCTATTAAAGCGTGATCTTAGCTTCCTTTCGACACCTGCGTAGCTGTACAAGACGACGACGAAGACAGCCGAGAAATTAAAACCCAGAGATTTGCCCAACCCCATCCAAAAACGAGGTCGAATCCAAAAGACCACCGAACCAAACCCCCCCCCGGTAAAACGAGCTCCAGCACAACCCCGCTCCACCAACAAACCCCCCCCCCCCCCCAAAAAAACCACACAAACCTCTCAACCACTCACATCTGCAACCCTTTCCCTATTCCAAGACCCTGCAGTAGCCCCCCCGCTTTAAAAGAAAGAAGAAAGACCAGTTCAACGACGTTGAAAAAGAAGTGGGAAAAGAAAAGATTCAAAAAACACCGAATTGAAACAACAGCCCGAGTTCTGAGAATATAAACCCCCGAAAAACAAAAAACCAAAAAGAAAGAAAAAAGAAAAAAGAAAAAACTACTCTACATGGCTGCAAAAGAACGGCCCCGCGAATCAAAACTTTTCATCCCCAGTCCCGCAGAACCCATTTGTCCTTTCCCCTTGCCGCTTTTCTCCAAGGCCTGGCTTCGCTCTTCACTAGGTAGGTGGTGCGGTGGTCTACAGGTAGTGGCGATGTGGATGATGTAAAGTAGTAGGACGATTTTCAGTTGCGGGAGAAGAGGGGCCACCAGCAAAAACGGTGAGGACTTGCATCTTGGTGAGTATGACATAAAGATCCTTTGGTCTCGTCCTGAAAACCTAGCTAGACCACTGCTACCTCCCCGTTCCCTCCTACAGCCACCTCGCCCATCTTATCCTTCCCCACCCCACTCACAACCCCCACAGGCCTCCCTTTCCGATCAACCCTCTGATCCCTCGGATCAAACCCCCCATTCCCCCACGCCGCCCACTCCGGCGTCGCCGGCCCCATATAATCCTCCGGGCTGAACCCCTCCTCGCCCTCCAGCAGCTCGAAAAACCTCTCGTAGTCAATCAACGTATGCCACTTCCCTTCTTTCAAAAACCTCTTGCTAGCGAGCAGCACGCAACAGCTATGCGCGTGCTCGGCAGCGATGCCGTATTCAAGCCCTCTGCGCTGCAGTGCCGCGTTCAGCGCTTCGACGAAAGCGACGACTTCGGAGTAAAAGGGGACGTTTTGCATGGTGAGCCCGGCGCTGGAGGACGCGGACGTGCCGCAGTAGGTGACGCCCTTGACTTCGACAAAACAGGGAAGGCCGCGCTCGACGAGGGCGGCGTAGCCCTCGGCTTCGTCGTCGATGTTGAAGCCCTTGACGAGGGTGAGGCGGAAGACGGTGCGCATGCGGAAGCGCTTTTCGCGAAGGATGTCGAGGCAGCGGAGGAAGCGCTCCCAGAAGTCGCGGTGGAGGGGCCGGTCGACTTTGCGTAGGCTGTCGCGGTTGCTGGCGTCGATGCTGACGTAGAGTTGGGTGACGGGTTTGAGGGCTGCGAGTTGGTCGGGGTGCTGGGCGTTGCAGACGAGGAAGCTGCTGATTCTTTGGTTGTGTAGGAGGGCGACGAATTCGTTGATGTGGGGGTAGAATATAGGTTCGCCAACGAGACTGAGGGCGCAGTGTCTTATTCTCATTGCCTCGTGGAATCTCTCTGCCCTCACGCCCGGCACGCCCCTCATCATCTTTATCTTCTTTAAATGCGCCTCCATTGCGCCTTCAAAGATCATCTCCGGCGGATCAACTTTCCATCTCCAGGTAGTACCAACAGGGTTCGTGCCGTGCCGCCAGCAAAAGACGCATTTGTTTGAGCATGAAAGGGAAGGGGTGGTTTCCATGCAGAGGTGGGATTTGATGCCGTAGAAGCTGTATTTATAGCACGAGCCGCGGCCACGAAGGGCGGATTTGGTCCAGCGGCAGATTTTGACCCCGGAATGGGAGCCGATTATTGCGTAGCCTTGTTTTGTAAGGGCAGTGTAAGTGGGGGACGAGATGGGGACCATTTCTTGTAGGGGAAGAGGTGTATTAGAGGGAGTAGAGGACGTTGTGAAATCAATTGGTAGTGGAGAGGCAGGTGTTCTTGAGCCGGCTGAGCCACCTATGTCCTCGAGATCATCGAGCCTTGTCCTTTTCTGCAATTTCCGTAGCTTTGAGGGCCTCTGGCCTTTGACCCCAACCTCCAGCTCAGGATCATCAACGTCTTCCTCGTCACTCTCCATAGCATCGCCGCTGCCCGGAACACCCTCACCAAGTGATCCATGAGTAGCAATGTCCAACAGGACTTTAGCAATGCCCTCTCTCCATTCCTCCAGCCGTTCAGCAGCATCTGACTTGATATCGCCCATTCCGAGTGGAAAGGCTCTCTTCCGTGACGTCAATTTTGCCATCCATTTATCCACTTCAATTGCCTGGGAGCAAAAGCCTTCATTTTCCGTCTTCCAGCCCTCTCGATCTCCAAACCCAAATACTGAGTAGCCGGCCAAACCAGACAGCGGTCCGGTGTCGATACGGAAGTCATTGTGGGTTTCTTGGAGATGGCTGAGGAAGTTGTTCAAGACGGAGTCGATATTGTATGTGGGTAGAAGGATAAGGTAAAAGTAATGGATATCGGGGACGGGTGCAGTTGGTTTGGGAGGAGAAACGAAGAAGTCGTCGTAGTCGATGTAGGATAGATCCTGGATTTGCGGGGAAAGTATGTTTGACGATTTGTCTCCTATTGATGTTCGTAGGTCCTCTACTAGCTTCGTTGCATATTTCTCAGTCGTGCCAGTCAGAGACGAAAAGAACACCAGCGGTTGAATCCTGCTAACGGCGGACCTCCGCGGACTGGGCTGCTTTCCGATCTTGGATCCTGTCACTCTTTTCGGCACCGGTCGAGAACGTGTAATGGGTTCCTTCTGATCAAGAAGCATCTTTCCCAGCCTTGGCTCCTTTCGTACCTCCGTGGCACTTGGCCGCGGTTCCTTGTCTAGCCATCCTGACTTCTCTCTTGTTGTAGTCCCAAAAGTAGGAGTCCCAGGTAATGGAGAAGGAGACTCTCTTTTCCTTTGCGATCTCCGAAATAACAGAATCCGGATAGCTGAATATACGAGAACCGCGATCAGGATTAATGGCGTCCGGTAGTTGTGCCATTGTGAAAGAAACCCTAAAAGCTCCCTTAGCAGTCAACAACTATTGTTGATATGGCAAGAACTCCAAGCACTCACCCTCCGAATTCCCAACGAGTACCTTAAAAGGGTCCATCACCAGCAAACTCTTTACTACAGAGCAGGTCTCGCCATTAGGCACTACGATCTCGAATTTTGTGGGGGAGGGGCTCCTCCGGACAATGCCTGCTAGCGCAGGAACGCCAGCAAGCAGGTCAGCGGCTACATCCAGAAACCCCGTCGAGCAGGTCATGTTTTTCATGGCCTCATCGCCATGAGCTAACGAACATCTTTTTGGCCACAGTGCCCATACATAATCGTCCATACCTCCGAACATACCATTCCTATCCCCCACCGCAACGATGTCCACCCCCCACTGCTCTCGCCTCGCATCCCCCAGCTACCTCAATTTCGCCCTCTCCATGTCCGCCATTCCCACCGTGCCTCCCCCAACTACAATTAATTAACTTCATCGCAGATTCATCCTCCTAGGCATCCTAGTCTCCTACCTCCCCCAACACCACCGCATCATCTCGCGGCGCTCCTCCGCCGGTATCTCCCCCTACTTCGTCCTTCTAGGCACCACCTCCGGCACTTGCGCCTTTGCCAACATCCTCGCGCTGCCGTCGAGTCGCGCGGATATTGCGTGCTGTAAGGAGGTGAACGGGTTTGAGTGTTTTGCAGGGTTGCTGGGGATTGCGCAGGTGGGGGTACAGTGGGCTTGTTTTACGGTCATGTAGGTTCTCCTCTGTTCCGTGATACCCTGGCGCCCCTTGGGAACCCATAGCTAACACGTACGATTAAGACTCATCCTTTTTCTGCTCTTCTTCCCCGTCCCCCCACCAGACAAACCCTCCGCCCCCATACCTGCGGACCTCTCCGCCTCCACCACCCCACCCCCGCCATCCTACCGCACCGCCCTCCTCACCTCCCTCCTCGCTCTCCTCCACCTTATCGTAACCCTCCTCCTCTCCCTCCTCTTCACAGCCTACTTCCCCGCTCACCTCCAATCCTACGCCAACGTTCTCGGCATCCTCGCAACCATTCTCGCCAGCATCCAATTCCTGCCCCAGATATGGACAACCTGGCGCCTCAAAGCCGTTGGCAGCTTGTCCATCCCCACAATGTGCATCCAGACACCGGGCAGTTTTGTGTGGGCGGGGAGTCTGGCGGGGAGGCTGGGCAGGGAGGGGTGGAGCGCTTGGGGGCTGTATTTGGTTACGGGGACGTTGCAGGGGGCGTTGTTGGGGATGGCGGTGTGGTTTGAGTATGTGAGGGGGAAAGGGGGAAAGCAGGGTGGGGAGGGGAATGGGTATGCTGGGCGTGGAGATGCGGAAGGGCAGAGGAGTGATAATGGGAATGGAATTGGTAATGATGAGAGGACGGGGTTACTGGCGAATGAACGATGAATGGGTGATATTTTCGTGGTAGTAGACGATATTGTTTTGTGTATATAGGCACACTTGCACAGGAAGATAGAGAATGTGATAGACCGGGAATGCATGCAAAGAGTAGGGAACTGGCGAGCATAGGGATGGAGACCTAGGAATTCTCACTTGAAAATTTAGAGTGCGCACCTGTGGCCAATTGGAAAGAGTCAAACTTGGACGAATCCAGCGTCGAATACATCTCAATTATATCCACAACAGGGCCAAGGAAGGTCGCAGAAAGTCTACCTGATGGTTTCTCTACGCGAGTAATCATGGACTCTGCATATCAGTGACGCCCAATTTTACTACTCTACATATTTCGACTTGGCGGCTTGCACGATGCGAAAAGCCCTTCAAGCAACGGAGTCAATTTCGCGGCAGCTTTGAAGCAGTGAAAGTTTGAGCTGCTTCGTTCCTGCTTTTTCTTGTTGTCGAATTCGGTTCCTAGATCAAGCAGGTTCGTGGGCCGAGACTGCGACAAACGCTCAGAGTACGGTGTGGTAAACTCGAATCCTTGCTGATTCCTGATTCTACAATCTTCATCGTTTGTCAGGCTTCGATCCGGTACAGTGCTTTACTGCCACGTTTTCGAATCACTGTTTCTTCATAATCTTAACACTTGTTTTCTGCGTACCAGTTGTTGTTTTTCTGGTTTGGTAGCAGACCAGCGGTCAGTTGGTTTTATGTCTCCCTTTGTAAAAGGGAAGCTTTGCGCAATCCTGACTAACTGCAAAATCCCCAATATAGGTAACCTGGCGCGAGCGCTGAGGTGGCTTTGTGTCTGCAGCCGTTTTAGGTATCGAATTAGTACGTGATAATATACTGGAGTTATAGCAAAAAAATGAAATGAAGGAGATGAGCCACCTTGAACACGTGTAAGAGCTAGACCTCCGGGTACTTGCATCCTGCACGCGCCTTGCAAGATGCCGGATGACATAGGCTGGTTCCCCGAGAAGATACTCGTGCAAAAAAAGGTTGTTGACCAATGAAAAGGTGGTGTATTGCATGGGCTGAGTGCGGCTCTTGGTCAGGTTGCATTTGGAAGGGTTTCTTAAGAGATATCCTAGTGGCATTACGACAGAAGCAGATCGAGATGAATGCCAGAGACGCATACGGCATTCGAAATCGGGCTTCGACGTTGCACAGCCCTCATACTTTGCGCTCTCGCATGCCAAACATCTCGGAATACAGTGTTTCTAAAAGTCACGAAAACATTGATGGCTTCGGTAATCGTAAGAGGCTGAGGAAACAATGCTCCGGCACGGCTCCCTTCTGCGAAATAAAGTTTCCAAAGGTCTTCTTATCTGTTCGTTAAGCAGTGAATTATGCCCTTATCCAGTAATGGGGTCCCGTTACCAGCACATGCTTAGGATTCCGGAACCAATCTCTTGCGCAAGTGCGACCTAGAAGTCCAGGTAGACTGCATAGACCTTTGATTTGGCATCAACGGAATCAATGGCTTTCACCTCTAGCGCAAGAAGATCCGTGACATGAGCACAAAGACCTGGGGGTTCTTATCATGACAAAGGTGGGGGGCGTGGTGAAGCGGGAGGAAACCATAAACGAGAAAACATGAAGCAGGGCAAAACCGGTGCCAACGACTGCCAGCGAGACATACATATAGCAAGGGAAGAAGAGGTGACGTTACATGCGCTAGATGACCTATGCGAGTACCTGTACTTTGTCAATAATGGTCTTCTCCTGATGCGCCAAGCCCGTTGACTGTATTCATGGCGCATGGAGAGATTTTAGTGAGATTGGTGAAGAGAGTAAGAAGCAAATTGCAAGAACATCTGCGAGAAGATCTGTGGAATCGTATCAGCTGATGGGTGATGGCGGGAAAAGTCTGGGACGGCGCGTGACATTATTGAATTCTCTCCACGCTGTTGAGCGGGGATCAGGGCCTCGTTTGAGGTTGCCAATGAAGAATTCGCCACAAGCGCATGAGTATTGATTGAGCGGGCACCTTGATATGATTGGTCACAACGCAAGCTCTGAGCTGCTGAGGAGATCGTAATAAAGATGGAAGGCCGAGTTTGATGGTGCGAAGACGAAGCTCAGGAGTTAGTGTAGGCCTGACGTCGGACTCTCTATGAGCATGTGTGGAATGGTACGAGTACATAGTAAAGTAAGCAGCGACTCTGGACTATGCAGGCTCGCTCTTGCGACAGCCATGACGATGAAGGCTGTACGAGGGGGAACAATGTCGCTATATTATTAAATAAATTGGTCTCTTTTAGGGAGCAATTGCTCGCTCCCGTAGTGTTCTCACCTACGAGTACCTTATTCGTACATTAGACAGGTGTGGTGGTGGTGCACTTCCATCAAGACATAGGTAAGCCTGACACCAGCTGAACATGACGGGATGATTCGAACTCCCTACTAGGCGTCGTACTCCATTTGATCGATATGTAGCATTCCTTCAGAAAAGAGGTGCTTGCATGGCCTGGTCCTTTCGAAGCATCGACTCGTTCAGTGGGAGAGTTGGAGCTGCGGGGGCCGACATGCGCTACGGGGCAAGCACAGCGGGCAGTCCGATAAGTGGGAAAGATAAAGTAGTCAAGTAATTACACCCTTGGGGATTCTAGATGGGCGCCACGCGACATCTCACAAGGCTCTCAAGGCTCTTTTGAGGCAGCCAGCTTGCATTCGGAGAGCTAACGTACCTTAGTCGTTGTCGGTAGCCCCAGTGCCAGTGCCAGTGCCAGTGCCAGTGCAAGACAGATGGACAGTACAATCCTCGGTATATGGATAATGCAATGCATGAAGGGATGTTGTTGACGAAGTTGAGGTTGCAGGAGGCCGGTTCCATTCAGTGATATATAAAGGTCCCTTTGGGAGCTCACTGGGGGCTCATTGTGTGATTTCGAGAGGTCGTTGCGTGCTCTCGCCTGTCTCGATGCTGAGAAAAGGCACGAGCTAAAGAGTGACGGTTAGCGCCTGGATTAGCGGGAAACTAGAGTCCGGAGGCGAAAAGAACGGGCCAATCAGAGCAGCTTTGAGCATCTTCGTAGCCGTGAACGGCTTAGACACCCGAGGAAGCATGTCTAGTTGATATTCGGTGTATTTTATTCAACGACACTCCCACCTTTGTGCTGGAAAGCACTCGTTCACTCGCGGGTCTTGGGCGTCAAGCAAGATAGGAGCTCTTGAGAGGAGCCATGATCTCGCGACAGCAACTGTTTGACCTCAACCCTTATGTGCTGGATTGCAGGTGAGATGATGAATCTCAGGGTCAGCGCTAGTAATCAAAGAGCAGCCTGCGCCATGGCAGACCGAACTGGAGTCACACCAGCAGTCCGGGATTCGCGTGTTCTTTGACCTGAAACGGTTTACGGTATGTGGAGAAGCTGCAAAAGGTCGAACAATATCCGACTGAGGCATCATCTTTGCCGACTCATGTGACTCGATGTGTTGGTGTCGTGCTTTCCCAGTCAATGATGCCATGCGCTGTGATGCGAGCCTGACCGGAGTCTTCATCTATTTAATCATCGCGCCGCGCTTCCTAATCCTTTCTCCTTCTACAACACTCCCTCATCACCTAGAAAACACATTCCTCCTCTTCCAAGAACTAAATTCTTTGGTTGATTCCTCCTGAACATTACCTACCGAGTAATCTACACACTATCAGAACTTCATCTACCCTCTATTATGGCTCCATCTTTGGAAGAGCCTCTCAGCTACTCGGCCTATGCCAAAGACAACGCCGACGAGAAACTCAGTTGGCTGAAGTCGCTTAGTAAGACCCGTGACTTGCTGTACGAGCCTGGCTACACCGACGTTGAGAGTCACGATGAATTCTATGAGCACGATGACCTTCGCCCAATCTTTCCGAATGTTCATTGGGAGCCGTTGACTGAGGTGCCGTATCATGACAAAGGTATTCATGGTGACCCTCAATTCCGTAATCTCCTTGGCGCCGCCACCGATGTTTTCGACTATAACCCCAAGATCGGCACTGAGGTTTCGGGCATTAGTTTGGCCAAGCTTACAGTTGCACAGAAGAATGACTTGGCCCGTCTTATATCAATTCGTGGGGTTGTGTTTTTTCGGAACCAGACAGACTTCAACATCGATGCTCAACGCGAGCTTGGGCAATACTTCGGCACGCTTCACAAGCATGCGACAACATCCATTCCCCAGAGGCCTGGTTTGGAAGACGTTCATGTTGTATACACAGACGAGAAATCCAAAGAGCAGCGGGCTCTCTTCGAGCCATCTTTCCTTTGGCACTCCGACGTATGTTCAGACAGTAATTGGGTTTTCCATCTCTCTAATTTGGGTTAGGTGACATACGAAATCCAACCTCCCTCCTACACATCGCTCAAGCTTCTGTCTGGGCCTCCCCGTGGCGGGGGTGGCGATACACTGTGGGCGTCACAGTATGCTGCGTACGACGTACTCTCGCCGCGCATGCAGAAGTACCTCGAAGGACTCACGGCTCTACATTCTGCCGGCATCCAATCAGAAGGGTCTAAAGCACTTGGTCGTCCGGTCCGTCGTGATCCGGTCGTTACCGAGCATCCTCTCATCCGTACCCATCCGGTTACAGGATGGAAGTCGTTGTTCTTCAATCCCGGCTTTGTCACGGCCATTGTCGGGATTCCGAAAGCCGAGAGCAACACCATCGTCAAGTACCTCAACGAAGTCATTTCAACCACCCAAGAGCTTCACGTGCGCTTCCAATGGCGAAAGAACGACGTTGCGTTCTGGGACAACCGCATTACCGTAAGTAGATTCCAATCCCAAGTAATTACTCGAAGTCTCATGGAAAACTAGAATCACTCTGCATCGTACGGGTTTGCGCCCCACCGCCGCCACGCAGTCCGTGTCGCTTGCCAGGCCGAACGTCCAGTGTTCGATCCGGCGGGGAAGTCTCAGGAGGAAGAGATCAATGCTCGCTACGGACGGCCGAAGGTTGACAAGGATGGATCTCGCCAATCAAACTACAACGACTAGAGCAGTCTAACAAGCTGGAGTCACCTGGCGTCTGTGCCCTGCTCCTTGTGCTTACGAATGGTATGGTTATGTGACACGAATTTCAAGTATGGCGTCTTACTTCCTTTGCTTCCAGCCTTTGAGTTCTTGATGGGAATGGTCTGTGCCTATCAGCGAGCGAGCGATGATTCCCCCATGAGCTTTAGCTACCATGACATTTGTAAGCTAGACTATACAGGAATCTCCAAGCAACAGAAAATCCAGATGCTGTACCAAAAGTACGTCTTTATCCTCTTGCTACGCTCTCCGTCAGCTCTCTATGACGTGAGGCCTTGTTGCTCCATTTTCGTCTTACCGTCTCGAGATCAGACTTCAAGAATGTCTTGTCCAGTCGGAGGATCGTTATGAAGGATATCACCTGCTGAAATCCGTTATTTAGCATGATGTATGCGGGTCATTCGAGATGCGGGGCTGCCAACCGAAATCTCTCAACCTTCCTTATTGGAAATACACTGTGACGGCGTGCCTGCAATGAATTAATAACATGTAAAAGCCGCAGGTCAATATGCACTGATGATGTGATGCAGGTACGGTGCAGCTAAGGGCGGGTCGAAAGCTTCAAAGTCAACCTCATGTCGGAAGAGGTTGAGCCGTCGATACTCGATTATGCACGCTTTTACGGGATTTCCTTAGACCACCTAAAACGGAACCCTCTACAGCACTGTTCTGCCCCCGAAAACATATTAGCTCTCCTAGAAGATCCCCCAAACGTATTCCAAATCGACAGCACAAGCGGCGCTCTTCAGTTGGAGCGACTATCTGTGGGAACCGAGGCAGCAGTCCTCCTTTCTTCCATCAAGGAATTAGGACAGCAGAGTAGACGGTTTGACGAGGACGTTGATTTGGACGTTCATCGCTTCCAGAAGATCAAACAAGAACTACCCATTCTTCTCACTGACCATGAGCTTGATCTCCAAAGCTTTGCGCATCAGGTGGTACCAGACCTCGAAAACGAACATTTGCCGCTTGAGAAACTCGATAAGGAAGCTGATGAGGGATTGGAATGGCCTTCGATATATCACAAGTTACCAGACAAATTCTTCAGTGAAGCCACAGCGGAGAGACTGGATATACCCAGGGATGGATTCTTATATTTGCAAGACGCGCTATGGTTCCGTCCGAACGGTGGCACTGATGTGCTCTTCGAGCAGGATGAGCTTCTCTATAGAAAGGTAATGTTGATATATATTTGTTTAAAGTTGGGTAGTTTCGTGTAACAATTACTAGAAATCCATTCCCGACCCGGTAACACCACCTCTCCTACCACGATCTCCAGAAATCTCTGCCTTTGTTCCATCCTCCGACACCGGTCGCCTTGACTTCTTATCTGATCATACCAGTCCGACAAGAGAAGAGGCTCAAGCTGTTGATAGGATCATATTCAAAGAAGATGCCATCGTTCTTAAGAGGGATGATCGAGCCTCCAGTCCAGATGATTCCGACCCTATGCTTCTTGACTCTGAAAGTATCGGCGATATATACAGTCCTCTTAAAGGCATCAACGATCCACCCTCGTCCCCTCCAATCAAGAGAGTCAAGATCGAAGATCGAAAGGTTGAGGGTCCGCTTACGCCACCAATATCTGTGCGACCGCCACCGTGGAAAACCAAATCTGTGTCTTTCAGTGACGCTTTACGTGAAGTCATGCCGGAAATTCCTTCGCCAATCGCAAGGCCAGAGGATATTTCATCTGATGATATTGATGCCTTTTTCGCAGACATTGTTGCACCCGTCGCTCTGAAAGTTGTGCGAAGCATCGAGCAAGAGCAGCTACAAGAGGCTGACACGACACGAAGAGTAGAAATACCTATAATGGATTTTTCTCTTCCGACACCTCCATGGTTAAAGACCAATACAGCTAGCGATGACTATAAGGCGGTTTTATCTGAGATGAAGAAAGTCCACTTGGACAAATATGTCTGGCCAATAGAGGGTAGAATCGAGCGAGAATTGAAATGGACACCGTTTCCTGCAGCGCTTGGACGGGTTACTATGCAAGAGAACATACCGGATGATGGAGCCACTGCTGTGTTCCTAGCTCAACCTGAGCGTGTGGACAGCAGTACACTAACCTGGAAACCAGAGGGTCTGCGAATTCTTGATGATCTAAATGACTCGGACGATGAAGATCTTGAATATGGAACCTTCCCTGACGCAAAGGACTTGGATTCTCTGATCAGAAAGAGGAAATTTGAGCTGCAAGAAACAGAAACCTACAACGCCGAGCCTGAAGAGCAAAGTCTAGTTCAAGTGCCTTCAAATTCTCGTCCAATATCCGAGGCAGGACGAAAGTTCCCTCGCATGAACCCACCCACCAATAATACCGAAGGCCAAGCCGATCCCACCAAACATCATGCGATTCCGCTCACCGAGCCATTCTCTGCCTTTGGCGCTCTGGAAAACTTCATAACTGTCCGAACCGGCGAAACAAAAAAGCTTGACCTCGTAGAGACACCCTACTTCCCACCCAAACCGGCCGCAAAAAACCCTATCGCCAACACCCACCCTAATCCACGACCCACAACAACATTACCAAACCCCACCTCCGCTCCATCAACACAAGTCTACGCTCCTATCCCCACCCCCTCCCTCACCATCCCCACAACCCCCCACACCTTCATCATCTCCACCTCCCTCCTGCAGAACCGCAAACTAATCCGCCAAATCCAATCCCTCTACCCCACCGCCGACTTCATCTCCCGCGACTCCACCCTCCACGCCCTCTTCCCCCATCAATCCCCAACCCCCGAAGCCGACCTCCTCCTCTCCCCCTCCACCGGCCTAATCTTCACCTCCCTCCCGCGCCTAACCCAGCTCCCGCTCCCAGGCCACCAACCCCACCACAACAACAACCAAACCAGCTTCCGCACCCGCGTCCAAACAACCAGCACCCGCTACGCCACCCTCATCATCCTCATCACCACCCCCTGCCCCCTCTCAGAGACGGACACCGAAACCCTCACCTCCTTCACCGCCTTCGCCGCCTCCCTTCCCACCCCTGTCCACCTCATATCCGTCCCCCAATTCCCCTCCACCAATACCTCCGACGACGTCCTAGCCCGCTACGCCGTTGCCCAAATGCTCCACCACGGCGTCCCCACCCCCCTCCTCCAAGACGAAACCCTCTGGGAGATTTGGCTGCGGCGCGCGGGCATGAACGCGTTTGCAGCGCAGGCTGTGCTTGGCGTGCTGAAACAGCCATCCGACAAGGATCGAGGCCAGGATTCCGAGATGAATGGCCAGGGTATGGTGTGGGGGTTGCCGGCTTTTGTGCTGATGGGGGCGGAGGAGAGGCGGAGGAGGTTCGAGGGGATGATGGGGGGGAGCGGGGTTTTGGAGAGGGTGGGGAGGGTGGTTGATGCCGGGTGGTAGGTAAGGGGGCTAATTCTGCTGGAATGGAAGTCGGCATATCCAGAGTAGATATTTTCAAAGGGAATCTAGCTAGTGCTTTGATGTATCGAGGAATATACTGTAGAGTAAGTACAAGTGCTTGGGCTAGTATAGAGACGGCTAAACCTCACCACCGAGCACAACCATTGAAAGTCACCAAGACAATCGGTAGTAGCGAAGTACCTAAAACAGTGCAGTCCTCAAAGAATCGAAACCTCCCTACCCTACAATCCCTGAATTTCCCAAAAAATCACAGCCGAAGCGATAGTAAAAAAGACAACCCGAGCCAAGCATAGGGGTATAATCCGCCCAACATCCCACAAGCCACGACCCCAACTCCCCGAAACCATGCTTGTGCAAATTGACGTGCTCTTTCCCCTGAACAAAGACGCCTCCAAATGCTCGCCGAGACGCTTGCGATTATGCTAGGTAAAAAAGGGCGGTGACAAAGGAAAAACGGGCTGTGTGCTGGTATTACAGTGCTTGTAAGGATGGAGCCTCTTTAACTTGCAGTGTCTCCATCGGCGTTCAGCTCTTCCGCCTCCTCCAAGATGTGCGTGATTCTTTTTAGGTTCTCAATCGTGCTCTTTCCGTGTCCGACCAGTAACAGCTTCTCCGCGTTAGCCGGCAGACCCAGATAAGTGGGTGGTTCCCTCTCCGGTAATCGGTCCACCCATTCCATAAACTCCGGCATCCCTGTTCCGCTGGGGACGGTCAAACTTCCCTCTCCATTGGTGTAAATGTCTGTTTCGATGCCTTGAGCACCATCGACAAGTTTGTGGTCGTCGTCGAAGGCGGCGGGGGTCAGGATGGTAGTGACGAGATTTGATAGATGCGCGAAGTCGGCTTCGTCGTCAATTTTACCGCCGTAGGTTTCAGTTATGAGGGTACGGATGAGGGCCCAGGGGATTTTAGTGGGGGCGATATTGGTTCTACCTTTCGCTACTGCTTCGATCCAGGTGTCGATGATGTAGGCTGCGCACTCGTACTAGACAGGGTTAGTTGAATGAGCTGCCAGAGGGTGATATTCGCCTACATCGCTATCATTGAACTCCCAAAAGCCCTTCCACCCCAAGGTCGGCGCATAACGTAATCGCTCTTGAATCACAGCGTGCAAAAAGGACAGGAGCAAGTAAAGTCTGGCCTTCTCTGCAGGTTGCTTTGCCGCTCTAGTAAACACAGAAGACAACGAGTCTCTCATGTTCGCTCTAACACCCGCTGGTTGCTCGTACATTAATACGCGAGACGCTCGCAATAGGTTGACTGGAATTTTAGGGCTGGCTTCCATAGACAGGAAGAGTCTGAAGTCAGCATGTGGTTTTAGTGAGTTCAGTCGTTTTTCCAGACTCTGAAGCCATAATGGCGCAAGATGTACGTTCTTAATCAGAACCCAAGATCCATTGGCAGCGGCGTTACTGATGGCTTTGTCGGCACTGGCAGGACCCTCGTTCGAACCCATTGCAATGTTTGAGCATTGAGCCTTCATATTTCCAACCAGACCATCGACCTTGTAGCTGGCATCAAATCCAGGGCTCGAGCTTAGGGCAATAGGTGTCGTTGGTGGTACTTGTCCGACTACCTCTTTGAGATCACTGCTGGTTTCTAAAACCCCTTTACTAAAAGCAGCGGTGACAAACTTCTCTGCTGCTGGTATGAAACGATCGAGCCTGAAAAGTTTGACTAGAAGGAGCGATCGGAGGTGTTGATCTAGGACACTTGTACCTTCGTCCCATACCACAGGCACGAAGTTCTCTGCCAATTCCTCTGTGAAGAACCGGTCCCAGTCGATTTGGGACACCTTAGGAATGTAATCTTTCAAGGTAGGTACGCGGGCAGCCTTGGCCTGCAGACCCGATATACCTTGACCATCTACTGAGAGATCATGCCCTGCTATGTTTGGATCAAGGATACTGTCTAACAAACTCTTGTCCATCTGATAAGGTGAAGCTTGGGCAAGCAGCATGCCAAGAGCAATGCGGTCTTTCTGTAAGAGACTTAGAGACGTCCGTTGAAAGGTCGTAACAAATAGATCACGTAGGATGATGCCTCCTCGAGTGGAATAGTCCTTTGTGCCTTGCAAATGTGGATTGCTGTGCAGTACCGAGTTGAAGATATCCACGAAATATTGCAGAGAGAACCGGTAAAAGTGGTTTAAGTGATAAAGCTGCTCTAGGACAGCAAACACAGCACTGCACGCCCGGGCGATCGTCCCGTACTGCAAGGTGATTGTCTCGACTTCAGCCATTACACCTTCCGTCTCCGACATCTTCTTAGATATTTCTGCAGCCTCCTTCTTAAGAGTCTCGAGCGTTTCGATGACTACATCATCATCTAGTATGTTACCTCGAGACTCGTTCAAGGCTTGCAGCAGACGCTTTTCAAGGCCTCGCAAGTGAGTGTTAAATTCGCCTTGCATCTTGACAAGGTTCGATCTTCTCTGATCGACGTCTGGACGTTCGGACTTTAGGACTTCATTGAGCGACTGAGTCTGTAGACTGCTTTGGGTCACCGTAAAGTTGACAAAGGTGGTCCGACTGCAGATATCAGGCGGGAATACAGCAGAAGGGTCTCGCGTCGAGAGGTAGAGCTTGAAAGCGGGGGAGAAGTCGATTTCTTGTTTGCCCAGCTGAATCAAGACACGGCCACCGGTCTTTTGATATTCCTTGTTGAGCACATGGTTGAGTACTGGATCTAGATGCTCGGCATCCTGTATCAAGATGGGATTTCCGAAGCGAAGCGAGCTTTCCAGCTGTTTTATGAACGAGTCGTCCAAGAAGCTCGTGACTGTCAATCGGCGCCCCTTGGTTGCATTTTGCAGAAACTCTGTAGCACGACCAGATGGGTCAATGATTAATGGGTAGCGGTTGAAGCGTTGTAAAATGATGGCGTTTTCGGTACAGAGGTCATCGACTGGTAGACGGCTCTCATGCCAATTCAGTCGTTCGTCTGCAGTAGACAAATACTCCGTGATCGGATTTGGTGTCTTATACTGGATCCCGGATAGTGCCAAGTGACCAAGCCAATCATCAGTCATCGCTTTCCGAAATTGTTGATCAAAAAGTCCACCATAGGCAAGAAAAGCTGCAGCTACCAGCACATCGCCGACAATGGTGCTGATTTGGGTCTCGAAAGACTTGCTTCCTTCCTCCCAGCGTGATCGTTCCGATGAGAGACTGTCAAGAAGCTTCACGCTTCGGTTAACCTTGTTCTCCACGCGGGCCATCTCGGTTTTGATGGCTTGTGTCTCACTGATTAGCGCCGCGTACTCCCACTTATAGGTGGCGATGCTTCGCTCCAGGTTGACAATAGTTTTCTCAATGGCCTGAGCCTCTGCTTTGGTCTGTAGAGCCTGCTCCTCGAGTTGGTCGGCTTCCTCGCGTAGGGGACCGATGCGATCTAAGATTGCAGAATAATTGACCTGCGCTTCAACCCATTGCACGAGCGGTCCGCAAGCCTTACTCGCACGATTGACCCTTTCGTAAGTGAATTCTTCCTTGGATAGGAAGTCGTTCTGCATCCTGAGACGGTGGTTTCTTGTCATCTGTCGCTCATTGTCATAACCGACTATGCTAGCAATGAAGTCGTCTCGTCGTACAATCCCCTGGATGGTTTTCCAGCTGTCAGCTTTATGACCAAGTAAGGTACATACGGCCTCCAAGGCAAGCTTGACTCCTGCTGGCGGATTGCCCATCGACCGCACTTCGGTCAAGTGCTGGCGTTTGATATTGCTAACACTTTCTTGAGCATCTAGGACTGCAGGTTCTGCCTTTTCTAAATCGGCATTGACCACTTCTTTTCGTTTTGCAACCTCTTCTTCTTGCTTGTCAAGGTCAATTTGAATTTTCAATGAAGTAGCTTTGCGTTGCTCCGCTTCACGCTGGTCAGCGATCATCCGCTGCAACTTTTCGTTGGCCTCGGCATCCTTCTTTTCGAGTTGCTTTTTTTTCTGAGCCAGGCTTGCTCTCAAGTCCCTGACCTTATCAACTGTGTCTCTCAACTTTTCCAACCCAACATTCAGATGTCGTTGTTGCTCTTCGAGGTCCTCACGTTTCTCATTCAAGAGTCGGACACATTGGGCAACGAAGTCGAGGAAATGTCGAGGTGTTAGGAAGGTTACTCGGCCTTGCTGCTTCAAGAGACGTTTGTTGAAGCGATGTAATGAGTGGTGAATATATACCATAGCATTTACCACGACATCACGATGTGTAGGCGGAAGGGAAAGATCCCGATACGCAACTGGAATGCTATCAGGGGCCACGAAATCTGCACGATCAAGGTCCACTGGTTGCGTTAACTCCCACCCAACCTGGAACAAGGCCTGGTCGGACCAGTCGCCAAACCAATTGAGAACGCATCTGTTGAACAAAGCTGGACTTGTCGCAGCCTTGGACGACAAACCATCTTCTGGCGGATTCATTGTGAAGACAATATGCAAATTCTTTACAATTTGCCCCGTGAACCACTTATACAACTCTTCCTGAGAGTCTAGCAGAAGACCTTGGCGCTGCGCACCTTCTTTGCAGGCGGTCATCAGTGCTGCAAACTCATCTCCCTCGAACAGACCAGGTATTTCGGCGTTGGCAAGCAATGTGTTCATGCGTTCGAGGAAGCCCGAATCCAAGACATTAGATTCATCCATAATGAAACAAACCTTCTCTCCTCTGCACCCAGAACGGCGAAGGACATCCCGCAAGTCGTCATCAAAGTCCTCTGCGGAGTACTTGCCATGTACCTTGATTTGGAAGACTTTCAGCCCGTTCATCCATGCTACGAACCGCGACAGCGTCGTTTTGCCGCTTCCGCTAACGCCAATGAGGATTAGATGCCCTTGCGGTTGACGGAATACCCGGTCGATACGTAGTACGTGGTCAAGGACGTCATTGAACAATATGAGCGGCACATCCACCTCTTCTTCACAAAAAGTCTTGAGTCTTGCTTTGACGAAGTCTCTAAGTTGGTCGCGCTCAACAGGGATGTAGTCTTTAGAAAGCCAATTCGAGAATAGGATAGGCGCCTGAAGAGCCGCCTCGTCATCAATTGTTGGGAAATGTTCTAAAGCGATGCGATGTACTGTGTCTTCAGTCCACTTTCGCTCATCTTCAGCCACCAACCTATCTTGAAATAATCGTAACGCCTCGTGAGCCCATATCCTGACCAGACCTTCAACAGTAAGAATCTCTAGTGGTCTTATAGCTTCGTACACACCACGAGCCCATCGAGTCAGCTCACGCGGCGAGTAAACGTAGTGTGGCTGGATCTTTGGGGTAAAGCGAGTTTGTGATTCCAGATACAACTGCACCATTGCTCTGGTAAGTGCTTCTGAGTAGCCACGTAAACTAGGGATAATCTTAAGAACAGCGCTGTTGAAAGTTCCATATATTTGTTGTAGGGAAACTTCTCCGGGGTAATCTACCATGATTAATGGAGCATGCCTTAGGAATCGTGCGCCCAGAGGCGTTCGGCCAGCATCAGTAGGGGGGTTACATGCTCCGACAAACTGGATGCGCTCAAGGGTAACCCATGTTTTATCTGACGTCCTCCAAAACCCGTTCTGCTCCACTAGTTGCCGTAGAAAAGAGATGGCTCTTTGTGTCCCATATTTATCTGGGGCAGGAAGGTTGATTTCGTCGCAGAAAAGCACCAGCCATCTTCCAATCTGTGTAGGGGACATGACAACCCCATTGAGAGTCTTTCTATATTCGCAGTACTGATCGAACGTCTTGATGAGTAGGTCCGGTGTAGTTGCGCTTGAGAAATTGAGGCCGACAACTTCCATGTTGGGCAATTTCCGCAAGGCACTGAACAGAGTCATAGTCTTGCCAGATCCTGGAGGACCGCACAGAATCAGCGGTTTATGTTCCGCGAGCCAGGAGTATAAGATATCTTCATGACGGACTGTGTCTAGGGTTGGTATAACGACATCAGTCTGAGAAATCGAATGAGTGTTGATTTCAATGTTTGGTACGTGCGACTGCCAAGGCGTCCAGTCGGCTTGAGGAAGGGAAACGTCGTAGTCGATAAGGGATGATGATTCACTGAGTGGGGTGTTGAATGTTGTGAGAGCAGCTATAACTTCGCCAAATGCCTTCCTTTCTTTCATTGGGCAGTCTCCGGCCAACGCCCATACTAGAGCTAGAAGTGTTTTTTTGGAGATGAATGATTCGACCTGCTCGGAATCTAATGAGAAGTCTTCGTGTTGCAGGTTGTAGTCTATAATTGTTCTACAAGCCTTGTTCAGCAGAGAGAACAGAGTATTCACGGCCCTAATCTCTGTGAATTCCATGATGTGGCTTAATCCGCAAGCTTCTCTAAGAGCGTTCTCGAGGAGATGTTCGGTACCGAAATAGTGCTGCAGGAGGTCTGCGACTTGACTTTGCACAATAAGTGCGCTCGCCGAAGCTTGGCCAGCTGTATCTTCGTCTAGCTCATCGAAAGCTGTACTTCGAAGGCCCTGGAGGTAATGTGATAGCATCATGTCTGACGTGACAGTATCATCGCTAAACCAAACCATGCCACACCGACTTACAGTAGCGAGAGTTGCGTACTTGAGCGTCTCCACTTCGAATAGAATACGAACGTTTGGTGGCAGATTCAGTCGTTCACCATTAGGCAGTGTCAACAACTTGTTATCGTCTAGAACACTGTTGAGATTCTCCACCCATTCCGGATCCACATCGCCATCGAAAACGATCCAATGTCGTTTGGCGTCCTCCCCGCGCAGATTGTCTACAATCTTTCTGAGAATGCTTGTGAATAAACCGTCTGTCCATTCGCGGGTTGTGCTATCGAGGCTACCATAGAGAGCTTCCTTAGACATTACCTTTGAGTCTATGATGTGGTAAACACCTTCTACCCCTTCGATGCATTGAAGCGCCCGTAGCAAGACTTTCCAGATGGCCGATTTTCCAGAGCCTGAATCACCAACCATCATTACACCATGATGAATGGCTTGAATCTGATATAGTTGAACTATCTTGGTCATCCAGGTTTCATTGATCACTAGGTGTCTCTCTGCTGCTTCGATACGAATAGCGTTCTGCAACTTTTCCAGATTCGCAGAAACGTACCGGATACCCGGGAAGGAATCTAGCTCAATGCTTTTCATAGTCTCGACATCATCGCGAATCAACTTTGGGGCGATAGTCTCACGAATACTCTGCACGATGATCTGAGCCTCTAGGGTTTCCTCAACCTGCGAGCGCTCACGAGTTGCCGTGATTCGAATGCGCTTGAGACCACCTGAGCTTACCAGAACGCTCTTCAATGCCCGTAAGCCGAAGTCGTAATGAGCTTGCTTCGTCAGTTGGGCTGCACAGTGGTCGAAGAAAGGTACAGCTTGCTTTGCAAGTTGCTTGGCATATTTGAATCCCTGAGAATAAAGCATGACTTCGGCAATTAGCTCTTTGTCCGGTTTAGACATGGCTACACTACGGAAAAGCTTCTTCAAATTGTCCGGCAGGTTGGATCGGCCTGCATAGCCTGGGTTCATGGTAATGAAGATGCCAGTGTTGCTGTTGACGGCGAATTGCCTCCCGACTAGCTCGACTCGCGCGTTCGCTTCGTTAGAACCTCTCTTCAAGCCAAGTTGAATATTCTGAATCTGCTGAGACACAGCCGAGAGTATACGCTCTTCCAACCGATTAAACTCGTCAAAGCACCCCCAAGCACCAACCTGACAAATGCCGAGGAAAATACGTCCCATTGCCTGGAAGTCAAAAGTGTCATCACAGCAGAACACAAGCGTAAACCTACCGAGCTGCACTCCAAGAGCTTTGACTGATTCGGTCTTACCAGTTCCCGCAGGACCGTACGGAGACCCTCCTAGGCGTTGAGCCATGGCTTGTGTCAGTGTAAGAAAGCAGCGATCCGTCAGCGGCGTACGAACTAGTCGTTCGGGCACACCAAGGTACTCAAATCCGTACGCAAGATCGGCATTTGCCATTTTGATTCGCAGGCGATCGATGAAGTCGCCTTCCGGCAAGTATACGTATCGCATCTGTAGCAGCCACATATAATGGAATGGCGAAGTCGCGCCAGCGCTGAGTAGCTTCCCAATAACATCGCGCTGATGAACGAACTCTGTTATGAGATGCTCGCACTTTCTCCTAACCAATAGTTCCAGATCTCCTAGCACGACTGAAGCTAGCAGTTCAAGTATCTTGACTTGTGTATCGTAAAGAGCGTCCATACCGGCACCACCAGAAGCCAGAGCCAGCTCAACCGACGTAGTCCATGCGACCTGAGTGGCCAATACAACGATCTGGGCAGGGAACTTGGTAAGATAGCCATCAAGAGCGATCCGATCGATATCAGTGGCGTCGCATATGGCTTGGAACGATAGTACGGCTTCACCAAGAAGTTCTGCTAACGACATCTTCATGTTGTTCTCCAAAGCGGCTAGCCAATCGTTTATTTTTGGCGTCTTGACAAGGGAGACTGGCCGCTTCAGATACACCTCTTCGCCCTCTTTGGAAGTGAATCCCGTTATCGTCGACTCTTCATCCATAAGAAGCCCCGATAAGCCTGCAAACATTTTTCGGAAGTGTTTCGCAATCCTCATGGTGTCGTTGCTGTTACCAATAATCTCAAGTAGGTCCTCATCACCTACGAAGTAGAATCTAGGGAATGAAATGCGTTCACGCTCAAGATACTCTCCTAGTGCCTTTTGAATCTTGTTGAGTAGCTCGGCAAGGCGCTCTAAGGACTTCTGCACTCCCGAGATGTTCAGGACATCTAGCACGAAAGGAGACTTGTAGACCTTCTTCAAAACAGCAAAGAACTCCGAGTTAATGTTTTGGAAGCGAGAGGATTCGATGGGCAACAAATGTTTTATATCCACATTGCCTGTAAAGACCCCCTCCAGATACACCCATTGTCGTTGCACATCAATCCAGACGTCGAAAAGTACGTGGACACGATTCAATTTATCCTCCCAAGTTGACGCCTCTTCCTCGAATTCTTTATAATAAGGGGAATGTCTCATGGCCTGTAAAGAATTCAGATTCTCACTGCATTTGGCGAATAGATCGTCCCAACCGCGTATCAGCCGGCATTTGTTTTGGTAATTGACAAGATCCAAAGAATAATTCTGCCATGTGTCTCGAACTTGCTTCAAGAACTCTTCCAAGGCCATTTCCCCTTGCGCCTGCGCAACAATATCACGAATTGTTGGTTCACTGGCGACTAATTGAAGATCCCAAACATTTCCCAGGCTCATTGACATCGGGGAATACCTCTTTCCAGGTTTGAGGGCTTTGAAGATCCTAACCCAGTGACGATCGCGCACTGCTTCTGATTTCATGTCCGATAAGAGAGGATTGACCTTCAGAAATTGCCGTAGGATCGATTGTACATGCTCGAAGGCGGCATATTGACGCATGCGACTCGGCATATCTTTCGTCATCTTAATAAGGCCATCGAGGGACTGGCGCAGTTTTCTTGGCTGTACGCTAGACCATAGTGTATCACGAAGTTCATTTACGCTATTCCATATTGTTGATAAAGCATCCCACACAGAGGTAAAATCTTGCACTTCTTCCAGAATTGTAGAAAGAATGTTGTTGGGGCTGCTTGGTAGATCCAGGGCCTCTTTGGCTTTAGTCACCATATCTGATTCTGACCGTAGTGTTGTGAGTCGCGACTGAAAAGACTTTAGGGTCGAGGATGCTACTGCCGGAGGAATGTTTCCAGATACTGGCTTCTCTTCGTTCCATTGGGCCAGGACCTCCCCAATCTTTCCGCCAACCACCTTGTCCTCTGTTGAGATCTTCGCGCGTAGAGCATCGGTCTGGTCATCCACGATCTTTACCTTCCGGCTCAGAATCTCATTTAGGGCAATCCACTCATGATCGACTTGCTCGACAGATAACCAGTCTGCTGCAAATTGGTATCGTTGCCGGGTAAGAGTTGTCTGACCTTGACGGAAAAGATCAACCTCCGGCTCCCACACTTCTACTTTCCTCCTGCACTGTTGGACAATTGTAATAAAAGAAACTGCCTGAGCGGTAGAAGATGCCTCCAGCGATTGGCCTTCAAGATCTCTGCGAGCCTTTTCGATTTCGGCGTGTATATCTCGCATGCGATTTCCTAACCGTCCAGCAAACTTCAAGAGTATCTCATGCTGCCAATGATCGTACTTGGCATTGACCTTGGTTTGAACTTGCTCATAATCAATGGTTACCGATCCAAAAGAGCGAGTCGACTCTGAGGTATCGAACGTTGTTCGGGTCTTTCGAATCTCTTGCAACAAGTGGAGCCATTTCTCGAGGTCCTCTCCAAGAACTTCATATACATGTTCCGATTGAAGATCCCATAACGACTGAAATTGAAGCCATTTGTCCACATAATTAGTGACTTCGCGTAGCTTGTCTTCAACGGCGTTGTATACCGCCGATAGATCATCCATGCAGAGCCCAGGAAGGTACGTGAATTGTACCTTGGAAGACCCAGTACTTAGAATATCGACCTTCATCTCATATCTTGAAGACATGACGATGGGAAGGTCACACACGACACCAAGCCATCCGTGCAACTGGGATAACCAACTAGCGCGAGCGTGTTCTGGGGGAGGATCGAGATAGATGACTTGATTGCGCATGGATATTTCGTGGATAAGCTGTTGCAGTCTTGGAGCACTATCATCTCCTTGCTCTTGCACCGCTCGTCTATGTGTACTATCATCGTTCGCACCGTCCTGCTTCGATTTGACGAACGCCTCGACCCAGGAATGCATTGCTTTTCGAAGGCGCTCGAGTAGAATAATCTCAATCTTTTTGTTAGTCTCACTAACCCAAAAAGGTAGGTTTGAATAATTCTCAAGGTTCAGCTGGTCCACTGCAGTCTGAATGACCTCAAGTCGTGCAGTGAAATCGGAAGTATTATATGGACAGCTCCATAGGTCAGTCAACGCATGCTGAATTTTAGTGTAGGCTCCTTCTAGGGTGGACGTCTTGCTTTGTAGTATCGAAGCGACAACCGCGAAATCTCGGACAAATTGGACGTGCTTACTTTCGCTGCGGCCAGCAGAAGCAGCTCGTGTCGTGGGACCACTTGAAAGATGAGAGATATGTTTGACTTGAACATCGTAAGAGTGCACAAATGATTCCCATTTCAGAGTCACCCCTTTGATTATAAGGTTCTGTACTTCCTTCTGATACCCGTTAAGTAGAATATTAACAGGAGACATTGAATCGATGACACGGCTGGTCTGCGCTAGACTGCGCACGCTTTCCATCAAGCTTACAGCATAGGGGTAAACGCGCTTTGCCTCCTTTGATATGCTGCTGATAGCATGAGGGACCTGATAGTTCAACCATATTAGATTCCTCACCTCTTTGAAGAGAGCAATAACTTGGGGATCGAAATTGATCGTCAATTCTAAAGAGTTCCCAAGCGCGCGATTTCTCGTTATACCGAAGAGTCGACCGGTGATCGAGATCCTGCGTCTCGTGACCTCGTGTAACCATGATTCGAAGATAGGTCGTGTGTCAAGTTTCTTGCGGAACATACTGCTTTCAGCCTGCAGCTTCTGTCCTTCCGAGTGAAGGGTCCAGTCTTTACCAAGCACGTCTTCAACCCTTCCCATGTAGCCGTCAAGCTGTCGCTCGATTTGACGAGCCCAGATGATAGCACCGGCTACTGGAGGGAGATCTCGAAGCTGTGCCATTGCGTGTGCCTCAGAATGCCCGTATTGCTGCTTAAAACGTTCGTGCAACGCGGCTATATCGTGCTTGACATTATCGATGAGCCGGGACTGATATTCACTGATCGCTCCGCGGATTTTCGGGCGAACGAACAATGCATTGAATTTCGAAAAAACGCGGAACATCTCATTGGCTGTCTTTGCCGTCGCTAGACGATCTCTGAGACGAGCGATGATGGAATTTTCAACCCTCGAAGTCCGTTCGTTATACGTGATCTCTGCCTGTATCCAAATTTGCGTTCCTTCTGGGGAGACATCAAGGACGTCTACATCCTTGAGAGCAGCGTATGCTTGGGTTACTTCCTCCACTGCATCAACATCGCCAATCTCCTCAACCAAAACGACCTGCTCACCACCGAAGTCTTGGGCGGAAGCGGCGTGTGAAGGTTTGGTCCCTAAAACATTGATAATGGTTCTCTGCAGCTGCTCATGATTGACACGGAAAGTGTTGACATAGTTCAGACGCTCCTGTAACTTTCCATGGCGAGAAACCACTTTGATTGGGATAAACTTTTCCGCCCTTCGCCGAGTCACCTCACGAGCGACATTGGTAAAATCTTTGACATTCTCATCCCAGGTTGTCCAAATGCCTTCCGCGGTTTCCATCACAGTCTCAAAATCCTTGAAATCCAGGTGCATCAGAGTCCGACCATGGAGAAGCGAGCGAAGCTGGGTTTCGAGATCTCCTGAAATAGCTGTAACAAGTGGTAGCGCACGAGCAATAGGGTAAGGGCAGATCCGGAGTTTTCTATTGAGGTGGTTGAATACCGAAACAACAGCATCCTGTATCTTGTGTAGCGACGTCGCGGCCAGCAGCTCGTCCAAAGGAAAGTCACGCATCAGCTGATTGTACTTTTGGACCTTGTCTGAGGAATCTTTCAGCCCAGTATCCGCACTGAAGCTGACGGTAGCTTGGAACCGCTTTGCATGACGCAGTATTTCCATAGTCAGTTGAACGCCATCGCTCTTCAATTGCATTTCGATGCCCTCTAAGGCGGACTCCATTGATAGCCAGAAATTGATCTCCTGGGCTGCTGAACCGCTGTCAGGATCCCGAGACATTTTCGTGATTGATTGTATAGACTTGATCCAGCCATTGACCGTGTTTTGTAGGTCGTTTAAGAATCTGCTATCGGTCAAAAGTTCGGAGGGTATAAGATCAATCGTTGGCTTGATACTTTGACTAGAAGCAGATAATATGGCCTCCTGAATAACATCTGGAAGTGGTAGTACCAGTTCAGGTATCTCGATGTTCTGCTGTAGATGGAGCAAGCTAAGTTCTAACTCCGCAAGCTTTTTCTTGGTTCCAGGCACGCCAGTTCTGCCATCGGTATCTGGGCGGCCCTTGCTGCCGTCCAGCAATCTCTGGCTCTGTGTGTAGGCATCGAAGTATGGAGATAATGCTAGATGTATTATGGAGTGCAAGACCTCGTAAGCAGAGACTGGAGCTCCCTGAGCGGTGTTTGAGTCGTGAAGTGTACCCAAACCTGGAAGATTAATGACCTGGATCTGTGCTGCAAGCGGCATACGAGGATCAATCGGGTGCGCACGCTTGATTAATGCCACAGAGGCGGTCGTGGTGGACGAATATGATATCTCGGACGATAGTGTGTAGGTATAGTGGGTGACATTTCCTGAAACCAGAGATCAGTGTACAACTCCCATCCGTGAGAAAGCCATTACTTACCTGATGAACCGTGAGAGCCACCTTCTATCGACTCTGTAAGAATGAAATCTTTTTGTACATATATAGCAACCTGCGACTCCGAGGCAAAGCGTGTGCATCGTTGTACAGTATCATGCTTTTTTGAGGTCGACAGCAAGCTTCCAGAACTCTCCAAATCTTCTGTAGAGGCTCCTAGTGTAATCTCCAGTAGGTCCACAAGATGCCGTATCACAAGGTCTGGATTTATGGTAGTTACTGAGCTTGAGGACGGGGCATGCCCGTTCGCCCCTGGAGATACCACTTCCATGGTAGATATCAGCGTCAATTATTTGAGGCTTCTCGTGGATAGACAGCAATAGAAAACGGCTTCATCATGTTGCCCACGATTTGGTGACGCCAGTGGAGCTGTCTGGTCGTCAGTAGTCGTTGTAGGGAACCTTCGTAAAAGGTTGTGAGTGTTGACGGGTAAATCTTTAATATTCAGATAACGCGCGACCGCGGTAAGTCCTGATAAATCAACAGCCAGCAGCTAACTCCATCTTCAAATCACCTGTAACAACTTTTCCAATTACGATAAAAATATTTCATTATCTCAAATTTATCATGACAATCTTACTAATTATGGTAAGATCTACGGTAGGTCATGCGTGCTGAAGCTGTTTTGCATTGAGTACAATGAAACGGGAATTTCGCGAACAGGTAGGGTTCATAATTAGGAGATGAAGGTAGCCTCTGAGAAGAGAGTTCCCTCCTCAACCTTCTCTACCCCGTCGATATTGATTTTTAGAGCGAGTCTTTGTTGTGGAGAATACTGTGACCATTTGTTAGCAGGGCATTGTGTTTTCAATGAAGACAGACAGCTGCATACCTGGTAGATATACGGCTTTGTCCCTGCCACGCCGCCGACGATGGTTTTGACGAAACCCGGAACTTTCGCCATCACGTCGACCTTATCAAGTCTCTTGCCCAAGCTGCCCCCCAACTCCGCATTCACAGGCTTACCATCTTTGGTTTTCCCACTCCACAAAAATTTTACTGCACCAGGCTCGGGCCAGTCATTGTCTGGATCTTCCTTTATCTCTGTATGCTGTGCAGAATGACCGGAGCCTGCACAAATAATTTCTCCATCTGTGGCGATCCCACCTACACTAACAACGGTCGATCCATACGAAGGAGGTGTGGTGTATTCCATCATAACTGCAGAATATGTAGGGGATTGGAAGTCAACAAAGTTCCACTTTGCGGCTGCGCATTATCAGCGAACCAATAGGTACTATTTGGATCTGGGTACATGCATACCAGCATGATGAGGTTTCATTCCCTGCAGAGCGTGGACGAAGAAACCTCTGCCCTGAAAATTCACTTCTCCCGCTTTGGTGATAATACTTCCATCAACCTTACATCGAGGCCAAAACGCATGTCTCATGGAACCCCAAGGATTTTGTGGATCGGTGCCAAAATAGCTTTTGCCGTCTTGGCCAACATGAAAACCAGGTGCTGTCCGTGTTATAGTCAAGTTGACAATGCTAGCTTCATTTGTGACGGACTTGACCAAGTAGGAAGTTCCATCTTCACTGAGAGTAACAGCACAGCCATCGGCATAGAATGAGAGCTTCTTATCGTCGAAACCATAGCTATCTAATGGGTCAGAAGACCAGAGCGGTGGGGTCTGTCCATCGGGATAGAAAATCTTGGTGTTGAACTGACATGTGGTCCGCATACCGCTGATGGATGGAAGAAAATCAGCAACTGCCACTGCCTATAAGCGGCTCTCTGCATGAAGTCTCACGCTACATTACTGTAGATTACTTGGGCCATGCCAATATGACCGCTTTCGGCCATGAGATAGAAGGTCTGTGTCTCCACACATGTGGAACCCATAGCAGCCCATTCTAAGTCCTCTGGTTTCAATTCTGTGTATGGGACTGTCTCAGCTTGTTTAGCTACCGACTGGATTGCTGAAGGCCCATAGATGGGCTCTTGCGTTCCGGCAACGTTCGCGACCCTGTCACTATCAGTCCCATGTTGGTTCAATACAGTTTGAAATCATGAACTTGCTGCTGTTTGATCCAATTCATGTTTGTGGGGTGAACTATCTACAATGTGAAATCTGTAGATAATAACAATCAAGAGGCAGATTACCAGCCATATACATACTGCACGCGCAGGGCAGCGTCATTATTGGCGTATCGGATTTTGGACGGGCCGAGCCGTTGCTACGAGCTTTCGCCGATCATCCGGAGTACAACTGAAATGTCTGATTCACGGGCTTCGACACACCGTAACACCTATCAACCCCCTAGATCATTACGGTTCCTGCTCATACAACCTCCTTGATCAAGCAGTTATACACGTATCAACTTCGGAGACGAACAGTCAGGACCATTTTCCTACAAAGGTATCACGACACAGGAGCCCAGGTGACGAGGACAAATAACTTCATTCTGGCGCGTGCCTTTTGTATACGTTGATTTATACGAAGCTTTGCCGAAGAATACGGTCTTTCTAGGGAAGAATTGGGCAATTTTTGAGGACCTCATCCGCGTCACAACATGGCTCGAAAACCAATAGCGAGGGATCAGATAGTGAAGCTCATAGTAGGAGCAGGCCAAGCCAGTCCAAGCCCTCCAGTGGGACCGGCCCTGGGTAGCAAAGGAGTCAAGAGCATGGATTTCTGCAAAGTTCGTTGTGCAAACCCCTATGAGAAGATTACCTCCTCATCTGCTGGTAGGAATTCAATGCACGTACTGCACACATGACGCCTGGTATCCCAATACCTGCCCGAGTGACCGTGCGGCCAGACCGATCCTTTCATTTCGAACTCCGTACACCTACTACATCGTATCTACTATTGCAAGCAGCTAGCGTCGAGGCACGGAAGAGCAAAATAAGAGGTGCCATGCAGCCCGGGAAAGAAAGTATTGGGGATATTTCTTTGAAACACGTTTACGATATAGCGAACATCAAGAGCTCAGAGTTGAGGTTATCCGGACTGAGTTTGCAAGGACTGTGCAAGAGCGTTATCGGACAAGCACAGTCGATTGGCATCACCGTTGTACCATAGTTGTTCTGCATCGAACACTTCGTCTGTTACACGGGCGTTGCTTCCACGTACATACTCTACAAGCCTCAATGCTTGCCCACCAAGTCCTCGCAATCACATTATCACCGCATAGCTACCTAGGTAATTAAGGCGTGCTATGGTATAATTACAGTAGCTCCACAATATCTAACCTGACGTACTAGCCCATCAATGATTAACGATAGGGTTCAGAGCTAGAAGAAATTTCTGATTAGAGAATTCAATCTCACTGGATATTTTCGCATAGTTTAGGTACCTAGGTTAGGGCTTGTATTTTACAATTTCCGGCGACTTTCACATTTGAACGATAGCCGTGTCCCGAGAGAATGTAAAGTGAAGACTTCAAAACGTATCAAGGTATCCAGGCGTGCCAGGTAAGGCAAGCGTGCTAAAGTAAGCTAGGCGTGGTAAGGTAAGGTAGAACTATACGGTATTGGGGTTAGTACACGTCTGAGAACTCAAGCACAACGGGCCCCCTCGGGAGTGAAAGGCGGGATCTGCATACCTACATACATATGTTTATCGGCCCTACAAATACCACTGCGTGATTCCGCCTCGGCAGTGCTAAACAACGTCAACATCGAGTATCTGATTCATCCCACTATTAATAATCTTTAGTGTCAATATTTCTTTCCCATAAAGTACCCAATCATCGCAACATTCCCAGTATTGGGGTTTCTGAGGAGTCATTCGACAAAGAATCTTCTTATAGAAGCCGAATCTCCGAGCGGGCTTCTGCTCCTCGTTTACATCAACGCTCCTCTGGGCCGGCTCGCTATGGGAGTTGATTGAGCCTTGAGTTGATCTCATCTAAGGCTGTTGTTGCCGAATGCTGCTACCTCTCTGAAGGCTCTCGGATTGTTAAACAAGTAGGCGCATCCTCGCCGGCGACAAGCACCAGGCAATCCTACTTCTCGGACTTGAGCTAGCTTAAGGGCGCCAGATTTCTTTACTTCAAAACTACTCAGGAAGACATACGAGGTCCTGAGCATTGACTGCTTCGGAAAGCTCTTACTCTACAATCCTCTCAGAATGAACTTAGCCGACCCCCAACCTATTCATGACGAAGAAAATACCAGCACAGTAAAAGGTTTACTCAGCTTCCTCTTGAAATTGTGTCGTTAAGATGACTGATGGGTACATGTAGATAGCAGACGTCTTGTACCAAGCTTCGACCTTGGCGACACACAGACTACGTGTGCAGCTCCACAATCAGAGTCAGGTCAGCCGCAAGCTGTTCGGTTTGCGTCTGTGAATCAAGAAATAGAACCGGAACAAAGCTTGCAACCAACGATGACGCCAGCCTCGGATGAAAATGCAATGACAACGGATCAACTTAGTCCTGGAGCACAAGCGGAGATCAGGCAGCTTTCTCGGGGATTATACGACGTTCATTTAAAGCAAAATATGCAAAGACGAATGAGCAACTTTGCTTACGAACCAGTATCTTTACCAACTTCAAGGGTAAGCAGAATGATGCACTATCTCTCGAGCGCCATGAAAGCTATGTATATCATCTCGACGAGTCTCCTAGCCTGTCTATGGCTACAGCAGTAGAGCGTTCTTTCTGTTATGGACGAGATTTTATCCTTCACCTTTATCGAGCAGATGCTGTACACGCCTATCTTCAATACAACTCATGCTCACAACTTTCATCATCATCAATATATACTACCATTAGCCATATCATGTTTGTTTCTCATGGATGCTGCTACGTGACCGTCATCATTATGTTCAAGCTGACACCTGCGCTCAGGTGCCCTCTAATGAATCAAGTCCTTACATCAGCTCGCGAGAGGCCACGAGGTCCGTCGGACCGTCTCCACAGCTCTCTCCACCGTCGTCGACCATGCCTACTCCGCCTCTTACACCCTCAGCATCGCATACTCGAGAAAGGCAAGCTGGTCCTGTCGATGCCTTGGGCGCGGGTCTGACCAAACTACACCCCAATGTCATACAAATAGCTCCCCAGATTGCGGCTGAAACGGGGACAATGCCGGCAGCAGTACCAGCAGAAGTCTCTGATCCGAATGTAGTATCAAGTGCTGCGACATCGAGACCGTCTTCCGCTTCTGACGAGGCATCTATACGTCCACCTCCACTCTCCCAAGGGTCCAGTGTTCACGCATCAGCGTTTACTGTCGGGCCTAGTGAGGGGTCAGTTGTGCCTTCCCGGGAGCCGAGTCCTTCGCATACTCTTGGAGGGCGATCTGGTACAACTACGCCCCCAACTGGTGCCGGTAGACCATTCGCACCGGGGGGAGACCGGGACGATCCATATGCACGGAGTAAGAGGCCTCCGCAATCAAAAAACTTAGATTCTATTGACTCCAGATTCGTTTTTGGTGGCAAGGACAGTCGTCGCCGCTCAGCCATAATACCAACGTCAGGATCTTCCAATTCCTTACCCCGCCCAAGCAGTGGTCATGATTTAAGATCTCAGGAGAAGCATCAATCAACTTTCTCGTTACATTCGCTAGCTGGAAAGAAAGACCACCTTGGCCATCTCCACGACGATAGTACTGCAAGCCTGGGCGCAAAGCCCCATGGGTCCATGTCAGAACTGAAACGTTTCTTCCGACTGGGACATCATAAGTCCAAGGGGTCTTACACATCATCTGCTAAAGCATCAGCCAACAACACAGGCTCTCGAACGCCGCCACACCAGCTTCCCCCTGCGAATGTACCTTTTGCCGATGATCACGGCCTTCAAACGAAATATGGCAAATTTGGGAAAGTCCTTGGTTCTGGTGCAGGAGGATCCGTCCGATTAATGAAAAGGAGTAACGACGGCAAAACATTTGCGGTAAAGCAATTTCGAGATCGACATTCTTATGAGACTGAGCGCGAGTACGCAAAGAAGGTCACTGCAGAGTTCTGTATTGGATCCACCTTGCATCACGGGAACATCATCGAAACTCTTGACATTGTGCACGAGAGAGGCCATTGGTATGAGGTCATGGAGTACGCACCTTTTGATCTGTTTGCCACTGTGATGACTGGCAAAATGTCAAAAGAAGAGATTTCTTGCTCTTTTCTCCAGATTGTGAGTGGCGTGACTTACCTACATGAGATGGGCCTAGCGCACCGAGATCTCAAGCTAGACAATGTTGTGGTCAACGAGCACGGTATTATGAAGATCATTGACTTCGGGAGTGCCAGTGTCTTCAGATATCCCTTTGAGAATGACACTGTACATGCAAGTGGTATGTTTCATGCCGCCTTTGTGTGAATACTGCCGCTCACATCTTGCAGGTATTGTTGGATCGGATCCTTACCTCGCTCCCGAAGTCTACGACAGCAGCAAGTACAACCCCGAGCCCGTAGACATTTGGTCCTTAGCCATCATATTTGCATGCATGTCTCTCCGCCGATTCCCCTGGAAGGCGCCTCGTCTCACCGATAATTCTTATAAGCTCTTTGTCTCCCCTTCCACCTCAGGAACACCACCTGCAGAAGCAGGATCAAGTAAAAGTTCAGATGGCAGATCGAGGTCCGAACCTATGATCAGTTCTGCTGCAGAGGAAGCGCGTCGTGGTTCAGCTCCACCAAATGACACGACATCGCGTCCACCATCTGGAGAAGAAGCCGGCAAGCACCACCACAGTCATCATCATAATCACCGCGAGGATCCGAAACCCGGAGCCGAGAACACTGAACCAACATCGACGCCGGCTCCTGCGCCGAGTTCGAAACCAGAAGTCATTAAGGGACCGTGGCGCTTACTGCGACTTTTACCCAGAGAGACGAGGACGATCATGGGGAAAATGCTCGAGGTCAATCCTAAAGCTAGGGCGACTTTAGTTGACATGATGGCCGACCCGTGGATTTCAAATACGCCGGTCTGTAGCCAGCAAGATGGGGGGAGAATTGTCAGGGCGCCCGGCCATGAACATACGCTTGAGCCGGGTACTGCATCCGCGCCTGAGAAATAATTCGGAATTGTTTGGCTCTTTCTCTTTCTGGCGTTTAAAGACGGAGGTAGATTGTGGGGCTTCTTCTGGGATTCTGGCGTATCACACCATTCCCGTGGTTACAACCCCCTTTGTTGTTTTACGATGGCTATGACGCGTAGTGTACAGCAGCCTACTAAGGTAAATAGAGCAGTAAGTACATAAGCATTAATCGAATGAGTTCCACCTCAGACTTGCTGAAGTGTCACGACTCGATGCATTTTCCCCTAGTCCACCTCAAATAAAGGTCGAGGCGATCTTTTCGTTCACAGTACCTTCAGGACTTTTTGACCATAATGAATTATGCATGAAGCGGCTTCAAGGTTGCATTGCGGCTGATTCTCGGCCGGAATTTAGATAAAGTTAACGCCGATGAGGGTCAGGGTCAAGAGCCGTCGATTGGATTGCGGCACAGTTTCTTTTGACAGTAAGGTCGAGAGCACGCTCTGTTCTGTCTACATGGCTTCATTCTCCCTTAGATATCAATTACATGTACATTTTGGCTCCTTATGGCACGCAAGGCCCGCCAGCGCATCAGCTATGGTGAGGATATTCTGCCCAGACTTGCCTTCGCGGCAATGGAACACTTGAACTAACGTAAAAATCCCCGCCATAGTCTTACCACTTGCAAATTCCCCTGGAGGACATCGCCTTGGTGTCAATGGACTCGCGGTCGACCCAGATCGCTCAATCTTGTCTGTGATACCGCTGCTCGACTCTGGTTGGAGAGTTCCTAACTCTGCGACAGATATTCAGGCGGTCGAGACGGTCTCATATGCGCCTGGGATCTGAAGTTCGAATTCCACGACAGCTCTCCAGCTAATACCGACCTGCCCTCTCCGCCCCTGCCTGCTTCTAATCCTCCACCGAAGGCCGCTAAAGCTTCCACTTTCCGAAAACAGGTTCCGGCGCATACTCACTGGGTCAACGATATCATACTTACGCGGGATAATTCGGCACTAGTTTCAGCATCATCTGATATTACGGTGAAGGTATGGCGACCAGACGCCGAAGACCATCAAAGTCCAACGACTATAGGATTACATAGCGACTATGTGAAATGTCTTGCAACTCCGGGAACACATTCGGATTGGGTTGCATCAGGCGGCTTGGACCACAAAATATATGTCTGGGACTTGAATGGTGGTGGTGAAAAACTACATATAGATGTAGGGCAAGATGAAAATAGCGCCAAGGGCTCGATTTATGCCTTGAGCGTCCGTGGGTCGGTTATGGCGAGTGGAGGACCAGAGAGTATTGTCAGGTTGTGGGATCCGAAATCTGGAAAACGAATCACAAGTTTCGTGGGACACACCGATAATGTGCGAGACATCCTCATCAATCAGGACGGCGACAAGGTCATGACAGCTTCTTCAGATCAAACGGTCAAACTCTGGTCAATGACTGCAGGCAGATGCATGTATACGTTGACCATGCATAATGACAGCGTATGGTCACTTCATTCAGATCACCCTCAATTATCGATTTTCTATTCTGGCGATAGATCCGGCCTCGTTGCCAGAACAGATGTTCGTGGATGTTCGGATATGAATGATGGGTTATCCTTGGCTATCGCGCAGGAACATGAGGGTATCAATGAGCTAGTCGTCGCTGGAGACTGGGTCTGGACAGCAACTTCGAGTTCAAGCATTAATCGATGGAAAGATGTTGACACCACAGGTGAGATCGAATTCCAGGAGCCAGCTCGGTACAATCGAAACTCTATAGCCTCTCAATCGAAATCCCCTCCTCCACCTCATACATCACCTCTCAAAACAGCGCACAATAGAGAAAACAAGAAAGTACCCCTCAGCTGTGTCTTGAGAATCTCGAATAACGCAATCTTTCCGGGACAAGCAACCGGAGATGCCGAAGCCCCAACTATTTACTCTACAAGTATAAGAAAACCATCTGAAACAGTGCTGGAACATAACCTTGGAGTTGTTGTGGCGTTTCATGAGCTACCAGAAGAGACGATTGAAGGTCAAAACGGGCTGATTAAGCATGTAATGTTGAACGACAGAAAAAGAGTCTTGACCTTGGATACTGCGGGCGAGGTGATGATGTGGGATCTTCTCAAGGTAAGCCATCCGAAGCAAAGGGGAAATCGAATGCTGACTTGATGAAAGTGTATCCCCATTCAGTCTTTTGGAAAACGGCATCTCGAAGATGTCACCCCCGAAGTCAACACCACGGAGAGTGTTGCCAACTGGTGCGGCGTGGACACAAGAACTGGGCGGCTGGCATGCGTTCTTGAAGAGAACTACTGCTTCGATGCGGAGATGTACATGGACGAGCTAAGAAGCGAAAATAGCGAAGAGTTCAAGGATGATCAACGGGGTAAGTCTACCTACAATCGAACCGTCAAGATTTCCACCATCTCCTTGTTCTCAACACAGTTCGTGATACAGACTGCGACTGCTTACTAACAAATGCATCAGTAAATTTTGGGAAATGGATCTTGCGCTATCTTTTCGCCAATCTTATAGACGTAGAGGTTCAGCGTGATGCAATTGTCAGGCAGAACATGATATCGAACATGCAAACATCGAGCGGGCTACGAAGAGACAACGCACCTCCATTGATCCAGCTGCCTAACCCACCCATGCAAGAGTGGAAAGCCGAAACTCTCAATGATGATTCTCTAATTACACCACGTCCCGTGAACGGCAACCTCGTTCCCGCTATGACCCCGGGGCTCTCAATAGGTGTGGCCACTCCATACGTTGGTTCTACAAATTTCAGCTCGCCTTTACAAAATCATTTACCAAGGACGTCCGAAGAAGGCTCAGACCTCAACAAGCGCCTTTCAGGTCAGAGTCAACCCAGAAGCTCGACAGAAAAGCAACCAGATTATTTTTCCTCAGTCCCAAATCCCCAAAGTCCCTCTGACGCTCAAACAAAGGCCCCTTCCACGCCTGGAGATGGCTACTCCGAAGCAACATCACAGACATTGGTCGATGATGAGAGAAAAGAGAAGCCCAAAAATATTAGCTCGCTCTTCGACAAGAAATTTCGTATGAATTTTCCAAAGAAGCTGGGGAGGACAACCACGGAAGCGAAGCCTGCCGCCGTCGATGAAAAGGCAGAAGAATCTGACATGTCGGAGGAAAAGGAAGAGAAAACTTTTGAAGAAAACCTTTTTGGTACGATTCAAAAGGTTAGACATGATTACGAGGAACATATTCGGATCAAACCATTCGATCCTCTTCCACCGGGGATAAGGCCAAGCCTTCCTCATGAAACTCCCGTGCTCAGCCTCCCACCGTCCACAACTATCATCATTCAAGAAGATCGGCCAGACTCCGGTGGCGTAGCAGATCTGTACAGGGGAACTGCTAGCTCCGTGGGACTGGATGTTGATCTGATTGAGAAGGCAGGGCCGAGATGGCTAGGAGATCTACTATTACAGGTGTGTTTATCCATAATTCTTCCACGTAGCCAACTCGGAATTAATAACGAATTTAGAACCAACTGCCACCCAAGGAAATCCAGAAAGTCTCGTTTGTTTTACTTCCTTACCAAGAACTCCTTCCTAGTATTGCTAGTGCAGATGGGTCAGTTGCAAAGGCACAAAACAAGCACCTGCACACTATGCTGATCAGGAAACAGTAACTCCCGACTTAATGCTAATCGCATGCTCCGAGCGAAGAAAATATGTGCATACGTGGCAGACCGCATAGAACCAAAAGTAGAAGAAAATAACGCAGCAAATGTAATGAGTCCAGATGAATATCTAGAGTTATGCTGCCAAAATCAGGTATGTCCGTCCTTACGTTCTGTGTATGCATTTAGCTCACGTGACATGTGCTGCTAGCTCGTTCCGAAGACGATGACCCTTGCAACTCTACGAGCCTATGTATGGAAGAATGGAGGAGATGTAATACTGTACTATAAGTCAAATGGCAGGAAGGCCAGCGTCGAAAAGCTCATCAATAAGGAGAATGGTGGAGATTTGCCGAAACTTAATGGCATGCCCGCAATGACCACATGATAGATACCCCAATTTTTTCAGACTTCTGCATGTATCCAGTATCATTCCGTCAATAATTCGGATTAGTACTCCAAAGCTTTACGCAGTCACCATACCCAAGAGTACTACATTACGAACAAGCGTGCCTCTAAGTATAGGCACTTGCACGGTCATCAATGCAATCACAACCACACTATCATCGACTCTCATTCAAGGCATTAAAAGCCCATTGATAACTTCCTAAGAATATTGCTCCTCCAGCCGAAATCCAGAAGATTCTAGGTCCGATCCCCGCAAAGAAGGCCCTAGGACCAGACTGCTTCAGTATGCTCATTAACAGTGGCACCACCGCCTGCTTTTCCCTCGCCAACATCATCCTCGTCTTCAGCACATCCAACGGCGTCGTCACGCCCGCCGCCACCGCCCCAGCCACGCTCCCAAAAACTCCGCTTTCTACCGCTGTAATCCTTTCCCTGCCTTCCGTCCTTCTTCTCCACTCCTTCATGCGCTCCCATAACGGAAATTGTATGACCGTAAACGGTACCTCCCGCATCACGGTGATGCTCCAACCTCGGTACAGCTCCCTCCACACTCCCGCGACACCCACTGTACTCCTCCTCGCCAATATCGCTCTCAGCGCAGCCACAGAGCTAGCTTCTTGTAAAGCCTGCGCCCTCTGCTTCACGACCTCCGTCGGCACCCTCACCGCACAGGCAGCTACTTCCCCTACACTCGCTGCGACCATGTGTTCCACCGGCTCACTCCAATTTCCGAGCCTGGTTGCCCCTATTCTTCCTTGAACACTCGCATCGGCCTCCCTCCCTGTTTTGAAGAGCGCCTTCATCGATTCGTAGGAGACGAAGAAAAGAGCGGCGCCTGGGGCAGAGCCGATAAGAACAGAACCGACACCTGCGTAAATACCACGGAAACCGCCGGAGGAATAGAAGCCGGTGGAGGATTGGAGGCGAGTTTTCAGGGTGTCGATGGGGTAAAGAGTCAAGTCGACCGTCGTGCCGGCAAAGCCACCAGCGAGGAGAGCGCGGGCGAACGGGGAGTCGGTTTTGGCGGTCATTGCTTCAAATCATAGCCATGATGGAGCCCTCTACCAGGGCGAAAGTTGTCAATTAAAAGCATCATCGGAGTGTTGGACACGGTACGGATTATAACTAGATACTCATCACCCGCAGTCCGGCTGCAGGGATGTTGCTCAGCCCTATCGGAGCTCTTGAGATGCCATTTTCCTTCAACACTACTGCCCGCAGCAATGGAATGATGCTCAATGTGGGCAGGAGATATATACCGTCTCCTGCGATTCAATATTCCGAATTCTGGGATGCTTTACGCTCGATATGGCCGGGACCATCGCGGCCCAACGAAGGCCCTAACAACAGAATTGGTTTGTAGGTTGGAAGTTATGTTTGGACTGTTAACTTACTACGAAAAGGGATTGCGGTCAGTGGCGGCCTCGATTCCATGGCCCTGGCAAGGCTCTGTATAGGCCCAAAGAATAGTGGTACTAAGCGCTTCATTGATTTCCACGCTTTCATCGTCGACCACAAAGCGCGGGCAGGGAGTACAGAAGAAGCAAAGCTTGTTGCATCCCGGCTGCAGGAGTGGGGTATAATCTTTAGATTTTTCGATCATTTCCAATGCTGACATGTAGAAGGCCTTGAGTCTACAATCCTTACACTACAATGGCCTTCTGAGATTGGGCCAGCAAAGCTCCCAAATTTCGAATCCGCAGCACGGCGACTACGGTATCAGGCATTGGGTAAAGCCTGCCGAGATAAGCGAATCCGGTCTCTGCTTTTAGCCCATCATAACGATGATCAGGCAGAGACTGTACTCTTACGGCTTGTCCGCGGCCAAGGGGGCTTTGGATTGAAGAGCATACAGTCGTCGGCGGAGATACCTGATTGTTGGGGTCAGCACGGTGTCCACCAGAGTGGATTTCGTGAAGATAATTTGCTTTGGAGGTCCACCAATGACCTTGATAGCAGCCGTAAGGACCAGGAAGAGGGTAGAAGCGTTCTAGACGACCGTCAAGTGATAACCAAGCCCGCCATTTACTTCGAGGATGGAGGTATCAGAATCTACAGACCTTTGCTGAAATTCAGCAAAGACCGGCTTCAATCAACCTGTCACCATTACCGGGTTCAATGGGTGGAGGATGAGACAAACCGGGACGCCAGTAGAACCCCTCGCAACGCCGTCCGGCAGCTTCTAAACAGCGGCAAGCTACCAAAAGCGCTTCAAAAATCCTCACTTCTAGCTGTTGTAGAACGCGTGCAAAAGCGTTCTGCGGACCGCATGCTTCATGCCGGAAAGCTGTTTCATAGAACCCAAATCTTGATGTTTGACCCACGGGCTGGTATGTTGATTGTTCGAATGCCGGCTCGAGTCGTACCAACCGAGCGCGTTTCCGAGGCAGTTCTCGAAGGAGAGCTCAAGAATTACAGATTCGAGGCCAGCCTTTTCCTCCGCAGCCTTCTGGAAATCGTTAGCCCAGAAGAAAAAATCTCCCTCCAACAACTCGAGTTCGCCCTCTGTTCCATTTTCCCTGATCTCGACGATCCAGAAGCCACAGCAGTAGATAAACGCATTCTACCCTCCAATTTTACCACCCAAGGCGTTCAATTCCAACGTTGCATATCTCCCATAGAGGGAACTGACTCTCGTCACATTGAAGACCAGGAAGACCTCGATCCAGAATTTATTTGGGTCTTAACGCGACAGCCTGCCTGGCTATTGCGATACCCCACCCCTTCCTTGCCTCTCATCCCCATATCCTCAGCGCCAAACAATTTCTCACCAAACTCTTCCAGCACCTTCTCCCCATGGCACCTTTTCGACGGCCGCTTCTGGATCCGCGTTTCTCACTCCTCCCCACAACCCCTGGAAATCCGCCTCCCAAAACCTACAGACATAGCAACCCTGCGCGAAAGCTTCCGTGGCACGCCGCAGCGCCCCTACGTAGAGAGTAGATGGAAAAGGGCCGCGCCCGGCAAGATCAGATTTACGCTGCCTGTAATTGCGGAGGCAGGGGAAGGGGGTAGGGTGCTTGCGATGCCGACGCTGGGGATTAGCGCTCCAGGAGTGAAGAGGGAGCTTAATTTGAGGTGGGAGGTTAGATATAAGAAAGTTGATTGGAAGGGGAAGTGGGTGACTATGGCGGGCAGGCGGAAGGGGTCTGGGAAGCAGAGGTTTTTGGAGCGGGGGGATAGGGCGGAGAAGAGAAATTCGTGGTTGGAGGAGAGTGTGGAAGAAAGATGAGAAGTTTCAGGTGATTAGGAAAGAATTGTGGTTCCTTGTACACATCAGAATCTTTTATTCTGAACTTCCTGTCAAGCTCTCGTTGCGCCATTGAGATGGTCAACCCATCTGAAATCCATTTACTCCTCTTCTTCTGAACATTGATAAGTCTCGTACAACCTTACCTTATCTTCTTCGTCTACTTGGGCAACTCTGTATCTCAAGAGCCCTCCTTGCTCTATACGTTCCTTCTCAATGTCTCGATTGGTTTCTACTGTCTTAGTAGAAGCAGAGGATTTACTCCTTTACGGTCTTAACTGGATCATTGAGGTATGTTTTCAGGGTTTTTGATGTCGGATTCATGGCGGTTGTATATTTTGGCTTTACAGATTTATCCTCTGCTGAACTGTGGCAGGACATTTGTTGGCGTTTTGCTTTGAGTAACAGATAGCCCTTTGCGAAATACAAGCGGAAGGATTTTGATTGATGTGTTTTCCGTCACCCAACCTCTCCACTGTTCATGCTTGTTGAACAAATAAGCATTGTCAACTCGACCGTCACATTCCGTCCGCAATCTTCTCAAAAATACCAACCCCTTCGCTTCCCAGAGCCGTACCCACCGCCACGGCATCGGCGCCTACACTCCGCATCCGCCTGTACCCAGCCCCGTCCGATACGCCGCCTACGCCAATGATTTTAATATGTCTTAGTTCTTCATGCACATCCAGCATCTGCCGGATCTTGCGCACGTTTCCTAACGCTAGGGGGTGCAGTGCTGCGCCAGCCATGCCGCCGATGCCGGAACCATCGGCGGAGTTGATGGTCGGGGTTTCGTCAGGGGAGAGAATGAGACAGCTGCCTAGAGTGTTGGTGGCGGTGATGAAGGAGATGGGGCAAGGAGTGGAGGATAGGAGGGCAGAGATGAGGTCGGTGAATTGGGCTTGGTGGGTATATGGGGGTGTTTTGATGCCGATTTCGAGGGGTTCGGCCTGGTTCTCAGTCGATTTCATGGCTTCATTTAATGTGCGGAGATACTCTGATAGTTGGTCTTTGGAGTATGCTGGTGGTGGTTTGCCTCTGATGTTGGGGCATGAGAGATTGATTTCCATAAGGTATCTGTGCTCGGGTGATGGGCGTGAGCTCGATAGTTGGCGGTAACAGTCGCTGACTTCGGAGGCTGAGCCGGTTACGGAAAAGATGATGGGTTTCCTGCCTCCATGGAAGTTGTCTCCAGTGGCGATTATTCGGGTAATTATGTAGATGTAGTCCCGAAGAGGAAGCGGGCTATAACCGAGGGTGTTGAGGCTTGAGATGGGTATTACGATGGTCTTTGATTGATCTTGAGCCTTTGGAGAATCGTTAATGGTCTTGCTATTGCTGTGCCGGGTCACGGCGTGGTTCTCGGCAAAGAAACAATGCTGGTGGATGCTATCGTCGTGCTGGAACCCGTTTAGGGTACATGTACGAGTTGTGACTGCACCGGTGTACGGGCAGTCGTAGAGGGCTTGGAGGTCCTCTTGGGTTGTTGCCCATGGGTTGGCGGAGTTCAGGAGAGGAAGGTTAAATGGTATCATTTCTGCTATGGCCTCCAATTCAGTAAAGCAAGATGTCAGAGGAAATGTAAGTGAAATGTGTTCATAGACTGGCGTAGAAAGGAAAGAGCGGTTATAATATATTATCAACTAAAAAATAAATACCAACAATTCTATAACTTTTACATTTGTAGAGACAGGAGCTCGTAGTTCTAAGCTCCTTAAAGAGAGTGTCAATGTAGAGGAGTACGATAACGAAGATCGCTGCATGACAGTTGGAAATAGATAAGCCGCACGGCGAATAGAATCAAGCAGCCAAAACTTGGGTCTATGAAGCAGACATAGCTATTCAATGATAGAAGACACTTGACACCGTCCCAAAATGGGCATAAACCTCCTTGATGTTTGCACCCTGCCTGTTCCTTCGGCAACCCCAGATTTCGCGCTAATGCTCATTCGGCACGTCATATCAACCTTCCATCCCCAGCCCTCCCATTCTCTCTCAACCCATCAAAAGCCACAGTATCGATATCCCAAGATAACCTCATCATGCCTCCCTCCCGCCGCAAATCCTCCAACCCCCGCTCCGCCCAACAAACTCTCGCCTTCGGCCCCCGCACCTCCGCAAACAAAGTCACAAAACCCACTCTCCCGCCGTCTTCTTCCAAGAAACTCGACAAACCCGTCTCCGACACCCTCGTAAAAGCTTCATCAGAAGAAGTTTCAACGCCTGAGCCGTTGCCGGAAGATATTCCTAGTGCGGATGAAGTAAAGGAGGAGGAGGAGGAGGTGGAACAACCTAGAGAACTTGCCATCAGAGAACAACCACCCGCGCGGACAGAAGCAGAGCAAAAAGCGTCAAAAGTCTCAGAAGTGCAGATTAAGAAGTACTGGAAAGCTAAAGAAGACGAACGCAAAGCCCCTCGAGGTACTTTCGCCTTCCCTCTCCCCCTTTCCCCTCGATGCCACCCAAATGACCTAATCGCTAACCCCCTTGCCCCCAGTCCACCAAGAATCCCTCACCGTCCACGAAAAGGTCCTCCGCCACTTCGACCTCTCCTCCCAATACGGCCCCTGCATCGGCCTCCCGCGGCTGAAGCGCTGGAAGCGGGCTGACGGGCTGGGATTGCGGCCGCCGATTGAGGTGCTGGCGGTGCTGCTGAGGGAGGAGGAGAAGGGGAATCGGAAGGTGGAGAGGGCGTTCGTGGAGGGATTGTTGGGGAGTCGGTATGTTGTTGGGAGTGAGGGTTGAGGAAAAGGGGGGGGGGGGTTGTAGGGTGGGTTTGGTATGGAGGGGTAGGGGATATTGTTGTATCTTTAGGAGATGGCGGGGGTGCTTGGGTGTACAAAAGAGTGTTCTTGATACTTGATACTTGCTTGGTTATGAGCACTGGCTAGGGAATCAGATACCCAAGCTTCTTTTCATGCTCATCTTTGCCATTCTCAAAGGAACACACGTGGCATCTCATCCAGCACGAAAGGAATCAGCTCACCAAGAGACGTGATACAAGGAGCAAATTGCACGTCTAGTCACAGCCTAGCTAATCTTACATTGTCGGTTGAACCGCTCGGGACCACCCTCTTGTATGATTTCACCAGCTGGGAATAATTTTTCAACTCGGATGTGGACGTATGTAAGCATTTCTATCCCCAAGGAAAAGAGTCCTATTCAAGTCCGCCAGAATCCTTAATCTCAGCTACAAACCTCTCGCAACAACTAGCTGGACTTCATATGATCGTTACCAAGACAAAACAAAGATCACGAGATAGATCAAGAAGCAAGCCAGAAAGCAGATCAAGAAGTAAATCAAGAAAGAGAAATCGAGAAACCAATCGCGCAGCCAATTGAAAAAAAAAACGAGAAAGAATATCAAAAAGCAGATAAAAAAACCAAATTGAGAGCCCACTGCGAAACCAATCACAACAAAGCAAGATATAACTCAAGGACTACATCAAGACATACCAAGACAAACCCCGAAACAAATCCCAAAAACGAGAATCACCCAAACAACTCACAAAACCCCCCACAAGAAATTTACTCCTCCAAACCCAAATCCCCCCAAATCCCCCCTCCCCCTCCCCATCCCACAGCCCTACGCCCCAACCAACCACCTCACCCCTCCCACCACCCCCACAAACCCTACAAATCCCACCACGATCTCCACCGACAGCATCACCGGCGCCCTACCCACCGTGTTCCTAACCACCTCACTCTTGTTCGCACTCGGACCGATCGCTGTGCTTAGGGGCGGCGGTAGGCTGGTCGTGCTGGTGGTTGGAATGTCTTTGGGGGTGCTGGCGTTTATTGCTCCTTGTGTCGCCCTTGTGAGAGTACCTGTGAGGCTGGCTGCGGGGTTACTCGGGCGGTCTGTCGAGTGTGAGGTACTCGGCGAGGTTTCGAATCCTGCTGTAGCGGTTGCGTTGCCGCTTGTGCAGTTTTTGGCGGCGGAGATGCGAGTGTGGTGGGTGTGTAGGAATGGTATAGTCCGTGTATGATTACCCACAAGAACGCTCTGAGCGGGTGCAACCGCTGCTACCGGTGTAACGGTAACGGTGTGTGTGCTGGTTGTATACCGCGTAATTGTAATCGTGGGAGGGCAAGGGGGATTCGGATATACGGTCAAACTACAGTTGGGAGACGATGAGCTGGCGGCCAGTGCCCGAGGAATGACATTAATAGCCTTGATGTTTGACTGGGATGGGAGAAGTGTGTCTGACCAGCGGGCGTTGATAGTTGCTAGCAGCCGTGGCAAGGTTGTTGTTTCGGAAGTGGGAACATGAGTGTTGAATGACTTTGTCGGTGACGAGAAATGTGATGACGGAGAGGGAGATGTAGGACTTGTGCTGGTTCTGATAATGATTTCCGATTTTGGACACCCATTCGGTATCACAATACCATCATACATCTCATCAACAGTGACATTCTTGGAACAAACGGGGCGGGTAGAGGTCACCAAGTCGTGTACTCTCGTTTTTAGGGTTTTGTCGGTGCGTTGGTTGGGGGCAAGAGTCTGCGCAGTGGATTAGCATCTCCAGGGGAATTAAATCTTAGGGTATGGCTTACGGTGCCGGAGGTATTATAGAATGGGTCGGAGTACTCAGCTGCGGATGTTAGAATTAGACCGTAAGCGGACATGAGAAAGGACAGTTTCATAACGATGTCTTGTATTTATTGGTTAAAAGAGAGCACAGTTGGTGGGTCTCGAAGTGATGGATACACCTGAGAAAATGTGAATGACGCCCGTTGGGTCACTCTACTCGGAGAAGACATGAGTGCTTATATGAACCAGGTCTTCCATACTCAGAGTATAGAAAGTGGAGAAGATTTGCCAGCGAAACTGGTGAAAGAAAGTGGACTTCATACGCGGAAAGAGCTTTTACCTCTCGGGATATCAAGGATTTGGGTATAGTAATATTAGAACAAATAGTGAGTTGCGTTTGACACAATGAATCAGCATCAGGAAGCGCCTCCGAGCAGTCGCTCTGGTTGCTTCATGGCCAATGCGACCACTGCCTCGATTGATTAATAGAAGAGCGCCTTCTAAAGGCAACCTTCGCGACTAAGAGTACCAAAACGCACTTACAGTACTCAGTATGCGCGATCAACCCTACCATCTATGATACGATCAAATCAACCAGTAAACTCCTTAACATCGCCCTTGAATTTTCCGGGTGCCAATGCCAAAGGCACAATTCCGCTGACGTGCATGTCTGGGCCGTAAACGTGTATGTTCAGCTTCAGCTCCTCTCCGACGGCCTTGATGTTCCGGAGACCTTCTTGATAGTTGGGACCGGCACGACGAACCCATATCTGGACCTTGTGCTCGATTAAAGTAGAGGCAAATTCTCTCAAAGCGCGAATAACACCTTTGAAGGTAGATGCGACCTAGATCAAAGGTCAGCGCAATCACCTCTGTAAAGCTTACTGGCCAAGCTTACGTTGGTGAAATTGGCAATACCACCGCCAATGAACAAAACCTTGCCTTCAGGGTGGGGAGGAGCACGTAACATAAGGTCAAGCACAGTTCGGGCGTAGTAGAAAGTCTGCGTTTCCGTGGGGGCACCGGAATATTCTCCATAATTGGCAAGCTCGTCGGCAAAGCCCGCGGAGGCGATAGCGTCAGCGTAGACGACTGAAGCGCCACCACCAGCTACAAGGGTCCATATACGACCTGAAGCATTGAGAACAGTGAGCTTGAGGGACGCACCGGTCTTGGCGTCTAGTTCGGCGATGTATGCTTCTTCCTTGCTCATCTCACGTCCAAACGGTGCTGGGAACTCCATCGGTGGCCCTGCGTCAATGCTAACCTTGCCACTTGAAATAGTTACGGGGATACCCAAGGCTGCAGGTCCCCGAGCTACGGCCCATTTCACACCACATTCGAATTCGGCGGTCTGATCAAGTTTAGCGGCAAGATCGAGAAAGTGGACTTCGGCAGATGTTCCCTGAGCATTGGGAATGACGACAAGAGGGTTGATCTCGAGATAGGTGAATTGGCAGTCAACGTAGACAGCATATAGTCTTGAGATGAAATCAATTAGTACGTTGTGGACACCCTTGGGGACTTTCTTCAGCAGAGTAGCCGCAAGCTGTTCATTTGAAGGATATTCCTTAAGGTCGACCGGGATGAGGATTTTCTCGGCTTTAGCATCCACATCACCGACATCCACTCCACCCTCATGGGTAAATAGGATCCAGTCTCCCTATACCAAACGGTTAGCGTTGCTCAGCTGCAGAAGTGCTTTGCTCCATGGGGAAGCTAGGAACAGAGGATTCACATACATCACGGACAGAGTTAATATTTATGTAGTACTCGGTATTGTCTGGATGCGGTACGAAGGGTTCGACGAGGAACTGCCGTAGCACACCTTGTACGGTTTCGACTTGTTGGGCCTTTCCCGCACGTTCTTGCACCCATGCTTTGGCTTCTGGCCATGTCTTGTTTAAAGCTAGCAGTCCACTCTTGCCGCGACGCTTGATCAGTTGGTCGGGTTTTGCTACGAATTTTGCATCTTTTGCTAACAGCCAAGGGTATGTAACTTCGGCCTGGTCGAGGACAGACTCGGCAGTGGCATCTTCGGGGAAGTACAGCGATGCGAGCCTTGTTGGTGGGTTGTGGGTTCCAGAGCTAGGTAGAGGTGTTGGTTTTATGACGGGAGCTCGTGTGAGATGGTAGTTGAGGATCGCTTTGCCGTCAGCTTCGAGGATAGATTTGGCGGCCATTTTGGGATTAAGTCTGTAAACAAAGAGATGAGCTTAGTTGGTCATTAATTCTTCTTTATCATAGTAGAGAATTTTGTTAAGAGTCCAGGTTACTTACAACTGGCCTTGTTTTCAAGCGCACAAGCTTTCGAGTCTTTACTTCTGAAAAAACCGTGGAAAGTATTCTCTGAGCCGGAATATGTTCTCTAGAAACTGTCAGATAATTGGTAGTATCGCAGTTGCAAATAATCAATCTGTTCAAGCAATTGTGGAAGAGCTCGGGGCGTTTTTGCTCAACTCACCGCTAATAAAGCTCGCCGAAGCTCACTATTAGATAGGTCGTGCTTCGGGGGATACTCCGTAGAATATAATCGGCAAGAGATCCTTGCAGCCCTACCAGGAATCTGCTCGATAACGATCAAGAACCTCAACAGTGTTGAAGGGAGATTCGAGGTTTTCACAGCGACCTGCAGTCCATTGATATTTATTCACGAGTCTTCCTTCCACTTTCACCAGGTTGGAACTCTCACTGAGAAAAGATCTCGCCGAAGAGTGCTGACTGCCCACAGATTGAGACAAGCTAGACTGTTTTAGGGCTAGACCACCCCAGCTCGAGCTCAACACAGAAATGCCGGGACAAGAAAACAGCTAACGAGAGCTACTTACCCTTATCCGTATCCACCGAGAAGCTCCTGCTCACCATCAATCTTTCGATTTTTGATAGCCACAATACCTGGTTCGGTACTCCAAAAAGCGAATGTCAATCGGCGCAACTGCGAACCTTTTATGTCATCACAAGACTTCGAACTTCTGTAAGACTTTTAAAACATCAATCCGAGGTTCTGCAAAACTCGGTCACCGTCACCGTCACCGCTTCTCATTGTCTCAGTAAGCTCCAGCCTCATAAGAATTCCCGTACTCGGGACCGACCTCACGCGAGTGTATGACTTTCAAGGCCAAAATTGAGAGCTGATTGCTTTTCGCTCTTCCTTAGATAGCCTCCGAAAAGCTTCTCCAAGTCGAATACCATGCCTTCAGCTACGCCTACTACCAACGGCACGCCCATGGCGGCGAGCACTTCAACACCCTCTACGAATGGCACCAACGGCAGCTCAAATGCCAGAACGGGGGGGTCAGCGAACGACAATATCCGCCGTTTCGTAGCTCCCAGCAGGCCACTTAGCCCTCGTGCTGAACACACTCTTTTCCATGACAAGACTCGATGTTTCGTCTAGTAGGAAACCCTCATGTTTAACATCATTTGATTTCCGCTGACGCTCCGATCATAGTGGTCTACAACCACGTGCTGTGCAGGGTATGCTGGACTTCGATTTTATCTGCAAGCGCAAAACCCCGTCTGTCGCCGGTATTATCTACACTTTCGGTGGTCAATTCGTCAGCAAAATGTCAGTACTAGAATAGTCCTTTTGCGTCCTCGGATATCTTTGATGGAAGTGCTCATACTTGGCTGTAGGTATTGGGGAACAAGCGAGACTCTTCTGCCGGTGTACCAAGATGTCCAGAAAGCCATATCGAAGCATGACGACGTGGACACCGTGGTCAACTTCGCATCATCACGTAGTGTGTACAGCTCAACGATGGAGCTTATGGAATATCCTCAAATCAAGTCAATTGCCATTATCGCTGAGGGCGTACCGGAACGACGAGCCCGGGAGATTTTACATGTCGCTCATAAGAAAGGAATCACCATCATTGGTCCGGCTACTGTTGGTGGCATTAAGCCTGGAGCGTTTAAGATTGGTAATACTGGAGGTATGATGGATAACATTGTTGCCTCGAAATTGTATCGCAAGGGCTCCGTGGGCTACGTCTCGAAATCCGGGGGTATGTCAAACGAGCTGAATAACATCATTTCCAATACCACAGACGGCGTCTACGAGGGTGTTGCTATTGGAGGTGACCGGTATCCCGGCACCACTTTCATTGACCACATGCTTCGGTACCAGGCGGATCCTGAATGTAAACTCTTGCTTCTCCTTGGTGAGGTTGGCGGTGTTGAGGAGTATCGCGTAATTGAGGCTGTGAAGAATGGAACAATTACCAAGCCCGTTGTTGCCTGGGCTATCGGTACTTGCGCCAGTATGTTCAAGACCGAAGTTCAATTCGGCCACGCTGGTTCTTTTGCCAACTCTCAGCTTGAGACTGCGGCTATGAAAAATAAGTCCATGAGGGAAGCCGGCTTCTTCGTTCCAGACACGTTTGAGGAGATGCCTGAGCTTCTTTCTCAAGTTTACCAGAGATTAGTTAAGCAAGGCACCATCAAACCACAACCCGAGCCTATTCCACCTAAGATTCCCATTGACTACTCATGGGCACAAGAACTCGGTCTCATCCGTAAACCAGCCGCGTTCATTTCTACCATCTCCGACGACCGTGGTCAAGAACTTTTGTATGCTGGTATGCCCATCTCTGATGTCTTCAAGGAGGAAATTGGCATCGGTGGTGTCATGTCTCTGCTATGGTTCCGTCGCCGCCTGCCTGACTACGCCAGTCGCTTCCTCGAGATGGTTCTCATGTTGACTGCTGACCATGGCCCAGCCGTCTCTGGAGCTATGAACACCATCATCACAACAAGAGCGGGGAAGGACCTTATTAGTGCTTTAGTCTCTGGTCTACTCACAATTGGTTCAAGATTCGGTGGTGCTCTGGATGGTGCTGCTGATGAATTTACCAAGGCCTTTGACAAGGGTCTTAGCCCTCGTGACTTTGTGGACACTATGAGGAAAGAAAACAAACTCAGTATGTCTTCCTGAAATCTACTCTGACATTCTCTTGCTAATCGTTGCAGTCCCCGGTATTGGCCACAAGGTCAAGTCTCGTAACAACCCCGATCTTCGCGTTGAACTCGTCAAAGAGTTTGTCCACAAGCGATTCCCCAGCTGCAAGATGCTTGATTATGCCATCGCCGTGGAGACTGTGACCACTTCTAAGAAGGACAACCTCATCCTTAACGTCGATGGTTGTGTCGCTGTCTGCTTCGTTGACCTGATGCGTAACTGCGGTGCCTTTAGTGCCGAGGAGGCTGAGGATTATTTGAGCATGGGCGTACTGAACGGATTGTTTGTGTTGGGTCGAAGCATCGGATTGATTGCACATTATCTTGACCAGAAGCGCCTGAGGACTGGGCTATACAGACATCCATGGGACGACATCACGTATCTATTGCCCAACCTGGCTGGAGGTGCGGCGCCAGGAAATGAAGGAAGAGTCGAAGTGACATTGTAAGGAGGTTGATCGAAGAAGAACGCGAGCTGTGATTTTGCTGTTGGCTTTCCGGGTTGCTTCTACCCGCCGGAGCTAGGAAGAGGTCTCTTGTTTGTAGTTCGATGGTCTTGATAGATGGATGTACTATGGCTTGCCTTGGTCGACAGCACAGACAAGCTTGTCTGTTACTCTGACTGGGGCTTTGTTCCACTAATATCTGGAAATAACAAACAACGAAATTTTAAAATCTTTCTCCTCCACGATTTACTTTTGTGATAATACCTAGAAGCCTACTCGACCTTACATGTGTGCCGATGATTCGATCTTAGCTTTCAAGCCATCGTCAAGCCATCCAAGCCGTAAGGTAGTCAAGCTGTTCGCTGACGCTTGGTCGAACGAACATTCACCTATTCGACTGCCATTGAAGTGTAGATGTTTTCTTTATGTGATTATCAAGTTTGAGAAGGATCATCTGGTGCTATCGAAACATACTCTCACGCTCCCGGGGTAATACGTAGTACAGTGAGCACTTAGGGCTCAGATGACGCCATTAACCCTCTTAAGCTCTGTCAAACAGTAGCTTGTATCTAATCAACATCTTTAACCTCGTAATCATCCATCAAAGCGCTTCTCGCACTCATGATGAGGTCTTCCCTCCCACCACCTCCCTGTCTCGTCCCCAATTATCATTCCTACAAAGCATGCCATCCTTCACCCGTGTGACCGCCGTAACGGGCGCAAACAAAGGCATAGGCCTCGCTATCGTCCGCAACCTTGCCCTCCACTACCCAAAGTCCGCCTTCAATGACGGCGCCTTACTCATCTACCTGACCGCTCGTGACAAAGCCAGAGGTGAAGCTGCCCTCGAGAGTATCCGTAATGATACGCAGTTGAAGAAGGCCAAAGCGCTCGCGCAGGATGGCGGGCTGGCGACTGTGCGGTTCAAGCAATTGGATATTAGTGAGCGGGAGAGTATTGAGGAGTTTGCGGGGTTTTTGAGGAGGGAACATCCCGAGGGGATTGATGCGGTAGTAAACAATGCTGGGATTGCTATGAATGGCTTCGGTATGCTACAGTTGTCGACCTCCGAAATTGAACGCTGACCAACCCACCACTAGATCTCAACGTCGTCAAAACAACCCTTCAATGCAACTACTACGGCACCCTCGCCGCAACCCAGCTCCTCCTCCCCCTCCTCCGGCCCGGCGGCCGTCTGATCAACGTCTCCAGCATGGTCGGGCACCTAAACTCCAAATACTCACCCGCCATCCGCGAGCGGTTCTTGGCGACCAAGACCGTTGCAGACGTAACGGCGCTAATGCAGGAGTTTACGGATGCGGTGGCAGCGGGCAAGCACGAGGAGCAGGGATGGCCGAGCGCGGCGTATGCGGTTTCGAAGTCTGGCATCACGGGCCTCACCCGCGCCATCGCTCTCTCCCACCAACAAGAGCATCCGGGCTCCAACATCCTCATCAACTCCTGCTGCCCTGGCTTTGTAACCACAGACATGACCAAAGGCCGCGGCGCCAAATCCCCCGACCAAGGCGCGCAGACGCCCGTGCTGTTGGCTGTGGGCGATATCAAAGGGCAAACGGGCCTGTTCTGGCAACACGAGAAGCCGATTGAGTGGTAGGAAATGCTCATATCTATAATATCCATATGCCACCGTTGCAGATGCGGGCGAACCTAACTTTTGCACTTCTGGATCTGTGATCGAGGATCCTTACGACTAAGTCTTCGCACCTCAACCGCCAAATCCAACGCATGATAGACCCCCCTCCCATTCCCCCTACCGCCTTTCTAACCTGCTGACTCCTCCTAAACCGCTTCCTATCCCATCTCCATCTCCATCTCCATCTCCATCTCCATCTCCATCTCCATCTCCATCTCCATCATCTAACGTCGCCCAACCATCCTACCCTCCACCCACCACAACCCAACCCCATCCTCCCTCCTCAAGTTTTCAACTCTCCTACATGATCAAACCCCACCCCCTCTACTTCCACTCTCGACTTTATTAACCCTAACAACCTTCTCACAGCATTTCATCCACAACCCCACCTCTGACGTGCGCTATACATAGAATTCCCTGGAGTTTTAAAGAGGCGTACCATTCAAAAACAACCAAGAAAGGGTTTGAGCTCGACAGAATAGACGAAGTTTAATATTAGGATTAGGATTCTACGGTAGACGAGCTATGTAATAGCTCCAGTCCTCCACAAACCGTAAAGATAGAGATTACACACTTCGCTCACTGACTCGCTCAAGTAACAGCAACAAAAGTAACGTCTAGGGTATAATGCTCTCCAATAACCGCCCTTCCTCCCAGGAACACCATAGCACAGCAAGTCGTAAACCCTCATAAGCTCCCCGAACCTTACAGCAGTAAGGGAAAGCGCAATCACCCACTCCATGACCATCTTCATCGCACAACTCGAAGGCAATACGAAAATGATCATCTTCAACTTAATTCTTCCCAAAAGGCTTCTTCAGTGCCTTAACCCCCGCCATCGTCTCATCCCTCCCTGACTTCCTCCCAATCTCCACAACCAAGAATCTCACAAAGTCCTGGCTCGTCCAGTAGCTACTATGCGCACTCAGCATGTTCAAATACTGAATTTCCAACGGCCCACCTCCCGATTGCAGCGTGAAATCAATCTGCCCATTATCATTAAGCAAGTACATACGATTCTCCGCAATCTCCTCTTGTGTGAAGTTGTGAGTTTCCATCTCAACGGTCGAGGGCATCTTGGCGGCCGCGGGCCGCGAGGTAAAGTCGTCAAGGTTTTCAGTAGTTTTTGTTCGCGTGACGGACTTGCGGCGGAAGGCGGAGCCAAAATATTGCATCCAGCTGGCCGTAGCGCTGGGAACTTTGGCAGGTTGCAGTGATGCGGCATAGCCGACGTCAACGCAGGCATTGAGACGGTACGCAATGGGGTCATTATAGTGCATGACGTTATACACGTTATCGACAGCTAGACATCCATAAGTGCCGATATCGCCAGCAACGCCAGCACTGTTATCCTCGCCCTCTGTCCCTGGCTTGTCTCTGCCTTTGCGTGGAAGAAGACTCGCTTTGTTGAGGAGCAAGAAGAAGCCAGCAGGACTTCCACAGAAGAACAAACTTTTGGTGTCGAATTCGAACATGTCACCGTATATCTTCGTGCTCTTAAGGTCGAGCTGCTTCGGTAGCTTTGTTGGCTGCTTGCTGAGGATATCAATAGCCATGACGCTACCCAGAGAATGGGCGAGAACATGCACTCGACCGTTCTGTTCAAATCCGGGGTTGTTTAAGCACCAGAGTCGGTAGACACGGTTTGCTTCCTTGATTACAGCTTCGATCATTTTGGGCCGATGATGGGATAAGTAGTACGGAATATCTAACATAACATCGCTGATTAGGTTACGTACTGCTGGTATAGAGTCGGCGGTAATGTCTTTCAAACTAAACTGGTTTTTGGACGAATGCTCGTCTTTGCGATTAGGGTTTGGCTCGGGACCGCCCTCCTCTAGCTTCAGTGTAGATCGCCAATTGATGGGTAGGACCATGATGCCTCCATGACCTTGGCGTAACCATGGCTGAACAGCGTCAGACTCGTACTCCACGTTAATGTGGCGCCGGAAAGCATTAATAGCATGGGTAAAATGATAGCTTTCGACGCGTTCAGAGAGCTTCTGTCCTATGCCATGGATGACCAAAACCAAATCAGTGGGCTGGGGCCTTTCTTCATCTGCCAGGCAAGCACCACAGGATTTGCGGCTCTTAGTTGATATGGTGGTAGCTGCACGTATAGCTTCAGCGCCCTCACGAGCTTTTTTCGCCGCTTGCACTCTTTTCGGTGGTGGATGTATCTTCTCCCAAGCTTTATAGTCAAACCCGCGCACAACCGGTACACCGATTGGTCGACCTTTTCGAATAGGACCCAACGGTCGTCGTCCGTAGACGACGTTAGGCAGCTGGCCAGGCTTCAGGATCTGAGCGTCTCTGGAATTGGCATAGATGACACTGTCTTTCGGGAATAGTCTGCTCGGCGCTTGCTTCTTGTCGATAGAAGACTCAATGTCATTAGTGTAGACAACATCAAGGCCGCCAGCAGCCCTGTTCTCCGAGTATCTGACAGTTTCCCTCGCTTGCATAGCATCCTGCTCTGCTTCGTAATCGAGCTCTTGCTCAACTGGTGCCGGGTCTGAATTGGGATTCTTGCCGGTGGATGGTCTACTCGCATCTTCATGTGACTGATCGGCAGGCCACAATTTCCAGACGATCTTCAGCTCAGCGGCAGCACCATACTCTAGGCAGCTGCTGATTTCGTCCTCGTAAGTAGGAGTCCAAGGCTTTAGGTACTCATACCCGGCCTCAAGCTGGTTGGCAACATCGGGCTCAACCGGGTTCATTGAAGACTTGTAGAACCAAGTACCTCGAACGACACACGAGATGTCATGTACGGGGTCCCAGTATATGGGTCCCATCTAGCGGGCTGCATCAGCTATGAGTATCAAGACATTGTTTCTGTCTCACGTACCTTGAGCTCCGGCATTTTTACTAGGTGCAATCTTGAAACACCTACAGCAACAGAGGCCTGATGGTATTCTTTCTGCTTGCGGCGAGAAGATCGGTGAGACTTTGAGTGATCTTCAGACTGTGGTCCACGGAAGCTAGAATGTTCCGAACTGTTGTCACTGATTGATGCTGGGCGAGATCCCTTCTCAATTTTGACCTCACTAGCTGATCTAGCGTCGTCATTGAGATATGTATCACTATGACGATCCGAAACTCGAAGAAAAGGCGTCCCTGTTGTATCTCGTTCCAATGGACTGGATCCGTATGATTCTTCAGCTGGTTTCTGCTTGTGCATTGATAACCGCCGGCGAGGGCTAGCGTCTTTCTTGCCCTTCACCTTCTCCGCCTTGTATTTTCGACGAAAAGGAGATCGATGCCTCTTCCTCAGGATCCCGCTCTCGAACTCGTCGTTACCAATTTCGTCAGAGCTAACTGGCATAGTCTCATCGAATGGGACGTGCGAGGGATCGTCGCATAACATTAGATGGGGATCCCCAATCTGCTGCTCTGCTGGCACCTCAGCACCTGCTGGCACACGCGTAGCTGTCTCCGCCAGCGATGTTCTAGACGTTGGTTTTTCATCTTGTCCTGCGGCGCTAAGGTCGCTTTTGCTTTTCTCTTCAGCCCTTTTGTTCTGGGCAGCGCTTCTGATGATCTTTGTAAGCTGATCCACAGTTGAAACTTCTTTTTGGGAGCTGCGGGTAGTCTCTGACCTTTTTTCACGGCGTTGAAGTGCTTGCAAGCTCTGCCAAGCATCTTCGAGAGCGGTACAGTCGAAGACTGAGAAGGGTCGTGGGGGAAACTTTGAGGGCCCAGTAGAAGTGCTCGAAGGCAAAGGTACAGGGGAAAGTGGGTCGTCAATAGGAAGGGCCGAGTTGTAGAAGAATTGGGCTCTGACTTTGGGAGGATCATTCGATGCGACAGAGGCCCGCCGCATGAAAACGTTCGAATCGGTCTGAAGCGAGCATGACGGGCCGTATGTATGACCTGTCGAAGCCATGATATTCGTAGCCCTGCTACTCTAGAAGTTCGCAAGCGATTCGTGCGGAGCAGAAGGCAGTAGGGAATTAGGATGTAGCAACCTGCCTGCAGGTAATTTAAGGATTAAAAGTGAGTATTAAAGGAGAATTGGAGAAGAGAAGCAGAAAAGAAAGTCTTCCAAGTTGGTATCGATGTGAACATTAGGGAGGAAAAAGAGTAGAATGGAAGCGTCGACGTGGGGCAGCAGCAACCTGGAATCTGCGATGACTGTCAACCCGGAGGATAGATATTCCGCTGACCTGTGATCATCTACCTAGACACGCTAGAGTACTAGAGTAGAGTAGTAGTGGTCCTGCTGACAGATTTCAACACCTCTTGATTACCTCTCGATTGTGTCCAATAGGTACCTTAAGTATGGAAGTCACCAACCCAGACATCTTCCATGTCATTTCAACTTATGTCATCACGCTTTTGTCTCATGGCATGAAGAATATGCTCCGAAGTCTGGAGCTGGAGCCTCCTTCGAAAGAGTGCAATATGCCTCAGTGATAACCGAGATTGTATCTATCCCCTGTGTGAGAAAGTGATCTAATTACATTGCTTCAGAGGAGAGAATCGAGAGAATCAAATCCTCGCTGTCCGAAAGTCAACTTCTAACAACCATTAATTGGGCCCAGGTTGAAAAAGACAGGAATACCACGGCAAAGCCCTAGACTATGTTCAAAATCCCCTACCAACCAAAGCCTGCTTAAAGGGTTTGACCACGTATTCCTTTTCTAACCATTCTTACTTGTAGAGCATCGAGCTCTGCCAGAGTATCAGATCTCAGGTCGTAGAACGACAGTCTCATTGGGTAAAGGAGTGGCATAATGGTGGGAGTGCCATATGGAGCAAAAGCAAACCACAACTCATGAACCAGGAGAACAAACCGAATAGCCAGTGTCCAAACGAGAAGGACAGTAAGTAGGTCTTGAGAATTTCCAAAGACTGTGTTGGTGGCTACTACAAAAATGGATCCTCCATCTCTTCGGTTTCGCTGCTGATCTTGCCTGTCGGTGGTTCCCATCTCCGCTCGACGCCAAATGGCATAGTCTCATACTGTTCTCTCTGCTGCTGTTTCTCCTTGATCGTTCTCAAGGCCTTGACTTGGATCTCCTGAAACGCCAAGAACGTCACCAACGGCGCGCCTAGCATCTCCAAGATCTTGTAGCAGTCGTGCATATGCTTCCGTACAACGCTATCAGGCTGGCAGAAAGTCCTCACACTCATCTCTTTAGCCAGAGCCTTCCAGGATAGCATCATCGCGTTCATGGCGACAGGATTTTCTGCATTGGCGCCATAGAAGCGAAAGGTTCTGAGATTGTACAAGACAAGGTCGCGTTGTGTAGCCTGGTCAAACATGAACTCGATGACTTGAGGACGGTTCTTAGAGATCCAGAAATCGGTTATCTTGGCAATGCTCTCGAAAGACATGCGGTTCTCCAATCGCTGGGTCATAAGGTATTGATTGGCAGTGGCACATATCATGAGCTCAATCTCAGAATACAATTTGGCTTGTGCTGGAGGACCAAGAGAGACTGGGAACTTCGAGGTCTTGGCAGGAGCAGAGGCTTTTCTGGAAGGAGATTCGTGGTGTATCAATTTCGATACATCTTCGGTCTGTTTCTGTATTAGCCAAATATATCATCGACGGGCGATCCTTCCATTATCTTACCATCATCCCAACACGCTGCTTCAATTTCCCGCCCCAGTTTTTTATTCCATTGTTCTTGCGAAACTCTTCAGACGGCATTTCTTTCATGCTGGTGCTTCTACCGAGCCATCCATTCTCGCCGAACAATTGCTTCACTGGAGAACGAGAGCGCTTGGTCGGACTTGACGGAAAATTCATAGGCTGGTCTTCTTTAATATCCTCCAGTTTGATGGGAGATGGCGTTCGATTAACTGGACGACCGCGCTTAGGAGAATCCGGATCAATCCTAAGCAGAGGACCATCGCGCTCAAGCTCTCTCAGATCAAATGTTGGAGAGCGATATACCGCTGGGTCGCGGTACTTGCGGCGGTATTGGAGGTCAGCCTCCGAAAGTGATTGGCTCATCCCTTGTGGCTTGCAATGGGAATTGGCAACTCTATTCTGAGAAGTGCTACCAGAGGGTCTCACTGGCACACTGGCTTTACCGTCATTGAACAATAAGTTCATGCTCGATTCGATGTAGTATGGGTCGTTGTCGCGTTGCACCGCTCCATTATACATGTCTTCCATCCGATTGGAACGCTCGTCAACAAAGGGATTCGATGTCGAAATGACGTGGTATGGGTTGTTCCTGTCCTGGATTAGAATTTGTATGTTCATCTAGTCGACATCCGAAGTAAACAAGCAAACAAATAACCTACACTGACGGCATTTTGGATATTTCTTCACTTCCTTCAACTGGGCTGTACTTGACTGGATCCAAAAGGCCCAGCTTGTCAGTTGTTCGAGGTGAGTATTGTGGTGTTGAGGGAATCAACAACTCGCGAGTGAGGTTTTGGAACTTTTGTTTACTACCAGTCGGACTGTGCGTAAGTGTAGAGCCAGTAAGTCTGTTGTCGACGTTTTCAACTGGTGCTGAGTGTAAGGAACGCTTGGGTGAAGGTTTTAAAAGAAGATGTGAGCTTGACTGCGTCGGTAATTCTGGTAAAGGACGATTGAGGTTGATAGTGGTGTTGTTGGCCTTGTGCATTGTTCGTATTCAAAAGAGTTGATATACAAGTACAATAAGAACGGACAATAGGAAATTCGAATTATACCGCGGCAGATCAGAGAAGCTGTGAATGATCGCTACCATTGTACATATGTTCATCAGCTCGGTGAGTCGGAATGGCAAAGATCCAGCAGCCATTTTCCATCTCGTGTGTGTTGAGATCACACCAAGGGGAAACACGTATCTCATCTTCAGTTGTTTGTTTACTTTGATTCGCGCCAAAATCAGAACTGCTATTCTAAATTTCCCGAGATCAGCTCGAGTGTTGAACTTGTGTTGCCCAAGATGAGCGAGATTGACCTGTCCAACACAAGTTTGATTTTGGCTGCTGGGAATCTCGCTGCTGTTACCCATAGAAGAATATCGTTCAGTGACAAAGAACAGTTATGTGCTGCATACTGCAGTACATATACTCGGCATCATAGTCCCACTCATGTTGTTAACAAGATGACAAGCGCATTCGCAAATGACCTCGACATCCTACACATAAAGTCGAACATTTTACATGCTTTGACGTGACACGGGATTTCCACAACGACAAAGTCACCATTTATTGAGTATCGACCAGGCTCTCGGCCGACCCTAGGTACTCTTCTGAACTATATGGATCACAAGACCGATCACGAAGCGTTGTTGTCAGTACCAGATAGCTGCAGAAGACAATCGTGAGAACATTGAGCAAGAAACAATAGATTCTTACTTTAGGACTGAAGGGCAATGGTGAATATTGCCTGCTCGTTGATAGTGTACGCTGGCATCGAGGTTTAATGGAATAAATCTACCCCCGTTCTCTTTCTTCAGGCTTTTGCCCTTGGCCACAATGTCACACGTCGTCCATTCTGCTTCAAGGCTCACGTTAGCTTTCTTATATTGCGATGCTAAGCTATAGAAATCTTCGTACCAGCAAGTCTCCTTCCATTCTGCAGACGGATCGGCAAGCTCGAGGTCAAATCCGAGGAAAAGAGTGGGAATCAACTTTGACATTTCCATCCAGCTTAGATCTGTGGATATTTGGTCAGTGCCCTCCGAACTATCGAGAAGAATGGCCAGGTGCAAGTTCCAGGTTAACTCCCAAGAGACGTGCGTGCACCTGAACCAAAAGCGATCAAGAAGCGTTCTAGGACATGCATTAGCCTATGCCGGTTATTCGTTTCAAGAGGGGAGCGGTACCCATCTTGCCAGTATCACCTAGCCAGCGTTCCGGATTGAAAGATTCTGCATCTTCGCCGAAGACCGCCGTACCCCTGTGAACAACCCACGGATTGACACCAATCACGGTCTGAAGTAACATTAGTTTTGAGCAAGGAAGTCCCAGGACTACCTACGCCTTCCGGAATATATCGACTATCGATCTCAATACCGCCCGGTGGTGTTACGGGTGGCAGACTTATCCCAACGGCAGGGTGGCAGTGAAGACCTTCATACAAGCAAGCTTGCAGATATGGCATGTACTTCGTCTGCTCCAGGGTTATCGGCTCAGTCAAGCTTCCGTCTCTTTTATAAGCATCGATCTCTTCCATAAGTCTGCGCTTGTACTTTAGATTCTTAAGTAAGTAGTATATGACCGACCTTGTGGATATGGCAGTAGCACCTGAGCCTGCAAAGACATTACTTGTTTCCATCGAAAGTATGCTCATGTCATTTAGCTCATTGGACTTCGCCTTTTGGACATTTAAAAGCTTATCAAGAATGTCCCGGTGGTCACTGCCTCAGACCTTTCGATTGTCAACCTCTTCCTACGCAAATTTCCACAAAGCTCCATGACGGGCTTGCATCCCCAAGTTGATCCCTAATATGTCCAGAATCGGCGATAGAAAATCACAAAGCCAGTAGTATGCAGGTATCTGTCCAACCCAAGCAGCGGAGCGTAGTACTCCCTCAATTTCAGCAAAGGTGCCATTGTCTTGGCCTGCATCCATAAAGTCGAATCTTTTGGAAAAGGTTACCTCACCAATAACATCTGGACAGCTCAGTCCTGCTACGGCAAGGACATACAGAAACCGGGAAAAGGAACTGACCCAATGCGAAAAGCTGAACGAACAAGCCCATGTCGATGCTTTAGCCTTGCCTTTCCCGCATTTTTGCCATGAAGTGAGAAACAGCATCGTCAATGTACGCCTCGAGGTCTTTCAAAGATTCCATGGAGTATGTCCTGCTAACAAGTCTACGTTGCATTCCATGTATAACTTCATCTCGTTCGGCGAATAGATTGAATTTCCGGTGCTTGCCAAACACTATACCAAACACTTTTTCTAAAATTTCTATCTGCCCCATATATCTGCTTGACGGTCGAAAGATCTGATACACTGACTTCGTTTGGCTGTCCGGACAAGCTTCCCTTGCTTTTTGTGCATGCCAATCATAGTCCTATGCACATCACCCTGCCATGAATGCTTTACCATCCATGCTCTCGAAAGACGAGCATTAAAAGGACCTGGAATGTTCCCGAGCGGACCGCGCAAAACCAAGTAATAAAGAGATAGGTAGTACGCACAAGCAAGCTATCATCAAGATCTGCGAGAGGTCTGTCGTTAAGACTCGTGAAAGGTGAGGTGGGCTTGAACCCGTAACTGAAATAGTCAATAGAGTCGCTAGGGAGAAAGGAACTGACTTCTCAATTCGAAATATCAAAAGAAGTACACTATCTACTACGTCGCTTACACAATAAAGAAGGCTACATAGATATGCTCATTTCATGCCTGCTGATGCGGTGCCTCCACCTCTAGAATAGTGGTTGCGGGGGAAGATGACTGCGAGGCGAGTCCTCGTCTACCGAAATCGATCCCGTTGGCTACATATATAGCTCACACTCAAAACATTCCCCGCATGTCGAACAGAACCTGACCATTATTGGATCCATTAAGCATCCGGCTCCTGCTCGCGGTACCAGTATCTCAATCATCACCGCTGGAACCCCTAAGCACACCTAAAGCGTCATGCTTTCCCTCATTTACTACACCTGGCGTTTCATAATCGATACTTCCTACATCCTCTCAAACCTCTCTCCTCTCCGGCTTGTTTGTCTTCCTGAAACCCGGGGATTGTCTTACGATGCAGTCGTAACCGAATCCCAATGTCTACACCACCGGAAAAACTTGACGTTGTTATCGTTGGCGCAGGACCTGTCGGTCTCGTGCTTGCAGTCTGCTTGGCACGTTGGGGATATAAGATTAAACACATAGACAACAGAGATGTCCCAACGATTACCGGCCGGGCCGATGGCATCCAGCCTCGATCCCTACACCTGTTGCGCAACATGAACCTCAAGCGGCACATCATGGCGCATGCGCCAGCAAAAGTCTACGAAGTGGCATTCTGGGATCCAAGCTCCGACGGCACGGGTGTTCACCGCACAGGTAATTGGGCAAGCTGCCCGAAGTTCATCGATGCAAGATATCCGTTTACAACTCTACTACATCAGGGCCTGATAGAGAAGATATTCATCGAAGATCTTCACAAGAACGGAGCAGATGTACAGAGACCATGGACAATTACAGGATTCAAAAATGATGGTGGAGACCCGATCTACCCTGTTGAAGTCAACTTAAAGCATGTCCACAAGAACGAGGTAGAGACTGTACGAGCAAAATATTTATTCAGTGGAGAGGGGGCTCGCAGTTTTGTGCGTCAGCAACTCAACGTCAAGATCCAGCACAAAGACCCAATTTCTCATGTCTGGGGAGTCATGGATGGAGAGGTTCGGACGGATTTTCCAGATGTCAAGGTACGACTCTGAGTAACATCTCAATATTGGATGGATACCAACACGGCACAGATGAAATGTACGATACACTCGGACCACGGCTCGATCATGATTATTCCTAGAGAGAACAATATGGTACGGTTATATATTCAGATCGCTTCTTCAACGGACACAGATTTCAATCCCAGGAGACAAGCTACAGTAGACGAGGTTCAGGCGTCAGCAAAGAGAATTCTCCAGCCGTACTATATCGAATGGGACCGTGTAGAGTGGTACTCGGTCTATCCTATTGGCCAGGGTATTGCTGAAAACTATACTTTGGACTGTCGAGTGTTCATGGGTGGGGATTGTTGTCATACGCACAGTGTACGCTGCATAAGCTGGTCTCGTATCGTGCTATCATACTAACAGCTCGACAGCCCAAGGCCGGCCAAGGTATGAACACCGCGTTTCATGACGCATTGAACCTTGCGTGGAAGATCCATCACGTTGAAGCCGGCTTTGCAAGACGATCAGTGCTTTCTTCTTACGAGTCCGAACGTAAACTCATTGCCGAGGATCTTCTAAACTTCGATGCCAAATATGCAGCCCTATTTTCGGAGCGCAAACCCTCTGTTAGCGAAGTTGGCCAAGCCTCGAAGGGATGTGATGGGCAAAAAGGCAAGCAAGAACAGGAAGTTGACCAGTTCGTCGAGGTTTTCAAGTCAAGCACGGAATTTACGTCCGGCTATGGAATTGCTTACGGCCCAAATGAGTACAATTGGTCGGTAAGTCACGTAGCTCGATCACCACTCTTCGATCCAAAAGGCAACACTCTTCGCACGGGCCGAGTAATGCCAACGGCAAATGTAACTCGGGTAGTCGATGCGAACAAAGTACAGCTGGAACAAGAAATTCCTCTTAACGGCTCCTTTAGAATATTCATCTTCGCAGGCTCACCTGCCGCCACTAAACGCGCCATTGCCGATTTTGCTATGAACATACAGAGGAAAAAGAGCTTCTATTCGATATATACTAGAGCAGATATCGCAAGCGTTTCATATCATGAGCGACACAACCCTCATTCTTACTTCTTCTCCATTTGCACCACCTTTGCAGCCCCAAGAGACAGTCTTGAGATTTCGAGTATTCTTCCCCCAATCCTAGCACGATATTCCGATCACGTCTACGCGGACGACGTTTGGGATCCGAGGGTTCCAGAAGCGAAGGCTTCAGCGCATGCGAAGATGGGACTCAACGAAGAACGAGGTGGCGTAGTGATCATCAGACCGGATGGGCATGTCGGTTGCGTGGTCAGTCTTGTGGAAGGAAGTGGGACGGTAGATGCGTTGAATGAGTATTTTGGGGCCTTTGTTTCAAAGGCGGTTGGGAAGTCGGAGGTGCAGATGCAATTGTAGGTTTCTCGGCACATTCGCCTTTTAGCATTATCACCAAACCTATGCGTAGGGCTTCGAATATTTCTCCAATTAAAGTTCACATCGACGACCAGACAATCAATGAATCCACGGGAGTACGCTCTGCATGATCTACTCGTAAGGTACTCAGGAAATCTGGTATGTCATCATAGGTAGTTTAGCTGGTACAGAGCCGCATCCACGATCCCTGCTGCCGAGGCTCTTCTATCGAGTTTCAGATTTAATTAATCCCCCAAATTCCAAAAAGCAACAAGAATCCTTCGCACCCCTTCTCTTGAGGTTTCTTAGATCACGGCCTATCAGATCCCTCCCTCATTGTAAATGGTACTGAGAACAGCTGCGTTACTAGGTGACGGGTCTTCAATCCGACTTATGTGTTGAGCAACCTGTCCACCTAATGTAGGCAACATCTATTGCTGTCTGCTCAATTAGTGATTCCTCGTAATTTATCCCTAAGAGCCAGCTCCGCCAGGTAACGTACCATCAGAACAAGCATATAGTAGCAACTCAAAGCTCGGACAACAGTGAGCCAGCATTGTCAATATGCCGAAGTCTATACGCCTCCCAGGAACACCCAGTGATGGGCCACAAACCGGGCAAACGGAATGGTCGCCATTTCTTCCGACAATTGACGATGAAGAACCTCTTCGGGATGTTGTTTCCAAGTTGTCCCAGTTAGTACCAATTCTTTCACTGTATTGTCAACGGCAGAGTTGTCTTCCATTACAGCAGCCTTTGGTCGAAACATTGCATTTCAATACTGCATTTCTAGAGATGCACGAATGGTCAATTTCGTGGATGGTAGTAATTACATGCAGCGGAACCTAAAGTGCAACGGCGGATCGCCAACTTGCCGTACATTGAAAGCAACAGAATTGGAAGTTAACTTCTGCTAGATATTTCATAGACGTCATAGAAGCTCCGCATACGTTCGAACAGTTAAGGACTGCTGCTGTCGGGCATATCTTGAAGCCTCTTGTTGTAGCTTTATCGGATAGATCTTCACCTTCGGATATTGTTGCTGCATTGCTGTCAGTGTTTTCTCGGTCCCTTTGGAAATCCAAAACCACTGACCGCTCCCAGCATCCTCAAATGGCACTTTGCATCGGTTGGTGATGACCGTGGTGTCAATGACGCTCGGGGCTACGCATGCGAGATCGTGGCATGGAGAACACTGCATCACTTATCGGAACAAGAGTTGATAGACTGTCTCTTGCTCGAGCTCCCTGCGGCTGAGCAGTCCGCTGAACGTCCTTGTGATACTGAAGCCAATATGACCAACGAGCTTGGTCAGAGAAGGCCTTCTCTGAACGACTTAGTCAATGAGAACGCGAGTCTTCTTAGAGAGCAATGTGAGGCGCCGAGGAAACATGCAAGGTTGCAACAGTCCGGACTGCAATACAAACCACATACGCGACCTTCTGGTGACGGCATGCTGACTGCGTTTGAAGAGGACCCAACTTTGTCGTTCGCTGGCCTCAACGCCTTAGAAATTGCCGCCGTTGCCGATGCTAAAAAGTTCCTCAGCCAACCGGTGGTGCAGAAGATTGTCAATGGCATATGGTCGGGAGAAATTGTCTTCTGGGAATCGCTCAGCGTCCATACACGGAAGAGGCCTCAGGTATATAGCAAGAGGTAGGCTTCATACCTGATGTTCATTCTACAATTTCTTCAATATTTTTGACTGAGACTCATGGCCTTCCAGAAGCGCAGATCCATACTCCAGGCTCCGCGTCCCCAAGTACCAGAAGATATTTGAGGCGCTCTTCTTCGCCATATTCCTAGGGCTCTACTACGCAGTACTCATCGAAAGAAACCCTCGAAATATCACAGCAGTCGAAGTACTACTGTACGTGTGGATTGCGGCATTTGCGTATGAAGAATTTGGCGAATTCAAGGACGCAGGAACCCTATTTTACGCGGCTGATTTCTGGAGCCTGTGGGATATTGGCATCATCGGGATTGGAGTAGCATACCTCATTTCAAGTAGGTACTTCGACCGCCCAAACCTAATCCTAAACTATGATACACATCCTTCGGATCGTTGGCTTTCCCAATCTAAATGGCACAATTGGGGCAAAGTGGATATGGTTCGCTAACATAGGGTTTGATCAGGAATCATTGGTCTACTTAAAGAAAGCGATCACATCATAGACATTTCGTTCGACATCTTGTCACTCGAGGCGCTGTTCTTGGTGCCTCGTGTCTGTTCCCTACTCAGCCTTCATCCTTACTTCGGTACTCTGGTAAGCGAACTCTATTGAGTAAAGGTCCAGTGATCTCACGCTAATCTCAAAGGGTTATCTTAGATACCGTGCTTGAAGGAAATGGTATGTCTAAAACAACGCCCAGGAGGCCTAATAATCTCAGGCTGACTATCTCTTCCAAAACCAGACAAAGGACTTTGTCAAATTCCTTGGTATCGTCATTATTCTTTTTCTGGGTACGCTATTCTTTCCTGGCTTTTCCGTACACAAGCTGATTTTGACAAGGCTTCTTAACCACTTTCACTATGCTAGCAAGAGACAAACTCACGGCGCCCCAAATATGGTGGGTTCTTATCAACGTGTTCTTCGGGTGAGGCTTTGGACCTGGATGCCTTTACAAGATCAAGTCCGGTAGCTGACTTTGCTGAAGGTCAAGCTATCTTGGTTTCGTGAGTACCTGGTAATGCAGTCCTCATGCCCAGTGGATTTATGACTGATACGACCTGGCGGGGCAGGACATAGCTTCGGAGGTATGTGCTAATGTGATGAGGCAAAGCCCTACCGCTTTATCCCTGCAAAGTGGCAAATAAGGATGCTGATTGGTCAATGCAGATTTCGCCTGCGCTTGGGCCGACGGTTAGCTTTTCCGCATCACACTGCATGAGACAGCAGTCACGTTTAATGCATGCTTTACTGAATGATCCTGCCCTAGCTCATGTTATGCTTCGTGGTACTGACCAATATCCTGCTCTTGACTTCGCTCATTGCCATTCTTAGCCAGAGCTTGACCAAGGTATGTGATCCAAGCGCCAAAGCTAGCATGCTCCACCGGCGCTTTTGACGGGCGGTGCGCGCGGTCTGGCGGTCGATGTTCCCAACATGGGTTGGATTAAGGCACAGACTTCGAGATACTGACAGTTGATAGGTTATGGATCACGCTCGGGAAGAGTATCTGTTTCAGTAAGTTAAGCCATGGATACAAGGGCTGATATAGCCAGAACAACGCTTGAACGGTATCTAGGTACTCGGTATTCGTGCTGGAGGTTAGTCGTATCTCAAACCAGTCTCCACCAGCCAACTGAAACGGGCATAGGCATCCGCATCCCGGCGCTTAACCTACTACCTTCCTCCCCTGGTATGTATTGTCCGGATCTTGATTTCGTATTCATCTCGTACTGCATTGCCCCGTCATGACTGCCTGAGCTGAAGGTTAGCAAGCTCTACGGTGGAGTGATGGGTTCGAGTGGACCAGTCTCGAGACTGCCGACCACAGCCTCGCTCTACAAGGTAGCAGACGTTCGTACGGAGCGCTAACATTGAGATACCCAGAACTTGATTCCGTTGGTCCTCTTTCGCCCATTGCGGCTTTGCATACCTGCGGAAAATCTGCGCGGCGTTCGCATCGTACTGCTGAAGATCACTCATCTGCCGTTTGTAGCCGCGATTTGGGCGTACGAAAGGACTGTTCAGCATTTCAATCGCGGAAGTGACAAATGGCAATATACGCTGCGATCGCATAAACATACGCTACTCCCAGGTCAAGCGGAATCCTCACTAAGAGTCTCACGACACTTGGCGCTTAGAAGTCAATCCGAAGGATCGCTATTGCCTAAGACTCCGGTCGGCGAATCGCGCCCGCCAGGTGGCCAAAGGAACGATTCTGTGGTTGAACTGGAGAAGATATGGTGTGACGGGAACCACATTTACGGCCGTATCAAGCAGGGGCCAAAAGACTGATGACAAAGGCTTGCGATTTTCACAGGCTGTTGGGTGCTAAGAGGAAGGAATCGGGATGCTATTAGGCTGTGAACCGGACCTCTCCGAAAGGATTTGATGGCATGCGTGTTTCAAAGTGGCAATCACTCGACTTGAAACAAGAGACGATCACAGCGATCGGCGGTTATTCCCACGTGTCTATCCATGCGGATCACGATCGGCAAAACAACCCTAAGGTATTTGCCGAACAAGCCAATAGACTTTCACCGTCGCTCCCCACCAGTCGAGAAAAATCATAGATTCTTATGTATGCGACGGTCGGCGTCCATTGTACGGGTCAGTCAGACGAGCGTCATCATGAGTCATGATACGAACAGGTACCGTTACCTCAGCTTCACACACCTTGCTCTCTAACCTGTTTCATGATTCTTGATGGGGAGAAATGTCACTAAAAAAGGAAGTCTATGGCAGGGATATCGGATCCAACGGGCTTGTGTCCATGACAAAAGAGTCGGATTTCCAATTCTTTTTGACTGCGCCTTGTCTTGTGGGGATCAATTATGCGAGATGATTATTTGTTGGTCGTCTCAGGAACCGAAACGAGGCTAACTGTCTGAGTATGACACTAGTACGGATTGGGACAATATGGGATCGCCAGGCACTTGGGCTGGTGCTAGTAACACTCCGCTCGGTATTATTACCGTACCTTACTTACTGTTTAGTCTGTGTACCTCCACGGACCACAACCCCTGCTAGGAACCCCGGCTGTGGGATGGAGCTAAAGTCGCACCTGAATCAGATTGCAGCATGCAGCTCGAGGCGGAGGGCATGCATCATGCAGTCAGGGACCCCCATCAGCGTCTTATTCTTTACCCACGACTTCCCTCCCCTTACTAGCTTCGGATTAATCTCATGGGTGAACAGATGCACCACCGTTCGTTGCACTGCTCGATATTAAATTCGGTTTATGTCCATTGTTTCCGTTACCAGCGATTTACAAATACCTCGACAATACTGGCGGTGCTGCATTTTATCTGTTATATCCCATCACCCAACTTCCCAAGGTACTTTAATCCTTCCTGGGTCGATAGCGCCTTTCTGCCTTAAAGCGTTACTTATCTGACCCACCCCCACAACTGCGCCTGCGTTGATCCAACATTCATATATCAGCCTACCTACCGTCGTCTGCTTTGCTTCTCATAAATCACTTTCCAACACATTGTACATCATCTGTCTCCTTGACACGCCATGTGCTAAATAATTCTTATTGGTCTTAATATCAATCTTGTTGCATCCAACATTCACTACACTGACCAAGCACCTGTTCCTACACAAACCGTGTGACTCGAGCAACTTCTCGGCTGCACATCCGCGGGCGCCGCGCATATTAGGAATATGATGACCCTTACGCCACAGTCGATGCGGTCGCCAGTCTCTTCGCCATACAATCAGCACTCCAAACCATCATTTTCGTCACGGCGACCTTTCTACCCCACCACCCCGCAGCCTGAGTCTTCAGCGTTCGAGTCGGCCCAGAACCGTGGATTAGGATTATTCGAGTGCTCCTTGGCACCATCGCAGAGCTCAGTCAACACACTACCGCCATCCCCTCAACCTTCAGACAGCTGGTCGCATTCTTCCATGATGGAGCAAGACTTTCCACAATCATCGCAGCCCCCGGACATCTCTTCCGCAGCATATGATCCGTTCTCGGGATTTTCTACTGCTTTCAACACCGGCATGGTTTCCGGGCATTCTCCTGAGGCACCTGGCCTTGTATATTGTCATACACCGCCGAGTACCAATCTACCATCATCACATCGATCGTCCGTCTCATCCTCCTACACACCAATCGAAGCTTACGCTCACAATGGCCCGGGGTTCAGGTATACACCAACGGTGAAGGTGGAAGATGCAAACGAATGGTACCCCCTTTTGGGTAACGGTCCGATCATTCACGGTGCTTTGACTACTCACGGACTTTCGAATTACTCCAACGACATCTCACCTGCCAGCGCCGCCCCTACCGCCGATGAATGGCCGAAACCAGCTCTACCGGTTTATCCTCCGGGATTACACGATACCGACGAAACCCAAATACCCAAATTCTCGATCCTCCAGAGCGATGTTCGAACCAAAAAGAAGCGCCAGCGTACGACTCCTGAAGAGGCTACACACGAGTGCCGCGTATGTGGCAAGCTATTCAAGAGAAGCTACAATTGGAAGTCCCATCTAGAAACACACAACCCTGATCGCAAATACCCGCATCCATGCACACATGTGGCTGGGGACACTCCATGTGCCAAGAAGTTCCAGAGAAAAACCGACCTCGATCGACACGTTGATAGTGTAAGTTTCGAGCGATACGCAATCTATAACTGAGGCTAAAAAAAATACCAGGTACATCACAAAACTCGCAACCACCCGTGTACGCTGTGTGGTCGTCGATTCGCCAGGCGAGATACGCTTCGAAGACACACTGAAGATGGCTGCACCAAGCGATTTGAGCTTGGCTTCCGCGACGGGTCCGCCGCCACTCCTGCCCGATGGTCTTTCACCAACTTCCCTGCAAGGAGCAGATCCTGTAGCGATGGGACGCAACAGCCCTCGCCAATGGCACCACAGCCAGGGAATTTAAGTTCCTCGGCAACATTTCCTGTCTTCACCAGCACGGCTAATGGATCATCAAATTATCCGTCTTGAGCACTACGCGAGTCTTTTCCATTTCTGGGGTTTTGGGGGGTTTGGGCCAGAACACGCGATTATTGGATACTGGACAAATATGGAGTACAGTCTTCAAAAATGCTAGCACGAAGGATTTCCAGCTTTTCTCGGTCATGCGGATGCTTTGACATATCCGGAAGAGGCGTTAGGTAAGCAGACGATCCACTGAAACGAGGCTGTGCTGGGTGTTTCATGTTACGATACGGAATATGGTTTGGACAGACGATTTTCCAAACGGGAGGGGCTTAGTGCTTCGGTGGCGGGGGAGTTTGTCTCACGGTTTCAGACTTATCTTATGTCATCATCAACAGCCTCCATCTCCTTCATCATGTACAAGCATTTTTATCGTGTTGGGATGCAGGATTTACATGTTACACAGGGCATGCATATTCGGTGCATGGGATGATAAATATGGGGGCGGGAGAACCTTGGGAATCCTTTCGTCAATGTGTTAAACTATTGTGCACTGCGATTGTTACCTGCCTTACCTTGCTTAGGATTTGAGGTGGAATCCTGCAACATCAGCTTAGAACAAAGATCCATGAAAAGTCTGTCGGACTCGTTTCCAGACCTATCTTTCGTTCCATCCACCTCCACTTGCGTCGGCATGCACCAGTGAGCATGCATTATCAACAATAAGATTCAACTCTTCCCTAGTCGGGTTTGCCTGAATTGCCTCGAACGTTGCGAAGACCAATGAGACGCCGTCACAGGGAGGGGGTTCAGTGTTGGGTTCTTGCCCCGACTGCCGTTGGCGCCTAGGATGTAGTACAGAGTCGTCGCACAACGCGCACACCTCACCCGGGAGTGCGTACGAGTAGTCGGAGATGAGCCAATCACCATACGGGATGCCAACGTGAGGCTGAATGCGCAGGACCTTCCGTCGTGTCCGCGAGAGCGGATGACCACGTTCTATTTGTGCCATCATTGCCGAACAGAGTTAGACAGCACTTAGGGAAGTATAAGGTAGTGTAGCAAGGATGACCCGAGGTACAGTACAGTATCAGCTCCTGCGGCGCTAAAGCACATAGATTACGGTACGACCTTACAGTAGCCGAAGGATTGCGATGCCTGTCAACACCACCACACAGCCCACAACCAATCTACAGACGTTGCGACTCCGGACTCGCTTGGACCTCGCATCTCTTACCAGAAGCATCACCACGGTCCACCCCGAGCATTCCGAGAATGGCAGCACGACCGCAAATAGACGAAGACGGTGAAGTCTCGCCTGAGGGATCTATTGCTAAGACCCGTGGATCAAATAAGGCTCGAGCTGAACCAGGCACGATGCGTGCGGCATGGAGGAAGCGCTGGCGCTTCCAAACGATTGGGTGAACACGCACGGCAACCCCGCGAGCGGAGAGTGGAAACAAGGGACGGGGCATGTGGGCAACCTTGTCCGTGCCTATGGAAGACAACAATGCTGCTCTTTGCGAACATGATTAATATGGGCGAGTCGCTCACATGCTACCCTAGTAGCACAACCAAGTCGCGGGGCAATCAATGGCTTGAACTGGCTCCTCCCGTTCAGCTTATCTTCACATTATCAGCTTACGGGATGTGTGCGCCAATCTATCCAACAGAGTAACACCAAAACCCTACCTTCCAACCATCAGCTTCTAGATATGCCCCAAATGATGCAATCCACTGTTGCTTGTACAACTAGAGTAGAGGATGTACGCCATGGACGACCGACACGGACAAACTCGCAATATCGTGACTCGACGGACTAACCGCGAACGGGTTGTCCCGAGTGTCCCTAGCGGTCGCGACGGCCACTCCGTCGACGAGGATTGCGTAGTGGAGTCCGACTAACTCGATACATAGTTGACAGATGTACGAGTACACTACTAGCAATTCAACCCCAGCATCAGGGCTAATCTATATCCCAAGACACTAAGAGAGCGCGAACACGTTGACGTTTCCATCAAGCGGGGTTCACACTCTATCATCATTGGACTGACGTACCAGGTAAGGACGAGCGGTGTACGGAGAGGCAGGTTAGGTACACCCACCATGGTGATACAAACTCATGCTGGCTACAACAACTCTATCTCGCGTACCTGAAGCCATTGCGCTGCTTACTTGATGTAGTAGCGCAGCGTCGTGGCATTTGGAAAATCTAGGCGAAATTTGACAACCTTCCAAACTCTATCGCCACCTTACTTCAGACGTCAGAGTGGGGAACGAGGCTGTGTCGTCCTGAGTGTTAACTCCGTTCAATCGCGGTGCGGAAATTGTTGCTCGTTGCCAGCCAGGCAGTTTTCTGCAGAACATTCAACGTCAGCGGAGCGAGTCGTACTGCCAATTCCAAGCATCATGTATTAGGGCTCTAGGACGACTAATCAATGGTGTTCTACCTTACGTTACGGGCCACAACACGCTGATCCTCAACTGACTCATTGGAACATTTGGGGGCCAATCTACCCCGTGGTCGACCGGTATTCCAATCACCTCAAGTATTTCTGGGGAATTTTTCACATGGCAGCCGGGAGCATTGGTTGTGCACTTGCGCGGTCAGACATCATGAGTCTGTTTTCCCGGGCTATGAGTGGAGCATGAATTTGAAGGCATCCACGCTTTTTGCACGATGGAACCGTGGGATGGCATAAGCCAACTAATCGGAAGCTGCCGAATGATTTCCCATGTGTTGGTGGCTGGGCGGAAGAACACACTTGCATTGTTAGCATTGTTAGTGGTCGTCTATGCCCCTGTCCCTGACGCTACTTCTATAATACGGATTAAATTACGATGCAGGGGTTCTGAAGATCTGACGCGGTTTCAGGAGTTTCAGCAATCGTCCAGATTGATCAAATGCTACCTCCTACGTAGCAGCTACAGAACAGCCACTCGGCATCCTCTTTGCCTTGTGAGGGAGATGCGTGTTGGTAGGGTCATGTCGTTGCCACCGCGCAGGGACCATGTCGTAAAGTCGGTCCTGGAAGCCGAGCAGCAGCAGCAGGCTGATCATCAAACGGTTAATGTACAAAATGCCTTAGCGATGTAAACGAACGTCACTGGGTACTCCAACCAGCATGAAAGATTGTCATAGCAAGCTCTCGCGATGCCGTGTCTTCTCCGCTGCCGGGTCTCTTGCGTCTTCCGCAACTAAACAGTCCGGATCCTCCTACTATTGTAATCCAGAACCAACATTCCGTGAGAGCGATCGAGCCGGTGCACCCTGAGATCGCCGGCTGACCAGCAAAGCCCATCTTACGTGATATCACCCTGACTTCGACGCCTTCGCTCCATCGATCACGGGGGCAGCTACTATCTACCTTGCTGTAAAAGCTGTGCGACGATGAAGCCATACGTACGTTGCACGGTAAAGTACGTCGTAAGAAGCACGTTAGCTGCCACGCCCGAACCTTGGAGGTCCTGTGTACCAAAAAAGTCGATTCCATTTACCCCGCGCATGCATTCGTCATCCTGCCACGCTTTCGAAGAACCTAGTACCGTATGTACTACTTCCTTATCTAGAAATCAGCAGCCACTGCGTGATGGTGGAAACGCTTGGCCAATCGCGACTTGGACCAGCCCTCACTCAGAACAGCCTGAACAGTCTGAAGGTGAAACATTGGACACAGACTGTTGATCGTTTCTGTGAGTAGCCAGCGAGGTAAAGTAAGCAGGCTAAGCAGCACGCCCAGGCGGACTTCCTTCCTCTTACAGTACGCCAAACCCTCCCCCCCCCCTTGTAGAATATGTACCTGACTCGCGGGGACGGGGGAGGATCGCTGACGAATGTCGTGTCACTCGCTATGTAGATGATCTCTCGCTTAAAGTAAGGTACGGATTGGTCCTGGCCATATTCCTAATCCGTAAAAGGGACCTTTGATTGGGATTCAGCCACCTCCTCAATCGGGCCTTTGATATTCCCTCAGATAAGCTACCGTGGTACTCCGTACTCGGTCCGTACCTCCACCATGCCCCCGTTCATCGACGGATTACGGATGTACGAAGGCTACAATTTGTTTCGTAGATGTTACCTACATGGTATCTCCTGTTTGTTTCATTGCTGCTCCAGAACCCCCCAGGATGATCCTGCTCCTTGGACGTTCTCCGCTACGCTATCTCGTGCACTAGGATTCGGATTCGCGGTTAGGAAAGCCGACGACATGTCCCAGTCAAACATGGACATTCATCCCACGTCCAATGAAACAATGAATGGAAGAAGGCAAGTGGGTGTCATCTAAGGTAGAGCGAACGGGAACGGCCTAGCTGAATCCCTTATCTTCCTTCACCATTACGGCACGAGATGGACTATGTATCATGTATGTACAAGTATTCCGTACCTTACCGTAGTCTCTATCGGACCGGCCCTTTCGAGGCGGCCGCCAACTGTTTCGCAATTGATTCTACAGTACAGTACGAGTATGGCGCAATAATAATAATAATAATAATAATAATAATGAGGTAATGTCAAGTCAACGACGACTCCTCAAAGCGCACAGAGAGAAGTAGAGCTTTGTGCCGACGGGACTGCGACTTCGATGGCTGAGTCCTTCTGATGTGCCTCCAATCTCCAGAGGACTCGTAGGCAGCGACAACATCTCGATACGATCTCCCACATTCGTTGCTGAATGCCAGATAGGTGGAACGTCTATGTTCTATGTCAGCCGAAGGTACGGTATGTACATATCTGGCAACTAAGCAACGACGCAGGAGCCTTCGTCCGGTTTCCCCGGAGACTGTACATGCATGATGTACAACATCGTCCTCGTGGCACGGAAAGGGGGAACTTGCATGCAACAGTGTTCCCATGATCTGGGGTATCTGCGGCGATGAGGCTCTCTCAATGCCTGCCGTGTTTTCCAACTTTCGGCCCCCTCCCTCCAACGGTGTTGCATAATCCAATGCGCAGTAAACATCTTAAACATCTGCATGCCCGTTCCATGCTGCATACACCAAGGGGGTTGCACGCCAAAGTGCTTCCACAAAGCGGATCATCTGCGCTGGTGAGGCTCTAGAAACCGCGGCATTTGCTCGGATTCGGCCCCCATCAACGGAGTTGCATAAAGCTGGTATACAGTAGTAGACATGTGCATGCCAGTTCTATGCAGCAACAACGCTCCTGCAAAGTGCAAATGCGCACGGCATGGCTCTGCCCGTGCTACATAATCGCAGCGAGTACCGAATCGAGCGGTGTAGAAGGCAAAGAATCATTGGATGCTATTCATGAGCATGGGCTTCCTCTAATCGTCTGACGTGCTGCGTGCTTGGACTTTTTTCGAAGGATTCCCCACCAATCGCATGCGGCATAGCACCCCTCCATCACATCCCCCAAAGGATTCCCCACCAGTGGCAGAGGATTCCACGCTAAATCGTAAAGGATTTCAGCGGACACTGTTCATGATTCTTCTGCACTCCATTTACGCCGACATTGCTCGCCTCCGCAGAGGATTCACTAGGCCATGCCGTGAGGGGAACTATGTATGCCATGACAGTCCCCGGCCAAAGTGAGCGGGGATCGAGACTGGCTTGATGATGATAGGCAGCTATGGAACAGTGTTGCAGGTCAGGCATTTTCCCCCTCCTCGCATTTGCCTCTTGTCAACGGTCGGCAGTCGTTCCCAAACACCACCGATCGCCTAGACTTCCAAAGTCACATTGTTTGTATACACATTGTTTTATACTGTATTTCAGCATGCTTTTAATACTAAGCTCAGCCCCTTGACACTTGCGTAAGAGCTTGTCGATGCTCCCTCTTGTTTCATCCTTTCAAATCTTCTTTGCAGCCTTGCTAGTCAAACCACCAAAGCTTCATGATAAGGTAGGCAAACCACTTGGCGTCATTACCTAACCTCAATGGAAGTCATGCCCCATGATATCGGATGGCCATATCGCCCAACACAATGTCCAATGAAGAGTCCTCAATGGTCCGCTTGTGTGTTTCCGAATTGAGAGGAGAATACTGAAATGTCGGCAAGATAACTATTTGTCAGTCACAGGTCAGTTCTTGAACGTCAGGCCTTGATCTCCACCGACACATTTACTAGAAGGATCTAGGGACCATCCTGAAACTGTTTGTCACCAGACTCAGGTATTCCATGCTAATTTTGCTACTCCTTCGCCTCCCGACCTTGACAAATTTACCTTTAATGGAACCGATTCATGGGATACAGGAAATGGTCAAGATGGAGCAACAGACATCGAAACGGTCCTTGCTGATCGACAAGAGATTAACCAGGCGATAGACCCAAGCAGATGCCTGGAATTCAGCAATGGCATGTAACAAGTTAGACTCGTGATGAAGGGACGACGAGGCTTACCCATCCGCTCTTGGATCTTCGGCCTACTCGACAAGACTTCGACTCGGCAAATCCTACATTCGGTAAAATCTTTACTCGAAAATATTACTATCTTGGCGATAATTCTGCTTGACGAATTGTCCGTGCGTCAACCTCCCAAGCTTCTTTCATAGCTCTTCTTCGAGACAAATGTTCCTGCTCGACATACCTTCCCGGTCAAATCGCTCATAACTACCAACATCTCGAACGAATATTCTCTCCTTCACAAGGCCGAGACGCGTAAAATAGTCTCGGGTCTCTCTCAGCCGGACTCAAACATAGCATACCTTCTTGTTCATGACTTTCTCTTACTCATTGTACGTTGAGAACAACAGCAAGTAAGAAATGTACAGACTGGTCCCAAAGAACCGAGAAAGATCGTATATTAGAAACCAACCACTAAAATCTTCCAACCGTCCTTTCGTCCTCATCCGCATCCTCTCACCTACCCTTCAATCGCCTAACTCCTCGCCATTCTCCTTCTGCTTCACCCCCATCCATCGCAACGGTTCCCTTTCCGGCTCAATCCTCCCTCTTCATCCCCTTACGCCGCTGGCTCCTGCTAGTGCTCTTACCCTTGCCTTCTCACCGCCGTTACCCTCCACGGCCCCATCCCTCCAATGCCACATCGACCACCCAACCCCCCTGTTCGAAACTCCCATCTCATATTGTCAACAGACCTCATAGTCGCAATATATCACATCACAGATATCTCGGTTCTCCAGTCTACTGGGGACAGCTATGAATTCACAAAGTATGATCATTAGTGGTTTCTGGAGTGGGGAAACAAAGGTACAAAACAGAGATCGATTCAGGCCGTTGAATCTGGGGAGAAGGAAAGAGAATCAGGCAGGATCGAAGATATATCGCTGACCCCGTTACATTTCCCCCTCGAACCATATTCCACTGTGCCATCCCTACCATCATCCCATCTCATCACACGCCCACCAACCCTCCTTCCCCCACTCCCCCAACCCTATACCAAAACCCCACCATCCCCATCCCATCACCACAACCCCCTTTGGTAAACGAAGAACCATACATCTCCTCCGTATATTTACTGATAGGACAAAGCATGAGATGCGGCTTGTCCCTGTGATGATGACCGGATTGGTTAGATGAAATCTTGTTGCCATGTTTGTGCCAAGCTTGTCTTGCTCGATTTCCGATATCAATGAGTCATCTTGAAGTAAGCTGTCCATTGCGATAAATGAGAGTAACGAGTCGATAGACGCGGCCCTTGGTGGCCTAAAAAGGCGGAACTATTCCGTGAAACCTCTTCCAGTACCACGCGAAGTAACTAGCACTAATTCCCCGTAAGAAATCTTTCTTATTCTAACTAACCACTTGAGAGATCCTCGTGCCTGAAGGCATTCCAACATGGCTACCAGCGGTGCGAATAGAGGCAATGTATACAGCTCTCTCAACCTATCCGAGTACATGTGCTCGAGCCTACCCAAAGAGGCATTACCCCACCTCCGAAATCCTTATGACGCCGTTGCTCTATTGAGCCACGCCTGCATGCTCGCAGTAGGCTTCACAGTATTAGGGCTTGGGGAGGACCATCGAATAGGTAACTATCACCCATCCCCAACCCTTTTTCCGAAATCTAGCAGACTTACAACCTCTCTTAGAAGCCACCACCAACGCCTCATCCCCTCAACCCCTCCCCTCAGAATGGAACGCAACCTCGACCTCCTGTTACGCCTTCCGCTACTCGCACCCCCAGTCATCCCTGCAGTACATTATCAAAGTCTCCCGCCTCGGCCCCAAAGCCATCGTCAACGGCATGGGCATCGGTGATGACAAAGTCCACGCCCTAAACGTCACAATCTCCGAATTCCTCTCCAAGTCCTCCTTCCCCTTCACCGTCGCCTCCGATGATGACACCGCCCGCACCACCCGCCGAATCCAAGACCTGTTCATCTCCGAAGGCCGTCTGACAGACCTGGGGAACCTGTTCAAGATTCAAATCGTGCAGAAACTCGCACCCGGTCTGCGCAAAGACGGCTACGAGGACTCAGCCCACGCCGCTAGCCAAAACGAATCTTCGCAACCGCGTGGTCAGGGACGAATGCAGCCTCCTGGAAGAGAAGAAGGCCTTCCCCTGCCCGCCCACGACCCCCTTCACGACGACCGCCTCCCCCCACCCGCACGCCCCTACCCTTTCGACGACCCTCTAGCTGCCGGACCACGGCGCCCTTTTCCGACAGGAGATTTCCCTCCACCAGGTTTCGAGGACGAATACGAGATCAACCGCCCCCATGGTTACGGCGGCATCGGCGGCGCGCGAAGACCATTAAACATCGGAGAACAAGACCTTTACCCACCCGGTCTCGGCCCGCATGACCCACTAGGTCGAGGGGGCATAGGCGGCATAGGCAGAGGAGGAGGAGGTATGCATCCTACATTCGACGACCCAATGTTTGGTGGCGGTA
>JAABUL010000506.1_pt1 | contig 82677 bp, 153 predicted proteins | sample 5559151 | NCBI WGS metagenome assembly JAABUL01 (sample SAMN10711876, study PRJNA513368) | rock metagenome | isolation source: Antarctica rocks | place: Antarctica: Victoria Land, Pudding Butte sud
CTGCCGTATGCGCATCAATCCACCGAACTTGCAAATGCACACTGGACCGCATGTCATTTGGTCTGCATGTCAACGTTGACATCTGTTTGAAGTTAACTTCAAACAAGTGGAATGTGACAAGGGCCGACGGGCATTTTCCGCGCCCCTGGGGGCGCCCCCCTTGTCACATCCTTCCTACGTGTTCTGACTTCAGACCCGTGTTCTGACTTCAAAACCATAGTAGTGTCACATGTAAACCTGATCAAACAAGTGGCGTGGCGGGCAGTGTGCCGCATGCAATCCGCCGCCGCTCGTGGCCCTCATGCGCATGTGTCGTCATTCATACACCAGCACATCGGAGCGCTTTGTGTACGCCTGGGCAAAGCACATGCCGTCCTGCGTCAGCTGCGAGAAGGCGACCTTCTGGGCCGGCACCACCCACCCCGGGAACAGGTCGACCCTGCATCAAGGCAGAAACAGGGTGCATTAGTCCGGCAGCGATCCTGCGATGTGACCAAGAGGCGCAGATGGGCCCCTGAGGGTCGGAGTACAGGCCTTGGATTGCGCAGCCCCGTCCGCAATCCCTAGTCAAGCCCTGCTGGGGTCAGAGCAGTGCAGGTCAGGATTTGAACCCACCTGATAGCGTCCAGCAGCTGGCCGGCGATGCCTTTGAGGCGTGCCTCGGACGACACCCACATCACGCGCACGCCGCACCTCGCGTCCTCTCTGGCGCCCCGATCCACCACCAGCGCGCTGGCAGACCCCAGCTGCCGCCGCCGCTGCTGCTGCCGTGCGGACAGCAGCCTGCCAGTATGCTGCTGCAAAGCCACGCCGCTGCTGAGGCACGCCGCCGCCGCCGGCGTGGCTGGCAGCGCATCGCCCGCAGCGGCCGGGTCACCCGACACCGCAGCACCTGCCACGTGCCCCGCTGCGCGCACGTCGTGTGCTGCTGCTGCATGGCGGCTGCCGTCAGGCGCTGCCGGAGCATCGCACCCTGGCAGCGGCGCCAGCGGCGCGCGCGGCTCAAGGGCACTGTCCACCTGTCTGCTGGCCGCCGGCGCTGCGCCAAGCGTCACTCGCGGCGTCGCTGGCTCGCTGGTAGCAGACACTGTGGGCTGCATGGCAGCGGCATCGCTGCCTGCAGCCCGCGCCTCCATAAACCACGTCAGCGGTGTCTGGAGAGTGCTGGATTTGTGCCGCTTTGCGTTGCTCTGACTGGACAGCCGCCGCTGCGCATTGCCGCCCGCGGCGGTTGGTGTGGCTGCTGTGGCTGATGAAGTGACCACCGCCGCTGCTGCGCTCGGCGTCCCGGCTCCAGAGGGCGAGGCGGCATCGCCGGCTGCCAGGCTGGCGGGCGGCGGCGTGCGGATTCCCGGCGCGGCCGTCGCCTCGCCGGCCGATGCTGTGCTGTCTGCCCCGAAACCCGCTGGCGAGCTGCGCTGTGCAAAGCAGCTTGGCTGCGCGGAGCTGCCCGGCCAGGCGGCAGCGTCGGGCTGGGATCCAGGCAGCGCCGCAGGATCTGGCACCAGCGCCGCAGGATCTGGCTCCAGCGCCGCAGGATCTGGCACCAGCGCACGGTGGGCTCTGCTGATGCGCTGCGCCACCGCGACGCCCACGATCTGCTCGGTGTCCGGCCGGCTGCCGGTGATGTACAGGTACATCTGCGGCAGCAGCGGTGCAGTCTGTCATGGTGAGTCTGTCGTGCAAGCCACAGTTTTTTTGTGCTGCAGCACAGAACGAGGCCAGAATGCATCATCGTGAATGCGGCATCGTGTAGTCCAAACGACAGCCTCCTGAAACGAACAGGTGCTGGCCTGAGGCTACAAGAGCAGGGCAGATCCAGCTGCAGACATGACTCTGGATGTTCCTTGTGCACCCTGTCAGGACGCGCCTTGCAGGGCACGGACAGGAGCCACCGCTCCGGCAGACCCAGCTGCTGCGTCACCAGGTTGCTGATCTCCTTCACCTGCACCCGCACAGTGTGCAAGCTCAGTATTATGTGGCTGGCGCATTTGGAGTGCGAGCGCAAGTGTGAAGATACGCAAATGTGATAGAGTGGCTCTGCAGTGAGTGCATCAATCCGGCTCCTGGCGCAGGATTTGCTGAGGCTCACCTTCCTCTGCTGGTCGCCCGGGCCAGTGAGCTCCAGTTCGACCAGCCTGTAGCGCCCCGAGGAGCGTTTGACGACGCGCTCGTGCTGGAGACCCTGCAGCACCGGCAATACTGGGTCAGACCCAGCCAGTGTCCAGTGGCTGATAGTCACTATAACAAGTCTGCTGGGTCCGCCTCGCCAAACAATTACATTCATGCTGTACCTGAGCCTTGACGCCCTGCGTTGCTGCGGCGCAATGCGCCTTGTGCGTCTTCTTGTCTGCCTCCTCACCAGGCGCATACACCAACCCGCATATGCCGCATGTCGTCATGTCAAAGTTCCGCTGCACAGCAGTGACACACACGTGTGAGCAATTGTGCATTCACATACAAACGTGTACCGGAAAGGACTCAGAACAGCAACATCATCAGACTTGTATTGCTCCACATGCCTCGCAGCTCACCTGACCCAGGTTGAGGTGCATCTGCTTGGGCTGGCTGCCAGAGCGGGGTGTCGCAGGCTCCTGCTGCTGCGGCCGCTGCTGTCGCTGCTGCTCCTGCCGCTGCTGCACGGGTGACGCACGCCGCGCCGGGCTGGCCAGCGGTGCCGTCGGTGCAGGTGGGCAGGACCGTGGCGCCGCCTCAGCCGCAGGGCTGCGCACGCTATTAGCGCCAAAGGGGCTCCTGAGCTCGCCCTCCGGCCTGCGGGTCATCAAACGTCGTCAGTTATGTGCACGGGCTTCATTAGTAGTCTAGAAAGCTGAGACTGTTGGAAGGGAGCGTGCCTCTGGCGCTTTTTCCGGGAGTATGTCTGGGTGATGGCCTCCCGAGCCTGGCCCGATCCGGGCGTCTGAGCGGAAGTCAGGGCATCCGGAGCGTTCTCTATGCCTTCTGCTCGTGTTTCCCGCTGCCCAGCCGCCCAGCTGGCCATCTGCTGCAAGTAATTCGTACCAGCATCCGCGTGTGCTGTAGCCAAATGCCTGCAAGATGCTGAGGTTTTCAAGGCGTGCAGAGGTCGCGAGCTGCACCACGCCAAGGTGTTCGTCCTCGAGGCTGCAAATACTCGCCTACTGAAGTGCCGCGTGCTGCCGGGTGCTTGCAGGTGCCAGCTGGACCCGCACTCGAACGTTTGAAAGTGGCGGAGGCAAGCTAATTATTTTGTAGCTAATCACCCTAACGTTCATTCATGAAGCTGACCAGAAGCTCACGTGTACATTGCTCAACTGGTTCAAAATGCCAGCCCTTTCTGGATCAAGTACAGCACAGCAACGCGATTGAGCTGCGATCGCAATAATCTTCCTTTTGTCTAGTGCAATGCTGACGTGATTGCTAACCTTTGTGCGACCATGCACGACACAGCGTGTGGCGGCCTCTGAGTTGTACGCAGCATTTTCGTAGAGCTTCCGACACCTCGGAACGCCAGACTCGGGAAGATAGTGCTGGCTGAGCTACTGCTAGTGGGCAATAAAGCAGCACGTTGCGCGCGCGCGCGGTACGTCGACAGCATGTTGGCTGATCAGCCCGTGGCCGGCCAGCCGGTAGCAAACGACCAGCCTCTGCCTCCAGAACCAACTCCGGGCGATGGCGGCAGCCCAGTCATGGTGTGTGGCCGGCATTATCAACCTGGCTTGCAGCAAACGGGCGCCTGCAGAAGCGCTCTGCGGACGGCAAGGTACAAGGCAGACACGTTTCGGTGCCTGTGCAGGAGAAGCAGGACCGCGACTGGACGCTCTCAGCGAAGCAGACGCCTGGCGCGGCGAAGCGGCTGGGCCAGAGGGTGCGGCGGAAGGTGAAGAATGTGGTGCGCCGCATTAAGCATGCGGGAGATGCCAGCAGCTCTGACGACGACGGCAGCGGCAGCGACGACGGGCCTGACGGCGCAGGCATGCGCTCCGGCGACGGCGGCGCCAGCTCGTCGGACGACAGCCGGGTGTGCTCGCCCCTCGCTGTTTCATTGTCCGGCGGCATGGCTGACCTAAAACTTGCCCTCGTCAGTTCCGTGAATGGCAGCCGAGTGCCTGCGGTGCGACTGCGGGCAACAGCACATTCACTGCAACGCTGCATTGCCGCACCTGCAGGACCAAATGCTGCGCCGGCTGCCCAGCTCGGGGCTGCAATCGGCCACCGACGGCGTGCCACAGCCGTCGGCGCATGTGCCCGCCGCGAAGCCCGCCACCGGCCGCACAGTGGCGGTCCAGGTGCTCATGGCGCGCGGCCTGCCGCCGGCGGACCTGAACGGCCTGGCGGACCCCTACTGCAGCGTGCTGTGCGGCAGCGAGGAGGGGCTGACGGCGCCCATCTTCAACTCCCTGGCGCCGCGCTGGAATGAGACGTTTGTCTTCGCCAACCCACAGGCTGCGAACGAGGCCTTCCCGCAGCGCCAGTGCATCAGCATCACCGTCAAGGACAGTAACAAGCACCTGCCCGACGACTATTTGGGCAAGGTACACCACAAGCTTGACATAAACCCCGGCGGTGACCTGCTGCAGGTGCAAGGGTGCTGTGACGCCGAGTACTTCTGTTGGAGAGCAGCCAGAAGGCAGAAACGAGTGAGCTCCTTGTTTCAGAAGGTGCCTTGCAATGTGCCATGTTTGTAGGTGGAGGTGATGCTGTCGGACTTTGCGCACTCGCCCGCGCCGCAGTGGCTGGACCTGCAGCGGTCGCGGAAGGGCGCCGTGACGGACAAGGGCGACAGCTGCGGCCAGGTCTGCATCGCCCTGTGGCTCGGGCCGGAGGTCACACCGCAGGAGACAGGTGAGACAGCTTGCTGGAGGTGCCATAACAATGCCTGCTGACATGGGCATGGCCGATGCGATTGCAACCGGTGCACTCGTGGACGGTGCTGGTACAATTATGCCAGCAGACCTGGTGGGCTGTGCACTGGTGTTGCGCTGCTGGAGCGCGCGAGCATCACGCACCCCACGCTCTCGAGCATTTGAAGAAAGGAACGATGCATGAACACCTGCTGTCCACCACCATGGGTCATGCGTCGCACCTCCATGCCTGACAGGTCGTGGGCCGCGGCCGGTGGTGTCGACGCTGTGCTACCCGGTGGGCGCCTGCAAGACGCTGCCGGCGGTGCTGCACAGCCAGAAGCACGCCCTGTTCGAGGAGCCGCCCACCGTGTACCTGGACTTCACCCTCGACCAGGTGAGACTTTAGGGTTCAAGGCAGAGGTGCGGCACCTGCGGCGGGGCTGTGCAGGGGGAATTCAGACGCTGTTGCGACAAGCTAATGCAATCTGTTGGCCCTGTGTGCCCCACAAGGTGGGCCAAGCAGCACTGCAGCAGCTTTCTGTGAATGGCGATGGTTCTGAAACGCCCGGTGCTCTTGAAACTGCAGCTGAAGATCTCAGATGCGACCGCGCTCCGGCTGCCTGACCAGCGGACCCGCAAGCAGAAGCGGCAGCAGCAAAACTCTTCAGCCCAGCCGTTTGCTGTCGAGCAAGCAGTTGCTGCGGACGCTGCGGACGCGCAGCCCAGCGCTGCACATGGCACAGCTGCCAATGGCCAGCAGCGTCAGGTGAGCATTGAGCTGTTTGGGCGCAGTAACGTCATAACAATCAAGTACACATGCCTCTGACATCCTGTCACTTGTCTTTTGTATCCTCTCGTTGGCAGAAAAGTCTTGAGTGGACCCGATCAGATGTGAGTGGGCCCAACCGCCGATTTGACACCCTGCGCAGAGCCCCATGGAGGCTGCACAGCCCAGTTTCGCACCGACAGATGGCACGGCGTTCACATCTGACGAGAGCATCGCGCCGGAGTCCGCAGATGAGTGCGTACTGGCCACGCTGTGCTGAACGACGCCTGTTGTTTCGACAGAAATACGTCACACGTTCAGATTTGATTGCCTGGTGAGCATCAGCTCCTTTTTCACAAGCTTTTTCACACGCCCATGCAGGCAGGATGACAATGGCGAGGAGGAAGGCGGCTATGGCATGGACTTCAGCTCTGTCACAAACCCCTTTGATGACGGCGGTGATGGCGGCAGCAAGGGCGGCGGGCAGCAGGCAGACGGGCCGCAGGAAGTCAAGGAGCAAGACGAACAGCGGCACCACAAAGACCAGCAGTCCCAGCCGCGGGCTCAGCCGGACGAGGCATGGCTGTTCCTGAAGGTGTGTTGGCCGGCGGCACAAACCTTGGTACAACATTTGCTCACGTCGACCTGGGGTTTTACGCAAATACATGGGTGCGCTGGATCTAGGCTGCATTGACCTTGCAGAGGGCTATTCCACCCTCCCAAAGGGCTTGCCAATGGACTCGGCATTGCTCACGTGGCCGGTGGCGTGCCGCAGGCGAAGCTGTCAGACCAGGAGCAAAAGTCGAAGATGCGGCAGCTGCAGGGCAGCACCATCTCCATGCGGGAGCACTTCCCCTTCGTGGTAAACGTCTGTCCTGCCACTTTTCTACTGTGGCGCTGCCAATGGTCCATTCTGGCGCGAGCCACATGTGCGATTCACTAAGGGTAGCTGAAAGGGAACTGCACCCTGATTGCATACTGGGAGTCTTTGTAAGTTGTTGGAAAGGAGGTGCCACATCTCTGGATCCAGGTCACGGCGCCGATGCGGCAACGGCTGCTGGGGGTGCAGCTGCTCCGCGATGCTTGTTACGCTAGTTTTGCTCGTCGTCAGAAACCAATTTTCACCAGGTTCCGGCTTCAGGCGACGGCGCCGATGCGGCACCGGCTGCTGGAGGTGCAGCTGGACCGCGAATGTTGCGTTATTTGTGCTCGTCGGAAACCAAGCTGCATAGATTTCCGGCTCCAGGTGACGGCGCCGATGCGGCACCGGCTGCTGGAGGTGCAGCTGTTCCGGGCGCTGGCGGACAAGTCGCGCGGCCGCCTGCTTGCCAGCGCCCTCATCCCCCTGGTCGACCTGATGGACAGTTCCGCCGACCTCGGTGCGCACTTCAAAATGATTAATTTAAAAGCATGAATTATGAATAGATGCTGCTTTCTGACCGCTGGCTGGCTGTGGAGTCGTGGGTGGCAGACGACGAGAATGAGGGCGTGTTATCGGGTATCTTCGATCCACAAGCTGGTGTCACAGCGCCCGGCACGCGACCTCCCTGTGGCTTGTGCTGCTCATCGTCGTGGTGCCTGGTCGTCGTGGTGCTGCAACACAACTTCCACACTGCCTGCAGCGGCCCCGGGCGTGGAAGCGGCCAAGGCCAGCAGCAGGGAGAAGCGCTGGTTCCAGGTATGAGATTGTAAAAATATGAATGCCAGCTCCCTAACAGTGTCTACTGCGAATGTGCTTCTTAAAAAGGGTGTGGTACATGGTACACAGAGCGTGGCTGGCTGCTTTGGCGTCCTGCACTGCGCTGTTGCTCCCTCACCTGGTTGCGCCCTCAATCTGTTTGCTGCCTTGACCCGCCGACTCCTTCATCCTGCAGATGCACCGGCGCGGCCTAGAGGGCGCGGTGATGGGCGCCGTGCGGCTGCGGCTGGATGCTGTGGACGCCGACGACCGGCGGCAGCTGTACCGGCAGCCGCTGCTCGACCTGCAAGAGCCCGCCGCAGGTCCGGCATGACATCTGTATCTGTTCTGCATACCGTGAAAGTCTTGCTTGAAGGCTACTCAGCATCAGGACTCCAAGGGAACTGCAGCCACATGCCAGAGCGGTGGACAAAGGGACCTGGGAAAGGGACCTTCCGATCGTTGTTTGCTACGAACGACCTTCCGATCGTTATTTGCTAGCAACCCAGGTTCGTTGTGAGATCCTCAGCACAAATGACGTGGTGGCTCAGCAGACATGCTGTCACAGCGGCAGGCAGCGACAGGGCAGGCGTGCTGACGCATCTGCGGCCAACACCACCTGACAGTGTCCGGCAATGCGACAGGTGCAAGGGAGAGCACGCTGGTGTCAGCCAAAGGCGGCGTGGACCCAGTAGTGGCGCGGGCGGCGTCAGTCCCCCGTCCCATGCCGTCAGTCGCGCAGCGGTGCGCTGGATCCCAAACTCGAAGCTCATTGATCACCCTGGGAGTCTCTGTCGGTTTCGAGCATGGAGTTGTGGCCGGATGCTTGCTGCTGTGTGGCGCATGCCGCTGCATGTCTGCAGCAGCGGCCGCCACCCGGGGCATCGTCTTGACGTCCTGCCGGCATTCCAAATCGTCACGAACAATCCCGCAACTCGTTTCTCAGGTCCCTGGGGACACTCAGCCTGACGCTCAGCCACATCGAGCTGGCGGAGGAGGTCCACGCTTTTGCCGTCATGACCTGCGGCCCGCACTGGGGTTTGACGCCCGTCATGGCTGCAACCAACGAGCCGTGGTTCAACTGGCAGGTGCGGCGGTTAATTGCCCGACAGAACCCTTCCAGTTCGTATTTGCCGAATTCCGAGAAGATTAACTGGTGCTGTAGCAAGCGCCGCAAACTCTGTTACCACTGGTCAAACTCGCTGCAGTCTTATCCGCACCTCTCCCTCTGCACGCTCTATCTGCACCTCACTATCTGCACCTCTCCCTCCCTCTGCGGCAGTGTCAACGAGTTTTCTGCTTGCAGGTGCACATTCCGCTGCATGACCCCTACACGCTGTTCCAGCTGGGAGTCTTCAAGAGGTGCGAGGCTCACAAGTCGCCTTCGTAGCGCAAGGAATGCATACTACAAGCGACTCAGAGACTAGTCGCCGGGCTGTGCCTTTACAGGAGTTTGCCAGGCAAGTTTTTCTCGAGGAAATGCAGGTTAGAACATCTTGTCATGGTCTGTGCAGCGGCGGCTCAGACCGCATCAAGCCTGTCAAGCGGCTCCTGCGCAAGAACCGACCGCTGTTGCTGGGCAAGCTGCGCGTGCGGCTGTCGACGGTGGCGCCCGGCGAAACCTTCACCGTTGCGCTGCCGATGCTGGCCGGGCGCCGCAACGGCGGCGAGCGCACCGCCACTGCGCACCTGTCCATGCGGGTGATTCTCCATCTGCCCATCCTGTCTGGTCCTTGCTTGTCCCTGAGATGAAGGCGACACACCCAATGGCTGCTCGCTGCGTTGCGCATGCAATGAGAGGGTGTTCGATGGAGGATTCTTTACCAAATATCAAGCTCAATCTCCAATGCCCGTGTTCTCAGGTGGACTACAGCAGCAGGAAGGAGCAGCTGCGCGCATACACCAAGCCGCCGCTGCAGAAGAAGGCCTACACGTCCGCGCTGTCCGCCTACACCAACAACAAGGAGGTAGCTCTGCAGCTGGCAACTGGCATCGCGCCGTCGGTCCGCCTGCCATTCAGAGCCGGCGAGCATCTGGCAGAATTTCAGTCGAGAGCACACACGCCCTGCACAAATTGTGTCTCCAACAGTCAAGCGGAGGAGTGCTGCGAGTCCCATCATCATGGCAGTGGGCCGCGTAATAGGATTCTCCTTGTCATCAGTGTCAACATGACCGTCGTCAACATCTTCATGATTGCACCTGCAGGTGAACATCCACGGGCGCAAGATGGTGGCGCAGTGGCTGGAGGCGTCGCTGCCCTCCATCCCAGACAGCGTGGCCAACTCTATGGCGGACAATGCCCGGTACGGACCCCTGTGGTGCCCAATCCGAACATGGCGCTGTCAAATGATGTGCAGCAGCGAGCACTGACTGGCGCGCAGTGGATCGTCAGAGCATCTGCTGTGAGGTCAGGCGCTGGTGACACTGCTGGGGCATGATGCTCTGCACTGACCGCCGTGGTCTGAATGCTTTTTGAACTCGCGCAGAGACGACTTTTCGCTGCCGCGGGCGCACATCAACTTCCGCCGCTGCCAGGAGGCCCTCAACGGCTTCAGCCGGCTCAAGGTGACACACAGGTTTTGCTTGCTTGAATTGTCCAGGCAGGGTGTTCTGGCAAACGTCTGTGCCTGGCAGTCGAGACCTCTTGGTCCGCGTCCAGGCACTGCGAAATCAGGTAGCTGCAACCGCCGGGTGGGTGGTTGCAGCAGCAGAATGCTGTGCTGATTATGGGCTTGAACATGATTTGAGACGCCACCAGGAGACGCCTCGGAGCTAACCTTTGGACTTGCTTGAATGCAGAACCTGTACGAGCGTGCCAAGAGCTGGCGCAACCCGCTGCTGAGCCTGTATGTGCACGGTATGGTGTGGCTGATGTGCTACCGCACCACGCTCTTCGTGCTGCTGTGCATCGGCGGCGCCATCTACCACACCGCCCGCCGTGTGGACCCGTCCAAAGGTGAGCTCCCAGCCTGTGCTTGCTCTCCAATTCGGTGCATGTGAACAGCGCTTGGCAAGTGATATGGCCGCAACACACACACAGGCAAGCAATTTGACTTGCAAAACGAAATGGCGGATGCAAGCAAACTCACAACAACGAAGTCAGAGGGTTCAGATCTGTGACCTCTGTGACCATGCAGGCGCGCCAGAGGCCATGGATGAGGATCCTACGGGGCTCAAGGCGGAGGGCGGCGACGACGACGAAGACCGCCAGAAGAGTCTCAGCCTCAAGATCAAGGTGCCGACTATGCAGCACCCGCCACTGCTGTTGGGACTCGTGCGTCGATGGCAGGGCGGCGGCAGCGGAGCGGCATGCTGTGCCGGAATGCCGAGCTGCGCGGCTGGGTATTTGGCAGCGTGGAGGCCTGACTGTGCGAAAACAGGACTGACCGACGGCTGTACAGGTTGTCTGCTGACATCGTGTCTGTGACGCCTGCAGCTGAAGGGCAAGTACGACCAGCTGTTTGCCGTGTGCCTGCGCTGCTCCAACGGCCTGGACGACATCGCCGGGTTCTTCGAGAGGTGTGCGGCATGGGTACCTGTGCTGGGTTGATGAGAGTGCATTTGTCTCGCGCTGCAGCTACAAGTCACACAGCTCTTGTAACCAGACGCTCGCTGGCATGGTCCGTTCACGCACGGTAGCACTCAATTTCTGCTGAGGCGCTCAGCGTCATGTCTTGTGGCGCGCAGGTGGCAGGCGTCCCTTGCGTGGAAGGACCCAACGGCCACGGCGGTGTGCCTGTTCCTGCTGGTGCTGCTGGGGGCGAGCTGCGCTGCCTTCGGCTTCCCCACAGTACTGTGCACCATCCTCTTCGTCATGGTGCGTCAGCACACATGCCGGCGTCTAGAGTGATCCTGACTTTACGGAGATGGGTGTTGCATACATTGCGGTTGTCGTCATGCAATCTTCACCGGAAGCTTCAGAAAATACGGATACTGTTCCCGACAGCTGACGGTCTGCATTGTCTGGTTCCGCAGCTGCGGCACCCGGTGCTGCGGAGCCCGACTCCGCCGGCTCCGGCAAACTTCTTCATGCGCCTTCCCACCAGATCGGATCAGATCATGTAGAAGCTGTCTTCGTTTGGTTTGGACGGATGGGGGTGTGCCGCTTCAAAGGTTGGGAGAGTCGATTCTGCGAGGGTGGTCGAGGGATGCACAGGTGCATCAGTGGAGTGCATGGGAGACTTCAGGAAGTGTTGGTTTACTTTCCAGATCGCAGACGTTATACCAGGAAGGCAGCATGTTCAAGCTGAACATGTTTCTGCTGATAAGCTTTGCATCGAGCCGTCTGCCATGGTGAAGTCGAGTTGTCCTGTCAGAAAGCCAGGACCTGAAGGATTTTGCCTGCACCAGATCCATTGTGGGACACATCAGCAAGCCACTTTGCTTCATTACAGCAAGCATGCTGCGGGTGTGAGGCAGTCTTGACAGTCATTCACGAGGCTCACTTGGGTGGCCTGTCTGGATGTCTGTCGATGGTGAGCGTTTGTGGGCTTAATGTGACTCTGTCTTCCTCATTGTGACAATGAGGACGTTTTCTGCATGAAACCTGCGCATGATGCAGCAATCAATCTCAACGCAAACCGGCAATCGCGGCTGGTGCAAAAATCTAGTATCTGGCGGAGAGCGGGGGCCTCACCAATGAGCTTCTCCAATGTGGACGCCAGCTGCAGGTTCGCCTCAGACCGCCGCTGCGCCAGTGCGAACGCGCGCTTCACCGCTGCCTTGTCCTGCACAGTCAATACAAAACATGGTGCCAGCAGAGCTGCAGAAACTGCACTCGACTGCCTCCAAGCTTAACGACGAGCATGTGCCACAATTACCAACGTGCATTCAATATTTGCCCGGAATGACGAACTCGTCAGAGGACGTCTGACTCACCTTCAACAGCCGCCGCGCCTCGGCCTCTTCATCGGCCTTGACATGTCGCAGCGCAGCAGCCTCAATGCTCACCAGCTTCACAGCCAGCCGAGCGCGCTTGGCAGTGCTTTTCCGGGCTGCAGCAGAGAGCATGCGGCGCATATTGACGGGAAATTTCCTGGTAGAACCGCAGAGCATATGGCGTGGGTTGACGTGGCTCTGGCGCTGTTGGCCACCACGGTTGAACGTGGTGAACCTGTGCAGTGCTTGAATGCGCCGTGGAGTCGAACGCAGGCACTGCATCGGAGATCGTTCAGCTCACCAATTTGCAAAGCTTGGTCGCGCTCCTCCTGCAGAGATTCCAGATCGTGTCGTGCGTTGGAGCGCGGTGCTGATCGGCCTGCGAGCCCACATGAGCGCCATGTGCCCAGTAGCGTGAAAAGCAGACGGTCAAGCACGGACACCTCACTGCCCGCATAACTTACTCTCCACAGCTGCCATCATCCCTTACCATTGTGACCCTCTTCGAGATTGGCAACAGGCCGAACCGGCCTGCATGCCGGCGCTCGGTGCATGCGTGGCGCGAGCAGCGGTGGCGCAGGAGGACGCAGCTCCGTGATACCCATCTGGCGCTGCATGGCGGATGTTGTCCTCGGAACGTATGCAGACAGAGATCAGCGGAGAACGTGCCCGATAGCTGGATGTGCTGACGGGTGTATATCAGAATCAGAAAAAACACGAAATCGTCTCTGCTGCACGCGCAAGCGCCAGAAGGGAGTGTTGCTTCAGTGTGGTCGAAGGGAGTGTTGGGTAAACTTGCTACCACGGGAAATGGCAGAGTACTGGGACGTATCTCGGACCCGAGCGCTGGACACCGCTTCCGAAACGGCTAATCGCTTTAGTTTTAGCTAAATGCGCCTAAGTACAGCGCGGGCGGCTGCAACAAGAAATGCAGCTCAAAAGTGGCTTTGCAACCGGCTGTTCAACTCAAAAGCTGCTGGGAGACATTCGGAAGCTGTGTGCATGCTTGTCAGCTCGTGATTTTGGTCGCCTGAACTTGGCAGCTCTTAGCTTTCAGGATGGCGAGTGCCACAGCAGGCGACCTCACGCAGCAGCTGTCCAAATTCCTGGACCGGCACCTGGTGTTCCCGCTGCTAGAGTTCCTCTACAACAGGCAGCTGTACGATGCGGATGACATCCAGAAGGCCAAAATCGCGCTGCTGGGCAACACAAACATGGTCGACTATGCCATGGACATTCACGAGAGCCTCTACGGCAAGGGCAGCGTGCCGCAGGAGATGAACGAGCGGCGATCAGAGGTCAGTGCAGCTCGGGACGCTGCTGTACAAAGCTGCAGTCCTGCAAACTTGAGAGCGCAGACGGTGATCGCGAGCCGGATGTGCCGCTTGCAGGTCATCGGGCGGCTCAGGACGCTGCAGTCCAATGCGGAGACCATCGTGGCGTTCCTCTCGAACGAGAACTCCGTGAAGCAGCTCAAGCAGGACAAAACTTACAACCTGAAGTTCCTGCAGGAGGTGCGCCGTTGAGCACGCTGCGGCGGCACTTCGTGTGCCCTCGAAAGCATGCGTGTGCCCTATAACTGCATGCTGATCAGAGCATTGGCACGGTGTCTGCCCTGCGTGCATTCACACGTCCATCGTCATGATTGCTGAGCCTTGCCTGAACCCTGCCGAAACAGGAGTTCAACATCGGGCCGCACCAGATCGACGCGCTGTATCACTATGCAAAGTTTCAGTTTGAGTGCGGCAACTACTCCGCGGCGTCGGAGTTCCTATACCACTACCGCACGCTCAGCACGGATGGCGAGCGCAATCTCAGCGCTCTGTGGGGCAAGCTGGCCGCGGAGATCCTGCTGCAGGTCGGCTGTCCTTCAGAACATGACTGTGAAACATGAGTGTGAACAAAAATGCTCGTCGCCATAATCCAGTTGGTGAGAACAGCTCGTGCAGCGGGTGGTGGCTCATCAACGAGCGGCATAGCGGTGGTGTGGCGGGACGCCTGGTGGAGTTGTGGAATAGCAGCCGCAGAATGCAGTCAGAGCAGGAGTGGCCGTCAGCGGTGCGGGTACAGCAAGCATCGGGCAGCAGGCAGCAGGCAGAAGATCGCAGCGCAAAACGCTGCGTGGGCATGCAGCAGCTGATGGAGAGGCTGCCAATGGACATATTAAATACTGCCAACCTCCCAGCAACAGCGCCATTGCCAAGCCCGCCGCTGAGACGCGGAGCTGGACGAGCTGATGAGGCCAACGCACTGCTGTGATGCTCGCTTTCGTGGTTCAAAAACCGAAAACCTCTCTTAGAAGTACATCTGTCATCGCCGCAGGACTGGGACGCGGGACTGGACGAGTTGATGAAGCTGAAGGGGTTGGGAACTGCCGCGGTGTACTGAAACACCTGAACAAAGCCTGATAAGTGTCAATCTCCTGGCGGGCAGGACTGGGACGCGGCGCTGGACGAGCTGATGAAGCTGAAGGAGCTGATCGACAGCAACACCTTCATGCCGGTGCTGCAGCAGCTGCAGCAGCGCACCTGGCTCATGCACTGGGGCCTCTACGTATTCTTCAACCACGAGAACGGGCGCAACCTCATCATCGACAATCTGTTCCAGGACCGGTGCGCTTTTCTTGTGACGCATGAATTCAGATTCGAGATCATTCGCATGCTTATGTGCACATGCACAGAAGGCGTTCAGCTCATCATGCGGTGCCCAACATGCCAGGGGGCGCCATGCCCGCCGGCCTTCAGTGTAGAGGGGCACCTTTCTGGTCGCACCGCAGCAGAGGTGGCGGCATGCTCGCTGACGTGGTGTTTGTCGGGGAACGCAGGTACCTGAACGCGGTGCAGACGACCAGCCAGCACCTGCTGCGGTACCTGGCGGCGGCAGTGGTCGTCAACAAGCGGCGGCGCAACGTCATGAAGGACCTCGTCAAGGTCCTGCAGCAGGTGCCTTTGTTGCGCACAAACTTTCAGTACACATCTATCCAACAAAGGTCCGTCAATCCGAGGGGACGGCCATGGCGTGGCGACGCAGTCCACAACGCCCTCGTCCTGTCCACAACTGCAAGCCATGCGCAGGTTGCTGCAATGTGCGTCAACGACGTGAATGAACCTGTTTTGCGATTTCGCCTGCAACAGGAGCAGTACGAGTACCAGGATGCGGTGACGCAATTCCTGACGTGCCTGTACGTGGACTTTGACTTTGAGGGCGCGCAGCAGAAGCTGGCCGAGTGCGAGACGGTGCTCGACAACGACTTCTTCCTCACAGCGCTCAAGGTGCGGCTCATACGCGCTTGCTGCCGTGTGACCTGTTGCATGGATGACTGAACGCTGAGGAAGTGGCGCGCTGTGCACCGCCAGCTATTCCTCACAACGTCTGCAGCGACGTGCATGCACCTCGAGATCTGTCAACTTCAGCGTTCACGTGCTGAGATTTGACAGCCGACACCTTTCCTTGGCCAATGCGCAGGACGACTTTGTGGAGAACGCGAGGCTGCTGATCTTCGAGACGTACTGCAGGATACACCAGTGCATCGACCTGCAGATGCTGGCGGACAAGCTCAACATGGACGCGCAGGTCCGCTCCCTTCCGCGTCCTGCCTCAGCATTGTTTGGGATCCAGACCTTGAAGCTCCTCAGCTTTACCTCCATGCATATATAGGATGAATCTGTGCATCCTTGTTGGCATTGTGTGCAACATCGTGTCTTAGCAACTGGTGGTCCATATACAAGGATGCGAACTGATGTTTTCACGCACTGATGGCGTGCAGGCTGCGGAGACATGGGTCGTCAACCTTATCCGCAACGCCCGGCTCAACGCCAAGATCGATTCCAAGGTGCGTGCAGACCTGCAACAGCCTGTGTGCATGTTTCAGCTGTGCAGTATGCCTTGTGATCTTCATGACACCCGTCCAGGGCACTGAACTGACAGTGTCTGGCGAATGTCGCAGGCGGGCACAGTGGTGATGGGCACCAGCTTCCCGACACCCTACGAGGCGGTCGTCGACAAGACCAAGGGCCTGTCGGTGCGCCCTGGCCCGCTTTTCCCGTCTGATCGCTGCCCATGATGCGTATTGACACCTGTAAATGGTGCCAAGAGCCTGGCACTAGAAAGCAGGCTGAATGAAGCCTCCATGAAGCGTTCAACCGCCATTCGAGGCTCATTGGGTAGCGAGCTACCCTGACTGCGTCTGCTGCAGGTGCGGACCTTCATGCTGGCCAACGCAGTGGTCGGCACGCAGCAGCTCACGCCGCAGCCTGCCTGATCCACTGCAGGTGTAGCAGTGCTTACTGGCTGCAAGCATGAGGCCTGGGTTTGTGGAAGCGGCATCATTTGATATCACAACCTACTTTTCTAGAAGACCACGAGTTCCTGTTTTGACGAAAGCACCACCAACATGCATCACAGAGCCCTCCTCACACTTCATGCAAGGTCCTTCCTGCCACACTACTCATTGGCTTCACCTCGACACATCACCCTCATTGGCTTCACCTCAACACATCACCCTGATCACCCTGATCACCCTGCCTGTCAACGTGTCCTTCCGGCCACTGCCTGAGGCCCGGCCCAAAGCAAGTCCACCGCCGTGCCAGTCGGCTTGATCAGCGCCAGACGCCGCCGCCACGCCCGCCATTGAAGATTGAGCGGTTGCGCGGCAAGCCGTCCGTTGCGTTGGAGATGACCAAATCGCCGCCCGCCGCATGCACGCCCGACAGCTGCATCGCTCGCACCTACGCTCCCCACAACAACACATCAAAATCACAGGAATCACCAGAAGCTGCACATCTGTCAGTTGCCGCTCTAGAAACATCAAAAGCCCACAGATGACAGATTAAGGCATGTATGCCTTGTAATGCAGGCAGCATTGACATAGGAGAATTATAGCATGAGAGAAAACCGCGGCAGCCTCACCGCTTCCTCGGGGCTGGCGAACTGCACAAAGGCATACTTCTTGGGGTGCCCGGTGTCAGACCACTGCGCCAGTCGGACGTCCACGATGCTGCCGCAGCGACCCAGCACGCGCCGCAGCTCCGCAATGATGCCCTGCGGATTGATGGTTTGCATACAGGTGTGGACGTGGTGCAGCATCAGCATTCGATCTTTGATTTTCCATGCAACTGCAGCGAGACAGCACCATCTTTGGTGGAATTCGTCCGCTGACCCGGCAACACTGAATGGAGGGACCCAGCAGATCCGGTCTGGAAAAGGAGGACTCGGCAGGTCTGCCCTTGGCGTCAGGGAATGGGTCTGAATTAGGGGTTTCTACTGCACAGTGATGCTTATATTGCACGCACCTGGTAGCCGACCGCTGGCTTGAAGCCCGACACATGCACAGAAGGGTCGAACGCGGCGCCTGCGCGTATTGATGCGCTGTGCTCAGACGAGGAACTCCAAAGGCATCCGGACGGGCAGGAGCAGGGGCCACAGCATGCGAAACATGGTTGGGGCAGAGTTGTGGCAGCACCGACGGCGCTGACAAGGCTTTCCTGAGCAGCAGCTGTCATAGAGCAGAATGCTGTCGCATAGTTCTCACCCACGCGCTGGCTGACAAAGCGCACAGGCTCGTGGCTTCTGCCACCGTGCTCTGTGGCATGCAGCCATGGATACATTATCAGCATGTCGCACACAACATCTTCGTATGGAAAGGCACCTCCCGACAGCATTCAGCACTCAGGAGGAGGCATGGGAGAGCTGCAGGCAAACGGCGGACGTCGGGGGCGGTTTTGGGGCTTTAGGGTTTTGGGGCCTCCGGAGGGCAGCAGCCAACGCACCGGGGTTGCTGCGGCAGCCGTCACTGCGGCGGCCGTCAGAGTGACGCATGTGGTGGCTGCGGCTGCGGCTGCGGCTGCGAGTACGACTGCGGCGCCCAGGCCGCCCTATGAGGCCAAGTTCATCAGTCAAGATCAAAGCGCGAAGACCCCACCACTCTGCAAACAAAAGTATGGGGACACGTAGCAGCGGGCACCTGTTCGGACATACTTGGGTCGCTGCACAGCGGCGGCAGCTGCAGCAGCGGCCTCGGCAGAGTCAGCGCCGGCGGCCACGGCGGAGTCAGCGCCGTCACCATCAGCATTGTCATCACCCGCATCGTTAGCGCTGCTGCGGTGCGGCGGCGACGAGATAGGCGAGATCGAACGCCGCGACTGCAGATGCAGCGAGGCATAGGGGTCAGAGCTCTCCGAGAAGCAGGGCACGGATCAATCCAAGCAAGACCTGCACGGCAGTCGCAAGGCCAAACGTTGAAGAAGAACACAAACCAGCTCCAAACGAAGTCGAATGAAAAACAAAGTTTCTCCCTGCCAAGATTTCAGGTTTCGCGCACCTCGGAACCGGCCGACCCATGATCTAGCTCCAGCTTCGAAGTGTGTTCCCCCGACTCTCGGGAGTAGGTCGGGGCCTCCGCCAGGCGAGCAAACGCCAGCGGCTTGGCCGTTGCCGGCGGCGGCTGCTGCGCCGGCGCAGGCGGCAGCTGCTGCTCAGAGGCTGCCGGCGTGGCAGTCGCAGCTGCCGGTGGCGGCGACTGCTTTGGCGGCAGGCGCTCTGGTGACTGCGCTGCAGCCGCAGCGGACGCCGTCAGGGGTGAGCCTGCACTTGCGGCTGGCGCGGCCGGCAGGGAGGCTGCAGGCGTGCCGGGCGGGGGTGGCGGCAGGCCGCAACGCTGACCGTCGCAGGGCTTTGGCAGAGCACGCTGCGATTGCGGCGGCGCCTTGGCAAGCCCGTCAGCCATCTCGACTGCCGCCTTGCTGGCACCTGGAAAAGATGGGGCATACGAATACACCATCCGGCATGGAGCTTAGTCGGGGTTGTCATTGTTGCATTGCGGTGCAGCGGGCGGCTCTGAGTATCAAAGTTTGCGCAGGAAATCATGCCGCAGGCATGGGCATACCTGCGCCGTTCAGCTGCGTCAGGTGCGGAGGGATGTGGAAGTGCATGCTGTCCTTGGTCTCCCCGCCTGCGGCATTGGCTTCCTCGACGTTGTTGGCGGCGGCTGTGTGAGCAAACAGCACCTGATGAAAGCGTGTTGTTATTGCAGCAGGCAGTCTGGCACATAAATCGGCCCACAAGCACAGGGTGCAGCAGAGAGTCGAGGGAATAGCATGTAGGTCTCACCCATGCGGCGCTGGCGGTCGGCACGAGCCTTGTCTCTCGCCTCTTTGTCAGCGGTGTCTGTGCAGCACAGAAGCAAGGGCATGACAATGTAGAACTTGTCAAAAACATCAACAAACACCAAACCTTAAACATCATTTATCACACGACATTGCAGAATCTCTATCAAAAACGCACCCTTGATGAGGGCTGCCATTGTTCTGCTGCGGCCCCATAGCAGGCCGCCGCACTCGAAGGCGATGGACGCGTCCCACATCCACGGCGGCTCTGCGGCAGCAGCAGGCGTCAGAATCCTTGCAATATCCCGGCGCCTTCAAGAAGGCGACATCTCGCCAGCAGCCTTGCAGCGTGCATACCGCCAGCCTCAGTGTGTATTCCCAGCTGTAACTTGCCAGCGCTGCAGGACGATCAGCGCTGCAGGCGCGAAAGACTCTCGCTGCCAGGTATGCGTTCAACTCCTGTCAGCGCCGCAAGAGGCCATGGCAGTGCGAGAGGCCGTGGCAGTGCGGCATCCCTGGCTCGAGCAGCAGCGCCGCATACGCAGCAACTAGTTTCTAGTCAGAGAGGCAGTCTTGGCAGCATCAGCCAGCATGGATCCCGAAAGATTGCACTGGTCTGGTGCCTGTCAGCAGCAGCACCAGGGCAGGAGCTGCATATGCAGCTCCTGCCCTGGGACCTTTTGCCATGCATGGCAAAAGGTCCAAGTTGAAACGTGCAGTGCATTTAGGGTAGCCAATCTGCAGAGAGCCTCGGCCGTACCGACGTCCCAATGCTCGGCAACCGCCTCGATACTGGCGAACAGGCGGCCGTGGCTGGCACCGTGACCGTCTGAACCGCTGACCATGGCCGCTGTGTCGAGGCACTCTCCGCAAAAGCACTCGTACTGGGCTGTTCCGTCAGCCTGCTGCCGGCTCAGTGCCCGCTCCGCGATGCCGCTGATCCTGCCTCGCGCGATGCTGGGCAGCACCAGAGAGGCGCCTGCGTGCAAAGCGGCCATCTTCGCCGCTTACTTCCTCTACCTCCTCCTCCTCGCCGCTGACAGAACCGCTGCCTTCGTGCCCGCGTGCGAGGCCGCGGTCTCAGCGCCGCGCTGCTCCTCAGGCTGCTGAAGAGTGTTTATCTGAGCAGATGTGATAGGGGACACTGGCCGCCTTTAAAGTTGACGAGGAGGGTGTTCTGAGACTTGTCCTTGTCGGCGGTCGTCATACCGGTCTTCACGTCCGTCCCCGCCATTTAATGCATTGGCGGAACTGCAAAATCCAAGGGCGCCCTGGTTTCGCTGACCTAGCTTCTCTAGTCTAGCAGTCCGCAGCAGCCGTGCGGGTGCTGAGAGTGCATCATGCGAGCCATCGCTGTTTACACAACTAAGGCTGCGAGGCGGGCATCTAAGCAGTCAAAAATTCGTTTACGCCACCCAGAATGCTGAAACGCGCTCGCACGCCCACAAAATTGCTCCCTTCTGGTCGCTAGATACCTACGTCCCAACCAACCACGAAACCCTAGCACGGCTTCAGAACCGCAACACGAATCCGCTACCTGAACCTGAAAAAGCAGCAGCCCCGCAGGGCTCAAAACAAAGCTGCTGACAACGCTTTCTCGCCACGGTGTACAAGTGCCTCGCAGTACAGACGCAACTGCGCTGATGCAGCTGACAAAAGTTGAAGCTCCTGCCGGCGTCTTCACACCAGCATCGTGGGGACCATGGTGCGGCCCGCGATGCCAGTGCTGCCAAAAAGCGATGAGAAGCCGGCCGGCATGGCGCCGGACCAGGGGCTACCGCTCGAAAGGCCGCTGCTGCCGCCGGCCTGCTGGCCGGCCGCTGGGAAGTAGCCGGCCGCTGGGAAGTTGCAGAACAGCGAGAAGCCGGCGGCCATTGCTCCGCCACAGTCTAGCGCGCTGCTGGGCTGCTGCGCACCACCCACGCCCTGTGGCGGCCCAAAGTTCTGGAACAGGCTGGCCGGCGCTGCGGCCGGCGCGAACGCCGCCCCGCCGGGCTGCTGCTGCTTTGGCCCGGGGCCGATGGGCGGCATGCCTCCGATGCTGAGGCCGCCAGGGTTGAGGCCGCCAGAGTGGAAGCCTGCGCCGGAGTGCATGCCGGCAGCGCCCAGGCCCGCGAGCGGCGGCGAGCCGAAGGACATGTCTGAGACAGACGTGAGCGAATCCCGCGAAGCGGACAGGCTGAGCGCCATGCCGGAGTCCTCGCCCCACAGGCTGTACTCTGCGCTGCTGCGGCGGCTGGCGCCGCCGGCGCCGATGCCGTGCCGCGGCGTGTGCGGCTGCTGCAGCGGGTGCTGGCCTGGTGGCTGCGGTGCATGCGAAAAGCCGGGCAACGGCTGCCTTGAGGCAGGCGACGCCTCCTGCGGCGTCTGCTGCGCTTGCAAGGCGGGCAGCGGCTCAGCCCGCAGCCGCACTGGCCGAGGCGCCAGCGGCGCTGCAGCCCGCGCTGCCGACGCCTCGAAGGCCGGCGCCGCGTGCTGCAGCCGTGATGCCGCCGGCGTCGGCCAGGCAGCAGGCGCCGGCGGGTGACCCGCCGCTGACACCTCCTGCACTGGCGCCTGGCCGTTGGAGGCGCCCGCGACGACATCCGCCCACAGCGATCGCTTGTCGCCTGAGCACGGTTCCTGCGGCTGCGGCGACGGCGGCAGCGGCTGCTGCGGCGCCGGGGACAGCCGCTCAGCCGGCGGCGACTCGGGCTTTTCTGCGCCAGCAACTGCGTCGCCCACGCCTGCCTGAGGGGGCTGCCGCGGCGGCTGTGACGGCCGCCGCGGGCCAGACTTGCGGCTGCGCTGCTGCACCTCCCACTGGCCCTGCTCCTGCTCGCCGCCCCGCTGCTGCTCCCAGGGCGTGCATTCTGTGGCATCGCTGCCATACGAGCTGGGAGTGCTACGGCCGTCAGCGGCTGAGGTGCCGCGTGCCTCCCCCACCGGCATTTGCTGTGAGGTAGGTGCCGCGTCTGCTGCCGATTTCCGCTGCTGCGGGGCACTCACGCCGGTCGCGCTTGCCGCAGGCAGGGGCTCGCCAGCCTTAGTGGGGGTTGCGGTCGCCTCGGCATCGGCGGGGGCGGCAGCCTCGGCCGCCGCCTTGGCCCGAATCGGCGCCAGCGCTGGCGCGGCAGTGGGCGATTGCATGGCGGCAGCGCCCTTCTTGCGGCGACGGTGGCTGCGACCGGAACGGAGCGCGAGACGCTTTTCGTCCTCTGCGACCAGCTCCAGCAGCTCCACCTGTCACGAACAGATCGGAGGGTCTGACCGTCACCACATTTCCATATTGGCAACATTCACTAATAGGACAGCACATTTGAAGTTGACGGCTGATCGCATCAGCCTGCTCATTGTAGATTGATGGCGTGCGAGGAGGCGGGCAAGGGGGCTAGTCTGAAGCAGCGAGAGGTTTTGGTGCGCTGTAATTTGCAGCAGACAATGCATGCCAGTGAGCAGGGGCGCACCTCGGCCTGGCGGGCGTGCACGTCGAGAAAGGCGTTGCGCAGGCGCGCCTCCAGCAGCTCGTGGCTCAGCGACACCAGCAGCAGCAGTGCGTTGTGCCCCGCCGTCTGCTCCCGGAACGCCACCTCCACCTTCAGCAGAATGGGAACGGGCTCAGCATCATACGAGATCGCAGTGGTCGCGCAAGGAAAGTACAGAACTAGGCCATGGCTAAGAAGTGTGTGATTGCACAATCGACAGTGCACAATCGACAGAGTTTAACATGTGCGCGAGACAGCGCAGGTGAAAGGCAACAACAGTCACCTGAGCCTTGAAGATGAGTATGACGGCGTCGAGCAGCGCCTCCTGCGCCAGCTCTGGCGTCTCCGCGTGCCGCACCGCCATGTCGTCGTCCCCCTGCCCATCCGCGCCCTGTTCGAACATGACAGCACATGTCGTAGCCGCAGATGGCCTACCAGTCATCAGAAAGACAGACAGGTTGTCGGGAGTCTATGAGTCCATGCATTTATCTCCCATGTTGCTGCCACACCATCAAGTCAGTTGAGCGTGTCCCCCCAATGCACACAAAGCCTCTAAAGATCGAGCAATAGGAGAAGTTGCAAGTGGAAGACGCACCTTGAGATCCTCAATCTCCTCGGCCTCCTCCAGCAGCACCGCGGCATCGGTGCCCACCAGCTGCACGCTCGCGTCCGTCACCGCCAGCGAGAAACCCTCGCACATTGGCAGCAGCGGCGCCAACGGCGGCGGCGCCACCGTCAGCGTGGTTTCGCAGCCGCCGGCGCAGTCGTCGTTGGCGCATGATTCTGCGCCGCATGTGCCGACCGCCTTGCCGCCGCCGCCGTCTGTCGAGGCGCGGCCGAGGCCGGCGGCCTTACGGCCCGCCGCGAGGGCCAGCTTGTACTGCGCGAGCACGTTATAGCGGCAGTCCTTGCAAATGCGCAGCTGCAGGCTGCACGCACACAGGGACAACGACCTGTCAGCTTCAGCTTTCCATTGCAGCACGCGAACAGCCGCAACTCGTGCTCATGAACAGATTGTCAGCACGCAGAACCGGGTGATGTGATCACTGATGTAAAACGCACTGAATCCGACATTGTTTAGCAGGGCTTTTCCAAATGACGCCGCAGCGGGAGGCTGTGCGCACCTGCAGCAGGAGTCCAGCTCGGCCTCGAAGTCGTGGCGCGGCAGCGTGAAGAGCGCGGTCTGGTGGTCCGGCGGCAGCTGGCCCCAGTAGGCCAGCAGCGTCTCCGGCGACACCCGCGTCGTGTGCAGCGCGCACACCTTGCCGCTGCGCCGCGCGTTGAAGCCGCTGCCGCACACGTCGCCTGTGCATGAGGACTCAGATATGAGAATGACGAGCAGCTCTACCCAGGCTCCACATATATCAAAGTCAACGTCAGCGCAGGCTCAAATTGGGCATATCGCGCTTCAGCATAGGACATGTTGCTGTGCGAACTTCACCTGCTGTGCAATATTGAAGGTCTCTCGGGTCGGATGCCAACAGGCACAACAGGGATCCGCACCGGCAGTCATGAATTGTAGGTCGCGTTGACGTTCCCGAGCCTTGCTCTGCGCAAACATCTCGAAGGGGCTGCCCTGCAGCATCTTCTCCTCCAGCGACACCGCCTTGGCGTCCGCCGCAAGCCCCAGGAAGAAATCCTGCCAATCGAGCAGATACATGCGTCAAGAGTGACCTCTGGCTGGAGTTTTCGGACTGCAAACATGCCGAGCATCGATGCACATTGACGCTGAAGCCAGAGGAGGGCACCTGGCAGGCGGGGCATGCCTTGCAGGCCGCGCATCCATTGCCCTCGGGCACACCGTTGCTGCACCGCAGCTCCTCATATCTGCGCGCGTGAGCATGCACGTCTCGAAAGAAAGAAATAGGAGTGCCCGTCAGGCCGTAAATGTCAATCAGATTTGTCTGTACTGATGGGCACATGTGCACTGACTTCAGGTACAGCGCGCGAATGCTGTGGGTGCTTTGTGCTGGAGAGGGTGCAGGCGGGTACAGCAGGCTGGGAAGGGCGGCGAATGGTCACCTGAGGGCGAACAGCCCGAAACAGCGGGAGCAGTAGCGGTTCCGAATGGCCTCGAACCTGCAAGTTCAAAAATAGAGTAAGATTCAGAGAGATCAGAGGTGCATGATTTTGCTGCCTGTAACGGGCCCAGGCTCTCAGACGCCTTCAATCATGTGTGGGTATCAACGAACTACCAGGACACAGCCACACCACGAGGACAAGGGGCTGGTGGCACGCAAAATTGAGTCGGTCGGGATGCTTACAAAGTCCGCCGCGGCACGGTGCACAGCTTGCGCCTCCTGTCGAGCGGCAGGTTCTGCCAGAACGACGCCAGAGCCCTATCTTCTGTGGTGCATCCAGCGCCCTCAGCCGCCGTGCCGTTGTGGGCACACCGAGTCGAGTGGCAACAGGCAGTCGCCATAGCGCGCGTCAAGATTCTCGCAAAATTCGCATCTGCTGCCTTCGTCCGCGCTTACGAGTCAGATGTTGTCTTTCTGGCGGGGGGCTATCCCAGAGTAAGCTGAGCCTGCCCCGGAGATCACATATCGAGCAAGGTCAAAAGCAATACGGCGAAGCCGCGCTCCCGTTCCTCTTTGGAACGTGGCCGCCTATGGCGAGTGGCTGTGACGGTATTAACCAGCTGCACGGACCAATGAAGGCGGTTGCGTAGTGCCGCTTTGCCAGCTTCCCAAGTGTGTTTGCGCGCGTGCGCTGCGAATGTGCGAGACTCTGAGTGCAGCACTACGAACGCGGTCCCAACTCATACAGGTCCAAGCCAGGCCTGCTGCACAACACCTGTCCTAGCAGATTGTGAGAGCCTGTTTTGAGGCTTTCTATGGAGTCGTATCGATCGCGCTCTGTGAATTAGGGGCATTTCGAATTTTCGCATCCGCATCATCGGTGTTGGGCTCTTAGCACAGCTCAGTACCCCGCCATCAACGATGCAATCCGATGCATGCACCACAAAGTGATGGTCTCTCGACGGTGACGGCAGCAGCATCCTTGCTGCACGAGAGAAGCAGCCTCTTGGCCGACACGGCCACCGTCTAGTCTCGGCACTGCGCTCGAGGCCGCAAGCCGCAGGCGTGAGACAAGATCCTGGGCACACCGTGTAGGAAAGGCGGAGCAGCAGCGGCAGCGGCAGCTGGGTCTTGAAGGCGCCTGCGGCGGCGGACGCCCCTGCCCGGCGCCATGGACGGGGACACACTGTACATCCCCGTGTTTGACAGCCAGGACGTCATCTCGGTGCCCATCGGGCCGAACCACGCCGCCGACCCCGAAGAGGCGAGTGCATGCTGCGTACGCCAGCAATCGCAGCGCAGCGCAGACACCCGCCGCCAACTGCACTGCAGTCGCTCCATGACGCGCCGATGTGTTCAAGCATTGGCAGCTCGCACATGCCTAATGGTCCGGGTCGTGCGACTTTGAAGGATCCTCCCGCCATTCCGGAGTTGCATCAGCGTGCGACGGCACCGTCCCGCATCGCCACGCGATGCAAATTTGCTGCATCGCTGCACGCAGGTGCTGGAATGCCTCAAGGCGGAGGAGGCGCCGCTGGCGCTGTGGCTGGACTTTGTGAAGGCGTACCTGGCGGCGGGGCACACGCAGCACGCCGAGAAGATGCTGCGCGAGGGCACCAGCGCGGAGGTGACACCGCTGTTTTGCAGGTCGCCAGGAGCTGAAACCTATCGCGCATGGAGCAAGGCTTCCTTAGGTTGCAGCGCGGGTGCATTGTCGAATTCTGTCAGCAGGATGGCGGCAGGCGGACGACAATATTGCAAAAGGGGGCAGTGGGCTGTGTCACGCGCCACAAGGTGCAGCTGATCTGCCACACCCTCCATGCCTGTCAATTCCTGTCCACCAGAGATACCAGCTACTAAATTGAACCCAGATCTCACCACCAGGCCAGAACATGCGCCGCACAGGTGGAGCAGCACTTCAGCAGCCAGGACCGGGAGGAGGACAAGGCGGTGCCGCAGCGGGTGCAGCTGCTGTGCGCGGCGGCGGCGTTCCAGACGGCGCAGGGCCGCGCCGAGCGCGACCGCGGCGCCCGCAACGAGATCTTCGCGCGCGCCGCCGGGCTGCTGACGCAGGCGCGGGCGCTGGACCACCGAGAGCTGGCGCCATTTCTGGGCAGCGCGCAGCTCGCGCTGGCCAAGGTACGACATACCTGGTAGCCTTCCTTGTAGAGATTGAGACGAGATGAACTGGTTTAAAATCACATGCCACTGGGCTGGCACCTCGCGGGCATTGCGCCGCCGTGGCGTCAAGAGCGCTGCCTGATTCGGGCACCTGGCCTGGGCACTCTCAGTAAGCAAAGTAGTCGGGTAGAGCTGAGGGCATTGCCAGCTAGGAACCGGATGGTGGCTCAAAAGTACTTTGCTTTCTGCGTCCCAGAACGACAAGGAGGGCGCGAAGCGGGAGTATGAGAAGGCGGCCAAGCTGACGGCGGGGGGGCAGCCCAACATCGCGCCGCTGCTGGGGCTGGCCACCATCGCCTTCAACCAGGGCCGCTACGCCATCTCCCTCGCCATGTGCGCCTCCCCTGTCGGTCATCTCGAATCTGGTCGGATGTGCCACAATGGCATGGCTTTGCGCGCGAGATGGCACTGCTCATGGCCGTGACCCCACCTGACAGCATATTCAACGGCGCCCAGCCCACAGCCGAGCCTATGGCGGTCGCAAGCCGTTGAATCTCAACAGCTTCTCCCTTGAGCTGGCGGACAAGGGCTTGACAGCCATGTAGTAACACTTCCAACCACCATTGCCATAAACCCACAAACTCATTGCAGGTTCCGCAAGGCGCTGTGGCAGCACCCTGGCGCGCCGGCGGAGGTGCGGCTGGGCATCGCCGCTTCTTCCTTCCGGCTGGGCCGCCTGGACGCGGCGCGCGCCGCCTTTGCCCGCGCGCTGCAGCTCAACCCGAGCTGTGTGCCCGCGCTGGCGGGCCTCGCGGTGCTCGCCCTCCATGCGCCGCCGTCTGCAAATGTGAGCACATGCTTTCTGCAGAAGTGGATGTGTCCCTCAACATCTGTCAGCGAATTGCAACATGGCGGGCTTGCCGTGCTCGCCCTCCACGCGCTGCCGCCCGCACACGTGAGCAGAATGTCCTGCAGCACAATGTTTGCAGGATTGGATATCTCATCTCAGTGAAATTCAGCACCTGCAGTGCTGCTGGCTGCAGCCGGGCGCAGCACTCCACATTCCGCGGGTCGCGGGCCGAGAGCATCTTGCGTAAAGCTCGGAGGATTTACTGACGCGTGCGCGCCTGTTCGCAGTGGCTGACTGAGGCGCTGCAGCAGCTGTGCCAGGCAGATGTTGCTACTTTTTGTGCTGCCATCATCCCCATATTGTTCATCATTCATTCACCACTCATGCCCCGCCTGCGCGCAGCGGCTGACGGAGGCGCTGCAGCAGCTGTGCCAGGCGTACGACATGGCGCCGGAGAGCCCCGTGGTGCTCAACCTGCTGGCGCACCACTGCCTCCTGCGCGGCGACTACGCCAAGGCGCGCCTTTTCTGCCGGTGCCACACAAGCTCATGAGGCTGCCATGCCAGTGACCAGCAGTTTCGGACTGCCCCTGCACACAGCTGCATGCCGACTTACGCACATGCCAAGGGCTGCACACATTGGCGTGCCGTGGTGACGTCAATGATTGCGCAGACATCGCGGTCCATGCAGCCCGCCCGCTTGGTCCCGTAAAGCATTCACATTCAAGGCAGACATCGGCCAGCGTGACATCTCTTCACAGTATTGTACCCGAATTGCTTGCTCGGTTCGTGTGGTCAGGTCGCGGCGCTGGCAAAGTCGTCACTTGAGGTGGCAGACTCGGACAGAGTGCGTGCGGATGCGGAGCAGCTGCTGGCGCGCGCGGCGCATGCGCAAAGCGACTACCCTGGGGCATACGCCCACTACCGCCAGGTGGGTGGCAAGCTGTGCTGTGCACAAAGGCCCCAGCGTGAGAAGATGGCTCCCTACTTTCGGGTCGAAGCTTGGCCCCTGCCTGTTATCGCGATGCATGCTGCGGGCGGTCAGCCTGGGTGTGTATAATCATACATCACATATCATATCACCATGCAACGAGCTATGGCTCTATGCTACTGACTCCGAAGCGTGCATGCGCAGGCGCTGGCCATCGACGGGCAGCAGGCGGTGGCGCAGTTCGGCCTGGCCCAGATCACGCTGCTGCAGGGGGAGCTGACCAACGCCATCAGCCTGCTGGAGGCGTCGCTCACCGCCGCACCCGCCTGGCCCGACGCCCTCACGGTATGCGCCCTCCTTTCCGCCCATTGATGAAGTCTTGAGGGTGCCGGCTTTGAGGGTCCTCTGACAGTTGCTGCGCTGACTGCCGCGCCCGCCTGATTGGACCCCCTCACAGTGCGCGCTCGCGTCTGGCTTCAAAATGAAGCTTGCCACACCCTCTGTCGACCACCTTTTGTGCTTGCCGCACTGTCTGCTACTGTCACGAGCCGGCTGACGGTTGGCATTGACGGCATGCCACACTGGCTTATGCACCCCTTGCACGAGTGATCCCTGCAATGGTCCTCGGCTGCGCCCTGCGCAGTGCAGCAGCATTGCTGCTGAGCGATTGCAAGCTGGTGTGAGAAAAGCAACTGTTTCCGCACAGGTGCTGGCAGGGCTATACCCGGCGGTGCCAGGCAAGCGCAGGCAAGCTCATTATCTTTTTCTCAATTCTCCTGTATTACAGCTGGGGCCGGTTATGCGAAATTGGTTGCCAGACTATGTGACTTCCTGTTTCAGCTCGGTGCCGTTCCGTGATCGCGTACATAGAAGCGAAAGCTGGTGCCGGGCGACTGTCTTTGGGCGCGAACTTCGAATGAAGAAAGTAGATAGATGCGAAAGGGGTTTGTGGCATGACATCTATTCCTTGTTCGCATCTATGTCAAGTCCTCTTTCAATAGGTATTGGAAAACGAGTCGATGCGTGGGATCGAACGCGAGACTGCATTAGCTTTCGCTTCTATGCACGTGATGTTTTACGGTCTGGCAACCTATTTCGCGTAACCGGCCCCAGCTGTAATATAGGTTGGCAGGTAACTGGAAACTTAGGTTATGCCGCAGCACATTTGTTGCGCAGGCAAGCTCATTTCCTTGCTGCATCCTCTGCCACGTAGGCCATGTACCGGCGGGGATGTCACGGCAGTCGCAACGATGCGGCTGGGCACTTTGTGGCTTAGTAGTGACGGCTTGACATGATGTGGCATCGCCTCTTGGAACGTAGGGTTTAGGGTTCATCTACTAATCAGTTTGCGTCGTGTCTCTGCAGCGCGGCGGTGTCGCAGTTCCGGGAAGCGGCCACGCGGCCCACCGCCTCGGGCGACGTGTGGTTCATGCTGGCAGAGCTGCTCGCGCCGACAGACCCCACTGGTTCCGCAGTCCAACTCCTCACAGACCCAAACTTGCTGTCCCTGAGACTACTATCCTGTGCTCTTGCCCTCCAATTCCCAAAATCTCTATTCATATCTTCGGTTGTATCAGTCGCGACCCGCAACGTTTGTGGGTTTTTCCCAGAGTGTGAGAGCGCCATGCGGTTTGCGTGTGCGCCACACGTCAGCGTGCGGACACGCTGTTCTTCTCACATTCACTGTCCTATCCAACAGGCGCTCTGAAGGCGTACGACAAGGCCATCGAGCTGCATCGGCGGGCATCGCGCGCCCGGCCGCTCGCCAACGACTTTGGCGGCGCCGAGAACGGCGCGCCGACGCCGCCGGCAGTGCCCGTGCGGCTGCTGAACAACGCGGCGGTGCTGCACCTGCGCTACGGCAACCTGCCGGCCGCGCTGCCGCTGATAGAGGAGGCAGTTGAGGTGGGGATTACGTCGGCTTTGTGACGAGATGTGTAGAAACAAGCAAGTTGCTGTGCTGTGCCCATACTCACGCAACCTCCCGGCCACGCTGCCGCTGATAGAGGAGGACGTCGAGGTGGGGCTTTTCTGCTGGCTCCGCAGCATATGCCCGCAGGGTGACGGTGCTGCCTGCGTGGCCTGCGCTGCGGAGTTTCTGGTGAGTTTCCTGCTGTCCATAAGGGACCTGTCAGCAGAAGCGATCCTCAACACAGCCTAGAGGGTATAGCCCGTACAGCTCATGCGCTGTGAGCAAGACTTGTGTCTCTGCGAAACAGGGCGCGGCCGAGGGGCCGACGGCGGCGCGCCTGACGGTGGGCTTCAACATGGCGCGCATGCTGGAGGCCGCCGGAGACGTGCGGGCCGCCGCGCGGGAGTACAAGGTGTGCTCAGCTCAGTTCTGTCACGACAGCCCTGACAACTCAGTCCTGTCACCTTAGTACGGACCATAACGTGAGCAGAATGGCAAGGTGCAAGCCGCAAGATGCGCGACTAAACCTGCGCGACTGAACGTGCACAGGCGATGCTGGAGAACTTTCCGGAGTACACGGACTGCCTGCTGCGGCTGGCGGCCATTGCGGCGCGCGGCGGCAAGCGCGCCGAGGCTCTCGGCCACCTGCGCACGGTGCTCAAGCAAAGACCTGGCGATGGAGACGCCCTTGCCTTCATGGGTGCGGGTGTCAAACAGGACTGACTCAGCGTCACATGTGAATAAGTGCCTCTGAACCACCACAAGCCACCATCTGTATTGCTAAGGTGGTACGTTAGCCATATCTGCTGTCTTTCCTACACTTATTGGGAACGGTTGTACCCCGCAGGCCAGCTGCACCTGCAGGCAAAGGAGTACTCGGAAGCGGGGGAGGTGTTCGAGCAGCTGGTGGAGGCGAGGGAGGTGCGCGACGACGCCTACGGCCGCCTGGGCCTCGCCAACCTGGTGCTCGCCAGCGTCCCCGCCGACAGCAACAAGGTGTGCCCGCCTTCCACAAACGAGGAATGCGCTACCTTCCAGAAACTGTTTTTTTCTCCATTCAAAGCGTCAGTTCTCAGCAGGACTGCCCATCCAGGGCAGGGCAACAACTGCAGGAAGGTTGCTGGTGTCGCACTCCAAGAGAACACATCCGCCTGCAGCGGCCCGTCGTCAACCTGGCCGGATTCCCCTGCCTGAGGATGGCAGCGCAACGCGGGGTTGCCGTGCATTTTAGTGAACCAGATGCTGACTGCAATTAACCATCTGGTGAGCGGACAAAGGGTGTTTCATGCTGCCGCAGGAGGAGGTGAGAAATAAGCGGCGCTCGCGGCTGGCACAGGCCCTGAAGCTGTACAAAGACATCCTCGCCCGCCACCCAGGCGCGCTTCTGTCCGCACTGCATGTGCAAACTCTGATCGCACAGCATGTGCGCCACTTGATCATACAGCCCACTTCTGCTGCGCTCGACTGTGCTGGGAACCACTTTGGCCGCGCCCTGAACTCTCTGCATCGCTTTGTGCCGTCACAATCACTCCCTCAGGATGGGTCACGCGATCAGCGTTCCTGACTTCTCCATCAAGTCAACTGGTGATCATGCTCTGCAGGCAACGTGTATGCAGCCAATGGCGTCGGCGCCGTGCTGGCTGAGCAGGGCCGGCTGGCGGAGGCAAAGGAAGTCTTCACCGAGGTGCAGACTCTCACTCCTGGCAACTCTGTCAAGTCTGCAATTCCTATCAGGCCCTGTGAGACGCGCGGTTCACCCCCATCACCCGTCGCCCACCGCTCGATTGCCTGCCGGATTTCAGTCTTCTGACCAGCGCCAGCCAGCTCTCCAGCCGAATCAAACCCACAATGAACGCCCAGATGAAATTTCAACCCTGCCAGATGTGTTCTAATGTTGCCATGCACTCTTGTCACTAACAGGTGCAGGAGGCGGCGGCGGCGGAGGGGCGGCTGCGGCTGCCGGACGTGTGGGCCAATGCGGGCGGCGTGGCGCTGGCGATGAACAACACCGGCGCCGCGGTGCAGCAGTTTACGACCGCGCTGCGCCGCTTCCACTTCAACAGCGAGCACAAGCTGCTGTGGTGGAAGGCCAGGTGTGGCTTCTGTCTTGTCTCAGGCTGCGGCCTAGCGCGTGGCGTCTGCACTCAGTGCCAGCTGACCTCATCCCTTGGCCCTGAAACACCCAGCTGCGTGCATCAGCCCCCGACGACGCAGATGCAGGGCCGCCTGTGGGCGCCGCCAGTGCCAGTCGGGTCCAGGGGACGAAGAGCACGGGACCCATTACATGATCGTCCTCACTTCTGCGGCACTCCTCATCCTCATTGCTTTTCTGCCACAGAGCCTTCTACGATTCGGACGACCTGGAGGCGGCGCGCCGGTGGCTGCAGAAGGCGCTGCACCTGGCGCCGGCGCAGCCGCTGCTGCGCTTCAACATTGCGGCCGTCATGCAGCAGGGCGCGGTGCGCACTCTGCGCAAGGAGCGCCCCGCCGGCGACACCACCAAGCTGGAGGCCTATGAGGCCGCCGCCATGGACCTGAACAAGGTGTCTAGAAGATATAGTAATAGGTTTGCACTGGCTTCGTTGTATGTCTTTATGGCCAGACACATCCGGAGCCACATGAAGGCAAGCGTAAGACTCTATAGCAGTGTTCACGGGCGTCTATGTGGCTGCTTGGGCGCAGGCGTACAACTCGTTCGTGCACCTGAAGCGTCTGCCGCCGGCGCGCAGCGGCATCGAGATGAAGAAGCTGGACGCGCACATCGAGTTCTGCTCCAACACCTTCGCCAAGGCGCAGGTGCGACGCCCACATCCAGCCCTTCCCCGAGCAGACACGAACTTACATAAATTACGCAGGGAGCGCTGAGCCTGTCTTGTGAACTGCCAAGCACTCGAAGACACCCTGTCAAATACAAAACCGGCTGCGGCGCAGGAATATGTGGAGGCGGCGCAGAAGGAGCGGGCGATCGCGGATGCGCGCCGCAAGGAGCAGGAGCTGCGCATCCAGGCTGCCGAAGCCGCAAAGGCCGCTGGTGAGCCTGAAAGCACCATGTTCAGCAACACAATTGGTCTCCTGATGTCGTATTCATCTGGCGGACACGCGCCGCGAGGAGCAGGAGCTGCGCATCCAGGCCGCCGAAGCCGCCAAGGCCGCCACTGAAACCACTGAGACCACCACGCTCAGCAGTTGACTTCGTTTCCGCATTCTGACTGTTGCAGCCAGGAGCTGCGCATCCAGGCGGCCGCAGCCGCCCGGGGCCACCAGCGAGCGGTTGGAAGTGCCATGCTCAGCAGCACTTTCTTCCTCGAGGCAAACGGAGGCAAACGAAACATTGCCCTCTATGAGTTGAGAGCATCCTGTCTGAGATGGTAGCTTTGGGCTCAAATGGCGGCTGGTGCGCGCAGAGGCGAAGCGGGCAGAAGGCGAAGCGGGCAGAGGCAGTGGAGGCGGCGGCGGTGCGGCGGGACGGGAGCAGCGCGCCTTGGCAGCAAACGAGTGTCCCTGGCAAAACGCATCTTCTGATCTCAGTCGTGTCTGAGAAGATAACTGCCGTGCTTGAGTGGCGTTCCGTTGGCACGCAGAGGGGAAGCGCGCAGAGGCGATGGCGGCGGCGGCGCGGCGGGAGCGGGAGCAGCGCGCAACGGAAGCCGTGGCAAAGCTGGAGCGCCTCAAGGCCGGCTGGAAGGAGAACCAGACGCTGCAGGCGGCGGCCGCTGCCGGCGACTCCAGCGCCGTCGGCAAGAAGCAAAAGGTGCTTCTGTTGTGCACCTTCTGGCTCGTTTCAATTGCCCTCACACTGGCTTGTGCGCCAATGTTCGGACTCTGCAGGCCTTTGCGTGGCTGCCGGACTGTCACAAGCTCCGAGCAGCTGCACAGCCAGCCGTCGTGCGTCAAGCCCCTGTTGAGTGGGGAATGCATTGTCTGGGGAGCAACCCAACTTGCGGAACAGAACCAATATGGTCGCTGTGAACTGTCTCCTGAGCTCCATTCAACCTGAAGTACTCGAAAGTACTGCATGACAGCAAGGCGGACGGAGCTGGATGCGCTGTTCGGGGAAGAGTCTTGCATGGTGGTTACAGCTTTATGGTGGTCGCAGCTTGGTCTCTCTTCCAGAATAAGTATAGACAATGATCCAAGATTCACGCACGCATAAAGGACAGCAAAGCAGGCGGACGCGGATCTGGTTGCGCTCTTTGGGGAGGTGTCGGTCGACGAGGACTCCTAAACCCTGACATCCGGACCTTTGCCAAACGCTGCAGGACAGCAAGGCCGATGCCGAATTGGACGCGCTGTTCGGGGAGGAGTCGGGCGACGAGGACTACGACCCCAGCGCCCCCGACCCGCTGGCCTCCCCTGGTGGCGGCGGCGGCGGCTCCGGCGGCGAGTTTGAAGAGCCCGAGTACGCTTCGGACGGCGAGGTGCGCGTGTTGCGGCGCCCTGTGCTGCACGTCCTGTCTGCCGTGCCTTCCTGTGTTGGTGCAGTCATGATACTGTGAGAACGGAGGTGGACAGCTGTTTCAACAACTGTTATATGCCAATCGTGGAACAGGCAAGCCAGGCTCGATCCTGCCCTCTGTTCGTTCCCCACGGCTCTTCAAGCTCGCTGACTGGCGAGTTCGTCGATCGACATCAAGCGCTCTGTTGCCAGTCGTCACATTTGCGTCCTGCAGGCCGGCCTGCTCACAGACGGTGAGGACACGGAGGGCGGCGCGTCGGGCGGCGAGCGCCGCGCCAAGGCCAAGAAGAAGAAGCGCAAGTCCAAGGGCGGCAAGGGGGCCGGCGAGAAGGAGGGGCGGGCTGCCAAGCCCCAAAAGGGCAAGGCTTCGGCGCCTAGCCCCGGCGGTCGCCTCAAGCGCCACCGCGACACAGGTGCGTCCTGCGTGTGCATCTTCTCCAATCTTGTGTCTCTCGAAAATAACAGTCCGCGCTGCCAAATGATTGAGGGCTGCAGCAGAGGCGTTTGCACCACCGCTCAGACTAGGGGTTTCGAGCCTGAGTCGAGGCGGAAGATGCCTCTACTGTCTCTACCACTCAGTCACGGACAGCTGTCCTCAGCTATCAACTTGCCCCAGTGTAGACGAATCACAAAGACGCAGGCAGCGCCCTATGCGCTGCCCCTCAGGCACATGACAGGCGCACTTCATCCCATGCAACATGCTGTTGGGTGCAGATGCGGATGACAGCGCCGCGGCGGCCGCCGGCCTGGAGGACGAGGAGGAGGCAGCGCCGGCGGTGGCGGCAGGCGCCGGGGAGGGTCTAGAGGATGACGATGCCGGCCCCGCCGCCAAGCGCATGCGGAACGCATCGCTCTTCGACGACTCGGACCAAGAGGAGCAGCAGCAGCCAGAGGAGGAAGAGGAGCAGCCAGCGGCGGTGGAGGCGGAGGTGGCGGACGAGCCGATGGAGGACGCACCAGAGGTGGGCCATCGTGAGCCTTCAAATGACTTTATATTTGACGGCTGGTCTGAGGTCATGGCGCACCACCGAGCCTTCCTGACCAAAAAATAGCTGCAGTCGCGCCCTGTGCCAAAACGCCTTCCAAGCTGATGTCCGCTATCGCTTGCCGGGCAGATACACCCATCAGGCTCACACCTTTGAGCGTGTCTGGCAACAGGAGGAGGCCACAGGAGAGGAGCCGCCGCCGCCGCATCAGGAGGAAGGACCTGGCATGGATGAGCTCTTTGGCAGCGATGACGACTGAGGAGAGACACTGCATTGGCCTGCGGAATGAAATGAGGTGGTGCACGCCTGATTGTGGATGCGCAGCCTGTTGAGCGGCGTGTCAGAGCCGACGGCGCACAGTGCATGCGACTTCCGCAATGCTATCAGTGCTTGCTGTGTAAACAGAGAAAGCCTTGGCTGCTTTGCAGACGCCAAGTATAGTGCGTCACGTCTGGCCACGCTTTGCCTGAAGTCCGCTCCAGACTTCCTTCCACGCACAGCCTAGTAGTGCAGTCCTACTCGCACTAGCTCAAAGTCTTCAGCAACCGCTTCCTTCTGATGAGTTGCCCATTCTTTCGCGCAGAAATAGCGCACAGCCAGCTGAACTCATTTTATGCATGAAATTTCGGTTGCAACCTGCAGAAGAGTGGCGGAACATTCAGCGGCTTTGCAGGCAGTGCACCTGAGCTGACTGCAACGAACAGCAAGCCAACCATGTCGATCGTGCTGCCCGAGGTCTCGCGCGGCCGCATCGTCGGCATCATTGGCCGTGCTGTCTTTCGTGGCGATTCTGGCTGGGAGTGCAGCTGCGGCAGCTGCCTGTCTGCGAGTGCTGACGAGGCTGGCACAGGCCAGCACAATGGGCGCCTGTTCGCCAGCATCGAGGCAGTGGCAGAGCACTGGGAGATCGGTGCGAATTGGACTTGACACGCCTGAATATCTTAGCAGACAGGCACCAGCAGCGTCTTCGAGAGTGTGCTGCAGCGAAGCGCCGCTTGCAGAATGGCGCTTTGGAAGCGGTCACAGAACGACAAAGGCGCGCTACCAGCAGGGGCTTCAGTCGTCCACCTGACTTGGTCTATCATCTTGAATTGTGCTGCGCAGAGCCGCCGTGGATGTGGGATCTGTACCTGGCCACGGAAGATGCCGCAGGTGGCCTCTGGGGCCGCAGCCGCGAGATGCTCTCCATCATCGAAGGTGGCTGTGCACCTTCCAAATCTAGGATCCGTCTGGCAACGTCAAGCTGTGTGCTGGAAGCCAGTAGCCCTGGAACGATGTGGAGGATCTCAGTCTCCAGCATTCCTCCAGCGCCTGACATCTGCAGCGCCGCCGCTCTGCCTCTGGTTGCCCTGAACGGCTGTGGCTGTGATCTCATGCAGCGGCCACTGCAGGTGAGTGTCGTGCACATGTCAGCGGCATGCTCTGCCGCCGAGAAACCGTTTGGCTCGGCACTGCCTTGGCTGTCCCTCAGTGGCGCGGGATCTGAAGGCACAGAGCTGCAGTACTTTGCGGCGCTCACTGCCGACATGCGCATGTGTCTCAGTCTTGCATCTCTTCTCATGCAGCCATGCTGGAGAGTACCACAGCTTTCACATTTGCATCATACATTGGATTGGTCAAAACACACCAAAGTTGATGATGAAATTGATGATCACGCCGGTCTGATGCAGCCACAAAGCGGCACGAAGCCAGGTCGTCAAAGCACAAAGGCGCCGAGCCACAGGCCGAGGCTCACGGCGCCGTGTTGGCAGCCAACGGGATGGGCGCCTCCGGCCAGCGCGGAGGTGCAGTTGAAACAGCGCCCCAGATTTTCTTTGTGTCACGAGCAGCTCCTGTCCAAAATGCGAGGGCAGCGAATCTGCACCATATCCGTGTCACCATGCCCTTGGTTATTGGACGCCCTCGAATCTGCGAAAATGCAACTGGCTGCGCATCTTTGCCACATGTGCGTGGCAGATTTGTTGAAAAGACCATTGCGCAGGTGCCGATGCGCCGCTGCCGAAGGTTGCAGCAGACAGGGGCGGGAAGGCATCTACGGGCAGGGCGGCAGCTGCAGCAGATTCGCTGTCTGCGGCGACAGCTGCTGCCAAGGCAGCAGATGCGGTGGCTGTGAAGGCGGCGGGCGCACCTGCCAGCAAGCCTTCCGGCAAGGCTGCAGGCGCAGCGGCTGCCATCAAAGCCACAGCCACTGCCAGCGGCAGGCCCGCAGTGGCAGACGTGCACAAGGTGGCTGCAGCCACACTCACGCGACGAGCAGGCAAGGCGGCAGATACAGCTGCTGCAGGCACAGCCGCGGACGCAGCTGCCGGCAAGCCTGCCACAGCCGACAAGCCACAGGCGTCTGCTGATGGAACCATACGAGCAGCCACTTGCAAGGCAGCAGAGGCAGCCTCTGCAGGGGCAAGTGCAGCCGCAGCCGCAGCCGCAGCCGCAGCCGCCGGCAAGCCCATCGCAGCTGACGCGCCCAAGCTGGCTGCAGCCCCACCCACGAGCGCGGACGGCACTGGCCAGGCAGAAGATGCAGCGGTATATATAATTTCATATATACAGCTACTCGGATGAATAAATAATTATGTGTATGAGAACTGGATCAATGCTGACTATGTACAGACGACCATTGATCCAGTTCTCATATACATAATTATAATTTCATATATACAGCTACTCGGATGAATAAATAATTATGTGTATGAGAACTGGATCAATGCTGACTATGTACAGACGACCATTGATCTAGTTCTCATATACATAATTATAATTTCATATATACAGCTACTCGGATGAATAAATAATTATGTGTATGAGAACTGGATCAATGCTGACTATGTACAGACGACCATTGATCCAGTTCTCATATATATCTATGTGACTGTGACCAGTTTCTCATAACTCCTGCAAATGGGGCGGCCGGAGAGCACACACAGCATCCCCATTCCCTCCCGTAATTACAAACCTATGTATAGCTGCTCGAATGAATAAATAATTAAATATATGAGAACTAACAGGCCCTTGTGCGGAGTCAGACAGCGCTTCCAGGGGCACTCGCTGCTCAAAAGTCACGAGTACGCCGCGAAGGCAATTTGTGGGCAATTTGTGGGCATGACGGTTGCCCCCGGGGGACTCTATGTCTAGTTCAGTGAACACCTATCTACCTGCCTGCAGGACCGGACCGGGCCTTCAAGCTGGAAGGCGTGCTCGTGGCGGGCGGCATGCTGCGCGTCATCCCGCACGTGGGCCCGCACGCGGGCGGCGCCGCTACCCGGAGCGCCAGCCTCCCCGGCTCGAGCGGCGCGACTTTGACCGCGGCTACTGGGCTGGCGGCCCACCCCAGGGTCTCAGTCCGCGCGGCGCGCCCGGCCCTTTCGAGGGTCGCCGGCTGCCCCCGCCGTTCCCGCGCGGCAGCCATGGTGAGGGCGACGGCCATGTCCGCAGTCCGCCGGAACCGGATGACCGGCGGTGAACAGATTGTACGCCTTGCTGTTGCTGGGTGGCCTGGCAGGGTTTGTGCTGGCGAGGCAGCTGCCGTTGTAGACGGGGAGCAAACCACAGTGCCTATTATGCTGCAGAGGGCAAGCGGTAACCTGTCGACAGCCAACATGTGCAGCCCTGCCACTCACGATGATGATGATGATGTTCAACACACTCATCTGCCCGACTTCCAATACGAGTGCATATTGATGATTTTGATGAATATATCCATCCGGAGCTTGACAGCCACTTGGATCGCCAAGTGGCAAGCGGCCGTTCAATGCATTGGAGGCTGCACTGCCGTCATGCAGCGTCAGATGCCTCGAATACTCAGTGGACGAGTGGCGCGACAACATTGCTTGGCGCTCGCCTCGTCGCTGATGGAGTGCAACACGTCATGTGGTCCTTACAATCGCGCCTAAGCCTGAACTGCATGTGGCTGCGTCAATGGAGAGTGTGAGTTTATAACGACCAGATTGCAGCAATATTGAAAGCAATCAAGCAGCAAGCTTGCAGTGGCTTCCAGGCATTCTCAACCGAAAGTACAGCAACCGAAAGTAAAGCAATGTCAACCAGGAGATCAAATTGGGACCTTGTGCTCTAAAAATGCAAGCGGTCCAGCGCCGCTGCCACTGAGTTTCGCTCAGGTGCTGCACTTGCAGCGGGCTCCGCACCTTCGCCGCTGACGCTGCGCTGGCTGTCTTGCAGTGGCCCGTCGAATTCTGGCCACCCTGCAGCGCATTTCAGCATTTGATGAATCGCACAGGTACGACCGCAATCATCATCACCACGAAGTGAGAGTGCTGGCTTATTGAACCATAATGTGCAATCTCTGACCGGTGAGATCGTCCATCCATCAGGCAAATTGCACGAGAAGGATCACCTGTGTCCGTCTGCGCCTGCCGCTGCTCTTCCTCCTTCGCATGCTCCTCCTGTATGGCGAACATATTCTGGCACACGACCACATGAAAGAACCTCTGCGCTTTGTGACGCAATGTCAATGCTGAAGATCAGCCACTGTGAGACGCATTTCTTGAAGAGGGCCTCCCAAGATGGTCAATATTGCAGGAACCATACCTGCCGCTGCACGAACAGCTTCAGCAGCTTCTCGAACCGGATCCGCTCCGCCGCCGCAACCTGCACAGCAGACGACTTTTCACGCTACGTGGTGTGGTATACTGTGACGCAGTGACACTTTGCCGGCAGGACTTGCCGCATGATCCCGCTGTGCGACAGTTGTCTATTTGGGTAGTGAACATCCACCTCGCTGGGCGACTTGCCGCCGGGCGCGCCGTTGCCGCCGCCTTTGTCGTCCCGCGACGGCGATAGCTGCAGCAGCGCGGCGGTGGGCGCCGCGTGCAGGCGCGCGTGCAGCGTCCTGAACGCGTCGCTCTGCGGCAGCAGCTGCAGTAGCCCGTACATCGCCCTGCACGTGCCCAAACGTGCATCACGACACATCATCTTACCAATCTTTCTTGCTCTGCAGCAGCAGCTGCAGCAGCCCAGACATCGCCCTGCACATGATCAGCAATAAACAGCTCTGGGAAAAAACATTCCGGCGCGACTGCAATGTTTCGTACATTCTGACCTGCAAATGCCCCAACAAAAGCACATTTCCGATGTGAGAGCAAGGGTCGGGCCTGATGTTCCGGACTGCCTGTCTGATGCGAGAAAGGGTGCCCCGGTCCGACATCAGATACAGGCAAGAAAGGGCGCACTGCAGCAGGGCGGGGTGGCTGCCGGGTTGCAGCAGGTGGAGGCGCAGGAAGGTGAAGGGCGGCGTCTCCAGTAGCCCCACCAACCGGTCCATCTGCGGCCGCACACGAAAGCTTAACAAATCATCAAAAGTAAAACTTTTGTTGTGTCTCCGTGTGTGTGGAAACCGCGCGGGAAGATGAAAGGAAGATGAAAGGTGGCGTCTCCAGTAGCCCCACCAGCCTGTCCGTCTGCAGCCGCACGAAAAACAAATGAAGGGTGGCTGGTGCACTCCAGCTGCTGACTGTCTCCATTGAGGTAAGTCCTTGGAAGGCAGCGGCACATCATTAACGACAGCCAGGACACGCTGGTGCTGCTTTGCAGGCATAGCCAATGTACTGAGTGGTTCTCAATTGCTGCGCGTGGGTGACATTTCTTTGATGATGGTTCCCAGGACAGGACTGGGGCCACACCTGCCCGAGGACCTCCACGCTGACAGCAGTCTAGCGGATTTTTTCTTGTGTTGAAAACCATTCCTAACAAAACACGCCTGCACGAGGACCTCCACAGTGACGGGGATGTCGGCAAAGGCGGCGACCACGGCGGCGGCGTGCTCGTAGGCGCGCGCCAGCAGGCACAGCGATAGCGTGGCGCCCGCGGAGTGCGCCCAGCTGCGGTACAGCGCCGCAAAGAGACGGCCCCCCTCCGCGCTGCCCAGCGCCTTGCGCAGCAGCAGCCGCAGCTCCGCCGCCTGTACGGCACTGCTGACTTTGAGACGCAGACAGACTGTAAAGACGCAGACGGAAAGTGAAAGTGCTGTCAAGTCCGCGATCACACCGCAGACAGCTATATTCAGCGAGCCCTCGATACGAGCGCATCTGAGGTTTTGGTCAAGTGCGTCATGGATGCGCTACAGCCATTTTGTGTTGGAGAGACACGCCTCGGGCGCGGTGAGCAGCAGCAGGTTGAGCGCCTGCACCAGGCTGGCGGCAAAGCGCAGGTCCGCCTCCCGCTCCAGGGCCGCCGCCAGCGCGCAGAACACGCGCTGCGCGCCCAGCCGCGCCGCCAGCCCCCGCACCTGCACCAAAGTTCAGGAGAAGTGTTAGCACACAAGCGGCAGGCACCAAACAGGTACATCCTTCTGGCTGTGGCCTCGAGGTGTGGGGGCGGCCCGCCGTCATGGATGAGCTTCCGGTTTGGGCTCCAACAGAGTGACAGCACTACCAGCAGCGCATGTGGGAATACAGGGGGAATACACACCACGGCGGCGCCGCGGTGGGCGAGGAGGCGCGCGCCGGCAGGCCCCCGGAACTGCGCCACCAGCGCGTCCACCACCTTTTGAAACTGCTCCTCGTCCTCCGCCACTGTCGCCTGCGAGCGCATCATCAGGGTCCATTTACAAAGCACGAGACTTGAGAACAGATGAGGTTGACTACCTCTTAGCACCACAGATACTGTATCTGACACAGTGCAAGGCAGCTGCATTGTTCGTTTTGGCCCTCTCTGCTCGGAGGGTTGTGCAGCCGCGCACCAGCACGCGGACGGCTTTGGTGGCTACGGCGGGAGACGGCGCCGACAGAGCCGCCAGCAGGGGCGGCAGCAGCAGCGGTGTGTGCGCCAGGACTGGCCGCCGCGCTCGCCCCAGCAGCCCCGCCGCCCACGCCAATGCCGCCAGTCGCGTCGCCTCCGCCTGCGTAACCAGGCAAGGTGCCTCCATCAGCAGCACTGCACGTGGCTCTGTCTGAACACACGTCTTGGTGGCACAGCACGCCCATAGCGTTTCGCCGGACTGCTGAGCTGGCCGTCTGAGCCTCGAGTTTGATGCGACGCACTACACTGGCCTTTGTATTCCAAGCACGCGTTCAAACAACAATCAAGCCTCGCACAGAGCACTAACCGGGCTGCTGAGCTGGCCGCCAATGACGAGCAGCAGGTCCGCCACTTCGAGGCGCTCTGCCTCTGCGTCCGCCGCTGAGCCCACCAGCGCCAGCAACTCCCCGTTGGCCTCCTGCGCCGCCTGCGGCAGCAAACGGCCTGTCAAAGCTTTCGGGGACATCTGAGCCAGGGTTTGACACTGGGTATGTCGAAGGTCCCTGCTTGTGTCTGCGGCGGCAGGGCGGGCGGTTCGTCTGGGCTCCAGATCAGCCCAGATTGAGCAAACCGCGCCAATGTGCCAGAAGGACAGAAGAAGTAAGGACCTTGGGGCACCGCACCTGGGCGATGTCGGGGGCGTGGTGCGCTACGCACGGCAGCACGGCCGCAAGGATGGGGGCCGCCAGTGGCATCAGTGCCTCTCGCGCAAGCCCCACGAAGCCCGCCAGCCACCGCAGCGCCAGCGCGCGCGTCCCGCTGTCTGCGTCCGCATGAAAGTGCAGCCTGAGGTGCAGGTGTTGCGAGGGTAATCTTCCAGCACCTTCCCCGCTGGTCATCTGTTTGGCTTAGTGCGCTGTCAATTTCTGCCACAGGTGCGCAGGGCGATTGCTTGCCAAGTCAGTGCCCTGAGTGCGTGCCAAAAGAGCGCTCGTGTGTTGTGTCCGTGTTGCTCAATAAGCCGCACCTTGTGACTGCGCGTACTCGACCAGGATGCGGGCGAGCGCTGCAAAGTCCACCCGCCGCGTCGCCTCTATCTCCACGTAAAACTCCTGCAGCATCCCCAACTCCATGCATCAGCAGCTGCAGTGGACCGCACTGCCCATGGAAGATGGCGTCACAGCAGTGTCGGCCTGCAGGGGGACACCGCGCCGACAATTCAACGCTGAGGGAGGCCGAGGAGGGATCCCCAGTTGGACGTGCTGTTCGGACACCTTCGTCACAGAAGGTGCAGCCATGGCCTGTTTCCAAGACGGACAGAATTGAGGAGTGCGGCACCTGGAGGGTTTTGAGGACGGCCTGGCGCAGCTCGCGGTTGGGGTCCGCCACCATGGCCAGCAGCGGCCCCAGCAGCTGCGGCAGCGCCGGCAGCAGGTCCGCCTCCGGCACGCTGCGACATTTGGGAAATCGATTATCTTCAGTCAAGGTACCGTGCAACTGTCCAGGTGCTTTCAAGGTGCTGTTGCGGCGAGGTCAAGCTGTGGAAGATGCGGTGGAAGACGAGCCGATAGAGCATGGGGTTTGCCACCAACGGCGGCCGCGCCAACAATGCGGGTTGCTCGCAAGCCACAAGCGCTGTTGACGCGTTGCTCAGCCGGTGGCCCTTTGAGATGCGACTGCATTATGACTGTCCAATCACGCGCATGGAAGAACATCGAAACTGCATCCAGATGCCACTTTCAAAGTGTTTCTTCAGTGCGATCACCGCATGATTCTCCATACACTTCCGCTCAACCACACCTGTCAAGAACGGCGACCCAGGACACCAGGAACTGCAGAGACAGCACAGAAGCTGCCTCAGCACTCTGCTTGCTGTTCCATTTGCATGGTCAGGACAGGCGCCACAATTGAGCAAGACCGTGCAGTAAGACAATTTCATATGCACAGGGCAGGCAGCGGCACCTGGCGCTTGTAGGGGTTGACGACGGTGAGGTATTGCCGCAGCGCCGGCACAAAGGCCGCCACGTCAAAGCTGGGGCTGGCCGTCACGATGTCCTGCATTCCCGCAGCAACCAGCTATCGACTACAGGCGCACCAGAGCATGCGTGATCTCGCAATCGTGTGCAGGCATTCATTTATATTGCTCCCCTGAAACCACTTTAGGTGCTGTTGCAGTTACAGAATCGCTTGGTGCTTCCAGCAATAGAGCCAACAGCTGGTGTTGCAGCCAGGTGGCTCGTGAGGCTGTCAGAAATGCACCTTTATGAGGTTGTCCAGGAACTGCGCGGCGTTTTGGACATTGCGCTCTGCGTCCGCGCACAGCTTGAACAGCGCCTCAAAGACCTCCGGGAAAAACGCGATGAAGTCCTCCCGCGCCACCTTCGCAATGTTGTACAGTGCCTGCGATTCGTTCATCAGTAGACCATCATTCCTCGTGGTCGGGGAGCAAGAGACTGAAACAGCCATGATGGGAGCACTGCATGAGTGCTGACCTTGTTGAAATTTACATGGGTCGGTGGATGCGGCATCTGCACACGGGAAAGACGGACAAGGGAATTGGGGCGTCTGTTGGCACGCTGGGGAAGCGGGGCTTGAAGCGATGCCACCTCGCAAGCGTAGTAGCGCACGCGGCTGTCCTGGTCGGTGAAGGAGTCCAGGACGGGGGGCACGATGCAGGGAAGGTGCACGGCGCCGGCGTCGCCCAGCCCCACAGCCGCCGCCGCCAGGCACAGCAGCCCGCCCTTGCGCTGGTTCGCCTGCGGGCTCAGCGCATAGTCCTACGCGCGCGTGAAGTATAGGAATGAGAGGACCGAGCGGACTGATGTGTCGCAAGCTTCCGTGCGTCATTTTATAACCTGCCAGCACACAGTTCTGTGTGTGTGCGCGGGCGCAGGATCCGCGCCACAGGCTGGCATGCAGCTAGCCTGTTCACAGCCGCGTGCAATTCTCGGCCCTTCAGGGGATCAGTCCGAGGATCATGTCGGAGGCAGCTGTGCACCATTGGGATACAGTGTCATAAGGTGCGCATTGAGTGTGACCATGCGGCACATGCACACCTCGGCCAGCTTGTTGATGATGGAGCCGATGCGCGTGTCGTTCCCAGCGGCCACCAGCTTCTTCATGATCTGCATGTCGCGCGCTACATGCATTCGGCTGGAGCAGCTGACAAGGGAGTGCGGCGGAGTGCAGCTTGCAGAAGGTCAGCATCTACCCTCATTGTCCGCCCGTCGATGCGATGCGTCACGGTAACAGCACGAAAGCGCGCACCTGCTCCACCTCCAGGGCCGCATGCTTGCGCTTGTCATACAGCTTGTCGCCGATGCCGCGCAGCACCGACTGCGGCAGCAGCGGGTCCGCCATGCCGCGCTGATTCGGTGGAGATCCGCTCAGAGTCCCAGATGTTGCGGTTGCGGTGAGGTCAGTCGCAGAGCCGCTGCAGCGTCATGCTGTGGGCTGCAGGCTGCCGCACTTGCCGCAACCGCAACCGCTCACGCCGCGCTATGGGTCAAGTCGCATTGATGCGACGACCGTCATGCTCAGCAATGCAGTGCTGTGACTGTAGAGGGCAACGATGTTGTGAGCAGGTGAACGTGCGGCATATACGCTCGGCCTCCGCCAACTTCCGACACCCTGCCGTGACTCACAGATCGATTGTGATCAACTGTGTGCAACGAGCCTGGAGGAAGCAGGAGATGCGTCGCCACTTTGATGTCGACGTCTTCTTACCATGCACATGAAGGCTGGCAGTATGCAAAGCAAGCTTGAATGTGTAAACCAGTAAAATCTGACTGGTTTTGTATGCCCTCTGCTCAGTTTGCAGACGTCACCTTGGATGGAGGTGCAGCAAAGCCACAGTCGCCCATTCTGCATCCGCCCGCAAAGTGACGATGGCAAACTGCCAGTGCCACATCAGCGGTCGCCATGATGCAGGCTTGCTGCGTAAGCTGTTGACACCATGCACCGTGGCACATCCTTTCAGGCAGCAGCAGCGGCACCTTCGCAGGTCTCAGGTTGTTGTGCGGGCGTCAGTTGAGCCGCCAACAGGTGGCAACGGGTCGTCAGGTGGCGACCTCACGGAGGACACGCTGAGGAGGCTGGAGCAGGCAGAGGCGGAGGCGGTCGAGCTTCGGAGACAATTGAAGCTCGCGCAGCAGATGCAGGCAAGCCCAGATGCTGTATATGTTCTACAGCTGCATGCACCTTTGGTTCCATCATGGTAAGCTGTGATATCGAGCTCGTCTCGCATGCGGCCCAGACGCGCCACAGCCGCGTGGGCATTGTGCCGCAGCGCATCATTGCTCCACGTCGCATCATCTGCACTTGGGACTCCTGCTTGAGGCTCTCTGGCAGCACCGCTGCGCAGGAACAAAGGGGGGAGACTCCGTCAGCGGAGGAGCCAAAGCGACGGGGCTCGCGCATCGACGGCGCAGACCTGCGGCGTGAGACCATTTTCGACATTTTCTCTGGCGACGGGTGAGGAGCAGCACAAATCTGCACTGCCAGCACCGAGAAGATGCTCCGCGATACAGCAAGCTGGTCCTGCAGTCCGCCAACAGTCTGACGGTGGCTGACTTGACGACTTCATACGGCACTGCAGGAAGCGCGGCAACTGGGTGCAGGAGCGGGATCTGGAATTCTTCAGGAATGCGACTTCCGGGCCGCTGGAGGGCGGCGAGGCGGCAAGTGCAGAGGAGAAGGCCACTGTGCAGGTGAGGCGTGAGGGGGTGTCTGCGCTGCGAGCCACAATATGCCATGGTGCTCCTGCTGTGGCATCCTGAAGCGCAGAGTGCGCAACACCAAGAATACTCTTCGCAGTTGCAGAGGCGGCTCACCGCAGCTGTTGCGGCACTGTGGATGATGAGACTCGGGAATGGTTGGATCGACGCATGGATGGCTCTTCACGGTTGCAGAAGCGGCTGATACTGGGCCTTGGGCTGGCGGCGGTGATACTGCGGATGCAATCTAGCATGTCGGCTTGCTCCATAAATGTTGAATCGTTGGTCCCTTTTTTAACAATTGCAGAGGCGGCTCATACTGGGCCTCGGGCTGGCGGCGGTGGCCGGTGGTCTGGCGCTCGTGCCGCTGGACCTGCTCACGCCGACGCCCTCAAAGCCGCTGTTCTTCTACCTCACGCCGCTCGTGCGGGTCCAGGTGACCCTGCCGCCTGATGTCTGGTGCCTGTCTGTTCATCGGATGGAGGGGCAATCTCAGCAGCGAAGGGCGAGAATCGTACGAGTTCGGCAAACTGGCCCAGCTCTCGTTCCTTACTGTCACTGTGACACTGCTGGCAAATGTCTACGCGCATTGTGCAGGCGCTGTTGACGGATGCCGGGGGTATTGTCCAGGACGCTCAATGGGACGGTGCGCACGCTCACATTTGGGATCACCCGTGCTCACTGTGTGGCTGCTTGTGCAGTGTCCTGCTCGCTGTCTGGCCTCAACCTCCTGTTCAGGGATGCTGACCCTGTTGTGGCACCTGCAGATTTACGATACATCCTTACAAGGATACAGGGGCCGCCCAACAACATCAGGGAGAACATGTACAGCGCAGCGGCGGGTAGGGTAGCTCCTGCGATTGCGCATCGGGCTAGTTGTCGAATGCGCCCCTGTGCGCAGCCTTCAATATGCAGCATGCCGGCTGCTGCGTGATCGCAAATTGCACCTTGAGTGACACCTGGGAAGACATTAGCCCGCGCCTCCTGTTCCTGTGCCACAGCAATCGAGGATTCGGGCACGCGGGACAAGGTCAAGGCGCTGGCGGCAGACGTCCTGGAGTATGTCGCCCAGATCGATTTCGACAAGTACTTTGACGCGCAAGGCCGCAGCGGCACAGGCGGCGGCGGCAAGCTCAACCAGGAGTTTGTCAACTTCTCAGCCTCGTCCGTGCAGGCGGCTCAGGTGCGGCTGGTGCTCGTTGTGGAGTCAAAACAGCTACTTCCGGCTCTCAGCTCTGCTGGCCTCGATGGCACTCGCCAGTGTCTGCAGTTGGGTGTCTTCACGCCCGCACCCGGTCGAGACAACGCTGCAGTCAAATCCAGGTCCATATTTGACTTTATTGTTGTGACCCTTGCAGACTAAACTGGCGGCATTCCTGCGGCTGTTCCCCGCGGACCAAGTGCAAGCGGCCAGGGATCAGGCGGCGCCCCCGGCCTACGATTAGATATCGTTAGAGTCTCGCTGGTAATATTCGCTTGGAAAGAGGCGTATCGGTGCAATCTTGCGAGCTGTAATCACTGTGAGCCCCGCAGCCCTTGCTGATGCACTTGCCATTGCGGGTAAGAACCGGATCACAGTCAGTAGGCTTAGCTACATGCAACTTGTTTCAGACCAGGGTTTCAGCAGGCCGACAGAGGTCAGGACAGTCATCTGAATCGTCGCCCTGTCTGAGGAAGGAATCTTGCTTCCACTGCATCGCCGCACAGCAGATGGCCTGCCATGCCCGCACGAGGGCGGTGCATCGCCTCCGTCCTGTGCACGGTGGATCATCGCGCCACGGATTTTGTACAGCGAGGTCCTTTGTCGTGACGTCTGCAGCATCAAGACAACGCATTGAAAGCGTGTTGTCGGAAAAGAAGATTGTATCTGGCAGCAGGATTTCATGACATGTCAAACTTGCATCTCGCTGTCCTGGTCCACAGGGAGCAATGTAAGAGATACGTGCAGACACCAGTGCGCACCGCAAATAATCGAGAAGAAATGCCTGCACCCAGACAGAGGAACGCTCAGTGGGCTCATCCAGCAGCACTGAATTCCATGCGGCAGCCAAAACAATACCCAAGCCAACAGCGAGCACGGGCATGGCAGGCGCTCACCCGCAGCCAAACAGCAGCAGGAGGCAGAGGTACACGTAGATAGAATCTATTCCCAGCAGCAGGTATGTGTCTGCCCGCCGCCAGGCGTGTCTATGCCTGCAATGCGGTCGCAACCAAACTGTCGATGCCACATGCGCCGTTAGCTCTCCAGGACCACTTGCACCACAGACGCCTGAGAATGACATGCTTGATGAATTTATCACAGGACTGTTCGTGCCTACATGGGCACATGCTTCACTGTCACCGTAGCTCGCATGGTGTCCCCACCTGATGAAGTGCCTGTGCAGCTTCTGTGAGGCGATCAGCGCTAGCAGCGCTGTGCACGATTGCAGCACCAGCAGGAAGGCTGCAGAGCCAGAATAGTGTGTCAAGAGCAGGCAGCCGAAGCTTCGTCTCTTGTTTTACAATGATGTGCATCAGATGGAACGCGCCAAGGTCGAACAAACAGCGCCTGTGCTCTGCAGATGCTCACCCGCAAAGAATCTGTGGTTGTCGTTCCCTATGCAGTTGCCGACCAGCAGGCAGTGGTGGTCAAAGCGCCTCTGCATCGCCAACAGAGGTGGGTCAGAACCGCAGGTTGCGGCGGCAAATGGACGATGCAGGGTGCCGCAGTCTGACCTGTACTGATCGAATGGCGGAATACACGGCGGCGGCGGCGGCGGCGGGTTGGTTCCGTGTGCCACACAATGTTACGTTTGTGGAAGGTTGGCAAAACTTGAGGCAAGGCAAGCCCACAGACGTTGCAGTCTCGCACCACGCAGACACCACAGATGTTGCAGTGACTGGACCGCGGCGGCCGCCAGATCTTGCACGTGCGGCACCACTTCGACCAGCCTGCAGGCGCAGGGAGGAAGTCTCGGATCTCCTGACAGCTCATGCCGGCGAATCTGCAGTGGCGGCGGCAGGTCAGAACGCAGACACACACCTCGGCACTCACCACAAAGACCCATCATGCAGGTCCCCACCTGCTGCGTCAAAGTCGTAGCGCATCCAGATGCCGCGCGCCGACTTTTGGATCGGCCCATTGCGCTCCAGCTGCAAGGTGCCCGAGTCCAGCGCCTCCACCAGCGCGTCTGCAAGGTAACAGAAGCATTCATCACATGTGAGAGTTTCACACATAGCGTCGGCGTCAGAACCCAGGCTGACCCCAACCTGGGGATTGCGGCCGGCAGCAGCTGCTTGGCTTTGCGTGATCACAGTGCTGGAAAGCCATCACATTAGCTCGTGTGCGATCTCATGTACGGCGGGCCTCACCTGTGGCGATGCCATGCGGGATGCTGCCTGGATCCAGCTGGTTGACCAGCAGCAGAAGGACGAGGGAGCTCGAGACGAGCACCCAAAACAGCAGCTGGAACCACCACGGCTTGGACGCCAGCCTGCGAGCGCCGCGGATATGCTGCTGTGAGATGACATCCGCTGTGACTGGCTGGGCGGCATTGCTGCGCCAGAATGGTTGCACCAGCGAGCGCGCCGCCGCGCCCCAATCCTGAGCCGGCATGCATCCAGCCATCGGTGCCATGATTCATCGCCACAATTCTGCAGGCAGCAATCACCCGCTGAGGTAACCGCATGCGGCGACGCCCAGGATGATGCCGGCGAGGCCTGCGGGGTACTGCAGGCTGCCCTTGCGCCGCTCGGGCACCGCCGCCGCCCTGGCGGAGAGTGCGCCAGAAAAGAGGGCGCCGGCGCTGAGGCTGCGCGTCGGTGCCAGCAGCCGCTGTCGCTGCTCGCTCGCGGCGTCGCTGCCCCTGGTGCTGCCCGAGCCCATATCGTGCATCTCGCTGCCGGCGCGCGACATGTGCGCCGCAGCCTGCGGCGGCGGCCGCCGCACAGGTGCCCCGCTCTCGGCACAGCACCGGGCCTGATGCCTCAGGCAAACGTGCTAATGCACCATCAGCTTTCACATGCTGCCTGCTTGCAATGCACCAGGCGACGTGTTTAAAAACCCGAAATTGTTTGCGAGATGGATGGGCGATTGGCACTGAAAGTCCACGGAGGAGCCGCACAGGCAGGCCGACCGCCACGGCGAGTCAATGCGTCATTTATACCTCCTTCCTGATCTGTAAATGCTTGTTGGATCGTCAGTGCTTGACTGCTGTGCATGTCAGAACGCACGGCATGTGACAAGATCATTTCGTCGTTTGAACAGGTGCATTGCATGTCCGTGAGTCTCTGGCGAAACTCTCAAGTGGCCCCTGTCCACACATCTAGTCTCGGCGACGAGGTCGCAAGCGCCGCGTTGCACTGAGTCCTCTGTGGATTTGGCGCAGCAGCAATGTCAGCACCTAGAACGTCCATGTTCGATCCAGACCGCATTCTGCAGGTGAGAAGCACGTTTTGTCGGTTTACACACGCTGCAATGCATGCCCATCAGTCGTTTGTGCAACCACCAAGCGGCCACTTGTCTGATACGCCTTGGCGCCAACGTGGCTACTGCAGGCGGCAGAGATCCAGATTAACTCGACAGAATACTGCACGGCGCTGCTTGAACCACCTTGGGAAGGTGCGGACAACGTGGCGCATGTTTGCGGCATCCACAGGTCGTGCCTGCGGACGCAACCGATATGACGAACTGCAATGGACGTGTCAGATCCGACTGCGAGTGCTGTGCTGCTGTTGCAGGACACTGCGGGCTTGTGGCACTGTGTGACGATGTAGAGCGAGACGCACTGCCGACCTCGCTGCCGCAGCGGGCTGCCCGGTCTTACACGCCCTCCACGTCGGCGTCAGAGGTGTGGGCATGCGTCAGCATTTTGTGGAATGACATGACTTAGCGCCGTGTCTGTCTGACTTCTGCCCTGACATGCTGCCGCATGAAAATTGTGGCCCTTGAACGGATGTTTGTTCGGATTCACAGGCGCCCAGCGCCGCAACCAGGAGTCAGGCCAGCCCTGCGCGGCGCCAGAGCCCCATGCGCAAGCCGACATCCTGACCACCTGCAAACCCTTTCCATCAGCGGTGGCACCAACCCAAGCTTATGCTCCGAGACGACGCCGGTAAGTTTCCGTGCGATGAAGCAAGTCAGATGAATGTGCTTTGTTGGTGCATCCGAAAAGTCGTGTGTGGTCTGAGACGTGATCTTCGCTTGGGCCACGTGCAGGTGGCAGCAGGCGGGTGTGAGAGGACAGCATATGCCTTCGTTGCCTCTCTGTTCCACACTTCAGATCCTGCCCGACGTCAAAGCCGGGCGAAATAATGTCATGATGACATGAATTGGCTGAACAGAGGCGTGTTTTCTGTCACTGCCTCTATTGCGCCCAGCGACGGATGCTGGTCCCCATTTCCCTCCAACAGCTGCAACGACATCTGCCGCACGACCTCTATTGACTTTGACAGCCGCTCCAGGAGATTGAACAGCGCAATGACCTCATTGCGTTCTAGCACCAGGCCGGACTGCGCGGCGTCCGCAGCGCCGTTTGCGCCGCAGTCGCTGCTGTCAAAAAGGATCTTCAGCGACGTCGCAATGCCTGCGAGTTCAGACAGACAGCATGTTGTATTTTGGGCACGGGGGTTCCCTGGTCTCTGCACGTCTCTTGATGCAGAGCCATGTACACTGGTGTACTCATTCCGTTCTGCAGCTGGAGGTCCAAAATTTGCTGTCAAGCTCCGTTTGTTGTGTGAAAGGCAGCGACGAATGGAATGCGCACCCATGATCTGGAGCTTGCCCCACAGCTTGCACTTCTCGCAGCCCACGCAGTCCATGATGCTGGTGATATTGTTGAAGGACGCCTGCAGTCGGTCGTGTAAGTGAAGAGCACTCCATCAACAGTTCGTGAGGTCACTGTCAGACAACATTGACAACATACATGAAGTACAGACGCTCGACCGTCACCTGCAGCTGCTGCCGCAGCGCCGGCGCATCAGCGCCCTTCCACAGCCGCCCCTCGTGGAAGGGGATCGGGCACGCCTTCAGCAGCGCCTCGCTGTTCACCTGCGAAGGGGCACAGAGTCAAATGAGACACAGCCGGCGGTGGTCAGAGCCTGAGGCTGCATTGCCCAGACAGCAATATGAAAGAAGAGGACGCCCTGGGGTTTAAATTGATTACAGGATGTGCGCACCAGATTGCTGACGAGCTGCTGCATCTCGTGGGCCTCGGCGGCCGAACCAGATGACCAAACACCAAAATCAATACAAGTAAAGGATGACGAAAGCGAGGCAAGTCAACAGTGGTACGCACCAGCCGGCTGACGAGCTGCTGCGTCTCGCGGTCCTTGGCAGCGGAGCCAGAGGAGTACTCCAGGGCCGCCAGCAGCGGGCCCGCCTTCTGCACCGCCCGCAGCGTGAAAAGGTACGTGAAGTACAGATTCTCCACCCGCGACGCCACCTGTGCACACGTACCAGAAGGAGTAGATTGACGAGCATTCTGGTGAAAGCGAGGTGTGGATTGCCGTCCGCGATGCCACAGCTCCGAGCCTGTGGCAGCGGCATGGTGGGATGCCCTCATCGACGGTGCACACCCTGGCTTCGGTGGCAACATGCAGCTGCTGCACAATTTTGCAAAGTCAAGAAGGCTGCTTCAGCCTCACTCAACCTCGTCTCGAACCCAGGGCTTCGGCATGGATGAACAGACGGCAGTGTGAATGGAAGCAGACCTCGGGGTTGCCGAGGCGACGCTCAAACTCGTCCAGATTTTGGCCCCAACGCCCCTGGAACTCGTCCAGCAGGTAGTCGTTGGACAGGTGCGCGCTGATCGACGCGTGCATGCCTGCGTGATCAAGCAGAAGGAGACTTGGCGAGCATGCCTCAGCATATATCATGCACATTGTGCCAGGGTCTCGAGCATGTTTGCACAATGATGCAGGCAGTCTGGGGTATTTTCCGAGGTTTTGGCGCAGACCTTGGCAGAGGCGCTCACCGGAGATGAGGCGGTAGAAGACGCGGCGCTCGGTGCAGGTGTCGTTGTCATGGACGTTGGTGAAGCAGCTCTGGGTGTAAATGGCGTCCCAGATGCGCCTCGCCGCCTCCCCCTGCAGCATTCCGGTGATGCAGCTTGCTGTCTGCATGTCATTTGCAACGTACAGTCTGCCAAGATGCACAATTCAGCGCGCCTGCTGTCATTTAGCTCCCCTTCCTTCCTCGTGCAGATACAATGCGAGGGATCTGGGTGCGCAGCGGGTGGGTATGACATACAGCAATGCATGCGGCATGGCCTCACCTTGTAGCCGGTGTATCGCTCCCGGTGCTGCTGCAGGGTGATATACGAAAAGGCCAATACATACAGCAACGCATGCCTATCTGCCTCACCTTGTAGCCGGTGTACCGCTCCTGGTTCTGCTGCAGGTTGATGTACGAAAAGTCCATGTCCTCCTCGTCCACCGGCGGCATCCACGGGTTGTTGAAGCCGCGCCAGCCGCGGATGTTCAGCAGCCGTGCCCGTGTGCCCGCGTCGACAGTCTTCACCGAGGCCGCCGCCGCTGCTGAGTCTGCGTGGGCACCACCGTGATGCTGCTTCGGGCAGATCTCGAAAGGGAGGCTAGCTGTCCTTGTGCACAGCCGTTTGAGACTGTCTGCTAGGCTGCAAACAATACCTCAGCATCATTATCTGATGCAGCAAACCAGTGCGGGTGTGGTTCCAGGCTTTGAGAAGGGAAAACACAATCTTCACCTGAAAGGCAGGTGCCATTGCTGCTGGCTTCCGCGTCCTTCCACAGCTGCGGCACCTCGTCAGGCGGACACTCGCACACGCTACAGTCGCGCATGGCGCACATGCCATCGTCCGGCCAGAAGGGGCAGTCGCAGTACAGCGTCACCTGCAGGCGACATCGCATGCTGTCTTCCAGCACATCGCATCGCATCCTCCACATCAGAGTATGGGCTGCCTTTCTGCCCGTCAGCTCCATCGATGGCAGTGACTGACAGAGAAAGGGCACCGAATGATGTTCATATGTAATCGAGGCTGACCTTGAAGTAGCGCATGAACGGCATTGCCACCAGCCGCGTCAGCAGCGGGTTAACGGTGTCGGCGTTCACTTGCTCGACCGAGGCATAGTCACAACCTGCGATGTGAGGCAGCAGTGGGCTTCGACGACATGGTCGTGCCTCAAATTGTGTGCATGGTGAACGGCAGAGCGTCACATGAGTTTCATGGCGTGGAGGCGAAGGACTCACAGCAGTCGCGCACGGGCCCGGACAGCTGGCACGCGGCCGCGTTGCTGCTTGCTGCCTGCGTATCGAATCGAATTTCAAAGCACCACATTTTTCCTTCATCACGCAACAGCTCTGCATTCATATCTCAGCAGGCGTCCGCATGCGCACGCAGAGCGCTTATGACTCACCTTGCAGCTGCATGTGTCACTGTCTGCTCCCGGTGCCGCTGATTGCGGAAGCACTGCTGGTGCTTCCGCGTCCCCTGTGACATTCTGCTGTGCCTTGGCCGCGCGCGGGCGCTGCCACAAATTGACCGCCGGCTGCAGTACCCTCCATGGCGCATTTCTGAGCGTCACGCCGTCCTCTCGGAGGTACTTGACCTCAAGCGTCAGCTTGTACGTTGCAAAACACAGAAACACCACATACAGGCTGATGAACCACTCCCTCCCTGACATGGCCATCGCCGCTACTGCCGCTGCCGGCGCCTTCCGCACTCGAGGCAGCCAACTGGTGTGTTTCACAGCGCCTTCTGACGATGCAATACGTGCATTGGTGACTGAGTAGAGCTGCCCCTGCTATTGTCTGAGGGGCAAAGACGTGCCGTGCTGTCAGCAGAAGCTGCCGATGACGGATCAAACAACCGATGTCGGACTGGCCAATGTTTTCGTCAGCGCCATAAGCTAGACACAACTGGCGTACTACGATGCAATGCTGAAAGGCATTCAATCGTATTATCTGGAGTTGCATAGCCACTTGGAACATCGTCAAGTGCATCGGATTCGCGGCAAACGATTCCACAAGATTTCACGTGACGGCAGATCCCACAGACGCCAGCAGCAACAAATTGCAAGCTGCTTAAAATCACTGCAAGCACGACTTGAACTTCCTTCAGAATCAGCAAGAGAAGGAAATGCTGCTGCAGCCCACGTTCTAGCACGCAGTAGCGCCGTCTGCCACCACAAAGCATTCTCCAGTTGCCATCCAATCAGAGGTTGCGAGAACAAACGGAGCCGCTGCGGCTAAGCCAGCCAGCATGAGGCCGTATCTGCTTAAGGGACATGAGCGGCCGCTGACACAAATCAAGTGAGTAGCCAGGATGCCTGCAGAGGACTTGAAGGATGAATATCGGGGCACAGCCTGGAAGTGTTGTCACGGGCCTGCTGAGGTATCGCTACCTCCTGCAGGTTCAACCGCGAGGGCGACCTGTTCGTCAGCTGCGCAAAGGACTTGTCACCAAACCTGTGGTACTCGGAGGATGGCGTGCGCGTCGGCTCCTTCAATGGGCACAACGGAACAGTCTGGACGTGCGACATCACGTGTGAGTTGCAACTTCTCAGTACTTTTCATTTGCAAGTCCAGCACTTACTACGCAGCATGCAACAGCTGGCTCTGCGTGGCCTCTTGACAAGTGCAGTCTGCCTCCTGACGGTTTCATGCGCCCCCCCTGCAGGGGACTCTGCAAAGCTCATCACCGGCTCGGCAGACTCGTCGGCCCGGCTCTGGGACATCCAGAACGGCAAGTGTCTGCACACGTTCAAGTTCAACGAGCCGTGCCGGTCGGTCAAGCTTGCCGTCGGCGATGGCATGGCAGCCATCAGCAGCGACCCCTTCATGGGCGTGCCCGCCTGCATCTACCTGGTGAGTCGAGTGTGGTTCTCTTGGCGTGTCAGATGCAGGTCAACATCTGTCGTTCCGTCGTGCTGGACCTTTCCAGAACACGGGGCAGCACAGCCAGAAGCCGCTCTGTCAGCCTGTTGCATTAGAGGGTGCAACAGCCGTTTTCTTTGTGCTGAGCTGCGACTCCCCTGTATGCCGCAGGTGACCATCGCAGAGGATCCCGCGGATCAGGACACCACCATCCTGCAGTCGCTCAAGGGCCCAACCGGCAGGATACAGCGCGTGGAGTGGACGGACCTCAACCGCACGCTCATCTCCGCCGGCGAGGACGGTATCGTGCGGCGATGGGATGTCGAGGTGCGCTTGCAGCCGGCCATGCCGTGCGTCGTAAAATTGGATCATCATCACGTGTTTGTAGGTTTAGGTGGGCACAGCCGATGCTTCGTTGGCTGGTGCTGGGGCGCACCTGCAGCAACAAAGTCTGCGCAAGCGTGCTCATGCATGGCAGGATACGCACGTCGGACGTTGTCGAGCTGACGGCACAGCAGCAGCAGCTCTTTAGACTCCAGCTCGCCCTGAGTGCGAATTTATATCATTCTGTCACCGCAGACGGGGGAGGTGAAGGAGGAGAAGCAGCTGCACGAAAAGCAGATCAACGACCTGAAGATGTCGCCTGACGGCACACACTTCATCACCGCCTCCTCCGACAAGACCGCCAAGCTGGTGGACACGCAGGTGCACGACTTTCAAACGCGGATGCACATTCCGATTCCATGCCTTTCGGCCAGTGCTTGGCTGCGCTTGAGATATGAAGACTGCTAGTTCTGGGCAGGCGGGCGTCCTGCTGAAGGAGCCTGCTGTTGTGTTATCCTAGTTGAGTTTTGGCTCATGCGCCTTGCAGACGCTGGAGACGCTGAAGACCTATCAGTCGGACAGGCCCATGAACTCCGCCGACATCTCGCCCATCTTCGACCACGTGGTGGTTGGTGGTGGTCAGGAGGCGTCGCAGGTGCGGCTTTTTGGCGCCACTGCTGCACGGCGATTGACTGGACATGTCCAATGCCATTGGCGTTCCTTCTGCTGCTCAATCTGTGCAACCTAAACTTTTGAGTCAAGCATTGTAGCCCCGCAAAACCTCTGCTGACTTTCTATGTGCTGTCCTGCAGGTCACGCTGACAAACTCCCGGCAGGGCAAGTTCGAGTCGGACTTCTTCCACAAGATCTACGAGGAGCGTTTCGGCAGCGTGCGCGGGCACTTCGGCCCCATCAACGCCATCTCCTTCCGCCCCGACGGCCGCGCATATGCCACCGGCGGAGAGGACGGCTACGTCCGGCTGCACCACTTTGACGTCTGTTTTCCTGGCCTATCTTCCATTGCTCCAGCGCGTGTTTCACCTGATGGCTTGTGCAGCGCTGACAGTACTTCTGAATCGATCATTAAGTTCTCACGAGCTCATGTCTCTTGGCTGCAGAACGACTACCTCACCAACCGCTTCTTCTGAGCCTTTGACCTCAGCAGCAGAATTAATGATGAACGCAGAGCGGTCGCCGCTCACGGATGTTCACTGATAGAAACGCCAACAGCGTGGCGTTATCGGTGCACGCCAGCTTTCTGGCCATCACAATCGGCGTCGTTGGCGGCGCAGGTTGACACAGCAGTTTTCGTTTGCTTGTAGCCTTCTCTAGGTCTTGCGGGCATGCTCGGAGCGTGGATTTCGGAAGTGGCTGGTGTTGGTAGGTATGTGGATGTACCTGAGAGCGCGGTTTCATGACGCTTGACTGTACATACCGTCAGCTGATTGATGCGAGCCAAGAGCCGGACAAACATGTGGCAAGCGTGAGCAGCTGGGCTCCGCAAGACTGGCTCCAGAGATACTTCGACGAACCCCCACCCTGTAGCAACTGAAACACGTCGCGCATGTCTCGAAAACATCGGCGAGCCACCAGTTTCACACTTGCATCTCCTTCGCGCATGTCGCTCTCCTGCAGAAGCTTTTCGCTCATCTCACCCCGCAACGTGGCAGTTGAGCGCATTCGAACCGCTTTACGATCATTCGAATTTTGCTCAAAACCACGGAGCAGCAGGTAGTCGCAAGTGCCGGTAGCTTCGAGCATCGAGCGTATTCTCATCGATAAACCCGTTGCGGGCGGACACAGGTCATGGGTAGCCTGCTGAAGGACCTGCACAACCTCCCGTCCAGGTGCGGCGTCGTCACCATGATGTACTCTTGCTGTGCGTCACGAGGCGTCGTGAAGTGGGAAACTTTTCGACATTGTTTCCTACGCAGGGGACTTCTACCGGCAGCGGGCAGCGTGACAGTGTGCAGCAGGGCGCCAAACTATGTTGCCGCTCACAGCACAGAGCCGGGCCAGCGGGTCACGACAGACCCAACCAACCCCCTGGTCCGCACGCTGAAGCTGAGGAGGACAGCCGGAAAGAAGCGCAAGGAGTCTCCAGCCACAGGGTGCGCATGTTATCGCAGTCGCTCTGAGTTGGCCATGTCATCCGACGGCGAGACCGCTACTTGCTTGACAGCGGCGTGCAACGACGTTTGCAACACGACATTGCCTCCGAGTTTCTGGCACGGCATTGGCATAGAAACATGCCGCTGTTGGCCGTATCCTCTGCAGGCCGTATCCTCTGCAGGGTGCAGCAGTGCATCGAGCATATTTATTTTAAACCTGCAGGAAGGGTGCAGCAGGCGGCCGCGGTCGCAAGAAGGCAGCGGGAGGTAGGGCCCTGGCATGTCAATGCTCTGCTGCTGCTGTTTGACGCAGACAGTATCGTCAGACAACAATCATCTTCAACAGCTGTAATGTACCTGCAGGGTCTTTCCAGGCGTCCGCAAACCTGAGGTCCTACAATAAAATGGAATTGGGGCTGATGAGCCTGAAGGGGCTGCAGGTGCGCGATTTTGCTAGCTCAATGTACTGCCAAGTTTCGTCAAAAGCCTCTGTATAAGCTGGGCCTTCACTTCGTCGACCTGAATCAGCCACGCTTGAACAGAAGACTGATATCCTGGGCCGACAGGATGTGCTTCGGGCACACGGTGCCCCAGTCAGCGGCCGCAAGGCGCTGCTGGTGGAGCGCATTATGGAGCTGCAGGAGGCGGCGGCAGAAGAGGGCGGCTGCGCCTCCGGCAGGGGCGGCAGCGGTGGCGGCGGCGGCGGCAGCGCGGGCGGCGGCAGCGGCAGCGGTGCAGGCGCTGCAGGAGGAGAGCCCATAGTCCTCAGTGATGGCGGCGACGACGATTGAGACGCGCCACAGGGGCTGCCTGATGTCCCACATGTGGTGGCCGCTTTCTGAGAAAGTTCTGCATGCCATGCATGGCAGCGGCGCCTACCTATCATCGGAAGTTCTCCTCGCTTTGCTAAAATGTGGTTTGTGAAGGTGCTTTATTTGTACGATCGTCGGGTATCAAGAAACTCCAGACCAGATGCCAATGATGATCAGCCTGACACACATTACCCTCCAACCGCACATCATCCTCCACTGCCATTGCTGACAACCGCTCCTTCGCACTGAAACACCCGTTCAGCACGGCGGGTGCACGGCCACATGCTGGCCTCTTTACCAGGTATACACTGTGCAAACTTCCTTGCCTGAGTGCATTGTAACCCGCACTATTGTTGGCATGCTTAGTGTATATAGACGGGCGCTACTTTTCAGCTTCTTTCTGCAAAAAGCCTCCGCCAAGAAGTGGTCAGCTTTTGGTGTAAAACGCGTGCAGCGCCCGCGGCACATTGTCCGGCACAGCCGCCTCCTTTTTCTGCGCCGGCGCCTCGCCATGCACCTTGCCGGCATTCGGCGCGTACTTCTGGCCCGCGCCAGATTTGCCCTTCGCCTGCTGCTCCGCGATGCGATGCCGCATCGCCGGCTTGCGGTCCTCGATGATGTTGTCCTGCTTCCGCGCCGCCCGCCGGCTGGGTCGGTTCTTGCCCTGCGACCACGTTGCAGCAGGAGCACGTCAGACTCCATCGCAGAGCCACGCACACAATGCCTGCAGGAACCGCAGTCGTGAGGCAGAAGCATTAGCCAGCAGGAGCCGATGGCATGTACAATGTTGTCGACGCAACCTCCACCGAGTGGGACAGAGGCATGCGCACCTTCATGCGGGTCTTGTCGTCGGCCTTAGAGCGCTGCTCCGCGCGGCGCTCGGCATTTGCGGCGGCCGCCTCCGCCTGCCGCTCCTTCTGCACATCCTTCGGCTCCTTCCGCACCTGTCAGTTCGTCGGAATTCATCAAAACACATCCTGACGTATCATTTGTGGAGCACGACACGTCGCCAAAGCACCTCCAGGTGCAGGGTGAAGTGTAAATACAAGTGCATTCGGTCAAACCCCCAAGCGCTGCGGAGAAACTGTCCTGTCAATCCTAAGCCTAATTCGGCAGGGACGCGGCTCGCGACTCGAAACGCGTGCACCTGGCCGACGGAGGCGGCGTCCTGGGTGATCATGTCCGGCTGCAGCTTGTCCAGCAGCTGCACCACCTCCATCTCCCGCCTCGCCTTGCGCGCCTGCGCGACAAAGCCCATTGTGTCATGTCATGTCGGGCAGCGCAACATCGTTGGCGCCTCTGCGGCAGACTCAACCAGCAGATGGCTATCGCACAGCTTGCGGCGTCTGAGGCATCACAAGTCTGATCACGAAGGCTGCGAGACATCGCTTGCGCCCTTGCACGTGAAGCACGATGCTGTGCACAGCACAGGTATGACGCAGGCGTCGCGCTGCTTTGCTAGGTGCTAATGTGACCGCGCAACAGCAAAGTTCTCTGCAGCAGGTGCCAGCGTCTCTGCGTGCCTGAAAGGGAGTCAATGCCAGCGTCAAACACATATCAGGATATCAGCAGAAAAAAGCACGAGGGAAGTTATCTTCACATACCTGGAAGGGGTCCGCGACACGAGAGTCGAAGTTGGGCTCGCCGGCGCCGGGGACCAGCATGCTGCTGAGGCCGGCGCCGGTGCCGGCTGCCAACACATCCTCGTATGGGCAGAAGGCCAGCTGCGCCAGCGGCGCGCCCGGCAGCTCGTGCACCAGGTACGGTGATGCCGCCTTTTGCGACACCGCGTCCTGCCACACCTGAAGAGATAATGCAGAAACACACTGCTGAATGAAAAGGGGTAAGAGATAGCCAGCTGCACCAGCGGCGCGCCCGGCAGCTCGTGCACCAGGAAGGCGCCGCCTCCTTCTGTGACACCGCGTCCTGCCACACGTGCGCAAAGTATGCTCACAAAAGCTGCTCAAAAAAGGGGATAAATGGAAAGTCAGCTGCGCCGGCGCGTGCCCAGCAGCTCGTGCACTAGGTACGGCGATGTTGCCTTGTGCAACACCGCGTCCTGCCACACCTGAAGCGATAATGCAGGAACACACTGCTCAAGACAGGGATGAAAGAAAAACTAGCTGCGCCAGCTGCGCCCCCGGCAGCTCGTGCACCGTATATGGCGATGTTGCCTTTTGAATCACTGCGTCCTGCCATTCAGTAGACACACTGCTCAAGGGGTGTCGACAAAAGGCAGCTGCGCCAGCGGCGCGCCCGGCAGCTCGTGCACTAGGTACGGCGACGCCGACTTTCGCGACACCGCGTCCTGCCACACCTGGGGGAGACATGCAGGAAGGCGCGCAGCTCGGAAGTAGGTCAAGAGCCCTGTGCACAGACCAGGCTGTGGCACGGAGCGCTGCCTCACAGCTGGTCGACCATGGCCACACTGCAGGCATGCAACCTTGTCCAAGCTGCCAGTCCTCTACCAAATCATGACTGTGCAAATTGTTGGGCGAGCGCACCTGGATGCGGCGCTGGCTGCCGACGGCCAGCAGGCCGCGCTGGCTGATGTCCAGGCACGTCGGCGGCGCCCGCGAGAAGTAGCTGTGCATCGGCTTCAGCGCCCGCACGTCCCACACCCGCACCTGCGTCCCCGGCGCTCTACATTTATATTCGGACGACGCTGTGCACCACGCACTGTGCGGCCTGTGGTCAGCATGATGATGTGCAGGATCAGGTTCCTAGGATGCAAAGACAGCTGCCAAATTGGGCATCGACACGACCTTGGGCGACGGGAGCCGCGACTCATTGCCTTGTCGAGACAGAAGTCGAGTTATAGCGCACCTGGCCGTCGACGCCGGCTGTCACCATCTGGTTGCCACCAGGCTCCACCGCCAGCGCTGACACCGGCCCCTGCAGGCGCAGAAACGCAAGTCTTGCCCCAACGGCTGCCTCAAGCGGCAGTCCAGGCATCATTTCAGTCCAAGCATTACAGAAAGCGCAAGCATCGAGAAGCATTTCGCACCCGGTGGCACAGCAGGCGCACGACGGGGGTGGTGATGTTGGGCGTCCACATGGTGACGCTCCCGTTGGCGTGCCCCAGGCCCAGCACCCCGTTCCAGGAGTTCTGCGCCATCACGCCGCACGGCCCCAGCCGTGTGCGGTGCTGCGCCACCAGCTGCCCCGTGCTCGTGTCCTGCGACCAAACTTGAACTTGGTCGATTGAACTATCAGTAAGGGTTTTCAACAGTACAGGCTCCCAAGAGCTTTCAGGAGCTTGCAAAAGGTAAAGGTAAAAGGTAAAAGGAAAATAATAGGTGGTAGCCAAACTGGTACTCTGCTAGCAAAATGAGTTGCCAGTCACGAGAGCAACCCTGGCAAGCACTCATCAGCCTCTGTGCATGAACTGTTCAGTTAGGGCGCCTCGCTGCCTGTTGCTCAGCTGTTGTGCCCACCTGGTAGTGCAGGATGCCGGGCTCGCCAACCGACGCCAGCAGAAAGTGGTAGGGCAGGAACTCCAGCCGCTTCGGCGCCGTGTGGTCCTGCATTGCACCCAGGACCCGACTGTCGATCTTTATCATTGAATCTGGCAGGCTCGGCATTGGAAACTAATGGATTGTGAAGGCCAAAGCCGTAGCTGCAGCCTCAGCCATCCTGTGGAGCCTGACAGTCAAAGTTTTCCAGCAATAGCTAGTCAGTTGCAGGAGGCGACCTTGAGGCATTTGGCATGGATCAACATTTGTGAATATCTACATCCAAAGCGTCAGCCATTGAGTCTGCAGCCTGACAATCGAAGTTTTCCCAGCAAGTCGCAAATCGCATGCGATAGGCGACTGGCGCACCTTGAGGCAGTGGACCTCGATGCCGCGCTTGTCGTAGATGTACGCGTACTTGCGCTGCGCCGCAGCAAAGAACTGCTCGTTGTGCAGGAAGTGCACGTCCCGCGTCGTCTCCTTCACCTGTGTCCCATGACACGAAGCGTCAAGGACTGCCGCCTCTCGGCCATGCGTCCGGTGTGCTGCCGCTGCGCGTTTGTTGCCTGCTGTGGACCGCTGGTGCTTGCAAGGGCGGTGAGCACAAGATCACAGACAGCACGAGGGCTGTGCAGTGGTGCTTCACTCAGGTGCAGCGACGACTGGACTCATCGACAGATCCCAGTCGACTGACCTGCACTTCGCAGATGGTGTGCAATCCGTGCCAGTCCAGGATGGCGAGGTGGCCCTTGCGGCCCGCCAGCGCACAAAAGCGGCCGCTGCGCGTGAAGTCTATGGCGTAGGGGCCCAGCTCGCCCAGCGACAGGTCGAAGACCTTGCGACCCGCGCCGGTCTCCACCTCTGTAGACACTCAAGGAGAAACGACCGTGTTCACGAGTGTCGGTGAGGTGTGCATGGCTCCCCTGGTGCACGACGCAGGCTCATGACATGGCGTCAGCATCAGACTCTCAAGTGCACATGCAGAGGTGCAGAATCTATGGAAATACTCGTAACAGAATGGACTGCTAAGAAACGCACCCTGCACGATGTCGGACTGGGAGAAGCGCCAGGTGCGCTCCATGCCCTCCGCCTCCAGGCCGCCGGGCGCCGCGGGGAGCAGCCACTGGTGCGCCGCGGCGGCGCTGGTGGCTGCCTCCTCCGCCAGCGCCTCCGTGTGTTTGAGCCGCCCCTTGAGCTTCTTGTCCGCCAGCTTGCGCGTGGCGATGGGCTGGCCACGGCGGAACTGCGGCGCGCCATCCTCCCTGCCGCCAGCCCGCCGCCTGCGGCGGGGCAGAGTGAAGAGCGCAACTTACAGGAGCCTACGGCTGGTTGCATACGAGGCAAGGCGGCCTTGGATGCTTGAGATCAGGCTTTGCCGCGCAGTCTTGCAGGGCAAGCTTGGTAACATCGCCGCACCTCTTCTTGCTTGCGGGCGGCTGCTCAGCGGGGTTGCCGTCAGGCTCGTCCCGCTCTGTCTCTGCCATGCTGCTGTCACTGATGCGAGGTGCTCGCTAAAGGAACGCAAGTTATGGCAGTGGCGTATATATGCTGGCAGGTCCTGTCGTCGCTACAAATTTGCAGCGGATGTGTCCTCTCGGTCTCGCAAGTCCTATGGCAGCCCGTGCTCTTCACACTTCTTGGCGGACGTTTGATGAGCGAACTTCTTGTAGTACACGAAGTGCACACCTCTGCACCGCAAGCAACGCGTCGCAATCAAGCAACAGGCTGCCTGCCGTTTCCGGAACGGCACGTGCGGGGATGGCACAGCGGACAGCGCACAGCAGCCCATTATTAGTTGCCGCATTTGCAGCATCTGTTGATTTTTTTGGAGCGTTGTGGCCTCTCCTAAACGTCGCCCGCACACACCTTCAGCATTGCAAGGCACCATGCAAGTGCGGCCGCACGGCTCAGCTCTCCCAGTCGTACAAATGCGATCAGCCAGAGCCGTATTCCGATCGCAGCATGGTGTTTCGAGGTGCATCACCAGCCTGCATACGCAGCAGCTGTCAGGCACAGCGAGGCGGCATCATAGTGGTGCGGTGTGTGCAGCCGTCGCCGCGGAGGCGCCTGATGCCGCGGCGCACGATGCTACCGCATCAGCTGCGCGGGGGCTTGATGCTCGGAATTCTTCAGCGCCAAGGGGCCGAGATGCACGCGATTCATCAGCGCCAGCGGATGCTCATGACACCGATGCAAGCGAGGCGCCCGCCGGCCCGTGGACGCAGCCGCATCCGGATTTCATCGAGAAGCTGCGTGGGGAGCTGATCCTTGCGCCGCTGACCAAATACGGAAACCTGCCGTTTCGGAGGCTGTGCCTGGACCTCGGGGCGAACGTGACCATGGGGGAAATGATGTTTGCGCGCATGCTGCTGAAGCGCAACCGGCAGGAAAAGGCACGACTCCGGCAGGCGGAGAATGAACACATTTTTGGTGAGTGGGCCGTCGCATCTGCATTTCTGTGGTGCTGATGTTGAGCAAGACATGTACAGATGCGGGCATGAGGTGCCCATGCACCAACACATAACTCAAGTTGTGTGCCGTACTGCAGGCGCGCAGATTGCGACCAATCAGATCGCAGAGGGCATCAAGGCGGCGGAACTGGCGAAGGAGGCCGGCGCCACATGGGTGGACCTGAACTGCGGCTGCCCAATCTATGAAGCAACCCGCCGAGGCCTGGGCGCCCGGCTGATTGAGAGGTGAGCTTTGGCACATCGCACCTTTCACGGCTCAACCTCCTACATCTGTAGGGTCTGTACCTTCGATAGAAACCTATCCTCGAAGTATGAAACATTTTCGTTGACGCCGAGCAGGCCCGCCAAGCTGCAGCGGCTGGTCGCGGGCATCGCCGAGGGCATCGACCTGCCGCTCACGGTGAAGATCCGCATTGGGCCCTCGGCCTCGAAGATCAATGCAGACAAGGTGAGGCTATGCAGCATGCCGCTGCGTTGCTACTGTATACACCTGCTGTTTGACGCACATGCCGAACCGGTGACGGCGTGACAAATCCGTGTGTCATCCTTGGCTGATGTGCCATGGCGCGCTGTGCAGGTGGTGGCAGCGCTGCAAGCCGCGGGGGCGACGGCAGTGTCCATCCACGGCAGGACGCAGGAGCAGCGGTACGACAAGGAACTATGTGCTGTATGAATATTGCTGTTTTTGTTTTTTTAATAAGTAACATTGAAATGTATTCTTCTACTTTGGGAACCTACAGTAAGTTTGCTAGCAGAAACAAAACACGTGGTGTGCAAACAGGTACAGCAAGGCGGCAGATTGGGGGCTCATATCGGAGGTTGCGGGTGCCGCCGAGGTGCCAATCATCGGCAACGGCGACGTGCTGACCCTGTTCGAGGTGAGCAGTCGTTCTGGCCACCCTCCACAGTGCCCTTGGTGGTTACCTTGCTGAAACCCGTCCTTGCACATCAACACATGTGAGGGATGTCAGACCCGCCTGCTGAGCACTCACCAGCATGCCTTAAATGCAGGCCAACAGGCGCATGCACCAGCAGGGGTGTCTGGCGGTCATGGCGGGCCGGGGCGCGCTCACAAAGCCATGGCTGTTTGAGGAATGGCGGACGCAGCAGGAGATCTTTCCGACAGCTGAGGAGCGCGTCGGGATCTACAGGTCATTCCCTGCTACCACTTGCATCTATTTCGAAGATTTACATGCCTACCGCCATGCTGCTGGCCATCGAAGATGTTTGCAAATGTGCAGTGATGAGGCTGGAGACAACGTCTTGTTGACATGGAAATTGCTGGGATGTAGGCAGCTGATTGGGCACATGCGGGAGTACTTTGGCGACGATGACATGGTGAACTCCTGCCATGCCATATTGTGCCGTCGTGTCGCTGTGGCTCTTGCAAAGCTGAAAGTCAGTGCCTTCGCTCACCACTCATCGTGACTCTGTGCACTGTAGGGACGTAAAAAGGCATTCTACTTTCTTCCGGGGCATGTGGAGTGGTTCTGTCGGTACCGGCCGCTGCCTGAGCGGCTGTTCCAGGCCGCGAGCGAGGCGCATCCGCTGATCGCGACGCGGCAGGACCTTTTCGATGAGGTGACCTCACAATCTGCAGTGCCAGACTTTCGTGTTGACTCACAAAGTGCTCAAATGCTTTTTTTTGTTCCTGGACCTGCGAAGACCCGCCTAAAGCTAGCAGCCGACATGCGGCTGAGGGATGGCGGTGAATTCAACTACAGGCGCGTGGCGAGGACCTGGAGTCAATCGGCGTGCTGGAGCGGCTCCTCCGCAACAGCCACAGCCAGGCGCACGCGGAGATCGCCGCTGCGCTATGGGACAGGTGCGCTGAGACATAACAAGTGCAGCACCGCCAACCGGATGTGCATGTACTTCCTGCCGTTTTGCTGCGGTTTTTGCCGAGTGCATGATGATGCAGCCTGTCAAACGCGGAATGGTTGCTGACGCTTCAATTCAACAACACCGTGCAGCGCGTCGGATGCCGAAGCCGTCAGCGCGCTGACGCGGCTGGCGGACGAGAAGGTGCTGTATTGGGAGACCGAGCTGTCCAAGTCTTCGGACGACCGCGACAGCCTGGAGACGCAGGCCGAGGGGTGACTGCGAGCGCCCCAGCGGCTGCGGCAGCAAATATATGTCCTGGCAAGATGCTCTGCTGTGCCTGGAACATACTCGACCTTTGAAGTGAGCTCATCACGAGTCCTGAAGAATTCCTATGATTGGAAGCGTGGCTGCTGGTCGAATGATTGGGCCAGCTGCTCCGTTAAAACGGAACACCTCCGCCCAATCGGAGCCTGCGTTACCCCAATTGGGTGCTTCACAGCTAATTTCCGTGAACACGCAGCGAAAGTGCGCAATGCATTTTCACTGGTCGGTTGCAAGTTCGTCGTGCAGACTCATTGCACCTGCGCATACAGCGGGACCGCCAGGAACGTGCGCTACGATTTGTGTCTGCTGATTGTGTCGAGACACTCACCCTGTTGTTCCGCCGAGTGGTGAGACTTCTTCAGCAGCCGGCACCATGGGAGAGGTAGGGGAGGTCACAGCGACTACGCTGAGCAAAGACCAGGACATGATAGACATGGAGAAAGAGGACAAGCAGCGCGGCACAACAGACTACAGCAAGCTGGAGGAGCAGATAGCACAGCACAAGGCGTCAGCACAACAGGCAAGATGTTTTTGATTGCATCAGTGCAGTGCTTCGCATGGGAACGACGCACGCGACGTACAAGTCTGCGCATGAACAGCCATAAACGCAGGCACAACTCGATGCTGGGCTGCACACAGTGTTGGATGATGCAGATAGTGAATGACACACATACCTGTCGGAAGACGCAGGGCCAGGTGACGGAGGCTGTGGACGCCCTGCTGAACTTGGAAAAGGCGCAGCGGCTGGCGGAGGATGTGGGCGGCACCCGCCGCGCCTGCCAGGCCATCCTGGAGGTGCCTTGTGCGCTCACATGATGCCCCTGCTGCGATGTCTGACTTAGTTTCGCTTCGTGGGAGACACGACGCACGGGCTTTCCCTGCAGCGACACCGTGTCATTGTGGTCGCGTCTAAATGATGTTGCCTCTGCGCATCCCAGTGTAGCAAGCCTGATACCAACAGCCAATTCCCACATGTTCCAGGTGCTGCGCGCAGTGCCCGACTGGCCGGGCCTGAACGAGCACATCCTGCTGCTGGCCAAGCGGCGGTCTCAGCTGAAGCAGGCGGTGCAGGCCTTTGTGCGGCAGGCGATGGGGTACATTGACGAGGCGCCGGATGAGGCCACCCGCGTGCAGCTCATCAAAACGCTGCAGTCCGTTACCGAGGGCAAGGTGCACGCTGGGCCAAAATGTCCATCGATCTCGGACGTCAGACAGTGACGTGTACACAGTCTCAATCATAAGCCGTGCAACACGCTGAGTGGGTGCAACTCACCTAGTGGCGCGCAGAATGCCCGCGCAGCAGTTTTCCTGACGCTAGCCTTTCAGCAGCGTCGCCTGAAGGCGAACCCTCGTCCCTGTGCAGATCTACGTGGAGATCGAGCGGGCGCGGCTGACGAAGCGGCTTGCGAAGACGAAGGAAGCGGAGGGCAACATCAACGAGGCTGCCGACACGCTGCAGGAAGTCGCAGTGGTGCGCTCAGGGCCCTCTTCTGGCATGCATCATTGGTTGTCGCACTCTCGCACTGACTCCAAAACATTTGTGAGTTTCCATAGGTTGTGCACTCGGAACATGGCATCGCTGTTTCAATGAGGGTTCACTGCTCTTAAGCTGACAAATGCTACCACCGATGTCCACAGGAGACATTCGGTGCCATGGCAAAGACGGAGAAGATCCACTTCATCCTGGAGCAGGTGCGATGCCGACAGCTGCGCGACGTATAACCAGAGGAAATCTGTGATGACCCAATTGAAATGTAAGTGACACAGGAAACCTGGCGTTTCAATGGCTGACCAGCATGCCAGACAATGTTTCAGCATCTGTGACTCACAGGTGCGGCTGTGCCTGGCGCGGCGGGACTACGTGCGCGCGCAGATCCTGATCCGCAAGGTGTCGGCGCGCGCCTTTGCCGAGCGCCCCGACAAGAAGGGCCAGGCCGCCGGAGAGGTCGGCATCGAGGGCACCACCATCGAGGAGCCCGACGTGGTAAGTTTGGCGCCCCGCCTCCCCATCGCCTGCTTGGCCAATTGCAAGGCTGGACTTTGCGCTAGGGAATGTCAGTCTGTATACGCAGTGTTCTTTGTATACGATGCACCATACCATTACGGATCGCAAATGTGGTGGCAGGAGGTGCTGGATCGCGGCGTCACGACATGCTGGCACCAAATCCGCTACAACCTCACTGTCTCACCGACTGCCATCGCAATATCTGACGGCAGGGCACGCCGAGCCTGGAAGAGCTGAAGCTGGTGTACTACCGCCTGTACATCCAGTACTACCAGCAGGAGCACAACTACCTGGAGGTGTGCCGCTGCTACCGCGCCATCTACGACACGCCCTCCGTCCTGAAGGACGCACAGCAGTGGCAGTCGGTGCGCACCTCCTCTCTCCGCCTGCTCTTTGTGCGCTTTCTCTTTGCTCGCTCCCCATGGCGTTGTACCTGGATGACCGGCTGCTTCAGTTCTGTGCATGCAGGCACAGCTCATGCGAAGGTGCCGCATCCTGTTGCCTGAAGCTTCCATGCTACCGTCATGTGGCAGCAAACCGTGAAGCCGTTTGACCACGCACTCGAGATGCCTGTGCATCACTCCAGCGGGAACGTGTGGCGGCAGGTGCTGAAGACCATCTGCTGGTATGTGGTGCTGGCGCCTGCGGGCAGCGAGCAGATCACGCTGCTCAACACCACGGCGGCGGACAAGCGCCTCGACCAGCTGCCGCTGCACAATGACCTCCTGCAGGCCTTCCTCACCAAGGAGGTGGGCCTCTTTCGCCAGCACCTTCGATGCTGCTCAAGTCGTTCGAGGCAATTCCCAACATGAACTCCATGTCCTTGGGCACCTCATGCCCCGAGGTGTGATGGAGCCGCGCACAGCCTGTGAACAGCAGCCACTTGGGCTTCTCGTGTGCAGGTGGTGTGGTGGTCCACGCTGAGCGAGAAGTACGGGGAGGAGATCCAGGCGCAGAGCGGCATCTTCGCCGGCGAGTACGGCGAGCAGGCGCAGACGGACTTCAGGTGCGTCGAATACCCGGACACTAAGGGGTATGACGAGAACATGAGCCGCCTGGTGTTGTACGAACGAGCTCGCCTTTCAAGCAAGACTACCTGGCCAGTTACGCATTGATAAACCTTGCTTCCGGCTGGGACATTGCAGAGATCGACATCATGTCGTGCCGCTCGCTGTACAGGCTGCGGGTGACGGAGCACAACATCCTGGTCATCGCGAAGTACTACAGCCGCATCGGCATGGAGCGCCTGGCGACGCTGCTGGACCTGCCGGTGGCCGACGCCGAGAAGCACCTGTCCGACATGGTGGTCGCCGGCAACGTGGCCGCCAAAATCGACCGCCCCGCAGGTCTGTTTCCCGATCACTTGTCCTCATGATGTTCCTTTAGAAGGTTTATTTGTGGATTGTACACCCGCCTGGCACCTGCCTGGCCGCCTGCGTTGCAATGTCGCGGGACAGATGTGCTTGTGCTTTCTGACGGCGTGGCTCTGCATTGTGCTGCAGGCGTGGTGCGCTTTGCGCCGTCACGCGGCGCGGACGATATCCTGAACGACTGGGCAGACAACATCTCGCGGCTGCTGAAGAAGGTCGAGACCGCAACGCAACAAATCTCCAAGGACCGCATGGTCCACCGGGTGCCCATCAGCAGCGCATGAGTGCGCGCGTTCTCCTCGGGGGGATTTGCTGCGGTGCCAAGACCGTGGCGCTTGCTGCTTGCGGCGGCTCTGCCGTCAAATGCGACGCTTGCCAATCTGAGGTCTCATGCGGCATGCAAGTGCACCGAACAGCGTTTGTGCCCGTGTGAGCCCGAGCTGTGCGAGCTTGGAAGGTTGGAAGCCGTGGGTAGCAGTTGGCAGGCACTTTGCAGGGGGAACACCAAGAAATAGGAAGGACTCTCAAGCTAGCTTCCGGAGAGCATTCAGGGTTCGTGCTCAAACCTCAGGGTTTCGCCGTAGTAGGTTTCGCATACGGTTTCGCTTGTTTCGCCTACGGCTCGGAGGTTTCGCAATCACGCGAAACATCCACCGCCGCTGCCGCCGCTACTGATGTTCTGCCGCCGACGGCCATTCTTTTGCCAGAAAAGACTACAACCGGCCATTGGAAAGCTCACAGGCCTATCTGAGGCCCATCGCACGCTTGCAGCAGTCCTGCAACCTGGTTGCCCTGCCCGCCTGCCCGAGTGCACAGGCCACATCGCCAATCGACTCACTAGGTGTGCTTAACTAGGTACCTGGCTGGTACGCCCCTCGCTTGATGTGGCAGCCGAACTCAGAGCTGCGACGTGTTTTTGGAAGGAACAAGGCCCGTGCTCATGCACAGTGCACGGAACGTGCTTTTGGAAGCGTTAGCAGGGTATTTCCGAGCTTGGGGAAGGAAATTACGGCAGATTTAGGGTTTCGCATCCATGCGAAACGTTTCGCCGACGGTACTTTAAGTTTCGCGTTTCGCATTTTACGTCTGAGGTTTAAGCACGAACCCTGAGAGCATTCATGATGCAATGGCTGCCGTCCTCAGCCTCGCATTCGTGCTTCGCTACGTTGCAGCAAAGGCGTATGCTTGACCTTTAGTCGGCGTCTTGACGAGGCACGCTTCGTATAGAAGCGCAACGTTGTGTCTGACGTGCTCGAGGATCTCGCACAACTCTCGGATCTCAGCAAAGCCCAGCTCAGACTGTCTGTGACTGTACTTCTGGGCTCGTCATAAAGCTCCAGGCGTTGTAGAGAAGGCAGCTCGCCATGGAGGGCTTCCAGGGCGTCAGCGAAAAGTTCCATGTGCGTTTGGTTTCGGACGAGGGGGGCAGCGAGCAGGTCGTGTGCCAGGTGTCGCTGGACGGCCTTCTTTTGCTGTCGCCCGACAGCCAGGGCACGCGGCGCAAGTTCCCGCTGAACCACATCAGCCGCTGGGCGCTGCGGGGGTCCTCCCTGGTGCTGTACACTCGCACGCCGGTGGACGTGGAGGAGCGCACCGTCACGCTGCAGGGCGACGACCGCGTCATCCGCAGCGTGCTGGACACCCTCACCTGCTGCTGCATGCAGTGAGCTCCTTTCTGCAGTACCTGTACTGTTTCTGCTCTGAACAGAAACCCTGGCGAGGCGAGCCCCTTGTACACCAGTGCCTGGAGATTCGCTTGGTTCGAATCTGTTGCATGCGCCAAACAGACGTGCTCAGCAAACTGTGGCATGCTTGCTGGCTACAGGATGGTGGAGCTGCTGCAGACGTCCAATGAGTCCACAGAGAACGACCGCCAGGTCGCGGAGACGCTGTCGGCGATGCTGAATGGCGGCGGCAGGACCCGCAAGGCTCAGCTGGTGCGCTCCGAGTCACGCTACCTGCTGCACACATAGTCTGCTTTGGCTCTGTTGTGTTTGTCCTGTGCTGCACGTGTGCAGTGCATCGTGCTGTGCCTGAGTGCATGCGCTACACCATACTAAAGTGCACCTGCCAAGCCCGGCAGCGGACTGGTGCCATCCTGGCCAGAGCCTGCAGAGCGCCTGTGAATCCGCACAAGACAATCTCGTCAAACCCTTCCTCATGGTTCATGTGCAGAGCGCGGAGGACGTGGAGTGATAATGGCGCGGCGCGGAAAGTCGGGGCATGTGTACTCGCAACGCCTTTAAACAGTCACAAGAAAAGACCTCCAGACCCGTCCTCATGCTTCATGCGCAGAGCGCGGAGGATGTGGAGTACTGGCGCGGCGCGGAGAAGTCGGGGTGGATGTACTCGCAGGGGGATGTCATCAAGACCTGGCGCCGCCGCTGGTTCGTCCTCAAAAAGGGCTTCCTGTTCCGCTTCGCCGACCAGAACGTGGACTCCACCTCCAAGCCACGCGGCATCGTGGACCTGACCAACGTGCAGGACGTGGCGGACGGGCGCGACGCTACCGGCAAGCCCAATTCGATCAAGCTGTCCACCGCGACGGGGCAGGTGCGCTCCTGATGCTGTGACGTCTCGTCTTCTCGCCTCGTCTTCTCGCCTCCCTCTTGCAGCGCGTGTATTTTAGAGCGGGTCAGAGCTTTTTGTCAGCATCCAGTCTGCACTCATGCATTATTGCGAGCTGATGATTGGCTCATGCCCGGCTTTTTGGCTTGACAGGATTACTTGCTTCTTGTCTATCTTGGCAGAAGCATCCTCGCCAGAGTGAGAAGTATGTTCCTCCTGGTTGCCGGTCAAGCACCAACCTTTGCCACACACCTGATCAGTCTGCGTGAACCTCAGTGACCCGCCCACGCTGCCGATGCAGGTGTGCTACCTGTGCGACAGCGAGACGGAGCAGGTGGAGTGGCTGTCGGCGCTGGAAGGCACGCTGCTCCGCATCGTGCGCTCCGCCGCGGGCGTGGACGAGGAGGCGGCGGCTGCGGCCGCCGTTGCAAAGCCCGCGCGCGACGAGAAGAAGCACAACAGCGAGTGGGCCCGCCAGCTGGAGGCGGGATTCTCCACCGCGGCGACCCGCGGCGGCGGCAGCCGCGGCGGCAGCGGCGGCGGCGGCGCCATCAGCAGCAACACCCTGGTCAAGGTGGTCGGCTTCGACAGCGCTGGGCAGGACGAGTATGGCAGCGGGTACGGCGGTGGGTATGGCGGCGCACAGCCCTCCTCGCACCAGGCCGACTACAGCAGCAGCGGCGCCGGCTACAGCTCCATCGCCGGGTGTGCTTGCCTGCCTGCTTGTGGCTTGACCTGTACACATTCTTGCTGGCACCAAATTTGGAAGTTGTTGAGGACGCTGTGCACAGAGCCCCTGTGCCAAAGCCTGTGATGCTGCACTGTAAGCTCGCTGCTTCACTCCGTATTTCTGCATCCTTGGCAAAACATCGCCTCCCAGACTGACTGTGCTGACGCACTGCCACAGGTATGGCACCGTGGCGGGCGCGAAGCAGGCGCCGGACCGCGAGCCGGTCGTGTCGGTCAACTATGGCAGCTATCCGCCGCCCCACTCCGCCGACAGCGACACCTCCGCATACGGCGCGCCGTACGACCAGTACGCCTACTCCGGCGGTGCGCAGCAGCAGCCGCCGGCCCGGCAGCAGCAGCAGCAGTTCGGCGGCGCAGCTCCAGCGCCGCAGGCTGCGTACGGCCAGCCTGTGGCGGATCGTGGCAGCGGCGGCGGCGCTGCATACGGCCAGCAGCCCAGCTTCATGGACTACGCGCCGCAGCAGTCCTACGCTGCCAGCTCCTACCAGACGCTGCCGTACACTTCTGCCGCTGCCGTGCCTCAGGTGCGATGCAAATTGCCGGCGCTGTGTTCTCGTTCCACTCGTCCCACCCTGGAAATGCACAAGGTGTGCACAGCTGCTAATTACTGCATTGTTGAACAAGTCAAGCCTGTTGATGTCAGGACTTGCAGTAGGCCGTTGCTACGGGTGCCTGCTGATTTGAATGAAAAATAAAGGTGCCACCACCTTGAATGTCTTTCGCCTGCTGAACCGAACTGTTGTGCCGCTGCAGCAGGCACCGCCAGCGGCTGACCCAGCGTGGCAGATGCATCATGCGCCGGACGGCCGGCCGTACTGGTACAGCCCCGCAACTGGGGTCACGCAATGGGAGCAGCCGGCGGTGTGACGACTTGACTGGTTTTGCTGCGCGCCAGAGGAATCGACCAGAATTGCGGCAAGCCTGTCGTTGAAAGGATTGTAAAAAGCTCACGACAGCACTTTTCGTTTGGTCCGACTTTCAATTGGAAGACTCTGTCGTGGCTATGTTGCCACGGGACACCTGACCGAGTTTCGGCTTCCAATGAATATCAAGCTAGCAACCGTCCTATTCGATCGCACTATGCTTGTCGCACTCCAATCAATTGAAGCCTTTCCCCTTTGTGGATGGTTCTTTCGGACATTTCTGCTCCTGATTGTCGTCGCTTTCGTTCCTGGCCTTTCAGCTGGCCCTGATCCTGCCTTCGAGTCCAAGACGGGTATTCCGTTTCGATACAACCGCACCAATTCCCCTTTCGCCGACCAAGGCAAGTCTCGCGAAGCATCCCAGCCCGAATTACAGCCGCCCTTTTCAACCGCTCCCTTTCGACTCGCCGCCGTCCGCGCGCAACCTCGAGCGAATGAATAGGTGCGCGTTGCTACCTGTGCAATCTAGTAGCTGCGCCGCCGCCCTGCTGCGCGCTTCTGTCCCCTCACACACACACGAACCCCCTGTTTCTTGCACGCAGCGTGCTGGTACAGGGAGCAACCATGAACGAGGACGTGGACGTCGTGATCTGGGCCGCGAAGGCCGGCGCAAACTTCCTGCAGCAGATCTCCGGTGAATTCCCCTGCGTTCCACGCCGAAAGCCGCAAGCTTTCCCGTGAATGCCAATTTCACTTCGCTGTTCCTCGTTCAGGGTCCATTGGCATGGCCTCGAGACACGTTTGCTGGCATTTCCGTCATGCTTCAGTATGCGGACGGCGCTGGCAGCGTGACAAGAGGCTCTTTGCAGCACCAGCGGCGGCGGCGCAGCAGCAGCAAAAAGCGGTTCAAATACTTCTTATGTTTCGGATTTTCGACTGAAGCACTTAAGCTGAAGCACTTACGCTTGAGGCTAAACATCAGTTGTGACAGCGCTTGCTGTGGTCACGAGGCCTGAACTCGCCTCATGCATGTTGTGCCAAATGGAACTGTACCAGCGGCCAGATTTAAATTTCAGCCGCCACTTCCGTACGCCTGTTCAGGGCCATGTCCATGCAGAGGCGCACTCTGGCTTCACTCCACACCAACAAATCAATGACGCACACCTTGCTTTTTTGCTGCAGCGGCGCTGGAGACGTACAAGGCGACAGGCAAGCTGCCGGATGATATGGCGGCAAACATGAAACTGGCGGCGGCCGTCGCGGCCGGTCCCAAGAAGCGCGGTGCCAAGAAGCAGCCCAAGCTCAACAAGGACGGCACGGAGAAGCAGCCGCGCAAGCCCAGCGCCTACAACGCGTGGATGCAGGGCAAGGTATGCAGGCGTGCCTGCAGGTCACCACCAGAGCTGGCAAGATTGCCATGTGTGCCAGGATTGCAGCCATTTCTGTGCAGTCCTACAATGCGTGGATGCAGGGCAAGGTGCGCCGCGCGGGTTGTTCCGTCTGTCTCTCTTCTGTTTGGACCTGCCTTGCTCCGCTATCTGGATCCGCATGCTCTGGCAATGCACATATCGCCGCAGCACACAATCACAGCACATAATCAGCTGTCAGATAAATACTGATGCATTTGTGCTCCAGAAGACAGCACCTTGGTCTGCAAACTGACACGGCTATCACATGGGAAGGACACAGGCAGATCACATGAGCCAACAGTGCACGGCACGATGCCCGTCAAGAAACGAGAATGCAGCGTCTCAGCGCGTGGGCAGCAGCAGAGGCAGCCACAACAGCAGCCAATCCTCGTCTGATGTACAGGAGTCTCTGACATCCAACCTGTTTCAGATGCGCCCGCAGCTGAAGGAGCTGAAGGAGGCGAAGGACGACGACCCCAACCAGAAGCACGTGGAGTGTACCAATAAAATGCTTGTCTGCCGTACTGATCAATTGACCTCAAACTGCACCCGCAGCTGAAGGAGCTGAAGGAGGCGGAGGACCACGACCCCAACCAGAAGCACGTGGAGTGTACCAATAAAATGCTTGTCTGCCGTACTGATCAATTGACCTCAAACTGCACCCGCAGCTGAAGGAGCTGAAGGAGGCGGAGGACCACGACCCCAACCAGAAGCAGGTGGACACCTTCAAGCAGGCGGCGCAGATCTGGGCGGGCATGCCCGACGACGAGAAGAAGGCCTACACCGAGGAGTACAAGGTGCGCAGAAGAACAAATCGCCAGAAGCGTTACTCGTCAAAAAGGCGCCAACAGATCGCTCTGTGTGGCTGCTGCGTGTGATGGACGTGTGTGCGATGATCTGTTGTGTGTGACGGATACGGTGCCTTCGGTATCGCACCATATGGTCTGAACACTGGCAGCCCTCACTTTCGCATGCACGGCGCGTCAGGCTGCGACTGCAGGGGGTGAACTTGGACAGGCAGAGAGGTTGCGCAGTGGGTCAACAGAAGCGTGCCAGCTGCGCCTGACTGCACATGTGGCTCGTGTGACTGTGATCCGCAATGCCACCGCAGGAGAAGCACAAGGACGACATCGCCGGCAGCAACGGCAACGGCGCGGTAGCGGCGGCGGTCGCGGCAGACGAGGAGTCGTCAGACGAAGAGGACAACCCGCCGGCGGCGGCGCCCAAGCCGGTCGGGTCCTGGACGTCTGCCGACTCCTCGTCGGACGAGGAGGAGACCAAGCCCACGCCGGCGCCCAAGCCGACGCCCAAGCCGGCACCACCCGTCGAGGAGCCCGCCCGGAAGAAGAAGAAGCGGAAGGAGCAGGTGTGCGCCTCGGACAGCTTTTTGATGACCAGCTTGCAGCGTCCAAAGCTCACTGTTCAATGTGTCCGGCGCCGCCCGTGGAGGAGCTCGCCCGGAAGAAGGAGAAGCGGAAGGAGCAGGTGTGTGCTTTCTAGGGGTTCTTACCTTGTGCAGCTTCTCAACTTGCAGAGCACAAACCTCGCTGGTCGAGCTGATCCCTGCTGTCAGATTCTGCTACGTCTTGTCCTACCAACCACCGCCACGATGTGGCGTGCGAGGGTGACGCACACAGATTTAAAAAGCCTGACATCGGTGTTTCTTCGCCGCTTGTGACCTGCAGGCAGCGGCTGCGGCGCCGGCGGCGACGCCCGTTGCCAGCCCCCCCGACGGCGAGAAGAAGAAGAAGAAAAAGAAGAAAAGCCTGGCGGTGCGCCCCGCGCCCCACCTGCAAGACTCCTGCGCAATCCCTGTTGCAAGGTCTCCTGGCGCGGTATGCTGCCGCTGCCTTGCGCGGCATGGCGGCTCAAGACCCTTTTCGCATGTTTTCTTGTGACAAACCTGCGTCAGCGGAGGGTGAGATCCCCCTCCGGTCGGCCTCTGAAGAAGTTGAGAATTCACACGTTCTCTGTTCCTCGCAGGAGTGAACGCTCGCTGGGTAAAGGAATGAACGCTTGCTGGATGGGCAAGTGACGAGTGCGCTTTTCAGAGCGGGCAGGCAGACCTCTGCGCGTCCAAGGGTGGAGCCAAAGAAAGTAGAGGCCTGTGTTGAATCCGGCATTGCTTCGATGGGGGCAAGTCAAGTTGTCACAGCCGGCTCGAACCTTCATCGGTCTCTGTGGTATGGGGTGTGATGCTTCAGATCAGACTTGTGGTTTTGTTCAGGGGCCGAAATGCGCAGGTTTGGTGACAATTCGCTGTCTTGGCGTTGCAGAACGTGAAAGCTGCAAGCTGAAACGTGAGACGCGACATCCACAAACTTTCATGAAATCATGCTCTCAGAGTCTCTGCTTTGATCCTGCCTCCCCTCACACCCTCCGTGTAGTGCCTCCCCTGACCCCCTTCGTGTAGTTGATTAACTGCCTTAAAGAACTGTGTTCAAGTTGGACGGCGGCAGCAGAATTGCACAACTACACAAAGGAAAGGGGTCCACAAACTTTCGCATCGCTGACACCACCCACTTGGCTCAAACAATGCAAACAACCCTTAACGTGATTCCCGTGTCGTGCCACCCAGCACCCTCCGGAACAAGACAGCCGTGCCCCTAGCATCCGCACATATGCGATGCCGATTAGCGACGCCGATCCGGATGTCTACACCCCATCCGCATCCACTGCCAGAAACCCGTCCCTAATACCACACCAGACTGCACGAAGAAGTCGTGGCCCCCGAAAAAAACCTTGCGGACCCGCAAGAGACCTGTAAAGCACGTCGCCGCAAACTCACAGCGGCAAGAAGTGGACGCAGCCTGCAAATCCACCGGCAGGTCGTCAGCTCTGGCATGTGGGGGGCAGGGGCATGCGCTGTCCTGAGATTTCACAGCGTCGTACGGCTTGCAAGAACGAGCACACAGCGCAGCATGGCGGCAGCAGCAGCAGGTCAAGACAGTCCGAAACACTGGAAAGCGCACCATTGTCGGCGCCGCCCAGCAGAACGATTTGGCCGTCGACCTGGCTGATGGCGCAGCAGCTGAGGCCGGTGTCCGCCACAAAGAAGGCCTGCAGCTCCCCTGCACACGTACACACAGGGCGATGAATGATGGGACGTGCTACTCAGGCTGCAAGTCAGATTGTCGGCCGCTCGCAGGCAGGTGTGAAGCTCGACCTCGATGCAAGCTGCCCAGCTCGTGAATGTGCGGGGGAGTTTCCGGCATGCAAATGTGCAGCAAGTACAAGGCACGCAGCTAGCCCGTGGCAGCAGACCACAGCGGCAACATCACGAGTCATTGCATCAGTGCACAGGCAGATGCGATGGAATGCCAGAGGGGCAAATATATGTCCGCTGCAGGATCAGCAGGTTCAGAAACAGCTTGCAGGAAAATCAGCTTGCCTGTGGCGGCGGACCACAGCCGCAGCGTCGCGTCCGCACCGGCGGTGAGCACACAGCTGCCGTCCGCCGACACCGCGGCGGCGGCGACTCCCGACGCGTGCCCAGTGTACCGCGACAGCGGCCGCCCGCTGCCAAAGTCGTAGGCGGCGCAGCCGTCGGCGCCGGTGATGACGCACAGGCTGTCGTCCGCCGACAGCTGGACGTCCGTCGGCGCCGCGCCCAGGCGCATCACGCCGCTGCAGGCGCCGCTGGCCAGGTCCTGTGATGGTCGAGCAGTGCATGTAGAGTAAGGCTCATGTAGTGTAAGATCTCTCAACACAAGGATGACGCGTGACGCTGCGGCAGGAGCCGCTGGGTGGGTCCTATATACTCTCGCAAGCTGTAGGCCAGTAGGCCAGCTGCAGGTTTTCTCACTGAGCGCTCGTCCTCATCACAAATAATCACAACGGCTTCGAGGCAGTGCTCCCTCTGCGTAGTCAGTGGGACCCAGCAGCGGCCTCGGTCAGCCCAGCGCGGCCGCAGTGCCTGCAAGAGCGATCAGGGAAGCAGGCCGGGAAGGGAGGCACCCAGCAGCGGGCAGTGCCGTCGTCGCTGAGTGTGACAGCGCGCCGCCCACAGCTGGTGATGGCAGCTGCCGTGACGTTGTCCTCGTGCCCTGCACGGTTTGCCCGAGCTTTATGCTCCCTCCCTCAAAATCAGCACACGGTAGCTCTGCAATGTGGGGTGTGCTTTGTATAACATCAGCAAGGCGGCGACACACCAAAGCCCCCAGCAGCGAAGCCCATGCTGCAGACGCAATGTGCAAGTGCCAAAGCAACACACCTGCGAGCGGGACGCTGGATCCCTCATGTACGTCCCACCAGCGCGCAGTGTGGTCCTGCACAAAGGGCGATCAGCGGATGAGCAAGAAGCAGAATCAGGACACGATGCGGCGTCCTGGTCAGCCGACACATGCGGTTTCTCAGGACATTCGGCAGTCAGCGCGGAGGAGCAAATGAAAGACACCCTGTTGCTCGTGCAGCAGCAGCAGCAGCGGCGGCGGCGGCGCTAGCTGTGACAGCAGGGGAGCTGAGCCTATTATGTGCATTTATATGTTGCATCATGTGTCGCACGTACCTTGGAGACGGTGAGGGCGTGTGAGGCGTCTGGCGACAGGTAGACGGCGTTGACGCCGCCCTGGTGCGCCTGAGCCGCATCCGTCGACCCGCGCCGCTGCAGCACGCGCGCACGGGCGCCTTTTTGCAAGTCCCACACCGCGATGCTGCAAAAGTCAAAGCACCACGTTAAGAGCGCTCTCCCACGGTGGGGCAGTTTCACAGGATTCCGCGAACTGGAGCTGCGAGCACTGTCGTGCAACATCTGATATGACTGGGGTGGAAGGCTTCGAACCTGCTGTCAAAGAGGACCACCACCGCCAGGCTGCCGTCGCCAGAGGCGGCAAAGGACTTGACGCGGCTGCCGGCCATGCCCTCCAGGGCGCATGCCGGCCGCGGGGCTCTGAGGGCTTCAGGGCTGCTCAGGTCCCAGGTGTTCACCTGGACAACAGGAACATAGGGTTCAGCCGGCAGGCGCGTGCAGTCAATTGCATCGCGAGAGAGCGGCATGAGCGCCTGAACACGGGACCTGACCAGAAGGCAGATGTGAGCTCAGGTCGACGAGCCTGCTGGACAGATGGTGCTTTTGAGACCGTGAGAACGTGAGCAGTGGCCGCAGTCTGGGCAGGGCTGTAGCGCCTTGTGGTGTGGAAAGGCGTGCTGTGCCTGCATGAG
>JAABUL010000507.1_pt1 | contig 82521 bp, 15 predicted proteins | sample 5559151 | NCBI WGS metagenome assembly JAABUL01 (sample SAMN10711876, study PRJNA513368) | rock metagenome | isolation source: Antarctica rocks | place: Antarctica: Victoria Land, Pudding Butte sud
TCTAATAATATTTTTAACAATCAAATTTACGCAAAAAAAAAAAAAAAAGAAAGTCGACAAACTTCGAATTGTTCAATATATAAAAATAGAAAAAAAAAAAAAAAGTTTGTTAAAAACAAAAAAAAAGTCTACAACTACAAAATTCAACAAAAAAAAAATATAGCAACAATTGCAAAAATCGAGAAACAAAATATTATTGTTCGAGAAATAGAATAGAAAGATTAACAAATTTTGCAATTAAATAGATTAATTATTTTGCAATATAAATATTAATTTAATCTACAAAATAAAATATTTTATTTAATTAAAAATATTTGTTTTGTACTCTATTAATTGTTGTAATATAGTAATAGAAGTATTTGTATTGTTGTTTCAACTTTTAGATCGATTTTGCTAATTTATATATTTGATTTAATAAAGACAAGATATATTTGTTGAATATATTACAATAGAAAATAATTGTTGCGTAACTAGTTTTTAATTAATCGATAATTAAGAAGAAGTTTTTGCTAGATCGAAACTTAGAATAGAGAATATACAAATAATTTTTTAAAAATATCGAATTAAAGAGTCGAAATTGTATACGCAAAATAAAATACAAATATTATAGAAGTTTTTAAGTCGACAATAAATAATAATACAATTAAATTTTATAATCTTAATACAAATATAATAAATATATATAGATAAAGTATTCGAAGATCGGAATTTAAAAAATATAAAAATATATCTATATTATTATATTTGATAGCAATTATAATTATTGTATATTGTTATAGTAATAGCAATTTTGTAGTTAATTTAAATCGATTGTTTGTCAACTAATATTGTTTAAAGTCGATCGACAAACAAAAATATATATTAGCTATTAATATCTTTACTAATAATATTATAGATTAATATTGTTAATTGAAAATTTGAAAGATTTAAGTCGCTTTAATCGACTTGTTAAAACTTAAATATTATTACAAAAGTTTAGATAGTTTAGACAATTCGATTTAAGTTGTTTAGAATCTAATAAAATCGGAGCAAGTTAGAATTAGATCTAAAATCCAATTCTAAAAGAGAATTGTCGATATACTATTTCTATATAAATTTTAAATCTCTTTTTGTTAAAAATAGAAAAAAAAAGCTTATAAATAAAGAACAAATAAAAGTGTTTCTTAGATATATTAATAAAACAAGTATATTTGTTAAAATATTAGTATCGAACTTAAGTAAAATTATTAAATATAATATTGTTAAATATATCGAAAACAAAAAGAAAGAATATATTAATTTTAAAAAATATATTAAGATTATTAATATCTTGTTAAAAAGACAATTAATAAATAGATCTTACAAAGATATAATTTAAAAAAATTTAATCTAAATCTTGTTTATATTAGTTTAGATCTTACTTAAAATAATTCAAATCTTATCTAGATTGCTCTAGATCTTTCTTAGATAACTTTAAATAATTTTATTTTATCTAAATATTATATACAAATATTTTTGTATATTATTATTTTAAAGAGAAAACAAGTTAATAATAATGCAAGAAACTTGAAAAAATATCGAAGCAAAATTGTTCGTATTATAATGGTCTTTATAGCTTAAAATATAATTAATAAGATTATAAATTTGAAGTGCAACTTTGCAATTATTAATAAGAAAAATAATAATATTAGCAAGCTTATTATATTTATATTAAAGATATAAAACAAGATTGTAATTAATTTTATTTAAGAAAAGCTATAAAAAGATACTATATAAATAAAATTACTTGCTTTTGCTACTAATAATATATAAAAAATTGTTATTTTTTTTCGAAATATTAATATGGTAACAAGCAAATAAGTACTTAAAGCAAAAATATATATAAATAAAATACTAAAAAAGCTTAAAACAAAATTAATTGCAAAAGATTTTATATAAATCTTCAAAATTAACTACGAAAATATTTTTATTTCGATTGTTAAATTTAATACTTTACGAATATTTCTTGTTATTATTATATTAAAAAATTTAGAATATTGTTAAGTAGATATTAACAATATCTTTATTAAGTTTTTTTTAAGAAAAAGATCTATATAGTATCTTTACTTAAAGTAAATATATTTCTAAAACAATATTTGCGTATTCTTTGAAATTTTTATAATTTAAAATAAGTTGTTCGCAATTAGTATAAATACTATGTTAAAAAGTTTGTTAAATTAAACTTTAAACAATGCAATATTAACTCTTATCTCTTATTATATTTCGAACAATATATTATACTTTTACTTTATATTAACAATATTGTTATTGCTATACAATTAATAAATAACGTTAATTAGTTTAAATACAAGTTTCAAAAAATATTTAAGATAAAAAATCTAAAAAGAATAAAAAGAATTCTTAATATTAAAATTATTTACAATTAAAAAACTAAAACTCTATATATAAATTAATCTTATTATATTAATAAAATACTTAATAAATTGCAAGTATTTGTTAACAAAAGTAGTTTAACTAAATTGTATATTATTTAAATACAATTCTTTTTAATTTGTTAAATTAAAAGATAAACAAATTAATTAAAAAAATTATTAATACGTAATTAAAAGCATTATATATATAGTTATTTATATTCGCTTAAATATTGTTGTTGCAATAGAATATCTAAGTTAATATTTTATTAATCTAACAAAACATTATAATTAGATCTTAAAAATATTATTTTAATATTTTTGCTTTATTGTTAACAAAAGACTAATATATAATAGTAATAAAGATCTATATTTAGTAATATACTTTAATTTAAACTACGTATCTAAAAAACTAAATTAAAAGTTTATTCTTAAATATATATTTATAATAAGCGAAAAATTGATTGTATAAATATTACGCAAATAAAAGTTAATAACAATATTTATTACTAAGATTAAATATATAACTCTATCTATATATATTAAAGAAAGTCTATAAATTATATAGATTCTAAGAAATATTAATTATACAAAATATTTTAAAGATTTATTAAATTGTATAGATATTGTCGAAAATAAAATATATGAATTTGTATCTTCTATGCAATTAATAGACAACAATTAAGCAACTTTAATATTTATTAAAGATACTTATATTAATAATAGATTAAGATATATTGATATAATACTTTATTATATTAAAGATCTCTATAAAAGTAATTGTATTTGCATTAGTTTTGTTCGAAGTACAAATATAATAGTAAACAAGTTAACAAAGTTATTGTTCAAAAATAAATTTAAAATCTTTATTAAATAGCTTAAATTAATAAACTAGAAAATTAGTAAAAGCTAATAAATATATTATTATTAAATAAAAGTATTATGCAATACAATAGCAACATATTTGAAATCTACAAATTAAAATAGTATTAAGTAAACAATTTAGAGAGTTGTTTGTTTAATTTGAATTAATTTGCTTAACAAATTAACTTAAATTTAAATTAACTTAATCTAGATAAACTAGATTTAATTAAGATTAACTTAGAGACTACAACATATCTTGTAGTCTTTGCTCTTTATATATAATTATCTTCTAAAATACTAATAATTTACTACATTGTTCGCTATATCTTTTAATATACTTAGAAATATAATAAATTATTTTATAACTTTAATATTAAAATAGTATTTTATAAAAGAGATTAACAATCTATAATCTACAAACTTATCTTAAAATTAATATAATTAACTAAGTATTATTATTAATTAATGGATCTTGCTTAATAATCTATTGCTAATAATCTATTATATAGAATTAATCTCCAAAATGCTTTTATAATAATAAGCTATTTTTTTTACAATATAAGAGTATCGATTCAAATAAATATATTAATCTACAATTATCTTCTAATAACGTATTTATCTTCTTAATATAATAAGATATCTAACTTATTTAATATTGTCTTTTTCGCAAAATATCTCTTTAATCTTTACTATCTTTGTTGAAGCATATATTTATTAATTAAGTTATTTATTTTTAATATTAGCTATTACTTTTACGTTTGCGTCTTTCGTTGCACTTTATTTATTTTATTTCATTTAATTTCTTAAGAGCTATTAAACTGTAAGAATATTGCAGTAAGCAATAGTTGTAATAGTAATAGTTAAATTAGGAAACAATCTATATAATCTTAGACAAAATATCTATGTACGCCTGCTAAGACTCTAACCCTATGCAGACTCTAGACTATATATCTCTGAGAGAATCTCGTAACAAAAATACTTATATATATTTGTTAAGAAATCTTAGCAAACTTATTTTATTGCTTTACTTAATTACAAAATTTTCGATACTTATTTTGCAATCTTTAAACAACTTATATCTAAATTACGAGCATTATTTATTACAATTTTTCTCGCATATTTTATTGATGTTTTTTTAAGACTCTAAGTTACTCTAAGCAAGCTAGCAAGACTAAATACTTAAGAGTTACTATATCTTAAATTCGAAGCAAATACAACTTATAAAGCTCTAAGCATAATTGAAAATTATAATTATTAACTAAGAAAAGCTAATAACAAAAGACTAAATACACTTTTACAAATATCTTTTAGCAAAATATTAAACTTTCGCGAGATAATTAGAGTCTTTCTTGTCTTATCTATTATTATTAAACTTGTTTATCTAAAGATATTGTTATTATTCTTTGTTAGAATTAGAGCTTTAATTACTAGTATATAGTTAATTAACAAGAATACTAGCTATGCAAAACTAACTATATACAAAAAATAAATATAAATACTATAGATATTAAGACACTAGATATTATTTATAGTATATTTAAAACTAGAAAGCAAAGATTGAAAAAATAATCGAAGAGCAAAGTTTATTTAATCTAGAATTGTAATATTATTCTTTTCTTTTATTTCCAAACTTCGACAAAGCAATATCAAATTTTTTAATTAAATTTTTTAGTTAACTTTAATTAATTTCGAATGTTTATTAAATACAAACTTCGATTAATATTAAATATATATTAAATATTGTTTAACAAATAAAATTCAAGTTTTCGATATATATTAAACAAAAGAATAAATTTGTCGAATAAAAAAAAATCGAAATTTTTAAAACAAAATATATAAAAAACAATAATATGCAAAGTAAAGAGTATATATATTGCGAATAATATTCTAGTTAACTTTCGATTATCTTCGATTAGTATTAAGTATATTTATTAAATATAATCTGGTATTCGAAATTAAATATTAAACAATTGTTAAATAATAAAAATCGAGTTTTAAGTAATTTGTTAAGCGACAACAAGATTAAGAAGAAAAGAAGATAAATAAATTTTAAGAAAATATTAAATATAAAAAAATTAAGAGAGATACAAAAGATTGTTAATTTTAATTTTAAAAGAGAGATCTAAGTTATATAATACAAGAATTAAGAAATTAACAACAAAATAAAGATTGATTACATTCTAAAGAATTTAAGAAATTAATTATATTCGAAAGAATTTAAGAGATTAATTATTTACGTAATATAAAAAAAGAATAAACAATAATAAAGAAAATCGCAATATTAAAATATCGAAATTTGTCGAATTTTAATTATATTTAATTATATTTGTTTAAATTTGTTATACAAAGAGAGAAAATAATATAAAAGTATCTTAATAACAATTTATATATAATTGTGCGTATATTTAGAAATATTAAATCAATTTTTATTTAAAGAATATTTAGAAGAGATATGTTACGCTAATACTTTTTACAAAGATATTAGAAATAATTATACTATTAAAGAGATTTGTAAGCATTTTCAAACAATATAAGCAATTACTTAATAACAAAAGATTGCAACTAAATAGTTGTAATAGTAAGTCAAAATTTACAATAAGTTAAACACAATTTATAAGAAAGTTGTATTTTAGTTTCTATATATTAAAAAAATACTAGTTATTTGCTTTGCTTGTTTGTCGAATATAGCAAATATAATTGTTCGCAATATTTGTTTGTTAAGTATATTAAATATTATACTTAAGATATTTGCTTCTTAAGTATATCAAATATAATAGTAGATTTGTCTCGAAGACATAGAATCTAAACTACTAGTATAGCTTAAGTAGACTTGTAACAAGACATTTATAAGATACTTAACAAAAGTATTATAGAGACAACAACAAGAATTGCGAATATATATTGACTAACATCTAACAATAATAATATATTAATAATATATTTTCGAGATTCTTATTAATTAACGCAAAAGATACAATAATATAGATTGTCTAATAGAAGAACTATAGAAACAACAACAAGAATTGCAAGTATATATCAACTAACTTCTAACAATAATAATATATTAAGAATGCGTCTTCAAGATTCTTGTTAATTAATGCAAGAGACAAGATAGTATATTGATTAAATTTAATTTAAAAAAGTATTTGATTTCGATTGCAAATATAGTAAGTAACTCTTAACAATAATAATATATTAACAATATATATCTAAGATTAATTTTAGATATAACAACAAGAATTATAGATATATATTAAACAATATTTAACAACAATAATAGAAAAGCACAAAAATATATAGAAACAAATTGTTCTACTTATTAGATTTTTAATTAAAAAATATCTTAAATATTTAATAAAATCTTATTGTATATAGATATTTGTAATAAAAATTAACAATAAAGTTAAAATAATTATTAATTATAAAGTAGTTTAGTTATTTAAATCTATTGTTATAGTTTGTATAATCTATAAAGAGAATTTAATACTATAGTATTTTGCGTTTATAATTAGTAACAATTAGATTTAAATTTGCGTTATTGTTGTTTTTGCGTATATTATATTGTAATATTTCGATATCTTTAATATAGTAATTAAGATTATTGTCGCTAGTATTGTTAACAATATTAATAAAGAGCAAGAGTTTAATTTTTAAACTTAACAAAAATTTACTTTTGTCGAAATACAAAAATTATAAATAAAATACTAAATAAATTTTTATTAATTCGAACAACTTTAGTTTGTAGATATAATTATTAATTGCTTATATTATTTTGTAGAGACTTGTATTTTTATACTTTAAAAATTTGTATAATTAAGTTATTTTAATATTTCGAATATTAAATATAATTTTATTGTTAACTTTAAACTTCGAGATTGCAATATATTTATAATTAATAAACTTTATTTATTCAATTTAAATTTAAATAAGTTTTTAACAAAGAAAGTTTTGCAAAATCTTAATTTTTTTAATAATTTTATTAATATTTTTTGTATTGTAACAAGTTTTTAGTATACTAATATTAAAAAAGATTTTGAGTAATTTTAAGTCTAATTATAATAAATAGTTTTTAATAACAAAAAAAACAATAAATTAATAGATTTGTTAATATAATTATTTGCAACAAACTTAACAATAATAAGATAATTAATCTAGTTATTCTAATTATATTATATATATATTCGAAGATATTATTTAAGAGCAATATTAATATTTTCGATTTAATTGTTAATTTTTAAATAAAACGCAATTAACAATTTAAATTTAATTCTTAATTTTTTGCAAAAATATTGTTAAAAGTAAGCAATAAATTAAGTATCTCTATTAAAAACAATAATAACTAAAAAACACTTAATATATTAAACAAAATTAATAAAAAACACTTAATATATTAAACAAAATTAATTAAAAAAACAATAATTTTAACTTTTAAAGAGTTTATAAATATAAATTTCTTATTTTTAAATAATCTATTAATTATTATTAAAATATATTAGAAGATTTTTCTTTATAACAATATAACAACAAAGAAATAATAAAATTGTAAAATATATTTTGCTAATAACAATCTAAAGTAGATAAAAATTTTAATAAACTATACTTATATTTGCAATAAAATTTAATATATTTGTAAATTAAATAGTTTTTAATATAGTTTTTAATATTTAAATATAGTATAAATTAATAATAATAATACTATATTTTTTTAAATATTATTGTTCGACTTAAGTATTTAGTGTTTTATAATTTATATTAAAACTTAATTACTTTAACTTAAAGAACATTATTTTTGTTTTAAAAAATATATATTTTGTTTCGAACAAATAAATATTTAACTTTAATTGTTAAGTATTTAATTATTGTATAATTTTCAAGTTTTAATTTAATTATTTTGCAAAAAATAATTAATATTTTTTGTTTATTAGTTTTCTTAATTTAAATAATTTGTTTTATTTTTTTCATTATATAAATATATTTTTAATATCTATTAAGTAAAAATCTTAGAATTTTATTTTATTTTAAAATTCTTCTTTTTTATTAAATTGATTGCAACAACAAGTAAAAGCTAGATTGTAAAAAAAATCAAAAATATAAATAATTAAAATATAAATACAACAAATATATTTAACAAAAAAATAAAATCTAAAGCTAAAAATAAAAATAGAGAAATTGTAGATTAAAAGATTATAAATACAACAATAACAAATAAAAAAACTAAAAAAATAGATTTAGCAAAACAAAGTTTGTTTTGTTAAAGTAGTACAAATATTGCAAGCAATAAAAATATAAATAATTTTATATTTTTGTTATTTATTAGCAAAACTTATATAAATTTTTTGCAAGCTTTTGGAATTCTTTTGTTAATAATTAATTTAAATTTAATAAAATTTTAAAGCAAACAAACTAACTTAGTTATTAAATTATAAATATTACTTAATAATAGCAAAATTTATATAATAACTTTAATTATATTTAATCTCAAATTATATTATTTAAGAATTGTTTGTTGTTAAAATTAATTGCAAAATTTTTTTTTAAGAAGCAAATTTTGCAACTATTTAATTGAGTTATTTAGTTTTATATCTAATATATTTAATCGATAAATAATTTTAAAATCAAATTTAAACAAAAATTCGATCTAACAAGCTTAACAACAATTAAGTTGCTTAATAGTTATAAAAACTTTTAAATTGCAATAGTTAATAATAATCTTAATAAATTATTTAATAAATATATCGATATACTCTAGATATTATTTCTTAAAAGCGCAAACAATAATTAATAATTTTTTATTATAAATTTTGTAGTTGTACTTTGCAAACAATATATTTTTAAATATATAAATTATTAAATAAAATAATTTATTTAAATTTATCTGCAAAAGCATAACAATAATTACAAAACCAAAAATATTTTTTTCGATCTAAATTTCTAAATTAAAATTGAAATAATAAAAAATAAACTAATTAATAAAGACTTTTTTAAAAGTTTTAAATACAAATTGTTAAAATTGTTAAATTGTTATAAAAAACTAAGATTTTTGTTTTTAAGTTTACTAAGTACTAACAAAAATTTAACTAAACTTAAATAATTATACATAAATTATTAATAAAAGCTTACAAAGTTTAAAAAGACTTGTATATTATATATACAAATAGAAGTTTTTTATTTAAAAATATATTTAATTTTTTTAGAGTTTATTTGAATTTCTTCGATAATAATAATTAGATTTAAATATTTAATTTACTTAATAATAAAAATATATTTATTAATATTTAAATAAAGATTTGCGTTATAAAGCTTAGCAAAAACTTTATTTATATAATTTTTTTAATTTTTTTAATATTATTATAGATTAAGATATTATTTATATAAATTATACAAAAATTGTTTAAATAAAAACTAAGAATTTTATTAATAAAAGACTAAAATATAATTAAAATATTATATAATTGAAAATTAATTATAATATATTTAAACAAGTTGTAACAAATAATAAAAATTGTTTTATATTTATTATTAAAATATATTTGAATCTTGTTAAAGATAATAATATTATTAATCTTATTATAGTATTTAATCTTGCATAATTGTTGCAAGACTTTTCGAATTAACAATAAAATATTGCGATTTTTAAATTGTTAAAGCGTTAAAATCTTTATAATTTACGCAAACGCACAAATTTCTATTAATTTCTTAATTATAAAAGTAAAAATAATATATTATAGAATACTATTGCAAATCTAATTTTTTCTCTTTATATTATTTAGATAGACTTTAATAATTTGTTTTTTTTAATAAAATATATTATAGACTTTTTTAGTTAAAGAAGTTGTTTCTAAAACAAAAATAATAATATAATTAATACTTTTATTAAATAAAAACTTGTTTATTTTTTACAAATTAAAAAGCTTAATTTATTGTTTAAACTTTAAATCTATTTGCTTTTTAAATTGCTTTATATTTCAAAAATTTATTTAAATTTTGTATAAAATTTGTTGTAATTATTGAAAATAATAATTGCAATATTTATAATTATATTGTTGCTTACAATACAAACTAAATATTTGTTATTTCTCTTTAATTAATTTAGCATAATAAAGTATTCGAACAATATTATAATTATTTTGTAATTTTCTTAAATAACAAGTTTCAAAAATACAAAAATATTTATTTAATAAATATCGAATTTATTAAAAAACTTTAAAAACAAATATTCTAATTGCTTGCGTTAATTGTTAAAGATCTCTAATAATTAATAATTAAACAAGTAGTACTTTATACAATAATCGAAGTTAAATTCGAGAAATTATATATTATTTTTAATTTATATATTATACTTCTTTATCTAAAATATATTAAAAATAATTACAAATTGTTTCAGTTTAATTATTAAATACTATAAAATATTAATATATTTGTTAAGATTAACAATAATTTAAGCAATATAAATAAAATTAGAGACAAATTTGTTATTAACTAAATACAATTTAATAAAATTTTAAAATAATATAATAAAAATTTTATTAAAAATTTTAATATTAATAAACAATATTGTTTTAATATAATATTTATCGAAGAGCAAATAAACTTTATTTAAGCAAATTTTAATATAAAAATTTAGCTGCTAATTGTTAAACAATTTGTTATTAATAGTATTAGAATTAAATTTAACTTAAATAAATAAAATTCTATTATATAAATTAAATATAGTTTTAAGATTTATTATTATTTTCTTTATAAATATTAATTTTTGTCTTAAATTGCAACTTTTATTAGAGATATAAAAAATTTTAATTTGCTAAAATTATTTAAATTGTTATTTAAAATATTAGAAAAACTCTTTTTTTTAAATATTGTTAATTTAAAGTTACTAATATTATAAATCTTAAATTTAACAAAAATTTATTTTTTATTTTAGTTAATTTGTTTTTGCAAAAAATATTTTTATAATATAATCTATATTATAATTTAAAAGATTTTCGACAAAGATTTAGAAATTTAATTTTATTTTTAAAAATTTAAAATTATATTTTTATATTTTGTTTTTAATTACAAATAATAATATATATATTAAAGTTATTGTTGTTGCAAGCATTTGTATTAATATATCTAAAAAACTTGAAAATACTAATATAATTATTGCGTTTGTTAATACTATTAATAGCTTATATATAAATAAAAATTTAAATAGTTGTTAAATAACATTTCTTTATTTATGTTGCGCATACAACGACAATATATCTAAAGTCTACAAATCTAGATAATAGTAGATAAGCAATTTGGAGAGCTGCTTGTCTACTTTTAGTTAATTTGTTTAGCAAACTAATTCAAATCTAAATTAATCTAACTTAAATAAGCTAAATTCAATTGAAACTAGCTTAAAGATTGCAATATATTTTGCAATCTTTGCTCTTTGTATATAATTATCTTTTACAATATTAATAATTTACTACGTTGTTTATTACATTTTTCAATAAATTATAAACTCGAATTTGCGAAAACTTTTAATTCAACAATCTCTAATACTATTATCGCGACAATCTCGATCGCATTCTATAGAAAACAAAAGATACTATTATTAATAAATAAAAATCGATATATATTTTCGAATTATACAAAAGATTTTTGCGCAAACAAATTAGTTTTGTTCGATTACAAGTTTTACAAAAAACAAACAATAATAAGATAGACTAACTTATATATTTGAAAAAAAGCTAATTAATACTTTAAAGAGAGCAAACTATATTGTTTAAAAAAAAATTAACGTTTTAAAGAAAGCAAACTAAATTGTTTTAAAGAAAGCAAACACAATATTAAAAGATACTATTAAAACAATAATATAATTACAATCTTTACATTAAATTGATAAAAAATTAGTATATCAAATCTCTTTATTGTTACTTAACAAATATTATTTTATCTATTTTTTTTATTCTTTTGTTAATCTTACTTTATTTATTTTTATATATTATAAAAAATAATATATACAAAACAATTAATATACTTAGTCGAATTACAAGCAAACAATAATTTTGTCAAATAAGAAACTATCTTATAGCAAAAAATCTTTAAAATGTAATTTAATTTTTTAATTTTATTGTACTTTTTATTTTTACAAACAAAACTAATTTAATATTATCGATAATTTTTTAATCTAAAAATGTAAAAATAAATATTAAGATTACTTTTTACATTTAACTTTGTCTAAACAAAAACAACAAAAAAAACGTAATTGTTATAACTATTGTATATAAAATATAAAAATTCTTAATATATAAGTACAAAAAAAAACTTTAAACTATTAAAAGACAATACTTGACAAACTATATAAACTACAAAAAGTCTATTAATTAAAATATCAATAAAATATAAATATATCTTAAAAAACTAAAACAAAAGATTGTCGAAATTTAATCTAATATAAAGAGACTATATTACAACAATAGACTAATTTAGATATTGCTAATTTTTTTGCTCTAAAAATATATCGCAATTTGAGACACTCTTAATATTTAAAATTCTTTTAATATCGACGTAATTCTTTAAAAGTTGTAGAAGAAAAAAATGCTTAAAGTTAATAAGATTGCTATATAAATTAAACACAAAGCTAATTGTTCAAAATTTCGATATTAGTATTAAAATTTCTTTTTAAAATTAAAATTAAATTTTTATCGAAAATCTAGTTTTTTTGATCGAAAAATTAGTAAAAACATATATTACTATTATTTTTATCAAAATCTTAAATATTTTGTTGAAAAATATCTCTTTTTTATCGATATTCGCAAATATATTCAAAAAAAGATAAAAAAAACAAAAATTATCAAAAATAATAAACAAAAGTTTTACAAAAAATATTGTATCTACAATACTAAAAACAATAATTTGTTGAAAAAATCTTTACTTAATAATAGCAACTTCAATATTAAGAAAAGTATTAATAAAGAACTTGCGATATTATTTAAAAAGAATATTAGTAAAATTTTTAACAATTAATAAGTTGTTAATACTAACGCTTTTTTATATATAACTAATTAGCTTCGATATTTTAGAAATTCTTTTATTGCTATTTCTAAATGCATTGTTAAAATCGAAGAGAGAAATTTTTTTTTAAATTAATATAAAACAACAACAATACGTGCAAAAAACAAAAACAAAATATTTTTGACAAATATTTTTTTTATTTTAAATTTTAAAGTTAATCTTTTGTCTAATAGATATATATGTTAGAAAAATTTATATAAAGATTTTAACAAATATAGTATATAGATACGAGACAAACAAGAAAAACATATTTTTATTGCAAATTAGTAGAAAGATATATATAATAAGCAAAATAGTATCGAACTTGAACAAATTTGCTTTTATTGCTATTATATAACAAAAATCTCTTGTAGCGTTTTCAACAATTAATAGCGCATTTAATTAGAAGAATTAAATACAAATTAATATTAATAAAGCAATTATTAGCAATTTCAAAGCAAAGTTATATAGTTTTTAATATTGTTAATTTGCTTATTTAGATACAATTAAGTTGCAAAAATTGTATAAGATTACTATACTCTTAAAGCTTGTTTTTATTATTAAAGATATAGAAAATTCTTGTAAAATATACGTATTAATCAAGCTTTACAATAAGAGAAATTATTATATTAATAAGTGTAAAATAGTTATTTTAACTCTTATTTTAATTAATATTTGCAAATTATTGCTAGTCTTAAAATTTAAACATAAGTATTTTCTTAAAATTGTCGACAATTACTTTTGTAAAATATAGATATTAACAATAACTAAACAAAAACAAATTATAAATATTTTTTATTAATAACAAATACAAATAGAATTTTAAAATAAAGTTAAAGTATTTGCAATTTGTAGCAACAACAATATAGAGCTTAAGTTAGTATTTAATAAGTAATATTTATTTTTTAATATTATATTTAATTACATTTTGTTATACAATTCTTTTAAAATAATATTGTCGAACAAAATATACAAATTATCGAAAATTTTATAAAAATTTTAATTAAAGAGACAAAACTTTTTATTAAGTTCTAATTAAAAGTTGTATAGACAAATATATATTTACAAAATTATATAACAATCGAATTGTTTATTAACAATAAATTTATTATATTTATAAAGATATTTATTAACGTTAAACTATTTATTAATTATTTGTGTATATAAAATTGCAAATGCTATTTCTATATAAATTTTAAATCTTTTTTTGTCAAAAATAGAAAAAATAAGTTTATAAATAAAAAACAAATAAAAGTATTTCTTAAATATATTAACAAGACAAATATATTTGTCAAAATATAAATATCGAACTTAAATAAAAGTATTAGATATAATATTATCAAATATATTGAAAACAAAAAAAAGAACACATTAATTTTAAAATATATATTAAGATTATTAATATCTTGTTAAAAAGACAATTAGTAGATAGATCTTGCAAAAATGCAATTAGAAATAAATCTAATTTAGATTTTGTTTATATTAATTTAAATTTTGTTTATACTAGTTTAGATTTTGTCTATACTAATCTAGATTTTGCTTAGAATAGTCTAAATCTATAATATTATAGCTATAATCTTCCAATCTCTGTCGTAACTTGTAGCCGAATTACGCTATCGTCAAAACGTTGTCCAGATTTCGTTTTAACAATAAAAAGTTTTCTCTTCGAAAATTTCTTTCTAAATTTTTACAATTTATTTCTCTTACATATCTAGATTTATATTCTACTTTTTAATTTTATCTATTTAAAGTGCGTCTTAATTGTGCCAATTCTATTATACAATTGTACAATCTTATAGTAATAAATTGTCTATATCTATAAGAACAATTGTTTGTCAAAATATCTAATTAAGAATTTAAAAGAGCAATTTGTTTTATTAAAAACAAAATTGTTGCAAAGTTTGTTGCAACAAAAAACAACACAATTGTTAATAAACAATCTTTTATAATTGTCGACTCTCGAAATTCGAAAAGCAAAAAAAACAACAAATTCAATATCGATTTTCAATTTTATAATTAGTTTGATACAAATGCTAGTTTTGTTCTCAAAGTTGTCAAAATCGATTATAAGATTTTTCTAAAAAAAAAAAAAAAAGATCTAAATAGCTTGTTGTCAAACACAAGTATTAATTTTTTCTTCGAAATAATTAGAAGTTTTAAACTTTTCTAAAAAATAACAAAGTTAGTACAAAGTCTATGCGATATTGTTACAAAAGTAACTCGAACAACAAAATTTTAAAAAAAAATCAACAATTTTTAAAGCAACAAAGATTGATTCTTGATTTAAAATCGACTTATTTAAATAACTACTACAACAAAAATTTCAAAGAATAAAAGAACTAAATTAGAAATACAAAAATTATTTTCAAATCTAGTTCGAAATTCTTTTCTATTAAAAATTACAAAATTTGTTAATATTAATTTTATTTTCGCGACAATTTCGCGACGCAATAGAATAACTACAAAAAGACAAATTCAATTATTTTAGATACTTAAATATTTGAATAGTTCTTGCAATATTTGATAAATCTTATAGAGTTTTTTGAAAATTGTCGATTAATTATCGCAACTAAGTATAGCTACGTTAAGCAAAATACTACGCAAAACGTAAACAATTTTGTTGTTTATCTAAAAATTTTGAAAATAGATCTTGAAGCTTTTACAAAACTTTAAAAACAAAATACGTTTCTCAATAAATTAAGAAACAAAATTTATAAAAAAATTATTATTGTTTTCGATCTTCTTGTAACACAAAATATACTTGTTGCGTTAATAATGCGCATAAAGAATACTACTATCTTGCGAAATAATTACAAAAATAGATCTCAAAAATTAAGTTATAGATTTTGTTTTATTTCTAGAAAAGATTGTTTCAAATATAAATTAATTGAATCAATTTCTAGAGTAAACAATCGCAAATTGTTTTAACAAAATTAACGCAAAAAAATAACTACACTATCTTTGCAAAAAAACTTAAGTAGAAATGCGCGTTCGAACAAAATTCGCATATATTACAATTGTAAACAAAAAAAATATTTTTTTTCAAATTGTTCTAATTTTAAGAAAAAGAATTTGCAAATCAATACAATTATTATTGCAAAATCAAATATATTTTGCGTAAATTAAAAAATATTGTTATTGCAATATATTAGCGAAGTCTTCGACAATTCGAAAAATTAAAAGAATTTGCAATAATTATTGTTGCAATCGCAAATTACAAAAAGAAAGTTAATACAATTTTAGCAAAATTGTTTATATATATTTTCGACAAATACTATTAAAAGATAGTTTTTCTAAATAGAGAAACGTATTTAAATTGTATTTTTAAGCAATAAACAAAAATTTAACAACTAAAATTCGCGAATTTTTTATTTGTTAAAATTAAAACTTTTTACGAAGTCTAAATTTAATTCTTAAAATTCTACAATATAGATATTAGAATTTACAATAGCAACAAACAAAAATATATTTTACAATAAATTTTCTACTTGTTTTTAAAGATTGTTCAAAATATAATTGTCGAATTGCTATAAATAATAAAGACGAATTTGTATATTAATTAACAAACTCTTATCTAGAAATATCAAATTACAAAGAACAAAATTATAATTAATTTTTCTAAAAAATTTCTATTATATATCAAAAACGCCTAGATTTACGCTCTAATAATAAGCAATATTAATATTAATATTAACAATATATCTTTTATAACTATTCAATTTTCAATAAAGATTCTCTTCTATAAAAATTGCTTTTCTAAAAAAGACATTTTACTACTATTAAAATATAGCAAAAATAATTATGCGATTAATTTGCAATTAAATACAAAATTATTGTTCGAATTTCTATATATATTGTTCGAAAGAAAACTTGCTATTTTTCGAAACTATTTGTTAAAAAATTAGATATCAAAATATATTTGTAAATCGATTAATTGCATAGACGTTTTAATACTTTTTGTTTTTAAAAAAGTTAAAAAATTTTGACTTTGCGTAAATTATTAAAAACTAAATTTTGTAACTATTAAGAATAGATATTTTCTATCTTTAATCAAAAAGATGTTAAATCGATTAATAGATATATACTATTTTATTAAGCTCGATTTTAAAAACGTCTACTATTATATTTGTATACAAAAGAAAAACAAATAGAAAATTGCATTTTGTATATGTTATAGTTTTTTCAAATATGCAATTATATTTTTTGATTTATTTAATATTTTAATTACTTTTTAAACTTTTATTAACAAAACTTTGCAAAAACTAATAAATTATATTTGCGTAATTTATTTAGATAACATTTTTATATATTTAAAGATACAAAAAAAGTACTAAAGTTATATTTGAAATTTTTTTAATTAATTGCGATAATTTAAATTGTATATAAAACTTTCGAAGTACGTCTTTCTAATATAAAGTATCGAATTTCTAAACTATATTATAAGTAGCAAAAATATTGTTATAGATTTATCTTAAATAAAATCTATTTAAATTTAATCTTAATCTATTACTTTACAAAAGTTGCAAATATTTTTGAAATTCGCGAATTTCTATCGACGCTTTGTTGAATACTTTGTTAAGATAATTAAACTATTAATCGAATTTCTCAAAAATAGTAAACAAAAAAAGCAAAACAAGTTGTTTCTATTTAATATTTTTGCTTTGATTGCATTTTAGACTCTTCTTAATATCTTTATTACAATCTCGATACTAATTTATTTCGATCTTAAAAACAAAATTATAGTAGAAATCGATATATTCGAATTTGCTATTGCAACTATTTTATTTTAACTCGTGTTTCTTGCGCAAGATAATAATTAAACAATATAGTATTTTGTTGTATTTTATTTTAGAAAAATAATTTTTGTTAAAACTTAATACAAAATCTATAATCAAAAATTGTTAACTATTATTATTGTTTTTTAACAATAGCAATATTATTTTAAAGAGAGTTACTTTTCTATTATTGTTTTAATAGATTACAACAACTTAAAGTACTTTATAACTATAATGTCGCTCAATTGTTATTAATTTCAATAGATATTTATACTTGTTAAGTACAATTTTGAGATTAAATATTGCACAAAGAAAATTAATTTTGCAAATTATTTATTAAGATAATTTAATTACAAAGACAAAACAAACAATAAAATTTGTCTTTCTATTTTGCAAAACAAGCTCAAAAATATTACAATTGTAGCTATAGAGATAACTTCTATTCTTATACAAGAAGCAATCAAAACAATAACAACAAACTCTTATAACAAAATTGTCTCTTATATCGAGAAATTAAACAATAAGAAAAATTTTGATAAACTATTAATTAAAAATATATTAAACTTTTTTAACAAAGAAATCTCTAATATCGAAGAAAGTACAATTATTTAGTAGTTGCGTTGCAACAATGCTAACGCAATATACAAACATAAAAATACTATAGAATTTTCGTTCTTTGTTGTATTAAAAACAATAGAGACTCTTTAAAGAAAAAATATTGTAATTTTAAAAATTAAAACACAATTAATCTTGTTGTTCTATCGCAATAAATACGCTAAACGTAAGTAAAAAATAAATAAGAAATTACTTTACTACTTTTATGTTATATACGTATTAGATAAGATTTTACTTAAATTAAAATTATTGTATCTATATTATAACAATTCTCTAAATAAAGATTATTTCAAAATCAAAAAAACTCGAGTTTTAATAAATTGGAAATTTTATTAATTTCGAATATTGTTAAATATAGAGATTTATATTTAAAAATATAATATTTGTTAATATTTTAAAACATTTAGATATTATTTATATAACAAACTATTATTGTTGTCTATTTTTACGCGTTTGTAAAAGAAAATTTCTATAGATTTTATTACAAAACTTTTTTCTAGTTGCAACAATAACAATATTTACAACGCTATTCTTATAATAGTAAATTATTTCTTCAAAATAGCACTATATATTTTAGTTAAATCAATTTAAACAACAAAAAATTTAGCAAATATTTTGTTTAAAAGATTTTTTTTTTTGTTTGAAAGAGTTAAGAGAATTGTATTCGACAAAAAAATATTGTTTATTAATAGCTATTAATTTGCGTTATACTATAGTATTTATATTAAAAAAAAACTAAATATTGTATTTTATTTTTAGACTAATAAATAAACAAAAAAACAAAATTAGATTTTCGAATACTATTTTTGCTATTATTGCAACTATCGACAAAACAATTAAAAATCTTTATTATTAATAGCGCAATATATTTACAATAGTATTGTGTATTTATTTTCGAATTTATTGTTTTTAGAAACTATATTTAATTATTATTTCGATTTCGATTTTAACTAAAACAATAAAAAGTATTTTAATATTTTTGTTATTAAAAAATGTATACAAATCTTATAAGATAAACACAATTATATATATAAACAATTGCACAAAATACAAAGCGCGCAAATACAATACTATAACAAGAAAATTAAATTTTAGTATTATAAAGTAGAGAACAAAATTATACTCTTAATTAAAAATTTCAAAAATACTTGATCGAAAAAAAAACTTTTCTACAAATATACAAAACTCTTTTCTATTATAAATATAATTAATACGCAAACTTATTAACTACAACTTCTTAATCAATAACAAATTTATTCTATTTTTTATATATTGTTTCTCGAATTCTATTATTAGAATTTTAATGCAATCGAATTTATATAGATAATACTAATAGATAAAGATAAAAAATAAAAAATAAAAAAAATTCTAAAAAATTCTAAAAAAAAAAAAAAACTCTACTATTTTATTTGATAGAAAGAATTTTCTTTTTACAAAAACAATTAAATATTGAAGCAATTCTTGAGCAATATAAAGACAATATTGAAGCAATTCTATAAATAATAGCAAGACACTACTTCAACTTTTAAGACAAAAAAACTATATTTTAAAATAGAAAATAATATTTTTGTAGCAAAGAATTAATACACTTTGATCGATAATATTGCGCAATTAAACAACAATAATTATTGTCAAAAAAATAAATAAAAAGTTAGATAAATTATATAACTTCTTAATTTGATTACAAAATATTCGAAAATTATATATTTTTACTATCTAATTTTATATCTTTTTTATTAAATATTTTAAATTAAATAACTTTTTCTTAAATACAAATTAAATTTTAACTTTATAACTTATTAATTAAAATATCTAGTTGTATACTTTTAATCTAGTCTTTATTTAAATTTTCTTTTTTATTGTTTTGTAGTTGTTTTTGCACTATTTTTTGTTGTTGTTTTTTAAGTACAATAGAATTGTAATAAGAGCAAATTGATTGCTCTAACTAACAAAAAATTATACAATATTGTTATTCTAATAGATTTGAGTAATCTATTGCTTAATTTAATAAATTAAATAATTTGTAATTGCAATATATTGTATATTTGCTAAATTAGTTACGATCTTTACTTCAAAAGCAATTATATCTTAAAAATTTGTTTAATTTTATTTAATTTGTAAAAATACAAAAACATATATACTATTAATAATAGTATTAATATACAAAAGAACTTTTTGTTTAAATATTTATATCGCTCTTCTCTAGAGAAATTTAACTCGAAAAATCAAAAACAAGTTAAATAATATTGTTTTTAACAAAATATATTTTAGATCTAATTTAACGTATTGTTAGCAATATCAATATTAGCTAATATAGACAATTTCTTATTTAAAGATTTAAAGTTTTTTTTTTTAAATTAAAGTTTCGATAAGTATGTTTAATAATATATTATATTTAGTATTTCTTGCTAAATATTGCACAAACATATTAATATAATTTTAATATTAATTAATTAATTTGTCAAAAAAAACAATTTCTTGTTTTTGCACTACTATATATAGATAGAGCGCAAAACAAATCTAATTTTTGCAAAAAAATTTAACAACTCGAAGCTACTTTTTTTTAGCTAAAATTTGCTATATAAAGATCAAACAAACAACAATTTTCTTGCAAAAACAAAAAAGAATTTTAATATATTAAAAAGTCAAATATTGTATAAATCTTATATAAAGAGTCTATTAAACAACAAACGAAGATACAACAATTACAATTTTTTTTTTTTTTAATACACTATATATTTGAATTAGTTTGATTTTTATTTGTAGACTACGTTATTTATTTTAATGTTCTTATTATTTTGCAAATAGCAAAAAAACGTAAAAGAAAAAATATCAAAGATACAAACAAAAAGTTCTTTAGTATTGTTAACAAATTGCTATTGTTATTAGTTATTAATAAGCGTTCTAATATATTTGCTATAAATACTTATATCGCGTTCTACGAAAAAAAGTGTTAATCAAAATTATCGAAAATCTTAATCTAGATCAAAAAGTTTGTGTCAACAATTGCAAGAACTTACTATTTTTGTTACTACTATAGATAGATTCTATTAGCAATTTATATAGCAAAAAAAGATTGTTAAAAGATCGTTATTTAGTTATCTTAAATATTTTATAATAATAGAAAGAATATAGTGTTTTGAGAAATATTATTATTGCGTCTAACATTGCGCTAATTCGATTCAATTTAAGTGTGCAAAATCGAGATAATTTATTAAACAAAGAAATTTTTACTACGAAAATACAAATTAATATTGCACAAAAAACAAAACATCTAGTAGAAAATATCGTACATAAAATCTTAATTTTAGTAGCTTCAAAATTGTAATATAATCTAATTGAAATTTTCTAAAGATAAACTACTGTCGTACAATATATAAAAAGTTCTTTTTGAATTCTTAGTCTATAGTCGAGAAACATCTATAAAAGTCTTGTTTAATTACAAGATTACTATTTAGTAATACACGAGAAAAATATTCTTGCTACTATTGCAACAATTTCTTGTTCGTAATATATAAAAAACATAAAAAACAATACAAGAAAAGTCTATTTATATATTGTTATTAACAAATAAACTAAATATAAATGCAAAATATAAATGCGATTATTGCGTATTTGCAGCGCAAAACATTTACAAATATAATAACATTTTTGAAAATTAAAATTCTAAAAAGAAAGACAATTGTAATATTATAACTATAATTTTTTAATTTTTGTTGTAACTTGTAGTCGAATTATACTATTGTTAAAATGTCGTCTAAATCTTGTTTTAACAATAAAAAGTTTTTTTTTCGAAAATTTCTCTCTAAATTCTTACAATTTATTTCTCTTATATATTTAGATCTACATTCTACTCTTTGATTCTATTCGTCTAGAGTGCGTCTTAATTGTGTCAATCCTGTTACACAATCGTACAATCTTACAAAATCTTATTTAGATTGTTTTAAATTTTTTCTAAATAACTTTAAATAATTTTGTTCTATTTAAATATTATATATAGATATTTTTGCATATTGTTATTCTAAAAAGAAAATAAATTAATAATAGTGCAAAAAACTTAAAGAAATATCGAAGCAAAATTGTTTGCGCTATAGCAATTTTTATAACTTAAAATATAACTAGTAAAACTATAAACTCGAAATACAATATTGTAATTATTAATAAAAAAGATAGTAATACTAGGAAACTTGTTATATTTGTATCAAAAAAATAAAACAAGATTATAAACAATTTTATTTAAAAAAACTATAAAAAGATACTATATAAGAGAAATTATTTGCTTTTGCTGCTAATAATATATAAAAGATTGTTATTTTTTTTTGAAATATTAATATTGTAACAAGCAAGTAAATATTTAAAGCAAAAATATATATAAATAGAATACTAAAAAAGTTTAAAGCAAAACTAATTACAAAAAACTTTACACAAGTCTTCGAAATTAACTATAAAAATATTTTTGTTTCAATTGTTAAATTTAATATTTTACAAGTATTTCTTGTTATTATTATATTAAAAAATCTAGAATATTATTAGATAAATATTAATAATATCTTTATTAAATTTTTTCTTAAAAAAAAATCTATATAGTATTTTTATTTAAAGTAAATATATCTCAAAAACAATATTTACGTATTTTTCAAAGTTTTTATAGTTTAAAACAAGTTACTTGCAATTAATATAAATACTATATTAAATAGCTTGCTAGATTAGACTTTAAGCAATACAATACTAATTTTTGTCTCTTATTGTATTTCGAACAACATATTATATTTTTGCTTTATATCGACAATATTGCTATTGCTATATTATTGTTAAATAATGTTAATTAATTTAAACTTAAGTTTCAAAAAATATTTAAGATAAAGAATCTAAAAAAAATTAAAAAAATTCTTAATATTAAAATTACTTGCAATTGAAAAGTTAAAACTCTATATATAAATTAATTTTATTATATTAACAAAATACTTAATAGACTACAAATATTTATCGACAAAAGTAGTTTAACTAAACTATTTATAAATAATTTTTTTTTTTTCGATTTGTTGAATTAGAAGACAAACAAATTAATTAAAGAGATTATTAACACGTAATCGAAAGTATTATATATATAGCTATTTATATTTGTTTAGATATTGTTTTCGCAATAAAATATCTAAATTAATATCTTGTTAATTTGACAAAATATTATAGTTAGATTTTGAAAATATTGCTTCGATATCTTTGCTTTATTGTTAACAAGAAACTAATATACAATAGTAGTAAAAGTTTATATTTACTAATATACTTTGACTCAAACTACATATCTAATAAATTGAATTAAAAATTAATTTTTAAATATATATTTATAATAGATAGAGAATCGATCGCATAAATGTTACGCAAGCAAAAATTAATAATAATATTTATTACTAAAATTAAGTATATAACTCTATTTATATATATTAGAAAGAATCTATAAATTATATAGATTCTAAGAGACACTAATTATGCAAAATATCTTAAAAATTTATTAAATTGTATAGATATTGTTAAAAACAAAATATACAAATTTGTATCTTTTATACAATTAATAAGCAACAATCAAGTAGCTTTAGCATTTATTAAGAACACTTATATTAATAATAAATCAAAATATATCGACGTAATATTTTATTATATTAGAGATTTCTATAGAAATAATTGTATTTGCATTAGTTTTGTTCGAAGCGCAAACATAATAGCAAATAAGCTAACAAAGCTATTGTTCAAAAATAAGTTCAAAATCTTTATTAAATAGCTTAAATTAATAGATTAAAAGATTAGTAAAAGCTAATAGATATATTATTATCGAGTAAAAGTATTGCGCATACAATAACAATATATCTAAAGTCTATAAATCTAGATAGTAACAAATAAATAGTCTAAAGAGCTATTTGTCTACTCTTAATTAATTTGTTTAGCGAGCTAATTTAGATTTAAATTAATTTGATTCAAATAAGCTAGATTCAATTAAGACTAGCTTAGAGACTACAATATATTCTGCAGTCTTTGTTTTTTGTATATATTTATTTTCTATAATACTAATAATCTACTATGTTGTTTGTTATATCTTTTAATAATTTATTAAAATTTTAGATAAATTTTATAAATTAATCTAATAAATTAATTTAAAATAATATAATTTGTTAAAATAATATAGTAACTTTAAAATCTATAATTTAAATTTTTGTTAAATTAATATATTTTATCGATTTCTAATATAGAGATTTCGACTATTATAAATATAAAGCAATTAATATATTAATTAAAGATTTTAATATTTTTTATAATAAATTCGAACAATATAATTTTAATAAAATTGTATTGTTTTTTCTTTAAATTGTTCTATTAAATACTTAAATCTTTAAACAAATTATTTATTATTAAATAAAAATTAACAAATCTCTTAAACAAATAATATTTAATTTTTCTAAAAATATTATTAATAATTTTAATAATAACAAAACTAGATTAAATTTTTTGAAAGATAAAATATTAAAAAGTATTACTAAACTTAAAAACTAATAAATAATTTATTGTTTAAACTTTTTAAAATTTCTAATAAAGATAAAAGAATATAAAAGAATATTTTTTATTTTTTATATTTTTGTTACATATATAGCTAGCAAATTGCTTTACTTAACAACTTTCACTCGACAAGTTGCGCTAGTCTCTAAAAGAACTAACTTAACAAGTAAAGATAAATTTGCGTATAGCTAGATAAATTATTAATTTAACTATTTATCAAAACTTGCTTAATGCTTGCTTTGTATATTTTTTGCTTTGCTTTTATAACAAATAATAGTTTTAATCAATATATAAAGTATTTCTTTATTGTTGATTTATTGCATTAGTTGATCGACAAACTATATTAATTATCTTGTTTTTTGCTAAATTTAATATACTAGTTTATTAACTATTTTAACTACTTGTCAAGCAAATCTTTATATCGAAAACAGTTTACTTTTGTTTAATATTTGTCGAATTATACAATTGATTTGCAAAACAACTTGTTAAACTATGCAACTAACTTGCAAAACAATTTGTTAACATTAATTAACTTATTTATTCTTTAACTTATTTGCAAATCTTACTCAAATCTTGTATTTGTCAAATATGCAATATTTATCTTTTATTAGCTTTTGTCTTAAGCTAGCTTTATATATAGAAAAGAAAGTATCTATATTAGCTTATTAACTTCTTGCTTTTCTATTTACTAATTATTAGTATTTAGCTTATCTCTTACTTTTTACTCAACAAATTGCTATTAAAATTGTTGAACAAACTTTTTATTTTTCTCTATTTTTTGTTTAATTAACTTGCAAATGTAAAACTTATTTAGTAGAAAAGTTTTGTATTTGATTTGCAAAATAAACTATTAACAAGTTTTTTTTTAAACAAATTGTTAAAAAATTTAAGACAACTTCTTAATATCTCAAATTACTAGAGATTTGACTCGACAAATATATTAATTTTATTGTTTTATTAATTTTCGAAAACTTGTTAACAATCTCGAATTTTTAAATAAGCACAAAAATTCTAAGTTTGTTGTTCTAGTTTTTTCTATTAAATTGATCAACTTGATTGCTATTATTTTGTTAGACAATCTATATTTGAGTAATTTATTTTTTTCTATTAAATTAATTAATTTGATTATTATTAGTCTACTAAACAATTTGTATTTGTGTAATTCATCTACTATAAGCAATAAATTTTACAATTAATCTAAAAATCTAAACAACAACTCTTTTTACAAATTGATAAATTGTTCTAGATCGAATGTTTGTTATTAAGTATTCTTTGTTTTATATAGAGATTGCAACAATTACAATAGAATAATAGATTTGTTTAGTAATTTTTCTAGAATTTGTAAATAACAAAAGTTTGTATTTGTTTGCAAAAACAACTTGTTATATATAAAAGTATCAAATTATATTAAAACAATAAAAGAAATTATATCGATAAAGCAAATTGATACTTCGAAAATCGCAATTATTAAACAATCTCTTTCTTTAAATATATAGAGTTATTTTATTTTTAATATTTAAAATATATCTATTGTTCAAAACTTACAAAGCTAGTCTACTTTATTTATCTAAAATTTCTTTACTTAATCTTTTACTTATTAAGTATTAAACAAATAGTACAATGTTAATTAAACTCTTTCTAGTTATTAAATATTAAATAGATAGCACAACTTTAAATAAATTGATTTTGCTTAATAGATATCGAACAATTAGTATAACTTTGATTAAAACGTTCTTAACAATTAGATATTGCTTGCGTTTAAATATTTGACTAGTTTTATTATTTATTTATATATCTATAACAATACTATCTATAATTAATTAAATTAGTTAAGAGATTTAGAAACTTGTTAAAAAGACAAAGCTTTTATATTTTAGATAATAAAGCAATTGCGTAAATTAATATATTAAGAAATTTAATAGTTTAATTAAGTTAATAAGAATTTTTAAAGACGTTGTTATTTAAATAGAAGCAATAATCAAAATAATTTAGTTACTTTAATTAATTGCTTTAGAGCAACAAATCTAGAATTTTTTTATTTAGATATCTCGAAAAACTATAAATTAACTAGTATTATTTTTGCAAATAAAAAGACAATTTATTGAAGAATCTTTATATTTATCGAACAAATAAAGAACTATATCTATATAATTGGCAAAATTGCAATAAAAAAGAATCTATTGTTGTGTTTTTATAGCGTTGCTACAATCTAATATTTAAAAAAAATTAAAAAGTTTGAATATAAAATATTTAGAAGTTTTTTATTTATCGACTTTATTAACAAACTAGAGATACAATTTAAAATAAAAATTAGTAAAATTTTTAACAAACTTATTTTAAAGATCTTTACAATTAAGAATACACAAAATAATTGCAAAACAAACAAATTTTTTTATAATATTATTTTGTATTTTTAATTAATCGATATCTTTAATCTATAAAATTAATTTATATAGATTTAAAATTAGTTTAATCTAGAGTTGCGTTTAATAATTATTATATTAACAACTTATACAATTGTTTAAAACTTTATTAAAAAATTAGATATAAAAAAAGAGCTATAGAAAACAATAATAAATACTTACTAACTATTAATTTAAAATCGCAATTATACTTAAAAGTTTAAAAAGCGCAATAACAATCTTAAAAATAACAATTAACAACAATAGACTTGTTAACTATTTGTATTTTATTAGTTATACTTGTTTTATACTTTGTATTCTATTTACTTTAATCTATATTAATTGTTTATAAATTATTAAGTTTGTCTATTTTTGCAAGATATATCTAATTTTAATAGCTAGTATCGCTTTATTATATTGTTATCTTTTTTTTCTAAATATTTTGCTATTATTGTCGTTAATATCGAGACGCAATCAAATAGCAAAAACAAAAACTTGTTTCTTCTTAAAACAAATAATTGTTGTATTAAAAGTAAAAATTAACAAAATTGTAATAGTTATTGATTTTAGAAATATTAGTTGTTCTATTAATTGTTAATATACTAATAGTTATCTTATTAGCAATCTAAATATTAATCTTTTGTTTTATTAATATATTAATCAATTGTTGTATCGACTTATTATATAGATTCTTTATTATATAATAACTTATGTTATTCGATTTAGTTTTACAACGTTTTTGCGTACTACTTAGAAATCTCGTAAAACAATATCTATTATATTGAAGAAAATTATTAGAAAGAGATTTTATCAAAAGAACAACGCAAGAATTTGTTAATAATTATTGATATCTTTTATGTTAATTTGAAGATAAAATTTCTATTATTTAAACAACTTATTTGCACAAAATATTATTGTATTTTCTAATTAACTAACAAGCTTTTCTAATATATTGAGAAAAGATACAATTTTAAATATTAAATAAAATTAATATTTGTCAAGATCTTTTACGTTAACAAAGCAATAATAAAATAAAATTAAATTATTAATAATTTAGAACTAATTAAGTTAAATATTAAAGCAATAGTTAATATAGATTTAATCTTTTGTTTATATTATTACGCTATTATTTTGCTAGCATTTGTTTAACAAAGTTCGTTGTATACTATATATATAAATATCGAATATACTATAATTCTTATTAATTGCAAGTTTCTTAATAATTTTGCATTAAATCTCTCTATTAAGAAGATACAAATACTTATCTTTGTTTGCAATATTAATATTGCAAGATATTTAATCAATAATTATCTTGTATTAGATATATATATTAAAGACTATATATACGACAAGAAGTCTATCGCACATATTTGTTAAAAAAAAATTGTTAATAATCTCAAAATCAAATTGTTATTTAATATAGATATTATAACTTTTAAACAAATAATTGTTAATTTTAATATCAAATAGTTTACTTTAAATAGCTATTAAAAATTAACAACTAATTTTAACATTACAATACAAAATAATATTAAAATTTGTCAAATTTTAAAATTAAAACACAAAATAATTGTTAATACAAACAATATTATTAAAATATCTATTCGAGTTAGTTAGTCTCTACTAGATTGTAATTTTCTATTTAAATTGAATTTTATCGATACTTATATATATATAATAGATATTTTATTGTTAACAATTTATATACGCAATAAGAGCTCTATATTAATTATTGTTTATAAGTTAATAAATCTTAATTTTCTAATTAAGTTTAAAGAACAAAACTACTATTAAATTGATTTTGACAACTATAATTAAGTTGTTAAGAGTAATATAAAAGTAAAAATACTATTAAACAAGTATTAAACAATTCTATCTAATAGTATATATATTTGTAATTTATCGATCGAGATAATTAAGTTTTGCACTTTTATTAATAAATTTGCTATTTTTTAAAAAAACAATAGTAGAATTGTTAAATTAGCAAAAAACAACTAAATAATTATTTTACTAAATAACAATTAAAATTTTACAATAACTCTTAAAATAGTACAAAAAATCTATCTACTAAACAAACAAAACAAAAAGATAATTAATAAGAAATTCGACAAACTTTATTAGCAAAAGAAGATAAAGTAATCTACGCAATTAATTTCTTTTAATTTTTTAATCTTTGTTATTTAATATATAATTAATAGCTTTAATAATTAGTTTGCTAAAAAGTATTAAATAGTTACAAATATTAAAGATTTAAACAAACTAACAATTATTAATAATTATTTAATACTTATATAGAGCAATATTATAGCGCAATTAAAGAATTGCAACTATATAAGTTTAATAAATAATCTTATTTTTTTTCTTTAATTTGTAATAGTTGAACAAGACTATTACAAATTTTTGTTTATTATTTATTAAAACAAAAAACAACTCAATATTGTTATTATAGAATTCAAAAACTTCTCGACTTATATATAGCAAATAATAAATAAACAATTGCGACTTTTTTGCGAGTTTTGCAAAATATATATCGATAATATTTTTATTTTTTCTAAATTTTTTACAAATTATTTCGATTATTTACAAAATCTTTTTATTAAATTTGTTAAACTTTAGATTATATTAAATTTTAAAAAAATTTATTTTAATTATTTAAATATTATTTTGTTTAAGCAAAAAATCGATATTTTCGATTTGTTTACTATTGAAAAACAAATTGTTGCAATTAAGACTATTTAATTTTTCCAAAATTTTAAAGTATTAAAAATATATTTAGATCTTGTTAATTATTAGCGCAACAAAATTGTCTAATATATATAATGCGTCAACTTATTGCAACAAGAAAAAACACAATTGTTTAAAAATTTGTTTGCGCAAGACAATCAAAAGCGTAAAACGTATTTTCGAAATATTTCTATTAAGCAATTATTAAATTTGTCAAGCTTTTTCTATTAGTTTTAGCGTACTTTTATAATATCGAGTTTTTTTATTTATTTCGATATTAATTGTTATTTATTTGTAAAACTCGACGCGACAAAGAAACAAAAATACAAGATTAAGATCTATTATATTAAAGACAATCTTATTAATAATATTTTTCGAAAATTTGATATTTAGTATATGTTGTTTCTATTTAAAATATTAAGTATTGTCGAATTTTATTATTGATCGATAGAATTAAAGATTGCTTATTTGATTTAAACAATTAGAAAAACAAAATATTTAATTGAGATTTTTAAGTAATTAATTATTGTTTATATAAATTACTTAACTATATTTAATATTGTTAAGTAGACAAATTTGTTATTATTTGTTACGAACAAACTTAATTTTAGACTTATATATATATTGCAATATCTTTTGCAATTTAATTTTAATATTTAATACAAAACAAATTGTCTAAATATAATATTTAACGCTTTGTCTTAATTGTTAATATTAATTAACAAAGAAAAAGCAAATAATATTAACTTGAAAGAGTTTAACAAAATTAACGCTTTTATATTTAAAATCGAAGTCTTAAAAGTAAGCAAACTTGTCAAACAAATTTTTTAAAAAAAGAAAAATCTAATTGCACAAACAATCTTCGATAAAACAATATTCTTTTATATTTACTAAATAGAAATAAGCACTAATTTTAAAAAACAATTGTTTAATATCTATATTGAATTTGTCAAGTAAACAAAAATTATAAATATTGTTCAAAAATTTGTTATATTGTCGAATATACAATTTTTTGTAAAAGATAAATTGTTATATTATACAAATTACGTCAATTAAAAGAGACTTTATCTATTAAAGAAATTCGAATTTTTTTATTTTATTTAAGTATATAATAAGAATTATTACATCGACTTTACTTGTTTATATAAAACAATTTTTATTAATTTTTACTTTTGCGAGTTGAGCAATTGTCTACAATATTATATAATATATTGTTAAAAATACAATTTTTGTTAAACAAAGTATTATTAATTGTATAGTATTTTAAATTTTATTACTAGTTTTTTAATACTTTTTTATACAATAAGTTTCGATTTTATATTAATTTTATCGAATAAGCAAAATATAAACGTTGCACTTATCGCAATATATAAATTTTTCAAAAAAGTAATAATTATAATTAATAAGAATACATATATTGTTAAGAACTAGACTAGTATAATAATAAACAAATTTGTAAACTAGAAAATATCAAAAACTTTTATACACAATTGTAATAAAAAGTTCTTGTTCGAGTTCTAGCGCATTGTATTCAAGAAACTCGACATTAACTTTTTAATTTTTGTTGTATACTATTTTTAAATCAATAATTAAAACAAAAAAACTAATTAAACAATAGAGTTTGCTTTTTGCTAAATAATAACAAACAATTTTAAACTTAATTAAATATTTTTATTTTTATTTTTCGAATACAATTAAATAATCTATTTAGTTTCTTTATTAATTTTTTGTCAAATAAAATAGTTATAAAGTTTAAAATTTAAAACTTTTTAACTCTTCTTAAATTCAACAAGCAAAAAAAATTAACTCGAAAAAAAATTAATAAATACAACAAAAATTAAGATTGCAATTGTCTAAATTAATATAACAACAAAGAATCTTTACAATAAATATTATCGATTTTTGACTTTTTAAATAGATAATTAAGCTTTTTTTTATTTATACAAGAGTTATAGTTTGTCTTTTGTAAAGTTGACAAAATTAATTATTTAGCAAGTTAATTTTTTTATAGTTCTTAAATAGAAAAGTAATTTAGTCTATAAATTTAATTTGTTTATTAATTAAAAAATTTATTTAGTTATTTTTATTATTAATTTAGAGTTAATTTTTAAAAAAAACAATTTTTATAATTGTTTGCAATCTAATTATTTTAAATCAATTATAGAATTTAATAACAAATAATATATTTACAAAATTAAATTTCTTATTAATTATCGATTTCGTTGTTACAATTGCAAGAAATTTATTTCGAAATATCTAATTTGTTAAAAAGATTATAAATTCAAGTTCGATTGTTAATACAATAAGAATTTGCTAAACAAAATTAAAGATCTTATCAAAAAATACAAAATAAAATATAGTATTTCTATTAATAATACTATACAATATTTCGATCAATCTACAAAATTTGTCGCAATAAAAAATTTAATCGAAAAAATTATATTTACAATATTGCAATACTTCTTAATTAATAAAGTCAAAAAGATTCTACAATAAGATTATAATTGTTTTTAAAAATTATAAAATAAATATTTTTGTTAAGTCGAAATATTAAACAAGCAAACTATTATTAATTAAACAACTTTTAACTCTATTAATATAGTCTAAATCAAGACTTACAACAAACTATTATACTATAATTTTCAATTTTTTAAGCAATACTAGACAAGTAGTTTTTGTAGTATTATATTAGTAGTAATACAAAGTATAAATATTAATCAACATTTTTGTTAATATACTTGTAAAATTAAGTAACGAAATTTTATTTACTAGACGCGTAATTTTAATAACTATTAATACTTATTTAATAATCTTTTTTTTAAAATTAACAACTTATTTAATTTTACAATTTAGCAAATTGCGAAAATTTATTACTTGCTTGTGCGTTGTCTACTATTTTTATCAATTCTTTAACTTGTTAAATATTATATTGTTATTATAAGACTTTTTAAGTTTGCTAATATATTTATAATTGCTATTTAAAAGATTATAACAACTTGTTAAATTAAAAAATACAAACAACAACTTGTTATTCAAAAAATACAAACAACAACTTGTTATTCAAAAAAAAAAGCAATTAAAAAAGTTAAAAAACAAATTATTTTTATCAACTTTAAGCAAAAAGATATTAAATACAAGATTATCAAAAAAAAAAAAAAAACTACAATAGTAACAACAACGCAAGTCTACTTAACTATAGTTGTTTTAATATTTAAGCTTTTTTAATATTTATTAAAAACAAAATTAAAAATTGCAACAATTTTTTTATTATTAAAATATATATTTGTTATATTTTTACAAAAAAATTGAAATTTCTTATCTCTAAAAGTAAAGTATTTAAAATAGCAATTAAAAAAAATTATTTAGCTTTAAATTAATTTAAGTCTAACGTTAAACTTACTAAATTAATTGATAACAACAATAAAATAATCTAGTTTTAAACTTTTATTGCACTAATCGATTTTAATATTGCTTGTATAATTTTTGTTAAAATTAAAATTAACAAAAGAAATTAATTATAGCTAGCAATTTTTGATATTAATAGCAATTTATAAATATCTTGCAAATTACTCGATATCTTTGCAATTATAAAATACAAAAAATTGTTTTATATATTAATCTATAAACAAAAGTATTAACTATACAATAAGAAGATCGACATTATGTTTATTGTATCGAACGCTAGCTATCGTACTACAAAAATCGACAATATAGTTATAAATCTAATAAAAAGCAAAATCTATACAATAACAAATTTTTTATTAATCTTATTTACAATTAAAAAGTTTCTACAAATTTATACATAAAATATTGTAAATCAAATAAATCTAATAAACTATAATAGTTTTTATATTGATTTCGTTTATATTAAGTTTATTAAATCTAGATTTAAAATTATTAAAAATAAATCTTAATTTAAGAAAATTATCGATTAAATTAAACAAAAGTTACGAAAAATATCTAATATATTTATATTAGTTAAAATGTACGCAAAAAAGAAAACAATATATATTTTAGACTTTAATTATAAATTGATTAAGTATTATAAACTTATTAACTTATTTAATAACAAAATTAAGATTAATTGTTTTAGTAAATTAGCTCGCATGTTGTATTTGCAAAATAATATAAAGAATAACAAGTTCTTTTCGAAATACAAAACAAATATCTTTTTAATAAACAATAAAAAGAAACTAGAAAAACAAATTTTTGTTTTGCTATTCTTTTTGTGCAATACATTAACAAGCAATACAAAAATTACAATTTTTATTTGCTCTAATTCTATAAAAATCGAAACTATAAAAATTTTCAAAATTATTAATATTTTAATTAATAAGTTATATAATAAGTCTTAAGAAATTAATATAAGATTCAAAACTATTACAATAAGTATTTTAACAATATAAAACAATAATATTACAGAAATATATAAAGATGTTGTTCTAAATAGTATTGTTAAATTTGTTTAAGAGTTGTCGAGTTTGCTAGTTTTAATTTATTAAAAAAAACAAATTGTACAAAATAACATATATCTTATTAGTCAATATATATACAACACGTATACTAAAATTTTCAAAAAGATTTATCGAAAACAATTTTTTAAATTGTACAATTTGTTAATTATTATAAAAGATTAATTTGTCGCATTTAACAAATATAACAAAAAAAAACTAAAAAAAATAAGAATACAAGTAACAATAGTAGTACAAAAATAAATTGTTTGTTATTCAAAAAATTACAATATATAATTTAATAAATATTTGTTAATAAATAAGTCGATCTTGCTTTAGTTGTTGTTTGATCGATATATTACTATAAGTTTGCTCGATATCGATAAATAATAAATAAATCGACTAATTTGTAAATAAATTAAGAGTTAAGAATTTAAAGATTAATTGTTTTTCTTTTCTTTTCGCAATTTGTTTTGATTGTTTTATAAACATACTATTATAAATTTGCTTAATAAGCGTTTCTATTAATTATTATTAACAAGAGTATTGTCTTCTTTTTTCGAGAAAAACATTTATTATATGTTTAGCTAGTAGATTATTTTATTCGACAAATTCTACTCGACAAGTTGTGCTAGTCTCTAAGAGAACTAGCTTGACAAGTAAAAATAGATTTGCGTATAGCTAAATAGATTATTGATTCGACTATTTATCAAAACTTGTTTAGTACTTGCTTTGTATATTTCTTGTCTTGCTTTTGTAACAATTTTGTAGTTTTAATTTAAAATTACAAATAAAATAGATATTGTTAAATAATTTTTTTGCTTATAAGCTAGATTTATAAAAGTAGTTATATTTGCTATTGTTATTAAAGTTGTAAATTATATAAATAAATTTAATAAATACAATTTTTTTATTTTAAGAGAAAGAAAGTTTTTGTTTTAATTAATATATAATAGTTTTAAATAAATTATATTAAACTAATATATTGTAATATTTATATTAAAAACAATATATTGTTTTGTTTCAAATATTTATTGTTAACTTTACTTAATTTAAATATACTTTTAAAAAATTAATTTAAATTTTTAGTTTGCAAATATAATTAAAATTAATTTTTTTATTAATTCGAAATTTAACAATTGTAATACTATTTTTATATAATAGTTAAAGCTATTTTTTTAAGTTATTTTTAATTACTCTTTAAAGAAGTTAAGATATTTCTTATTAATTTTTGTTAAAATTGTTGAGTTAATTAACTAAAATACAATATTAATTTAATTTAATTTAATTTTCTTTCTTAATATATTTGTTACGAAATTGGGCAAAATTATTATTTAACAATTAATATATTAAAGATCGAACTAATATATTTAGCAAATTTATATTATTAAACAAATTTAATTTAGTTAGTTTGTTAATTATAATTTTGTAAAAATTAAATCGAACAAGTAATAAAAATTCGAATATATTGTTCTTAAATAAGTTAAAGTGCTCTTTAAGTTTTAAATTTTTTTCGAAATTTTTTTAATTTAATAGAGAATTTATAAGATAATAATTATAACAAAAAACAATATTAATATCTAATTAATTTTTATTTATTAAAAGTTTCTTAAATAATTTGCAATTCTTGTTAAAATTAAACTTAATTTTGTTTTTTAAAACTATTTTTTTGTTAATTATATTATAAATATAGGTAAAATACAAATAATACAAATATTTGTAAACAAAAATAAAAATTTAATATTAAATATATTTAATATTATATAAATATTAAAGAACTTATATTATTTGCAAGACAAAATCTAATATTAAAAATAAATATTACTTAAAGTATTGTTTTACTATATAGCAAATCTTACAATATATAAAGATAAAAGTATTGTTTAAAGATAATAACAAAATTGTATTGTAATTGTTGATCTAACAAGTTTGCTAATTTTATTTTAGCAAATTTATTAATTCTATTTTAGCAAGTTTACTAATATTATTCTAACAAGTTTACTAAATTAAAGTTGAGACAATTTGTTGTTTCTTTATTCTAGCAAGTTTATTAATTTTATTCTAGCAAATTTATTAAGTTGTAGCTAGAACAATTTGTTGTTTATTTATTTTAATAAATTTATCAAAGAATTAACGAAATTAAATATTGTTAAGTTGTACGTTGTTTAAAAGATATTTATTGTTGCAACTTAATTATGTTTTGCAAAGCACTTGTTTTAGTAGCTTTATATTTAGAATTTGTTGTACAAGACAAAAAAAGTAGCAAACATAAGTATCTTTAAAATACGATTTGCAAGATTGTATCTAAAGAAATAGCTAATATTATATTAGAATTAGAGCTTTAATAACTAGTATATAGTTAATTGACGAAAATACTAGCTATACAAAATTAACTATATATAGAAAATAAATATAAGTATTATAAATATTAAGACGCTAAATATTACTCGTAGTATACTTGAGACCAGAAGACAAAGACTCAAAGAATAACTAAAGAACAAAGTTTATCTAGTCTAGAATTGTAATATTCTTAACTTATATATAAGATATTTAAATCATTAATATCTATTCTTTAAGTAAACTTTGTTTAAATCGATCGAATTTGCAATTTATAAAATATTAATATTAATATTAATACAACTATACAACTATTAAGCGCAATAATAAATTTTTAAATATTAAAACTTTTTGAAGCTAAGTTCGATTAAGATTGTTTTTAGATTGCTAAACTTAAAAAAAAAAGTTCTAAAAATACGATTTTTGTCTATTTAGATTATCTTAGTAAATTACGTAATTTAACTCTAATTCTAGATTTTCTTAGAAAGCTTAGAAAGCTAAGAGAGCTCTAGAAAAATGTTATTAAATCGAGCAAAAAAATTAGATATCAATATTTATTACAATATTTAAACTAGATAGCAATACTATACTTTTTGCAACAATAAAAGACTTTAACAAGTAGAAGAAAGCAACGCAAAATTAAGAAAGAAATACAAATCTTTTAATAACAAGAATATAAAACTTAAAGTAAGTATTTAAGTTAAATATATAGAAATAGTTGCAAAAATATTAAATACAGTTGCAACTATAAGTTTGTTAAACAAGATAAAAACTAATTAAAGACAAAATATATTAAAAAACTATTTAAGACTATAGTTTACAATAGAGATAACAAGATTATTGCAAATTACAAATATAAATGTTAAGAAAACTTTAAAGAAACAAACAAATAAATTAAAAAAATTGAGAAATATATATACAAATAAAGAAAAAACAAAGAAGAAAGATTAAAAGAAGAAAGATTAAAAAAAATAACAAATATTAAAGAAGATAACACTAAGTTAAAAAATATAGCAAAATATTAAAAGTATAGAAAGATAAAAACAAGCAATGCGAGCAAGCAACAATACAAAATATTAGCAAAAATCTAGATAAATAATTTAAATCTCTACTATCTATATATTTAATATCTTTAAAATATATACTTAAGTTGTTTATCTCTTTATTTTAATTTAGCTTACTATTTAATTGCATTTTAAATTTTAAACTTTCTATTACAATAATTTTAATTTGAAACAAAATAAATTAAACAATTATTTATATACTTACAAAATACAACAAAAATATGAAACAAATTTAAATATTTAGAATCTATATAGATTCAAAATAAGAATACTAATATTAAAGAGCAAGTTTGTAAAAGTTAATAATTATATTAATATAGTATTAAAGATCTAGAATAATAGAGAAAAAAATTGAAAAAATTAAGTTATGTACAAACTTTTCGCAAATTTTATTAAGTTTAAATTTAGTTTGCTTTGCGAAAAAGAATTTTTATTAAAAAAATTCGAACAAGACTTAATAAAAGTGTTATATAAAATATAAAAATTAAATATCTTAATTGTAATACAACAATCTTTCTTTAAGATTATTATCTTTATTCTTTTTTTAAGAAATTAGCTATATTTGCTTAAGTATTAAGTTTACTATAGCTTAAATCTTAATCTTTAAATTTTTTTGCATAAATAATAACTTAAGTATTAGATTTTATTTTTTGCTCTTTGTAACTCTTGTATTTATTATAAAAATCTATCTTTTATTATTGTATTAAAAGCAATCATATATAAAGATTTTCTCAATCTTTATTATTTTATTATTTTTAAGTTAAACAAATTGATCTCTTTGCATTAAAAATTGTATTAACAAATTTTTATATATATAATTTTAATATCTTTGAAATAAAAGTTAGCTAAGAAAAAAATATTGTTAAGAATTTATTTACAAGTTTCTTCGATTAAATTAATCGAATTAATATAAAGATTTAGATCTTAATATTTACGTAAAATAATTATAACTTATTATAGTTTTTTTTAACTTTTAAAAAAAGAAAATATTTTAGAAAAATCCACTTATAGTTGTAAGTAAACTATAAGAAAAAGTTTTGCTTTGCTTCTATTTTTTGTATATAAAAGATAGCTAATAACTTAAGTTTTTAATATAGACTTTATTACAAAGATCTTCTAATTACTAAACTAATACTAATAATAGTAGTTTTTTAAAAAATTGTAAGCAATATATTCGAAATATTTAAAAAAAAAAACTATGATAGCAAAATCGATAATAATAAAAGCGCTCTTTATAATTAGTTTAAAAACTAATATAATAATAAACTTAAAAAGAAGTTGTTGTTCTATTTTGCAATAATTAATAGCTAGAACAACTATCTTAAATATTTTGTATAAAAATATTAATTTCGTTTGTTATAGAAGTTGTTTTTAAATTTATTTGTATATATATTTTTCGAATAATATGTTTAGATTTTACAAAAGTCTATATTTATCTATTAATATTTTAAAGTGCAATACAATATATATATTAAAAAGAGCAATTATGTTCTCTTCTATTTGTATTATCTAGAATAGTAGTTAAGCAATATTTAAATTGCTTGCATTAAATGCTTTCTTTAATATTTAACTAAAGATTTAACTAAAGATTTGCAATATTTTACTAAAATTAATTAAATTTTTTGTTATTCAAGATCTTATTTTAAAATAAGACAAAAGATAAAATAATTATATTTTTTTTCTTTATACTTGTAGTTACTTGTTTTCTAAAAAAATTTAATTTAATTTAATAAATTACGTCTATTAAAGTTTAAAAGTTCTCTTAAACTATTATAATAGTTTTTTTTGCCTTCGATTTTTTGCAATTAAGTTTGTAATAGTAACAAAACTATTATTTTTAACTATACAAGCTAAAATGCAAACAATAGATTCGATATTAATAATATTTTTATTGAAGAAAATACTTTTATATTGTTGCTTTAGTTTAATGCAAAATAGTTTATACAAATAATTTGCTTTAAAAAATTAATATCTAAAAAGTATAAAGATTATAACAAGAGTATTTGTATATTCGAATATAATCTAAGAAGCTAAATATATTTAAGAGAATTAAATTCTTTTTTAGTTTAAAACAATAAAAAGATACAAAATATTTGTATAAATATATTTAAAACTTTAGATATTAAGATTTTGTTACAAGAAACAAATATAATACAATAAATAATACTACAGAATTTGTTATAAGCAAAATTATTAAATCGACTAATTATAATATTAAGTTTAAGAATTATATCTTAAAGAGCTAAAGCTTTTGTAAATATATTGTAATATAAAAAGAATTGTTTTTGCGTCTTTTTAATTATAGAAGTTGCAACTCTGTTTTATTAAATTAATATTATTTTATAATAATAACAATTATATTATTAAATATTTAATTTTATATTATTTCTATTTTTGAAATTAGCAAAATATATACAATATAAATATATAACTCTAGAACTTATAAATTTTGATAAAAGTTATTAACTTTTTATATTGTTAATAATTGTAAAAATAGAAATTTGAATATATTTCTTGTTATCTAGAATTAAGATTTAACAACTATATTTTAAGTTGCTTAAAGTTGTGTTATATAACTTTAATAACATTGTTAATATCTAAATTATATAGATTAAGTATAATTAAATAGTTGTTAAGAGTCTTTTGTTAATTCTTAAATATAATGTTAGCTAATATAAGATAGAATTTTAATAAATTGCAATATATATTTTTATAGAGCTTAAAGTTGTCGATAAAGCACGCAAATAAAAAAGATAAAATACTCTCTTTAAGTATTGCGCTCAAATAATTGCGATTATAAGCAATCTTAATATTAAATCTTGCAATTGTAATAACAAAGAAAATATTTCTCTAAAAAAATTGAGATTTTTGCTCTCTCTTTTTTTGCTTTGTTTTTTGTAAATTTTGTTATCTTTAAATTTCGATTTTAATTTTAATTAAAAGATTAGCAATTTAAGTTCTTTTTATTTATCTTTTTAAGTTTGTGTCTTTCTTATATTTTTCGCAAAAAAAGACAAAATTGTTTAAACTTTTATTTAATAAATCTTTTTTAACTTTGCGTCTAAAATTCTAATTAAATTAATTTCTTAAAATTAATTTTTTAATTTAATTTTCAAAAGCTTTTGTTTAATAGATACTATTGTATTTTTGAATATTTTAATATTTATTTTATTGTAGTTGTTAATTGTATAATTAGTAATATATTTCGATTTTATAGTATAAGATTTAAGTTAATTTTATGCAACTTAATTTAATTTCTTTAAAATTCTTTGCAAATCTTTACACTTTTTTGCTATTTATAATATTATTTTAATAATTAATTAATTTATATTCTTAAACAACAAATTTGCAATCTTTAATAATTATAATTTGCAAAGTTAAACTTAATTATTTTAAATTCTTACTCTTTTGTTCTAGTTAATCTTTTGTATTGCTTTTTTCAATTTTTGTTACAATAAATTACTTATATATACTTAAGTATTTTTATTAATTGTTTGCTACAAATCTTGCATTTAATTTTTAATTATTTCTAAGATATTTAAAACTATATTTGGAAGATTTTTCAAATATTTTTTTCTTTTGTTATCGATAGTTTTATTGCATTAAAGTAGAATATTAACTATTTAAATATAAACGTAATTCTTAGACTAATTGTCGAGTCGAATTTCGATTTCAACTTTTGGAATCGACTTGATCCAACAATTCCAACATTAGAAATCGACTCGAATATCGATTTTTTAAGAATTGAATCGAATTAAATTAATTCGATTTTTAATTCCAACTTTTGAAATCGAATTAACGTTAAGAAATACTAAAAATTAATTTGAATCAACTAGTTTTAATATATTTTGAACTATTTTAGTTATTTATTATAATAACTACTAATATGCATTATATATATATATTACTTTTGTCAAAATATTGCGTTTTTAAAAAATTACTATTTATATAATTCGATTTTCGATTTCAATATTAGAAATTGACTCGATTCAACAATTTTAACTTTAGAAATTGAATCAACTTTTCGATTCTAACTTTTAAAATCGATTCGATTCGATTTGAATCAAGTATTTGACTCGAACTTGATAATCTGATCCGACGCAATTAGTCTAGATTAATCTAATAGAATTTTGTAATTAAATCGAAAAACAACAAAGATAAAAATATAAGTTATTACTTTTTCAATTAATATCTTTGTATCTTTTATTACTTTTTCGAAACAAATATATGCTTCTATAATTTCTAATAATAAAATAAAAATATCTCGTCGAATTACTAAATTAATTTTATTTGCAAAACTTTTACTAATATAATTAATTTTCGTATTACTATTAAATATTGCTTTAACTTTTATATTTTTTTAACTATATTTACGCAATAAAGTATATAATAAAATATAAAGTTTTAAGAGATATAACTTTTGCAACAATATTCTTAAAATAGATTGTTTTAATAGATTTAGCACTAATTAATTTTACAATAACAATTGTTTTTTTATAAGTTTCTAAGACTTTCTCTTAATTACTATAATATTAAATTTTTTATTAAAAAAAGAACAAAAAAAACAATTTAAGTTAAAACAAAAATCTAAAAAAAAAAAAAAAAAAAAAAATTAAGATAAAGATAAAAATACTTTAAATTAAAAATTTTCAATCAACTTAGTTTTTTATAATTTATAATATTCTTTTTAAATTTTTTGTTTGCTATATATAGTTTACAAGAGTTTTTTACTTCTTTTTAGATTTATTTTTTTAATATTTAATAATTCTTAAATTAGAATCAATTATCGCAAGATCGTTTTTTATAATAATATTATTTATTTTTGTTTTTAGTACTTTTTTTTATATATATTGTTTTGCTTGAAGGTTTTGCTATCTTTAGATAATCTCTAGACTTAATATTTTTAATTTTTAGAAATCTTTTTTTTATTCTTTCTTTAATTACTTTAATTAACTGTTTTATTAAAGACTTTTAGAGTATTTATTGTTTAAAAAAAGTTGTTTTAATTAAGTTTTTTAACTTTTTACTATTGCTTAATTCAATTTACTATTTTTTTTATCTTTTAATAAAAAATTAACATTTAATTTTATTGTTGTTATTGTAATTACAAAATTTTAAGTACAAATTTGCACTCTTTATTAACAACAAATTCTTATAGTCTTTTTGTTAATTTTTGTATTATTAAGAGACAACTTTATTACTTTGTTTTTAAAGTTGTTGAACTTATAGCAAATTTTGTTGTTTTTGTTTATATAAATATTCTTATCTATTACTAAGATTATTAACTTTAAACAAATCTATTATTTATACAAATTGTAATAGAACAAGCAGTTATTTCTAATTAAGATTAATTGTACTTAGAAATAAAAACAAATTCTTAATAAATATAAATTATTTTTTAAGATAAATTTTGAATTATTATTTAAATTTAAGAAAATACAATATGCGAAATCTCTTATAATTGCATTATTATTATTTGTTAAATTATTTAATAAATCTTACTTTTTATTATTTTGTAAATATTGTTAATTTTAAGATTTTTAAAAATTTGTGTTAAAATATTTTGTATTTTGTTAATTTTTGTGTTTTTAATTAGATTAATTGTTGAATCGAGTTTCAATTTCAACTATAAAATTAATTTAACTTAACAATTTTAATATAAGAAATTAACTCGAAACTCGATTTGATTTGCGCTAATTTAAAATTAGCTTAACTTAATTTAAGTTAATATTTGATTTTAATATTAGAAATCAAATCAAATTGCTAAGAAATCGAAAATAATATTATTATATTAAGAGTTACTATTTTAAGATCTATATAATTATAATATATTATTGGAATTACAATTTGCTATATTATTAAATTATAATTACTTGTTAGTATAAAATCTTGCTTTATTTATTTTATACTTGCATTACTCTTTTGCATTATTGTTTTACTTTAAAAAATTATCTTTAAACTACTTAAAAATATTGTTTATACTATTTTCGATTGCAAAATATCTTATTTTTTAAGAGCTTCTAATTAACAATTGTCTTTATTCGAAGATAATTCTAATAAATCTATTTTTCGCAATTTGTTATTTAGTACTTTATATTTTAATTAATTTGCGAATCAATTTAATTAAAATTTTAATCGTATATTTAATACTAAAAGAAAGAGAGCTTTAAGAAGTATTAAGTAAGATTTTAAGCAATTTTTATTACTTATACTAAGAGACAAAAACGAATATATCGAATAAAATATAAATACTAAGATTTAATTTGAAGAATAATAATTATATTGTAATAGAATAGAATCGAAATCAATTGCGTCAAAAGTATCTATAAGATATTCGCGCGCTGCAAATATTCGCGAGAAGTAATATATATAGATTGAAGACAACTATCTTGTTATAGTTATCTTCTCTTCTAAGAATTTCGTCTCGAGATTCAAGTTTATCTTAGAGTTATCTTAAGATTATTTTAGAGCTAACCTAGAATTACGCTAGAATTACCTAAAAAATTCTTAGAGTATTGCGCACTTAAAGATTACTTTAAAGATATAATACTTAGTATATACTTAAAGATTGTCGCAACAATACAACAATATTATATATAATATTTAACGTACTTACGTTACGAATATATCGATATCTTGCATTATATAACAATATAATATGCAACTTAAGCTATTAGATTTCTTGTACAAAGTATATAATATTAACCTTTGCGCTTACAATTGCTACTAAATAAAGTTAGAAGAAATTGATCTTAAGATCTAGACGTAATATTTTCGCACTAGATCGAAGCACAAACGCGAACACTATTATAATAGAATAGAATAAAAATCAACTACGTTAAAAGCACTTGCAAGATATTCGCGCATTGCAAATACTCGCAAGAAACAATATATATAGAAGACAATTATCTTGTTATATATATATACTACAATTAATAAGAGTATCTTGTATAAAACTTAAAATAGACTTGTTTATTTATATTAAATTAAAAAGATTAATATTAAAGCACAATCTAAGCTTTAAAATAAATATATTTAAATAATCTTAATTATTAATAATTTATCAAAAATTATTTGCAAAAGTTGTTAAAAAATATTAAATTATTCTATTGTATACAATTATTTAAATATAAAGAAATATAAAGAAATATCTTTAATTTGCGTTTTATTTAAAATAAAAAAGATTTCGATTATAATTAGTAATTAATTTAATCTTTATTTGCGTAGATTATTGTTAGTAATATAAGTAAATAATACAAAACTAATATATTAATAGAAGAAAAACTATATTAATCTATTATTCTTTAGTTAAGATAATTAAGAAAATTAACTATATAAAATATTTGTTAATTTAAATCTACTTTTTCGAATTATTAATAATTCGAACTTTCGAAAACTATTAGAAATATTTTAATTAAATTTAGTATTTCTGAATTGCATTAAATTATTAAAATTAATTTTTATAAATTTTAATTAAATTTGTAATAAGATTAAATTTAATTTAAAAAAATCTTAATATATTTTTATTATTTTAAATATATAATTTAGTTTTTAAAAAGTTGTTTATCTTAAAGTATTAATATATTGAATTAATATTATATTTTAATATTGCAAATATTTTATTAAATTTATTTCTCTTAATATTAAATATTTAAATCGACAATTAATATTAGAGTTGTATAAAAATATTAAATTTTTTTAAAATTAAAAACAAACTTTTTAAAGTTATTACTAATAATACAAGCAATAACAATACTTTTAAAGATAAACTTAATAAAGTCTTAAATTAACGAAAATCTTAATAAAATAAACAACAAAATTTTATTTTTTGTTTAATTTATATTATTAATTTAATACTTTAAGAATTTATTGCAACTCTTAAATTAAAAGCAATTATTAATAATATTATTTTTTAATTAAAAAATAAACAAGTTTAGAATATTGCAAAAAGTACAAACTTATTTATTGTTATTAAAAAGATATTTGTTTACATAATAATACAAAAAGATAATATATTTGGTAAATTTTATTTAGATTTGCACTCTTATTATTGCTATTAATAATTTGTTTTAATATTCAATTTGCTTTAAAGTCTTTTAAAAATTAAAAATTAAAAATTTTTAAAAACTAATATAAAATATTTATATTTGTTAGAATTCTATTTATTTAATACTTTGTTATATTGTAACAAGATAGGGACAGGATCCCAATTAGTAGACAACTATAACAACAGAGACTTATCGCAATATATGCATAGATCGCACTATACAATCTAATGGTGTATTAAGTAGCTAAGATTCTAAGATCTAAGTAAGAGAGGTCGCATATGTATTGCAAATAGATTGCTAGTACTAAGTAATAACAAATATCCCCAAGTTCGTAGCCTAATATTATCTAGTTACCCGACTACAATATATATTAATTACGCAACTATATTAATCTTTAAATAAAGAAATATCTAGAAGATTAAAAGATTTAGCGTATTTAATTAAACAAAAGCAAGTAACAATTAATTTAATTATTTAATAATATATTAAATTCTTTTTATAAATATACTTTTATAGTTTCTTAAATAACTAATATTAATATTTATTTAAAATTTCGAATATTAGATACAATATTTAATTATTCTAATTATTTGAAGAAAACTATAACAAATTATAATTATTTTTTAAGAAAAATTATACTAAAAGCTTGTAAAAAAGTTTCGACAAAGCTTGTTAAATATTATTCGAAAATAAAAGAATTTAATAAAATATTATATAATTTTGTTAATATTTTAAATTCTATATAGAAATTAAGTTTTTACAAAATATATAAAAATAAAAAATAAAAGTTCTATAAACTACAAGACAAAATATTAGACAAAATTTAAAATTTATTTTTAATATTATTATAATTTAATTGCTATTTTAAGAGCAAGAACACAAAGAGCAAATATTGTTGAAAAAATAATATAATATAATAATATATTTAATCTTTAGTCAACTTTTTTTATAGCTTGGCGCAAATATTGTAAAAGTTTTATTTTAACAATTTTAATATTTTTGTTCGACTTAAAGCGAAGACAATCAATATTTTTGCGCTAATATTATAAAGAATAAATATTTAATATAAAAATATTAGAAAAATAATACTTCGAACTATCTTAAGTTAACGCAAATAATTAAAGATTTTTTATTTATTTAATGTTATTAATAAATATTGAACAAACTTTTAATTTTGTTTAAAAAGTATATTAATAAAATCGATCTTAAATATATTTGCAAACAATTGAGCAAATTATAATAATTAAGTATATCGGCAAATCGGGAAGACAATCTGTCAAGTTTAAACTGCAGATCTGACCCAAATAGCTCAAAATAGACTCGAGAGTAACTCGAGACCTACTTGGGAAATCCGCAGAAGCTTGCATTTAGAAAGTCAAATAAAGTTTAACAAAAAGTATAATATTAATATTCGAGATACGCACGAACTCTCGCGACACTTCGATTACGTCTCTATTTGTTACTCGTCTATACTATAGTAATTTGTATAGCAGAATCGAACAATTTGTAAAATTTCTACGCGTAGATAATGCGTTGACGAAGACGTCTCTATTGCGAAATTGCGTTGTGTATAAATTGCCTTTGCAATAGATTGATTTCGTAGATTGCATTCGAGATAGATTGCGTTCGTAAATCTTAACAACACACAAATAATATTCGAAGAACTCTTTATTATTTTTTAAATTTTTTGATTGATTACGAGCGATCTTGAGTCAATCGTATCTTACTAATAGAACTCGAGAGCTAAAATATGCGCACAACAATCTTGGAAGCTCTAAACAGCTAAGAGCTTCTAGAGAGAGTTATCCCGATTCGCCGATATACTATAATTGTATTATAAATTTAAATTTAAAAAAAACTATTATGAAATTGTAAAATATATATTGTAAAGTACAAAATAATAATTAGCAAGTTAATAAAAGTAAGAATTTTTTTCGAATAAAATTTAAGATTGTTTTAAGTAAAATTTATTTATAATTAAGTTATTGTACAAAAGATTTTATATTTATAATATTGTTATAAATAAACAAATATTAGCAATAATATAGATAGATAATATATTTAAAATAACTAGATACTTAATAAAATTAATATTTTTAATTTTTTAAGAATTATGTTATCTTTAATTTTAATATATATTTAAATATAATAAGATTAAATAATTAAATCTTGATAATTTAATAATAGCGCGTTTAGTTTCTTATAATAATAATGCGCAATTTATAATATTGTTTAAGATAGCATTACAGTGCTATTTAAGATTATATTATAGATTGTATATTATTAATATAAAAAATTAAGAAAATAAGAGTTCGAATCTTTTTTCAAATATAATAATTTTCTTTTTGTACAATCTTCTATAAAACTATATAGAACAAGATTGTTAAACTCTTTAATTAAAGATATTAAGTTAATAATTTAACTTCTATTTGATATAATTTAAATATATAATTATAATACACTTTTTAATTATTATATTTAATAGAAAAAAAATTAAAAAATATATATAGTAAAACAATACGTTTAATAGATAATACAATCAAATAATACAAATAATAAAGTACAATAAATAAAATAGCTTAAATTCTTAATTTCTTGCTAACTATTTCGAATTTTAATATAACAAAAATATTTAAATATTAATTTTATTACTACTTATTATAGTAAAGTTCTAGATTTTGCATTAATTGTTTTAACAATTGCAAATTCTTAGATTTAATAATTTTGCAATTGATATAAATAGCAAAAACATTGTTATTTAAATATATAAAGTAGAATATTAATATATACTATATAAAAACAATAATAATACAAATAGATAATATATTTACTAGGAAAAAAGATAATTATAAAACTCTTAATAATCTCTTAAAGAACTAATAAAATTAATACTTAAATTTAATATTTTTTATTGTTTTCTTTGTTAGCAACTTTATTTTGCAAAATTTCTTAAATTAATTTTACAAAAAATATCTTTAAAATTAATAGATTATTAGTCTTCTAATATTTGCGAATTTTATATAAAACTATTGTTTTAGATTTGTATTTACGCTTCTTCTATATTATAAACACTTAGTTAATAATAGCTTAATATATTATTTTTTTGCATTATCTTTTATATATTAAAAGTTATTTTAATCAATTTTTTTTCTTTGTTACAATTAACTTGTGTTGCTATATTTTTTTGCAATTTTTTATTTATTGTTTTACAAGCTAAATTAAGTATATTAGCGATACGTAATATATTAAATGCATTATTTAAATATATTATTAATTTGTTTAATTTAAGTTATTAGAGTTTTAGAGCAAAATATATTGTTAAATTAAGAATTTTTAATATTGAATAAAAGAATTAACAATATAGAATGCAAGAATTGACAAGTTTTGCAATTAAGTATTTAATAAATAATACAATAGAGTAATATATAGCAATTACGCGTATTTGTGTTCAATTTTAATAGTTAAAAAGTATATATTATACGATAATAAACGTAATAAATATAATAATTTTCAATTATAATAATATTAAATAGCAGTAATATTTAAACTCTAATTCTAATGTTAAGCGTATAAGTTTATCTTATAATTGCGACAACTTTTCTATCTAAATATTATATATTAATTAATATATTTAATATTGTCTATTATCTTAATCTATATAGTTGATATACAAGTTTATTTTGTATTATTTGCATATATTATTATTAAAACTAATCAAAAAAATAAATTTTATAAAATCGAATTTCTTCTTATCTAGAAATTCGGATATTGCTAAGTAACTAATATTATATTATTAAATAAAAAACTTGTTTTATATTATTTATATATATTATCTTTAAAATTAATTCAAAGTATAAAATATCTATCTTATTAACTTTTTCGCAAATTATTGCTAGTAGAAATTGTGTTACAATATAAATCAAAGATAAAAAGCTATTTTACAAAAAACAAAATATCGATTATATAATATTTTATAAGTGTCTAATTAAGTTGCAAACAACAATTGTTTTTAAAAAAAGTCTTTAAATAGATTTAAATCAATATAAAAGAAAACGTTAAAAATATAATAACTAATAAAAGAGTAGAAAAAGAACTATATAATAATACATTTAAATAATATATATATATTTAAAGAGCTAATTATATTGTAGCGCAATACTTTAAGATCGAACTAATAAAGAAAAATAAAAATAAAAATATTGCAAAATAGATTAAAGTTAATACAATTGCTACACAAATAATTTTAAAAAATAAAGATATAAATACAATACAATCTCTTAATATTTAAATATATATAAAGTCTAATATAAATAAAATAACTAATTTATATATTAGTCTAATTTTAATTAATTCAAATTGAGCAAAAATATAATCAAATATATAATATTAATTATCGAAATAATTTAACAACATATTCTATATTATAAAGAGTTTAATAAATTAAAGAAAATATACAATCTAAATACAATTAATAAATTTGAAAGATTTAAAGATACTTTTGCAAACAATAAAAATATTGCAAATTGCAAAATATCTAATTTTTTAAAATCGACAAATAACAATTTTAAAAACTTAATTAAAATTAATAAAAATAAAATAAAAATAAAATAAAAGAAGATTGTTATAATATTAGATTAGTAGTCTGTTAACTACGTTTGTCGATTAAACAACTCTTTGTTTCAATCTTACTTAATTTTTTAAGCTCGATCTTAATTAGATTTGAGTTAAACTAGATTAAATTTAGATCAATTCTTGCTAGATATAAAGTTTGCAATCTTATATAGTTAATATTGTTTTATTTTTCTCTTTGTTTTTTGTTTTATATATTAAATCTAGTATAGATCTAAGTTCTATCTAGTTATCAATTCAAATATTTTTTTGACAGAAATTCTAAATCTAGTTTTTAATATTACAAAAGATTTATATTTTTTGCAACGCTTTTACGCGTTAAAATCTAGTTTTTTCGAATATATCGATACTTATTTAACTATTAACTCGATAGAGTATCTCAAACTCTTATTAGAGATCGAGTTTATTGTAAAGAAGTTTACTTAATAAGTTATTTAAAATTTAGTTAAAACTTTATATTAATTTCGAGAACTTCAAAATTAAATACTATTTAATATTAATACTATTTTTATTTTGTTTGCTTTAAATTTTGTTTTTGCAAAATTAAATTTAATATTTATAATTGCAATTGTACAAATTGTTGTTTAAATTATAAACAATTAATTTATTTTAATTATACAACTTCTATTGCTTTCTACAAATATTATTGCTTTTATTATTTTTAGATTCGAGAAACTTCTTAATAAATTATAATATAAAAAAGATAAAAATTAATTAAATATATAAACACAAAATTTTATACAATATATAAATATAAACTATAATTAATATTTTATTAATTAAATTAAAATTGTTTATACAAAATTACAACTTACTATAGATAAAAAGATCTATAATTTTATAAATTAATATTAAATTAATAATTTTTATATTATTGTTTTTTTTAACAAATAATATCGAAATCTATATTACTATTGTAGCAATTTCTTCGAATCAAAAAATATATATTTGTATTTTTGCAAAACTTTAAAGCAAAACTCTATTAATTTTGTTAAATATTACAATCTTTTTTATTAAAAAAAAGAATATTTTTAAATAAAAAATACTCTACTAATTAATTGTATAAAACGCAATATTAATTATTCTATTCAAATTGCTATTATATTTTAACAAATTCTTAATAGCAAACAATTATTTATTTTTCAATAATAAATTTAAGCTTTTATTAAGATTAATAAAAAGTTTTAGCAATTTAAATATTGTTAATTTTGTATTATTATAATTGTTGTTGTTTCTATTAAGTTAAAAGACAATTCGATTTCAATTAGCAATCTATTAGAATTTTATATTATTTTTTTTGTTTTTATTGTTCTACTTATGTCGAAAATTTCTATAGTATTTAATAAATTAATAAATTTAAGTTTTGTTATTGTTATTGTTTAAAACAAATTCTTAATTATTTTAAAAATTAAAGAAATCTACAATAAATAAAAATTGTACTACTATTATAAATTGCAATATTTGAACAAAATTGTTAAAAAAATTTTAAATAAGAAATTTTTCTTTTTTTGTTTTGTTGATCTAAATAATATTTTTAGTATCGACAAAAATATTTTACTATTAGTGAAAAAAAATCTAATTTCTAAACAAAGTTATATTTAAAAATTAATTTATATATTTTTTTGTTTTTTAGTTTTTTTGTTTTTATTTTCTTTTCAATTTTATAAAAGATTTTTAATTAGAACAACTTTAAAACTCTTTAAATTTAATTCTATATTTAAAAATAATTATATAATAGTTTTCTTTATTTTGTATTAAATTTAATCTCGAATTTCTATTATAATTTTAATCGATAATAAAGTTTTAACTTATATTTTTATTAATAAATTTTTTATATAACAATATAATTTTTTTTTTTATTAATTAATTTTTTTTTGTAGATTTCGAGATTTTAATAATTAAACAATTTTAATAGACAATATTATTTATATCGCCAAAATTACTATAGCTCTCGACAATTATATTAAGAGACTATTTCTCTATATTATTAAATTTAATTAAGATTTTATTGTTATAGATTTATTGTAATTTTGTTGTTATTCTATTGACACAAATTTTAATTATAATACTTTTATTATATTTTTTTTTATCTTAAATATTGTTGTTAATTGTTTGTCAAAATCTATAATATTATTTAAGAAAAAAAAGAATTTTTGTTTTCTAAAAAGTTTTAACATATATAGAAGCTTCAAAATTAAAATATTCTTGCTATTGCTTTTGACAATCAAATTTTTTCGTTTTATTTAAATTTGTTTTATTAGAAGATATTTAGTATTTTAGTTGTTTACAAAAAGCAATTTGCTTATAAGAAACAATTTAATTTTGTTTTTTAAAAACAATTTAGTTTTACTCTTAAGAAGCAATTTATTTGTAAAAAGCAATTTAGTTTTGTTTTTCAAAAACAATTTAATCTTATTTACAAAAAACAATCTATTTATTTCGATTTTAAATTTTGTTTTATTTTGTCTAGTTTAAAGCAAGAAGTTTTTAATTGTATTTTTCAAATTATTTAAAAAATAAAAAATTCGAAAATTAAGTATCGAAATTTTTTGTTTTTCAAAATCTTTATTAAATAATATACAAAACAAAATAAACAATTTTCTATATAATTTAATATAGTTAAGTTAAAAGCTTGTAAATTTGATTGCGTTATTTGTGCAAAAAATATTGAAATTTTTAATATTATTTTTCGAGAAATAGATATCTTTCTAAATTTAATTAAGAACTTGTTTAGATTTAAATTAAATTTTATTTAATTTTTTAATTTATTGAATCTCTCGAAATTATTGTTGTTTTATAAGAATATTAAAATTAAAATTTATAATTAAGATTATTGTCTAGCACTTTATTAAATAGAAAAAAAACTTTATTTAATAGTTTTTACTATTTAAAAAAATCTAGAATACTATCGACAAAGCAAGAATGTTAATTTAATGTTACAAGTCTACGCCAGTATATAGCCTGCGCACAGTATATAGCACCGGGAACAGATAGCTACATATACTCTTACAGCTCTGCGAGAGAGTACTAGAAGTACTGCTTTTTTTGTTTTCCGAGAGAGCAACAGAAATATAGAAATTTGCTCTTTTTGCTCTGCAAGAAAACAAGAAGAGCAAAAAAAAATTTATTCAGTATATAGATTCTCGAACACAATTTTTTTATAAATTGTGTTTAACTTATCTATCAAGTTATTCTCTATTATTGATACAAGCTGCAAACTTTTATTATCAAGTAATTGCTTGCATTGTCTGAAGATGTCTACAGATTTTTTTAATAGTATCAATCTACTCTGATACTCTAGTTGTCTAGATAGCAGCGTAATATTTTAAATATTTTAAAAATATCTGTATCAGATTAACGCGCTTCTATTCCGAGCACTAGCTTATTAGTATTATATTAACTATCGATTATAGAAAACAACAAAATCAGAATTAATAAATTCGATATCTATTATAGAGACTGTATCGATCTGAAAAACTAATTTATACAGATAAATATCTATTTTATTTTCTATTCTGTTTCAGCAAATCAGAAAACAATTTTTGTATCAATATTTTTCAGAGAAAGAGTTTAACACTGACTTAAATCAAATTTACAAAAGTATTTGAAAAATTATAACAAAAATTTCTATACAATATTTACGAATTTCGACAACTTCAAAAGAGAATTTCGAAAAATTTTTGAAATATTCAACAAAAAACAAATCGCGAAAAAAGTAATTCAGTATCTAATTCAACAAATTTCTGCAGCAGACTACGCAGCTAGATTTCAGAAATATATCAATTTAATCGAGTAGAACAATATTGTATTTATAACAATATTTTAACAAGATTTCAAAAACAATCTAAAAAACAAAATTATATATAATAGCAGAAATATCAGTAATATATTCGATTTTATCGAAGTAATTATCGATTTCGACAACAAACTGTATAAAAGAGCTATAGAAAAAAGATACAATTAATTTCGAAAAAAAACAGAAATCTTTTTTAAATCAGCAATCGAATATCAGCAGAAAAAATCTTGTTCTAATCAGAAATACAGTAATTCCGATTATTGTAGATTTATATCTATAAAACTAAATTTTACTCAGCAATATAAAAAGAAGAACTCTAGAGAAAAGCAAAATAACAAATTTCAGAAAACGTGCTATTTATATAACAAACCGAACTACTTTGCAAGAAATTGCCGATTACAGAACTTAATAGATTGTCGGCAGATTAATATTATATTAAAAAAGATATTCGATAGTTAAAACAATATCAGAAAGCAAATCGATACAGAAACAAATATCTTCGAGACTGAATCGAACAACAACTACTATCTAATAGAAAATCCAGATCAGTTATAGAAAGTTCTAGATAGAATATTATTAGACAAAATATCTGTATCTATATAGAAAATTAATTAAATACTCAATAAAACTATAGAAATATAACAATCAGAAACACTATATTTTTATCTAATAACAGACTCAGACAACAAATATAGCTGAAAAAACTTTTACAAATATCTAGACAATATTACAAATTATTTTGATGTTTTAGCTAGTTTATCAAGAGAAAAAAAGATAAATCAAACTGTAAATAAATACAAAAAAGCGCTAAAAAGCGACATTACTATAGAAAAAGATATTTTCGATAAAATCGAACAACAACTGAGCAGTATAAATCTATCTCGAGAGAAGATAGAGAAAGCAAAGAAATACGCAATATTTAGTTAAACAGAATACTATAACAACTTATACTGAATTTATCTAGAAAACAAAAAAGAAGTCAACTGATTTTCTAGAAAATCAAAATTATTAAATTAGTACAGAAAAAAAATTCAGCGCAAACAGATGCTCGAAGCAGAAGTCTCAGTATCAGAGCAGAAAAAAGTTCAAATTTCTTGATAAAAAGTATATCAGAGAAATGCAATATATTAGTTTAACAGCAGCAAATAAACTTAACAGTATATGCACGATATTTTACTATATCAGTTAAAATTAATAATTGTTAACTTATTGCAATAATCGATTCTGATACAACAGATAATTTATAATCAGAGCTTTTGTTAAAAGAAAAGAATACTCTACTTAAAAGAAGTCTGATATATACAATCTAATAATTGTAGATAAAAATCTATTATTCGACAAAAATAAAAGAGTAAATACAAAAACAAAACTACTACCGGTAGCTATTCAGCAACATTACAAGAAACTAATTTTTAATATAATAGAAATAATTATTTACAATATTGTTCTAGAAATATTTTGATTAAAACAGTACAATTCAAAAATCGACTGAAATACAAGAGTATTCAGATTTGCGCGATATAACTATATAATTTATATTTAATTTATATATCGACAGTATTCAATAGTAGATAAAAGAACAAATCGAAAATCGACTGCAAGTAGCAAGCTTGTATTTTTGCAAAAAAACAATCTAACAGAGTTCGATTTAACAGATACTGACAGAAATTAGTCGAATTACAAAATCAGAATAAATAAAAAAAATTACAAATTTTCTGAAAGTTTTGAACTATCTGATACAGCAAAGAAATTGCTAAAATATATATTACAAATATACAACAGTTAAAAATATCTGTTTTAAAAAAAGAAAACAACAGAGACTCTTTCTAAATATTAATTGTAAAACTACAAAATCAGACTTGAATTAGACAAGCAGTTTATATTTGAATCTATATATATTCTATTTAAAAAAAAACTCGAAATACTTCGCGGATATCTGACAGAAAACAAAAAAAAAATTTATTAAAAAATTCTAATTACAGACAGAATATCCGATTCTTTTTGTATTAAAAAAAAATAGAATTTTCTATCTATATATCGATTATCGGAAGCTAAACAATATTACAATTAAGAATCGATATTTACTATTTAATATCAGCAAGTTTCAGAATTAACTATTCGAAACAAAATACTTTATTAAACTGAACTTACAAAAAATATACAATCAGATTAAAATAAAAATAAAGAAAAAGTAAAAAACAGTTTTCTGCACACAATATAGATTATATAAATATATAATAATACTATTCGGACTTACAAACGTTCCGGCAACGTATCAGAAAATAATTAATAATATACTACAACAATATCTGAATCGATTTGTTATAGTATACTTGAACAATATTATAATTTACTCAAAAATCTTAAAAGAACATATTAATTATATTTTCAAAATATTAAAATATCTAAATATAAGAAACTTATATTTTAAGCCAGAGAAATGCAAATTTTATCGAGAGAAAATTAATTTTCTTAAATTTGTTGTTAAACAATATAGAGTACGTATAAATTTCGAGAAACTACAAACAGTTAAAGAATAGAAATTATCAACAAGTGTTAAAAAAGTACATTTTTTTCTAGATTTTATAAACTACAACAAAAAGTTTATTAAGAACTACTTAGCAAATACAATATTACTGACAAATCTTACAAAGAAAAATACACTATAGTTATAGAAATTTGCAGAAAAAAAATTATTTCAAAATCTCAAACTAGAATACTTGAAAAAGTCAGTACTAAAGATATACAATTTACAGTTATTAAATAGAATTGAAACCGATATATCAGATCTAGTTATCAATATATATTTTAGTCAGAAATATAAAAATATATAGTATTTAATAATATATTTCTCGAGAAAACTTTTGTCAGTCGAACAAAACTATAATATTTACAATAAAAAATTACTTGCTATAGTAGTCTTCTTGAAGTTATAAAGAGTATATATAGAAAAATTATCAGAATTTACAATTTTTACAGATTACAAGAATCTTGTATATTTTACTACTACTAAACAGTTTAACAGAAGACAAATGCAATAGTCAAAAAAACTTAAACAATATAAATTTAGAATACAGTATATTTCAGACAAAAATAATAACAGAACAGATATACTCAGTAGAAAAAATAATTATATAGAAACAAAAAAATTGTTTAATTACAGTATATTTAAAATTAACAAAAACAGATTACTATCAGCAAACAAATACAAACTAAATACTATACTACAAATATTCCGAAATAATACAGAAAAATTTTTAATAGAGAAAGAAAAATTTCAGATATCTATCGACAAAATTGACAAATATATAAAAAAGTACTATAACAAATTACTGCAAGAACACTCAGAAGTAACAAAAATTTTTCAGCTTTTATATCAGTATTGTTAGTTTTTATAGATAAAACAAGCTGTCGAGATATATATTAAACAATATTTTAGCTATTAGCAGAACAAATATAATACGCACGCAAACTATAGCAAAATTCAATATCAGAAACTATCTGAATCGCTATAAAATAAAATTACAATAAATTTTATTATCAAGTTGTCGAAATCGACAAATCCAGCAATTAAAGACAGATATAATTCGATACTGATAATAGTTAATAAGTTTATCAAGTACTTATATATTATCGCATACAAAGAGAAGTTTATTGCAGAACAACTGAAATATATTATATTGAATCGACTTATACAATATTACAGTATATTCAAGAAACTAATCAGTAACAGAAACAAACTTTTTATATCTAATTATTAAAAGACTCTTCTTTTAATATTAGATACAAGATTTCGAATATCTACTGTCTACTATCCGATTACAGATAGTCAGACAGAAAAAACAAATCAGAATCTTAAATAGTATCTAAAATACTATATTAACAATATTTATAGCAATTAAATATTACTTCTATCTATAGTACAATTGATACTTAATACAAAAATTTCGGATATTATTAAAATAACTTTATTTTTTGTTAACTATAGCAAGAAATCGAATTTTTTCGAGAAAAAGCGCATGTATCTGTCTGCGCAGTCAGCTATCGAAAAAGTAGCAATACTGAAAAAAATATACAACAATATTTTAAAAATACAGAAAAAGTCGATCAAATATCAAAATAAGAAACAAAAAACAGTATCTCAGCTAAAAAAGAGAGATAAAATATATCTTTTTACAAAAAATCTTAGAACAAAAAAATTAAGCAAGAAATTAAACTATATTAAAGTCGGACCGTTTTTTGTCAAAAAAACTAAAAAATTAGTTAACTACAAATTCGATTTATTCAAGAATGTCAGAATATTTTCAGTATTTTATATTTTATTGTTAAAGTCAGCAAATTTAATTATATTTTTACAGAATATCTTTTATTTTTATTTACAGAAAAAGAAACAGTTTGAGATTGAGAAAATTCTATAACAAAAAAATTAGAAATATTTTATTAAATAAAAAGAATATTCTATCTCTGAAAATATATAAAAATTACTCAAGAATCTGAAGAACTGCTCTGATATACTGCAACAATTTTGTCAGCAACAAAGCTATTTATAAAAGAAGACAGAATATCAGAAAACAAAAAAACAAACAAAAATAGATTAATATTTGTATCGAATAGAGTTTCGGATATCTTCTCAGTATTTTTAATTTCTTTTTTGTTTTTCTCGATTTTCAGAATATTTTTCGACTCGACATTATCTATATTTTTCAGACAACAAAATCAGTGTTTTTTTTGTTTTGTTTTATATACAATTTTTAGATACAATTCAGTTATTTTATTATTCAGTTTTTCAGTCTTTTTTATAGTTTTATTTATTTTTTGATAGTCAGAAATCAAGTTATATTTCCGATTTTTCCGATAACATTTTTTATACTTGAGATATTCTCTATTTACTCGACAGAATATATCAAACAATATACAAGCTCGACAAGAACGTATTAAAATAGAAACGTATCTATAGCAACAATCGGCAATCGAATTGCAATATTGTTCAGTAGTCAGTTTTGTTAATATAATAAAGAAAAAATAGATAGTTTCGAAACAAGAACTTTTGAAAAAAGAAAATAGTATTACGAGTCGCGTACTGATATATACTAGCTGTCGCGCATTGTTTTTTACAAAAATAATCAGAAAGAGAAGATCTGCCGACAGAATCAAAATAATTAAAATAATTTAATTTTTGAATATCTTGAATTCTGATCAAGATAATCAAAATAATTAAAGTTTTAATTATTTTGAATATCTTGAATATGCGATAATAAAAAGATATATAGTTTTCGAACACAACTCTCTTATAAATTGTGTTCAACTCAAAATAAATTCTTACTTATTGTTATTGCTATATCTAGCTGCAATTTTTGTTATCAAGTAATTGCTTGTATTGTCTGAAGACGTCTACAGATCTCTTCAAAAGTACAACTCTCTCTGATATTCTCTAAGATCTCTTAGAAAGTAGCAGCGTAACATTATATTGCTATAGAGAAAAAATCTTTTAATATATTTTGATAATAATTAATAGATTATTTAAAAATAAGAAATTTATATTTATAAACTCTTTAAAAGTTAAAATTGTTATTTAGATTTTTTTTAACTTTATTTAATATATTAAGAATTTTTCAATTATTATTGTTTTTAATAGAGATACTTAATTTATTGCTTACTTTTAACAATATTTTTGCAAAAAATTAAAAATTAAATCTAAATTGTTAATTGCGTTTTATTTAGAAATTAACAATTAAATCGAAAATATTAATATTGCTCTTAAATAATATCTTCGAATATATATACAATATAATTAAAATAATTAAATTAATTATTTTGCTATTGTTAAATTTGTCGCAAACAATTATATTAGCAAATCTATTAACTTATTATTATTTTTTATTATTAAAAACTATTTATTACAATTAAATCTAAAACTACTTAAAGTTTTTTTTAATAATAATATATTTAAAGCTTGTTGCAATATAAAGAATATTAACAAAATTCTTAAAAAAATTAAAACTTTGCAAAACTTTTTTTGTTAAAAGCTTATTTAAATTTAAATTAAATAAATAAAATTTACTAATTGTAGATACGCTACAATCTTAAAATTTAAAATTGATAATTAAATTATACTTAATATTTAAAATATTAAAACAACTTAATTATACAAGTTTTTAAAGTATAAAAATATAAATCTTTATAAAACTATCTAAACAATTAACAATTATATCTACAAACTAGAATTATCTAAATTAATAAAAATTTATTTAGTATTTTATTTATAATTTTTGTATTTTAACAAAAGCAAAATTTTGTTAAATTAATAAATTAATCTCTTGTTATTTATTAATGTTATTAACAATATTAACAACAATAATTTCGAATACTATATTAAAGATATCGAAATATTATAATATAATATGCGCAAAAATAACAATAATATAGATTTAAATCTTATTGTTACTAATTATAGACGCAAAATATTATAATATTAAATTCTTTTTATAAACTATATAAACTACAATAATAAATCTAAATAACTAAACTACTTTATAACTAACAATTGCTCTAAATTTATTATTAACTTTTATTACAAATATTTAGACTCAACAAAATCTTACTAAATATTTAAAATATCTTCTAATTAATAATCTAATAAATAGAATAGTTTGCGCTTATATATTTTTTGCGCTCTTCTATTATTGTTGTTAAATGTTGTTTAATATATATCTATAGCTCTTATTATTATATTTAGAATTAATCTTAAAAACATATTGTTAATATATTACTATTGTCGAGAATTACTTACTATATATTTGCAATCGAAATTAAATTTTTTTTAAATTAGATTAATTTAATATACTATTTTGTCTTCTATATTAATTAACAAGAATCTTAAAAATATATTATCGATATATTATTATTGTTAAGAGTTATTCAATATATACTCGCAATTTTTGTTATTATTTCTACAGTACTTTTGTCAAATATTTGGAGATATCTCTTCTAAATATCTTTCGAATAAGAATTAACTTAGTATTTCTAAATATACGTACAACTATATATAAATTGTTGTTAAGTTACTTTTATATTATTTTGTTTATTTGTATAACAAGTTTAGACAAACATATTTAAATATAATTAAAATTTAATAAATTTTGACTTTTTTATATTGTTATTTTTCTTTGTTGTTGTTAACTTTTTCTCAAATTATATAACTAATTAATTCTTTAAACTTTCTTAAACACAATCGACTTTTTAAACTTTCTAGAATATAATTAATCTTTATCTTGTTGTTAATTTCTTAATTCTTGCGTTATATAATTTAGACTTTTTCTTTAGAATTAAAGTTAATAATCTTTTGTATTTCTTTCAATTTTTTTATATTTAATATTTTCTTAAAATTTATTTACTTTCTTTTTTTCTCTTAATCTTATTGTTGCTTAACAAATTGTTCGAAACTCGATTTTTATTGTTCGACAATTGCTCGAAACTTAGTTTTTGCTATTTGATAATTGCTTAATATTTAATTTTAAATTTTAAATTATATTTGACAAATATACTTAATACTAATCGAGAGTAGTTAAGATTTAATTAGAATATTATTTCCAATATATATACTTTTTGTTTTGCATATTATTGTTTTTTATATATTTTGTTTCAAAAATTTCAATTACTTCTCTTTACTTAACAAATTTATTTTCTTGTTTAATATATATCGAAAACTTTAGTTTTAATTGTTAAACAATACTCGATATATATTCGATATTAATCGAAGTTTATATTTGACAAATATTCAAAATTAACTAAAATTAACTAAATACGCTAATTGAGAAATTTAATATTGCTTTGTTAAAGCTTGTATATAAAAGAAAAGAGTAATATTACAATTTTAAGCTAAATAGATTTTGTTTTTCGATTACTCTTTAAGTTTTTACTTTCTAGCTTTAAATATAATATAAATAACGTTTAACGTCTTAATACTTATAGTACTTATACTTATTTTTTGTATATAGTTGATTTTGTATAGCTAGTATTCTTGTTAATTAATTCTATACTAGTTATTAAAGCTCTAATTCTAACAATTATAATTAAAGAGATAAAGCTTTTTGTTAAATTTTAATTAAAAGTTGTATAGATAATTATATATTTACAAAATTATATAGCAATTAAATTGCTTATTAATAATAAATTTATTATATCTATAGAGATATTTATTAATATTAAATTATTTATTAATTATTTGCGTATATAAGATTGTATATATATTGGCGATTCTCTTTTAGAATCTAATTGAATCGGATAAGACGGAAATTCTAAGTTCTAGTTAAATATTTGCTATATATTTATAGAATTCTAGTAAGTTCGATTAGATCAATAGATCGACAATCTTTCGCGAAATTTTTTGCGTTAAATAATATATTAGTCGATTGTCGATTAACAATACAAGCTTAAATTGTTCGAATTAATCAAACAAATTATTATATTCGAATTTCGAGACTAAATCGAACAAGTTTTATAGTTTAGTGCTATTAATTAAGTCTATAAATATAGATTGCTTAGAGAATTTGTTTATATTAATATTTTTAGATATATTATGCAATCTTTAATAGAATTGTAGTTACTATTATATTTGCAATTTCTAAATTGTTAGTTGTTTTTATAATATTTAAAAATATACAAAATTTAAAATCTATTCGCATTCTTTAAGAACAAATATTCTTAATTTGCGCAAAAAATATTTCGAAACAAATATTATTTAACAACTATTAATAGAGTCTATTTAGCAAAAACTCGAATAATATATAGTATACAAACAATTTAACTATATCGAAGATATAGATAACAATAGTAACAAACAAAAAACAAAACAAAAAATCTATTTAATTTTTTTTTGTTTCTAACTTCTTAATTACTTAAACAATAATTATTTTGTTTTTGTATTTTGTAAAAACTTTTCTAATTATATATTTTTATTTTGTAATATTCGATATATATTAATTACTTTTTTTACTTAAAGACTTTTTATTAATTTTCTTTTTAATAATATATTTTAGCTATTAATTGCTTTTTAAGTCTAGTATTTTTTTAACAATTGTTTAGCTAATATTCTTTTATATTATTAAATATCTAAAATATTTTTCTTTTTTATTATATTAAACTATTATTTACTTGCGAGAATTGTCTATTAGTTCTAATATTGTCGATTTAGTATTTTGCAAAACTAGTAAGTTATATATATAGTATTGTTAAAAAATATTGAAATATCTAAAATATTTCGATCTAAATAATAGATTTATTTTTTGATACTTATTTGTTGTTTTAATTGAAAGAAAAGATAAAAAGCTATATTGCAAAATATTAACTACTATAAGTATCGAATTTCTAAAAATATATTTTATTGTTTTTTTTATTGTTAACAAACTAAAACAACAATTAGTTTTCGATATTTGTTGCTTAAAATTGTTTTACTTTTTTGTTATTTATATTGTTAAATTCTTTATTTTTGTTGTTTTTGTTAATTGAATAATTTTTAATTTTCGACAAACTATCGATAGATTTTATAGACTAACAATATTAGTATAATCAAATAATTGTCGAACAACAACATTTATTAATATATCGATATATTTTATATATAGCAAAAACTATTTTTATTTTTCTCTATATTATAATCTTTTAAAGTCTTGATATTTGTTTAAACGTATACAAATATAATATTGCTTTTATTGTCGAAAAAGATATTCGATTGCTAATATTAACAATTGTTAATTGCTAATCTAATCTCTCTCGATTTTAGCAAATATTATATATTATTTATATAATAATTGTTCTTAATATTAAGAGCATCTTTTAGATTCTATATTTGTATTGCTATTAGTCGAAGAATTTGCTATCTAAAAATTATATTTATTGAAATATTGCGTTAACAATTGTTTTTGTTTAATTTTAAATTTTAAATTTTCTTGTAATAGATCTCTATATTAAAGTCGAACTTGTTAAACAAATTGTTTATAAAAATTTTGATTAAATAGTCTATTTAAAGATTACTATATATAGATTCTATATATCTTTTAACTTTTTTTTGGATTACTAGTTCTATATAGAGCAGTATACTTTGTTGTTTCTCGAAAAATTATTTATATTAGATTTTTTTAATTTTGATTATTTTTTTTGTTTATATTAATCGACAGTTTTTTTATCTAATATTAGAAATCTATTTTTTGCAATATTTTTCGCAAAAGATACTTTTTTTTTAGTATTGTTTTTTTATTTTTGTATAGCTATACGCACATTAGTAACAATAAAAAATACTAGTTTAAAATAGATCGAATTAAATAGCTAATTTGTATCTTTTTAATATTCGATATTCTACTATTTGTTAATAGAGAATTTGTAGAAAGAGTAATATATTATTTTTGAAAAGATTAAATATAAAAATTGTTTGCAAAAATTCTATATAGCTTTAGTTGCTATTGTTTTTTTTTAAACTTTTATATTTTAATATACTAAGCAAATAAATATGTTATATTTTAGTAGTTTTGCAATATAGTCTATTGCGTTGTTTTTATTAATATTATATATTTGAACAATTAGATTGCAAATTTTCTCTATAATATAGTTGCAAAAGTAGTTTATTTTGTTGTACAATTGTTTTTGCGTTAGTCGAATTCTAACAAGTTTAAATATTAGCGTTAATTTATTATTTTTTACTCAAAAATATATAGCTTTAAATTAATTTGTATTTTTGTAAATTTTTGTCGCTTTATCTATAGATATTTTATTAATATCGAAAACAAATATCGATTATATTCGAAAAAATAAATAATATTTGCGTTGTTACTATAACTCGAAAATATTACAATTTTAAGTTATCTCTTAATCTTGCTATATACGAAACTTTTGTTATTTTTATCTATATAGACGTATTAGTAGTACGTATTTTATAGTTATATAGTTTTTCTTTGTTGCAATTTAAAGATTTAATTAAATCTATTTTTGTTGTTATTAAACAAAAATTCTATATCTAAGATACTACTATACTATACGCGTACTAATAGAAACAAAATAGCAAAACTTTTGCTATTTCAACTACTTGTTAAATTAAACAACAATCTATTAATTTTTATCGAGTCTTTCTATTGTTTTTAATCAATATATTTTTAATCTAAATTTAAGCAAATTTATATAACTCTTAATACAACTAGATTTGTTGTTATATACAAAACAATAATTAATAGTTGTTTCTATTATAGATTTATCAATTTATTTATATTTTGAAATTATTACTAGCTTCTTGTTGTCTTTATTATTATTATTAATAATAATTTTTTTGCAAAATCGATTAAAAAACAATCTAGAAAAGTTTAAGAATATTTGATTTTGCTAACAATTAAACAAATTAGTTTTTATTTTTTACAACTAAATACAAAATAGACGCTTGCTATTTTAAAAAGAAGTTATATAAATTTTGCATATTCTTTTTTTGTGTTTTTGTTAATATTTATCTTAAATTGTAGCAAAGAAACAATAAAATAAATCAAACAATATAGTATAGCTATAAAATATGCTATTTATTTAACAATATCAATTAAAAGTCTTTTAGAATACTTGATAAAATAATTGATAATTAAAACGCGAGAGTTAATAAAAAAAATCTGCAAAAAAAAGTCTATAATAAAAAATTATACAAATTATAATATATCAATTTAGCGTATTTTCAACGTATTGATCGACTATTATTCGATTATTAGCTAATTATTAAATAACTATTTTAAAATCGATTAATTATAAATCTAATTTTGTTCGAATTGTCGATTATAATTTTATAGTAATTTTGGTTTTTTTAAAATTATTATAATACAAATAGATCTCTATTTAGTATACAATTTTCAATAGTATACTTGTAATTAATAAATAATTCTATTGTTTGTAAAATTAATAACTAAATATTATATATAGTTGTAAACTATAGATATATATTAAATATATTTTAGATAAATATAAAAGTCTTTAAACTTAAAAAATTAATTAAAAAAACTATTAAACAAATATTTTATACAATATATTTATCGACAACGCAAAATATCTTATTTATAAAAATACTCAATCTTAAATACAAAAAATTTCGACAATATAAAATAAAATATTGTTATCTTAGATTTTATCAAGCAATTTCTAATATTTTTTTTTCGATATTTAAAATTTTTTGTTGTATAAAATTATTATAAAAATCTTTTGCTTAAATTGTCGCTTAATAATAATCTATTTCTCGATATTTAAATTATATACTAATTTTTAAATATAGCAGATTTTATTCTAATTAATACAATATATGCATTTTTCGATCTATATTTTTGTATCTTTTATAAAGATTAATTTGATAATTACAATATATTTTGTTTTAATTAAAATTAGATTAACTAATAAAATATTAATTGTTTCGACTCTAAAGTGCAATTAAAAGTTTTGTTTAAATAGTATTTTTTTTTCGAATTTTATTGTTTTATTATAGTTATATTTTTTCTAAAATTTTTTGACAATTTTAATACGTTTCGATTAATTTAGATCAAAATAGAACAATATTAATATTTCGAAAAATATATTTTTAATATACTAGATTTGCAATCAATTGTTGTTCTTTTCTTTATAGTATTGTGTTATTGCGATCTAAGTTACAAACGTATTAAGACTATAATAGAGATAAAAAACTATAGTATTTATATTGTAAAATACTATAGTTACTAATAGAAACATAGATATTACAATTATTTTTTAATTCTTTAATAGCTTTGCAAGTTGACAAAATAGTATATTAATTTTCGAATTATTTGCTATTAAATTTGCGTACTTTGTTCAATATTTAATATTCTATAGCAAAATCTTTTTTTTTAGTATCTTAATATTAATTTTTTTTAGCTTTAACTTTTCGATATATTTTAAATAATCAACAAAAGAGAAAAATGCTATTACTTGTAAATTATAAGTTTTATTGTTAAACTTCTTATTTGAAATTGCAATTAATTTATTGTTTTTTTTGTTATTTTTAATTTATATTTTATAGTGTTTTGCTAGCAGCTTTTTAGTAGTTTTCGAGAATTCTATTCTAATTAATTGAATTTTCTTTTTTTATTAATATAATTTTGCGATATAAATAATTTGTTTGTAGAGTTTCGAAAGTCTTACTATTTTAAAATCGCAAAAATTTGTTTTATCTATTTGTTTTATTAGAAGCAACTCGACAATCTTGTCAAACTTAATTTCTATAATTTGAATATTCTATATTAATTTTTTAAGATTTTTTAGTAAAATATTAAAAGTCTTTTGCAATTTCGTAATTATTGTTTCGATTATATTACAAAAATTTTTGTTATTTGTTTAATTTATATTAGTTTTTAGCATTTCGATCTATTTAGTTAAGTTGTTAAGAATTTCGCAAAAAATATTGTTAAAAAACATAAACTTGCAATTAGAATTTGCAACAAATTCGATAAATTTCTTGATTATAATACTTTGTTGTTGCTTTTTATAGTAAAATTTATCTTTAATAATTTCGAAAAAAATTAATATACTAAATATCTTTTATTTATTTATTTTATTCGAATATTGCAACAAAAAGATTAATATCTTGATTATTTAATTTTTGTATAATAGAAAACTAATAACAATAATATAGCAATCGAAGTCTTCTTTAAATAGATTAGAAATATAGAAATATATATAGTTATTGTTTATTTTCGACAAAACAATATATTTATTGCAATAGTTTAATAGAAATCTTAATTTTTTCGATATATTGCTATATATAACTCTAAATATTATTTTTAGCAACTTGTAACTATAATTATACAATAATTTCTATTTTTTTAATATAGAATTTAACAAGCTCGACTAAATAATTTGCAACTTAGAACAACAAATTAGCGACAAAAAATTCTATATAATTTTGTTAGAAATATAGAGATATTTAAAGAGTTAAAAATTAAATTTCTTAAATAAATATTTATTGTTTTCGATATTCTATAATAAATATTTATATACTATTAAGAAACTCTTTTTTTAAAATTTTCAATTTTTTTGCTATACAAATGTAAACTATCGATTTAGAACAAAAAAAACTATTTGTTGCAACAATTTTACAACAACAAGTTAGTTAAAGATTATTTTTTATATAGTTTTTAAAATTGAGCACTATATCTTGTTAGTATTTATCTTGTTGCTATTAAAATTATTTCTAATTTTAAATTGTTATATTTGTAGCATAATAACAAGTTTAAAAGTTTAAAAAAAGTATATTTTTTTTTTAAATTAGACAATTTAACTAATAGATTTTTGTATATTTTTATTGTATTTTTTTGTTAAAACTTACAAAACTTGTCTCGATTTTCTAATACAATATATTTGTATATATTTGTTTTATTAATATTTAGAATCTAAGTATCGAATATTTTTTTTCTAATATTTTTGTCTATTTTGATTAGATCTATTTCTGTTTGTTTATTTTTTTCGATTTTAACAAAATTCGATTGATTAATAGTTGTATTGTTGTTTTTTACTATATATTTTTTGTCGATTGTTTTATTTTTGTTATTAAACAAAATATCTAATATCTTTTTGTCGATTAATCTATTATTTGATATTTGTATTTTATTTTTTGATTTTATAATCTTTTAATATTTGTAATAGAAATTCTTGTTGTTCTTTTTCTTGAATTTCTATTTGTTTTGTAATTTTTTATTGTTAAAAGAAAAGTTCTTTGCTTTAAATTGTTTGTCTAATATTGCTTTTTGCTTGTATAGAAGTCTCTTTTTTCTATCTAATATTGTTGTATATATTGCTGTTAATATTGTTGTGTTTAATGCTATTGAAACGTTTGTCTACAATATAGTCGATATTTTGATAGAAAATACAAATAATATTGCTATAGATAATATAGCAAATAATGCTATAAATTGTATAATAGAATAAAACAAAGCAATAAATTCGAATTTAGACTTTGTAACAAAAGTATAAAGATTTGTAACAATAGAAAACTATAATTAAAAAGAGATTTTTTGCTAAATAATATTAATTTGTTGTTAATGCGTTTGCGAGCTATATTTGATATTAACTAATAGCAGAAATAATATTAATACTTAATATATTTTTGATATTATATTTTGTCGATAATAGAGACTTGTTAATATTAAGAGAAGATTGTAAAATCTAAAATAGATACAATAGAAATTGTATTATATTAGTGCGCAAAACAATAAACAAATCGAAATCTAAATTAATATTTTTAGTTAATAATATTAATATACTACTCTTAAATATAAATTTATTGCTTTTAGAATCGATCGAAATAATTTTAAACTTAAATATTGTAAATTTATTTATAGCAAGTCTTCTTAATACAATTTGCAATTTTTTTGTCAAATTAATAGAAACGAAACAACTTTCGAGCTTAAATTGTATAATATTTTTATTGCTTTAAATTATTGTTTGCTTTACGCAAAAATTAATTAGTATTTTATAATTTATATGTCTCGACTTTACTATATTGTTCGATATAGATTTATCGATAAGATTGCTAACTAGTTGTATAGATATTTAGATATCTTTAAGTTGCAAAATGTTATCTCTATATTTATCTATAAAACAATAGTCAAATCTTTAGATTTAAGTACTTGCAAAATCGAATATTAAAAATAATTTGTAATTTTCTATAGTTTCTAGCTTGATACTCTTTTTGATCAACTAATAGATTTTTTTTTTCTTAATTGATATTTTTGCACTTTTTTTGTTTATTGGTATTGTATTGTTTTCTAATTTAAGAATTAAGAACTAATATCGCTTTTCTCGACAATTTTATAGTAGAACAAGATTTTTTACAATTAGTATTTTTTTATTCTTATCGATTGTAGTATCAAAGCAATTATTAAAAGCTTTATATAGTTTAATACTAATTTTTGTTAATTTGTTTTAATCAATTTTTGTTTTAAATTTATTGTCGATTTTTTCAATATTTTTAAATAGAGATTGAGCAACTTTTTCAATTTTAATATAAAATTTGTTGTTAATATTTAAAGTATTTTTAATACTTTTTTTGTTTTATATTTTTTTAGACTAACTATATTGTGTAATCTACAAAACATATATATATAAAAAAGAATAAAAATAAATAAAAGTAAGATATCTCGAAATTAGATTAGATTATTTAACAATTTAGATATATTTATTTATAGAAATCGATTGTCGAACAACTATTAACAATATTATTTTATGTATTAGCAAATAAACTATAATAAACAACAATTAGCAAGTTATAATTATTTGAGAGCTACTATTGTATTATAAATTGCAAAATCAAATTGATATAATAATAATAACAATAACAATTTTTTTTTTATATTGTTAATAGCGCAAATTCTTTTTCTATTTTTTGATTTCTATCTATATAATAATTCTATACATAGACTATTCTTATCTCGATTTAATATTTTTTATAACGTAGAATTACAATATATAGTAGCTATAATATAGTGTGTGCGTTTTGTTTAATATAAATTAGTTATAAAGTAATCTAATTACAATTTGATTTGTTAATAAGATTTTAAATTAACTATTTATTAATCGACTATTAAATAACAATCGACTAACTATTAAATAATTGTCGAATAACTAGTTTCTAATACTATTTGTTTTACTAATTTAATTGTTAAAATTATTTATTTTATTTTACGTCGAGATCTCTCAATTTATAAAAGTTATCTTGCTATTGTTCTATAGATTTGCAAAGTATGCAAAAAAGATATTTAAAAATAGAGAAAAAAGATAGACTTATTAAATTGTTTAGTATTAGATTAGATTATACAACAATAGACTATTATTATATTATTAGCAATTATAGTATTTTAAATAAATTGCTATCTATTTGCGAGATTATTGATTGTCTTTTTACTTATATACAAGAATCTATATTGTAATTCTTTAGTATTAAAATTTTATATTTAAAATAACTTTTAATAATAATATATTTCTTAACAATCAAATTATATACAAATTTTTATATATAGTATATTTTTTTTTATTTGATTCGATAGTTTTGTTTTTAGATTTGTGTATTTGTACTTTTTATAAAAATCGATTTGATAATTAAAATATTTGTAATTTTAATTAAAATTAAATCGATTTTTAAAATATTAATTGTTTTAATTATAAAGCAAGATCGAAAGTCTTGTTTAAACAATATATTTTTATCGAATTTTATAAATTTGTTAAAATTATATTTTTTTTGAAACTTTTTTACAATTTTTGTATACTCGAATTAACTTAAATCGATATAGAACAATATTAATTTTTCAAGATAAAAAACTCTAATAAATTAGATTTGCAATTAGTTAATAGTTTAAATTTTAACGTATTAAATTGTTGCAAATTTAGCAATATATAATAAATATTAAAATAAAAATAGAAAGCAATAGTATATATATTGCAAAAAACTATAACTATTAATAGCAATATAAACTTAACAAGTATTTTTTGTTTTTTAAATAGTTTTGTAATTTAACAATATAATAATATTATTCTCGAGTTATTTGCTAAATTATTGTTGTGTTTTGTGTAATATTTAATATTTAACAACAAATTTTTTTTTTAATATTTTTATTTTTACTTTTTTTAAATTTATCTTTTTAACATAGTTTAGATATTTAGCGTAAGATAAAAATACTATTATTTGCAAACTATAAGTATTGTTGTTGAACTTACTATTTGGAATTGCAATAGATTTATTGTTTTTATTGCTATTGTTAATTTATATAGTATAATGTTTTGTTAATAGTTTTTTAATATTTTCGAAGAATTTTGCTTTAAACAAATTTATATTCTTTTTCTATTAATATAGTTGTTTAATATAAATAGTATATTTGTATAATTTCGAAAGTTTTTTAATTTTAAAATTAGAGAAGTTTGTTTTATTTGTTTGTCTAATTAAAAACAATTTAACAATTTTTCGAAATTTAATTTCTATAACTTGTATATTTTGTATAGATTTCTTAAATTTTTTTAATAAAATATCGAATTTTTTTTGTAACTCTAAAATAGTTGCTTCAATTCTATAATAAAGTTTTTTATTTTTTGTTTAATCTATATTGAATTTTAGTATCTTAATATATTCGATTAAGTTTTCGAATATTTTGTAAAAGATACTACTAAGAAATATAAATTTGCAATAGAAATGTTCGACAAATTTCTTAAAATTTTTAATAATTATATTCTATATTTGTTTTTTGTAGTAAAATTTGTCTTTAATAGTTTTCGAAAAAAACAATATATTGTACTAATACTATTTCGATTTTTTATTTTGATATAATTTTGTAAAAAGCAACGTTTTAACTATTTAACTATTATATAATAGAGAGTTAATAATAAGAATATATTGATTGAAATTTTTTTTGAACAAATTTGAAATATAGAAGTACTAGTAATTATTAGTACAATAAAGTGTTAAACTTAATCGATTGTTTTTTAGATTTTTTAAAAATATTGTTGTATACAATTCTAAATATTATTTTTAGCAATTTGTAATTTTTGTTGTACAATATTTTCTATTTTTTTAGAAAAAAATTTAGCAAGTTTAACTAAATATTTGTTAGCTTTAAATTAGTATTTAGTAATAGAAGATTTCGAATAATTTTGTTAAAGATACAACAATATAGAAAAAGTTAGAAATTAATATTCTTAAACAAATATTTATTATTTTTGATATTATTTGCGAGATACTTGTGTGCGTTTAAAAAATTCTTTTTTTAAGATTTTTAAATTTTGCGACAAATTAGTATTAATTAACAATTTAAAATAAAGAGAGTTATTTGTTGTAAAGTTTTTTTAACACAATTATTAATTAAAAATTATTTTTGTAGTTTTAAGAATCGAGTATTATATTTTATTAATATCTATTTTATTACTATTAAATCTATCTTTAATCTTGCTTTGTTATATCTAAAATATAATAACAAATTCTAGTATTTAAAAAAAGTACAATTTCTTCTTCTATTTCGACAATTTAATCTTTGAATTTTTACTAATTCTTGTTGTATTTTTTTGTTAGAAACCACAAAATTTGCTTTAATTCTTTGATATAATATATTTGCAAATTTTTGTTTTCTTAATATTTAGAATCTAAATTTCGAGTACTTTTTTATTTTATTTTTATTTATTTTTAAGAAATTTATTTTTGATTGTTTATTTTTTTCTATTTTGTTAAGATTCGATTAATTAATAACTATATTATTGTTTTTTACTATATAATTTTTATTAAATTTTTTATTTTTGTTATTGAATACAATATCTATTATCTTTGTATTATTTGATATATTGTTTGTTGTTTTTGTGTTGTTTGTCGATTTTTGTATTTTTCGATATTTTTTGTTTTTAACTTTTTTGACTTAACTTTAAGAAGTTATTTATTGCTTAAATTGTTGTTATTGTTTATTTTATTTGCTCTTTTCGAATTGTTTTTAATGTAAGTTTTGTATATATTTGCTTTTTGCTTGCTAGCGAATTCGATTAAGTTGCTATTTGTTGCAATTGTTAATTCAATAATAGATTCTACTATTAACGCAATATAGATATTGCTATTAATATTGTTATACTTAATGTAGCTAATATATTTGTATACAATATAGTTAATGCGATTGTAGACAATGTGTCTAATACAATTGTAAATAGTATAACTAATATAGCTATAAACAATATAATTGAATAGAATAAAGCAATAATTTCGAACTTTAATTTCGAAACAAAAGTTTTAAAATATAAGACAAACAAAAATTGTAATCGAGAGAATAAGTTTTTATTAAGTAATAGAATTTAGATATCAATAGTAAAAATAATATCGATAATTGATATATCTTTAATATTAGATTCGATCAATAGCAAAAATTTATTAATATTAAAAGAAAATTATAAAATTTGTAACAAATATAATAGAAACTCGATTGCAATAATGCGCAAGATCTTAATTAAATCGAAATTTGTATTAATATTTTTAGTTAATAGTATTATTATACTATTCTTAAATATAAATTTATTGCTCTTAAAATCGATTAAAACAATTTTAAATTTAAATATTATAGATTTAATTATAGCAAGTTTTATTAAGATAGTACGCAATTTTTTTGAAAAACTAATAGTAACAAAACAATTTTCGATTTTAAATTGTACAATATTTTTGTTGTTTTGAATAATTAACTACTTTATACAAAAGTTTAAATATATTTTATAATCTATATATTTTGGCTTTACTATATTGCTTAATATAAATTTATTAATAAGATTGCTAATTAATTGTATAGAAATTCAAATATCTTTAAATTGCGAAGCATTATTTCTAAAACAATAGTCGAAATTTTAGACTTAAACACTTGCAAAATTAAGTACTAAAAATAACTTGCAATTTTTTGTAGTTTTTAGCTTGATACTTTTTAATCGATTAATAGAGATTTTTTTATTTTTGATTAATATTTTTGCGCTTTTTTTGTTTATTGATGTTATATTGCTTTCTAATCTAAAAACTAAAAGTTAACATTGCTTTGCTTGTCGATTTTACAATAGAACAAAATTGTTAAAAACAAATAGTTTTTTATTTCGATCAAATATAATATCTATACAATAATTAAAACTTTTGTATAGTACTTTGCTAATTTAATGCAATTTGATTTGATCAATTGTTGTTTTAAATTTATTGTCGATTTTTTCGATATTCTTAAGTAGAGATTGAGCGATATTTTCGATTTTAATATATAACTTGTTATCGATTTTTAAGATACTTTTAATTATAAACGCGTTTTACAATTTTTATTTAATTATATTTAATATTGTTTGTTGCGATAATATTATTGATAAAATATCAAATAAAAATAATAATAATAATATAATACAAAAAAAGAAGTATAGAGATTAATTAAAATAAAAGTAAAAATTGAGTAAAAATTAAACAAATTTCTTTATTATAATATAGAGTTGCAAAAATAGAATTTTGTAATTGTAAAATTAGTCAATATTAGTCGATATTAGTCGATATTAGTTTGTTTATTATTGATTAACAAAACAATATATCTAGATTGTATATTATTGTAAGTATTATTAAAAAATTTCTATATATTTTTCGAAATAACAAAAGACGCTCTCTATTATATTAATTTTTTTAATTTACAATATTGGCAATTGTATACTAACGCAAAAGAAAAGAAAAATTCTATATTTAACTATCGAAAAATATCTTTTTTGACAAAATTACAAAAATATTTATATCTATTGCGCGTATTTGCGCTTTTCTATTAAGACAAAAAAAACTATCGTATTGTTATATCGACAATATTATACAAATAGTGTCTATTTATTTTAATAATATTGTACTATTAAAAATCTTCTTTATCGAAAATTATTGTAGATTATTTAGTTTTGTATTGTGTATTAACAATAGTTATACAACTAACAAGAGTTATCTATAGTTAAATCTTTTTCTTTTTTTAGTAGTGCGTTCGAATACAAAAATATAGTTTGAAAAAAAAAAAATTGTTGATCGATACTAGATATTATAGCTTTTGTCTACAACAAAATAATTTCGAAAAAGCAAACAATATAATTGCAATATTTCAAAACAATATTGTTTAATTTTAATTAATTAAATTGCTCGAAATCGAAAACAAGTTTTTATATAGTTCTTAATTATCAATATTATATAGAACTACTATTTTAAATATATTTTTAAACAATTTTTTATCTAATTTGTTAAATATAGTATTAGATAATTAGAACAATTCGAATATATATAGTTTAAAAATATTGAATTAACAATCTATAGAAAAAAAAAATCAAAAACAATATTTGTTTTGTTTTAATAAACTAAATAATACGCAAATAATCGAAACTATATTTGATTTTTGCAAAAATCGATATATAATTTTTGTTAATTGTAAAAATCTAGTTATAAACTTATTTTCTTAAAAGAAGCAATTTGTATTTGTATTAATTTTAAAGAAGAGTCGATTATTAAGTATATTGGAAAAGTCTATTTTTTCTTTTATATACGCAAATTGTTGTCAAATAGAATTTAAGATATTTTTTTTGAAATTGTAGTCAAAAAAGAAGAGATATAAATTCTAAAAAAAAACAATTTTTGTTAAAAGTTGTTTCTCTATTTTTGCAAATTTTTTTTTTTTTTTTAGAACAATTATTATAGTTGTTGTTATTCTCTCTACAATTGCAAAGCTACTTAAATTAATATCAAATATTTAAGTTAAATTTTCTATTTTCTTTCTTTTTTTTTTGTCTTTAGTATATTCTATTTTTTTTAAAACGCAACAATTTGGCAAAATTTTGCTTAATAATTGAAATATATTATAATATTTTATTTCTAAGATTTTTGTTATCTATCTAATTTCTGCTATTAATATATTGAATTCTATATACTTAACAAATTTATAAGAATAACTTAATATAGTATTTTAATTAATTATAATTCTTCGATAATACAAATTTTGATTTAGAGCTTTTTTTTAATATTTTTTTTGTGCAAAAGTATGCAATCTACTTTATTGTATTTAACTATAAAAATAAAAAAAACACAAACTACAATTTTGTTTTTTGTAACAAAAATATACTAATATAGTTTGTCAATTTTAATTGTAAATAAAAAATTCTAATATAATATAGTTTTAATAAAGTTGTTTGCAAACTTAATTGTTTTAACTTTTTTTTGTTTTTTTTAGACTTGTTAACAAATTTGTTAATATTAATATTATTAATAGTCGAGACTTTGCGAACTCGATTTTTTTTAAAAAAAGTAATTGACAAAGTAATAAATATATTGATATTAATTGTATTGTTGTTATTTTTATTGTTAATAATAGTAGTTTTTTTTGTCTTAATTGAAGTACGCTTCTTTTGAATAAATATAGATATATATATATATGCATAAAGTAATCTCTTAGAGATTTTAATTGTAGAAAAGAGTAGAAAAAAAAGCAATCAAAAATAGTATATTTGCAAAAATTCTACAATTGTTAAATTGTCGACTAATATTAGTATTGTTAACAAATAGTTAACAAATAGTTGTTTAATACAATTTTATTTTTTATTTTTTAACTCTTTTTATTTTTTATTGCTAGAAGAGCAACAAGAAAAAAATCAAATTTTAGAATTTTGAGTAAAAAATTCGTCGCGTAAGTTGTAATATTTGTAAAAAAATTTATTGTATTATTTTTTAATTATTTTAATCGAAATTTATCGCAACTACTATGCAATTAGCTAGAGACTTTTAATTGTTTATTTGCTATTAGAGCAAAAAATTTAGTTTTGAATATATCTATTTATTGTTAGTATAATATAATTGAAACAAAACGAAAGTGCAATTATTGTATTAAGTTTAAATATTGCATTATAGTTGCATTGTATCAAATACTACTTAAGTTTTCGAAATATATAAACTTTAATAAATCGAATATTATATCTTTGTTGCGCGAAGATACTTAAAGAGAGTAAAAAGATAAAAATATACAAAAATTATTGCAAAAAATTAGTTAAACTAGAATTACAAGCATTTAATAGAGATCTTGCAATTAAAAAATAGATAAAGTAGAAATGCGCGCAAAAAATTTGCAACTATTAGAATTTTCGATTATCAAATTATATTTTCGAGTTCGAGAATATTTCTCTATCTAAATTTCTGTTAGATCTTAATATTAAAGTAGACTCTACTATAAACAACAATATAAATGCAAAAATAATAAATAACAATATTTTAATAAATTTCGATATATTAACAAATATGTTAAATACAGAATTTATTTTATTAAAGTTAATAGAAAAAATATTGTATTAGCAAATTCAAATAGAATTGCACAATATCGACAAAGAAAAAGATTTAAATATAGATACAAATATAAATATAGCTACTAATAGTAGATGCGCAAATTAATTAAGAGATAATCTTCTATTTATATTAATAGTATTGCAAAAAGAGACGTACAAAAAGATTATAAATAAAAAGATCGAAAAATTAATTAAAGACTTAAACAAAATTTAACAAAAAAAATATAGAGTTTTTTTAAGAAGCAAAAAGTATAACAAGAAAATATAACAACAATTAAATCAATTAAAACTAAAAAACAAAAACAAAATATTTATTTATTTTTTAAACAAATACTACAATTCTTTTTACAACAAAACAAACTATATATTTGTTTATTAATTTTATATTTTATAATATACAAAAAACAATATAGATTGCTTCTTTAATAACAAACAACTAAAATTGCTATATTGTTTTATATTTTTTAAAAACAATTAGCAATAACTTATAAGACTTGAGCAAATCGAATAAAGTATTAAAAATAATATATAAAAATACAAAAAAATTGAATTAAAATTTAATATCGAAAACACAAAATAATTAAATCGAAAATACTATATACAATAGCAATTAATTAAGAAGATTATTTGTTTTTTTATAAATTACAAATCGCATATTTAGAATCTTAAATATATGTTAATACAATAGTATATTAATAAAAAAAAATTATAAAATCAATATTAAATTGCAAACAATTGATAAAAGAAGCAAACAATTTATTTGTTAAAAACTACAATTGTTTTTATATTTATCACTATAGACAAAATTGTATTTTTTAGATAATAGAACAATTAAAGTATTTAATCTATTTAAATAATTATTAATAATTTTAATTGTATAGCTTGTTAACGTTAAAAGAGTTCGAATATAGTTTTGTTAAATTATATTTCTATTGTTTATATAGAAGAAAATAATATTAGACTATTAAATATAGAGATTTATTACTATACAATAGCTCTTATAATAGAGTATAAATATATTTTGAATATGTTTTTGTAAATATTAGTTAATCTTCTAGAAATATTTTAGTATTTAAACAATTGTTTATTTACAACTTGTTCGATATTTGTTGTATTAATAATTAACTTAAATATTATTATTTAGTTTTTGCTAAAATAATAATTAACTATTTAAAACAAACTTTTGTTACAAGTATTAAACAAAATATTTATTGTTTAATCTATATAGTGCTATCGAACTATCGAAAGAATATTATAAAAATATAGAAAATTCGAACATATTAAAATACAAAAACGCAAATAGATAAACAAAATCGATATATAGTTAATTAAATTAACAAGAACTATATATACGATATCAAGAATTTTGTTTGAAATTTTTCTTATATTAATATATATATTGTTATAATAATAGACTCTTTTTATTAATTAAAAAAAAAAATTCTTATAGATTTTATTTAGTAATTGAAGAAAATTCTCAAAAAAATTGTTCGAAAGAATCGAACAACAATTAAATATATATAAATCGAAAAAATTATTAGCAAAACAAATATTGTTTTTTAATTTAATTAAAAATTTCGAGCAATCTTTTCTATTTATAAATTGTGTATCTTTATTTATTTTAGCAACGTCAAACAATAGATAAATAACAAACAAAATACTATTATACAACAACTAACAATTGTTATAACGTTTCTACTACTTAAGCTAGTTTCGAAGATACTACAAATTACAATTGTAATATTAAATTTTATTATACTAACTACGTACAACTTCTATAATAAGAATATACTAAAATATTTAAATTTTGCGCAAAGTCGAATTAATATATTTAAAATAATATTTATAATCTACAACACAATAAAGATTAAGATTGAACAAAAAATATTTAATAAATTTAAATTTTATATTTTTAGCTATTACAAAAACTTTATCAAAAATTTCTAATCTATCGACAACTAAAATATAGAATATTTTAAAAATATATATATTTATTATATTAAGATCTTCTATTTACAAATTAACAAAAAAGTAAATTATATAAAATAGATTTATATTTATAATAAATAAAACGTAAATTTTTACACAATAGATATTATACTAAAACGCAAAAAAATATTAAATACAAAAAATTTGTTGCTTAAGAGAAAAATTATAATTGTTTATTTCGCGAAAGTTACAAATCTTTAAAAATAAAACTAAAAACTTTTGTTATATACAAATCTAAAACTAAACTTTAGATATTTAAATAATAAATTTTATTAAAAACTTAATAATATAGTTGATAAATAGAGTTTCGACAAACTTGTAGTAGCAATCGCGATATTTGTTTGTTAGCAACAAACAAAATTGAATTGTATAAAAGCTATTTAATATAATTTGAAAAATCAATTATACAAACGTTTAAATAATAACAATTTGATAGTTAAGTTATCTTCTTTTGTTTCAAACATATAAAGAAGAGAGTTAAATAATAGTTAAATACAAAATTTTATTGTATCAATTTATATATTTGTTGTCTATTATAAACAAGATATTTAATTAGATTGTAATAATAAAAATATTGCACGTTGTTTAAATAGATAGCAAGAAAAGTTTAACAAATAATACAATAACTATATATAGTTTTAGAAGTTCTCGAACAAAAAAAATTGTTAGAAAATTTTACAAGCAACTCTGTTTAACAATTAATCGATTAAAAAACTATTGTTAATATTAACAATTAGAGATTCAAATAAAAAAGACAAACAAAAAAGATTTCGACAATATAGTAGAATATTTCTAGATATTTTTAGATAAATTAATAATACTATATTATACAATATTTATAGTATAATCGAGTTATAACTTTGATTTTTTAGCAATTCAAATCGATTGCGCTTTTTTAGCAGATAATATATCTATAAAATAAATAGTATCTATCGAAATATATATATAGTTTAAATAGATATAGTTAACAAGAAGAAGTACTATTTTAATAACTAACTAAACAAGAATTAATACAACTTCTATTATAACAAGAACTTTATAAATAAAAGATATCGAATAGCTATAAATTAAAATTGCAAATAAATTGCTATAATATATTAATTGAAATAACAATTTATTTGCTATTTCGATTTATAGTTACTCGAAATTGATATAATAGAAATATAGTATTGTTTATAATTATATATACTATATTAGAGTGCAAGCAATTAATTCGACAATTTGTTAATTAGTCGACTATTAAATAATATATTTTTATTAATCGACTATTAAATAAGTTTTTTAATTAATTTTTGCAACTTATATTAAACTACAATATATTAAAAGTTAAAAATCAAATATAACAAAAACAAAAATATATATAAAAAGTAATTAATTAACAGATACTTATTGCTAAAGATAGATAGCAATATTAATATTTATTAGAAAATAATACAAGATTTAATATAGTATTGTTAATTGTTAAGTAACAAAGACGCGTTATATAATCTACAATAAATATTTAAGAATTTATTTATTTAATAGTATTCGATTGAAATAGATTAAAACAAATATAAAATTGAGATTTTTCTTTTTAATTTGTTAGTATATATCGATTTGCGATATTGTCGAACAAACAAATAGCAACAATTTTTATATTTGCAACGCGTATTTTCAAAGATTCTTTTAGTTTTTAAGAAAAAAGACTATTTATTAAATTTGAATTATATGCGTAGACAACAATAATATTTTCAAAAGTATAATTTTTTTTCTTTCGATATTTTGTATTCAGTTTGCAGAAGTGCTTTTTAAATAAGTATCTAGATATTTTGCTAACATAATATATTAAGAATATAAATTAAGAAGAAGAAACAATAGTTAAAAATATAGAAACAAATAAAGTTTTGTTTTTTCTAATAATATTTTTAACAATCAAATTTACGCAAAAAAAAAAAAAAAAGAAAGTCGACAAACTTCGAATTGTTCAATATATAAAAATAGAAAAAAAAAAAAAAAGTTTTTTAAAAACAAAAAAAAAGTATACAAAT
>JAABUL010000508.1_pt1 | contig 82506 bp, 87 predicted proteins | sample 5559151 | NCBI WGS metagenome assembly JAABUL01 (sample SAMN10711876, study PRJNA513368) | rock metagenome | isolation source: Antarctica rocks | place: Antarctica: Victoria Land, Pudding Butte sud
TCGCCACGTCTTGACGTCGCGAACGTCGCGACTCTGCATCATCCGGGTAAGCTAAACGGGACTGGGCGTACAGGAGACGGGACCAAAGCAGCGGATCAAGATGATTCGCCACAATACGGCGAATCGTTCATTCGTAACTTCTCAATAGCTACAGCCTACACAGTACAGCCTTGATGAGCTTGAATTAACGGCGTGGAAACGACGTGCTGACAATAAATGTGAAATGCTATCAGTGGGGGAAGCTGTTCAGTAAATCCCTGGAGGAATCGCTAAGGAAAAGTTCACTTTCTAGTACTCCGCTCAATTGGAAGAAGATGTGCGCACACCCAACTTCAAAAAGGGACAAGGTGAACTGTGTATTGGTCAATCCGCCCCGAGGAATACCGTTTTAGCGTTAATCGTACACAGCTTTGCTTATTGTTTTGAAACAATCTTGGACGTTCAACATAGGGAAGAGGCAGTTCGGAATACCTCCTGCTTTCATACGGCGCTCTGCAGCATCTCTTCGTCTTTCGTCGCTGCTAATTGATTGTTCATGATCCCATTCATTCCCCTCCCGCCAGTCGGATCTTGGCCTCGAGCTTTGACAGCGTCATCCACCTCTAATCTCCAGTCAGTCGTTTCAATACTCCTCGTCCGACATTGACATACCTGAAACCGAGGGTCGCAACTCACCATCATAATCATCCCGCTGCCCCACCCAACTATGCATCTTTTCTCTCCGAAACTCCTCCAAATCCCACTCGCCGTCTTCCAACGCCCCCTTCCCAGCAATCCACACATACGTTTCTACCTCCACCTCCTCACCTTCAACGTTGCCCCTCCCTTTGTCGTCCCCCACCTCCTTGAGGGTCTTGACCTTCACTCTCCTCCGCTCGTACTCGTCTCCTTCAAAGATGTCTAGTCGCCAGATATCACCTTCGGTAAGACCACGCACACATGTCCCGCGCACTGAGGAATCTGGAGAGTCAATAATGGCAGGGTAGTCGCCAGATCGGACCTTGTGGCGGCGGTAGGAGTGCAGGATTGCAGGCTGAGTGGTGAGGAGGGATTTCTGGAAATTTGAGGGCGTTGAAGAGCCATAGCAGACGCGGTAGAGGACTTCTTCAGACATCTATATAGGCAATTAGAGGGGCGTTGGCCGGCCTTAGGAATTCGATACGCACCAAAGTACCTGCACAATGGTTTAGCGAATGCATAGGATGAGGAAGCAGGCCATACCGTAGAAGAAAGCGCTTTGATCACCCATAATATCTAGCAATCTGAAGATCAGGTTGGTTTAAGGTCCGGGCTAAGCAACAGCGGTGGACTAACGGTCGACTAATTGACCACCTCGTGAACTGGTTTTTTTGACCAAAGTCGATGCTTTAAAAATTTAGGGCATACAATGACTTGACCACTTGGCGCAATCTCGCCAACTGTTGGTTCACATACTCCACCACATCTCGAAGGCAACTTGATATAGGAAATTAGAAATGTAGACAACAGGAATCTATGATGTGCTTTCGGTCGTCAATTGAATGAATATGAACACTACCAGACAAACAGATGGCTAGGTATACAAACGAAAGCAATTAAATCTTCAACAAGAACATTAAGCAATTGAAAGTTATTATCTACGGAATTCAGTAGTACTACGTATCACATATTTGATAGTTGATAGTTATAATTGGGCCTGATAAGATTATACAGTACCACTAGATCTCACTGGCGCTTCGCAGCCAATCGCGCTTACAAGATATTTTTAAGCTCAATAACCACCAGGTCATCTGTAGCTTGTCAACTTTGGAGATTGTATCCTTGAATTGACAGATCTCTTTTTCCTTTCTCATATCTGGTTGCACTGAAAAATGCTACGATAATGATCTGCCGTTCCTCCCTCATCCACCAATCTCTATTCTGCGTGCCCCCTTCCACATGGCTCTCTCTAGCCTTTTCACTTCCCTCATAAACTCCTTCGCCCCAATATTGTACTTGCTCCCATTGAAGCGCCCCCCTCCCATTGAGAATGCCCTTGCTGATGGTCTTCTCAACGCAGCCTCATCGTCTCCCCTATAACCTCCTACGCCGACCAGATCCTCTCCATCCACCGCACGCGCACCTCCGCGGGCTTTTCCCTCGACATTCCTTTCATCATGCTCTCCGCCTCCATCCTGAAGATCTTCTACTGGCCCGGCGCCCGCTATGATATATCTCTTCTCGTTCAGGCTGTGATTATGGTGGTTGTGCAGTCGGTACTACTAAAGGTGGCGCTTGACAACCGGCCGCCATGGAGGGGAGAAGGTCCGTTCAAGAGCGTAGATGACGGGAGGCCCTGGAACTTCTGGAGGTGGAGGTCACAAAGGCCGTAAGTGGACATGCCCTGACCCCTTCAAGGAGCCATGCAAACGGACTACTCAATGGCTAAACATTGAGGAAAGCTAACGCCCGACCCGATCCACAGCTACTGGGAATTCCTCCTCCTCCTCCCCCTCTCCCTCCTCATCATCCACACCCTCTTCCGCCCCACCTCCCACTCCCTCTACACCCACCTCATCGGCTACCTCGGCCTCGCCATCGAAGCCATCCTCCCTCTCCCCCAAATTTTCGCAAACCAGCGCGCCAAATCCTGCAAGGGCTTTCGCGTATCCGTGCTTGCGAATTGGCTGCTAGGAGACGCGATGAAGATGGGCTTCTTTTTTGCGTCGGATGCGGGCAAGGTGCCGTGGGCGTTTAAGATGTGTGGGATCTTTCAGGCGTGCTGTGATGCGGGGTTGGGGGTGCAGTACTGGGTGTATGGGGATGGGCCGGGGGAGGTTAGAGCGGGGGAAGGGGAGAAGAGTGCGAGGTTGGGGTGATGGGTGGGTGGGTATGTAGTGCATCATGTTCGAAAATCGTATGCATCGATCGGCGTTGTCCCGGGCAGCAGCACGTTTCCTAGAGCGGGAAAGCGACAGATACCACTTTTACTCCAAGCCAACGGCCTGAAATATACTCTTCAAGCGCCCTCCCGCAAAAGTTCCTCCGTCCCGCCCTCGAATCAGCCCTCTACACCCTCCCTCTCCCTCTCCTTCGAAGGAAACAAATAACCCGCACCTCCACCCATCCACCACCCTTCTGCCAACTCCCCTGCCCCTCCGCGTCAGCAATCCGGAAATTCCACCACCGAACCCTCGCGTCCCGAACAAGTTCAGCACACTTGTTCCTAATCTTCCCAATACCTTAGCGGAAGCCGAGGATGATGAGAAAATGACGTGGTGCGCTTGCTTTGCGGTGAGAACTGCACAATGGGGATTTGTGGCTTTTTCTGATCTTGCCGCGCCCCCTGTTCTCTCGATCTTCTCCCAGATAAATTTTCTCTTACTTCTTTGGGGCCCTGTCCTGCCTCTCTGCCCTTTCGTCTTCTCCTGGGTTACTCCTCGCTGCCTCTGTCTGTCCTTCGCTGCTCTTTCGTTACCCCCAGCTGTCTCTGCAGCATAAAACCAGCATCTCGCACTCGCAAATCAAAGCCTTCCTTTGCTCCACCACATCTCAGAACATCAACCCAGTCTCTTCAACCCAAACAGTTTCTTTAACAAAAAAACATTCACTCGATGCCTTTTTCTTTAATCACATCCTCACCCCCATTTTCATTCCTACCATCCGCTTCCCATTCGCACCACGCCACCCTTTTTCTCTTCCTTCCCATCTCCATAAAATAGCTTTTAACTTTTTCCATCCACCGTTCCACATCTAGGTTCTCCAAAACACAACCCTCCGCTCCCCAAACCCCCACCCACTCACCCATCCTCCCAAACCACCAAGATCAACAACCGCCCCCCCCTCACCCTCATCCCTCCATCCTACCAAAAAAAAATTCTTCACCTACCGTCAACCCCACACCTCTCCCTCCCCTCCTTCTGCCCACCCCCAACACCCCTATTTCGCCCGCAAGCTTTGCTTGTGTGAAAAACGGCAAAAGTGGTTCTTGGGCTGGGATACAGGGATTTGGTCTCGTTTTGGAATTGGAAAAATGGGGGGAGGGGAGAGTTTGTTTGTTCAGGGTAGCGAGAAAAAGGGGGGGGGGTTGGGTGGATGACAAGTGTGAGGGGGATGAGATTGTGGGGAGGATAAGGGTTGGTGCTGGAGAGCGGGGGGGTGTGTTTTTTGTGGTTGAGAGTCACTTGCATCTCCTTCATCAATGCTACGGTATCTCCGGATCAATGAGTCGTTGGTGGCAATGAGAACTTCCCTGCCATCAACACCACAGCATGAGCACTAAACCCATGCGATACCAACAATCCGACGGTAAAATATGCTTTCGTATAACGACATCCTCTTGTTCGTGTCATAATCTACAAACTTCGTGCCTATCACAAACAGACACGCCTCCGCTCCCAAATCCCTCTTTCGGTTTTGCTAGAAGAATGCTAGCCCCCTTCATAAACTCCGAAATCTAACTGTACCCACAAAACGTCCGCATGCCTCACTTCGCCAAATGCAACCAGTCCCCAGCATTACCGTATGAATATCGAATCACCTTTGCTGGCGGCGCCGCGTGATTTGTTCACGTGGTCGAGGCCGAGTTGGTCATCGGCGGTTGTGGCGATGGTGGAGATGTCGTCTTCTAGTTCTACTGTCAGCCTTTGTGGTACTTGGGTAGCGGATGTAAAAGTGGAAATAGAAGCTATTGCATACCATCAGTAAGGTATGTAGGTTTCGAATATGCGGACCGGTGGACTATGGCGAATTTGATCTTCTCGAATTGCTTGCCCTTGAGGTTGATCCGTTTTGATAGTCGCTCCTTGGTATCTTTGAAAAGCTCGTCCTGCATTCTGTTCAGCAGATCATCATGAACCATACAAACGCGCTCGACTTACAGGCTTAATGACGAACTTGAATGGAATCCCATGCACCTTACTCGGCTCTTTGTCATAGTGAAAGCAGTAGATTGCCGTGTCGCCCTCCACTGCATTTTGCTCCTCCTCGGGTATTACTTCCGCGTAAAGAATGATGGATTCGTTAATGCCAGCAACACTGAAGTCTTCGGGAAGTTCCTTGTAAACTTTGCCAGCGTGAGCTTCGTAAACTCGTGTGTTTTGTATGGTGGCGTCGTCGAGATTAGCTTTCTTTTGAAGGCCAGGAAATATATCCGAGACAACGCCATTCTTTGGTACGAGAATGTCGTAAGTCTCCTAAGCACGTCATTAGCCACATCGACTCATAATTTCCAGCATTCGATACAAACCTCTTTCTGGATACCTTCGCTGACCCAGGTGACTTTCAGAATCTTTTTAGTATCCATCTCGCTCACGCTCATGTCCAAAACTTCGTAAAACAGAGCATCAGATCGCTGGTTGGTACTATTATAGATGCCAAATTGTGGGCTTAATATTTGGAATAGATTCTGGTTTGGGAGGCGTTTAACGATGCTTTTGGGTTTGTTGCTCGTAGCATTAATTGTAGAAAAGCGTATGTGAGTCGAGTCGACTTTCAAATGTTCTCCAACCTTGGCCGAAAACTGGTCATACGACATTTTTCGGCTAAGGGCAAGTTGGAAAGTGTCTTCTTCGCGGTCAGTAGGAATCCTCGGGAAGAACCTTATGATTATGCGGTTCAAGAGGTAGTCGTAGAATTCTCGAGCATCGCTGTAACCGCCAGACTGGGAGACTGAGGAGGCTCTGATGATGGTGTTAGTCGCCACCAAGAATGTTGTCCAGCATCTGTGACTTACTCCTTGTCTGACAATACTTTCTGGAAACATACAATATCGCCATCTTGTATTTCTGCTTGCGCCAGTGTCGACTTCGGTTTCATTGGTTCGATCATAGAATGTTTTATCTCCTATTATGAAAGTCAGATAGTCGACAGGTGAAGGTCTTGATGATCGACTCGCCTCATAGAGAGCTAGGGTGGGCATCGTCGTTTGACTTGACCAATCCATTAATTGTAGGATCATAGGAACCATATCCGCCACTTTTGCGTGCTTTCTTATATAGATATGACCCACACCCTTCAATGACTGAGCTTCGGCATCAAAGTACTTGAGAAAAACTAGGATTGGCAGATTGTTGCTCGTCTGTGGTTGCATATCAGGCCAGACCGGCTTTCCGTTCTCCAACGTCTCAGCTGTCTCAAACCAGAGACGGAAAAGCTTGTCTCGTCTGCCATACTTGTTGTGAGCCTCGTCAATGGTCATTGATGGTTCCTGAAGCGGCTGGTCCGGTCGCACTGTCTTGTTCTGACGATTCACCATAACCCAAAGGCGAACATGCTCGGGCGGGACTTTGTTCTCCTCAGCCAAAGTCTTGGCGAAGTCGCCTACAGTTGAAGCCCTCAAGACACGATAGGATTTTGGCGCCGAGGACACTGCAGGATCGTTATCCCAGTTTGCGAGGTCAAAGCCCTGATGAGCTTTGAAGTTATCCTCAGTGGCAACGCCAATGGGAAGATACAGATGTTGTTCTTCCCGATCTCTCCTTCGTCGCTCCAATGCTGCTTTTTCCTCAGCGAGCTGCTTGCCTATTCAAATGTTAGTGGCTGCCCGCGAGGTGAGATAACGGACCTACCAATGTGAGGTGGTGTATCGTTCTCCGGAACGTCCACTAGAATATCCTTCAACCGGCTTTGGCGAATGTAGACTAACATGTACGCACTCATTGAACGCTTAGTAGACAGCGTTCTTGTGTAGGGATTCCGCACTCCGATGCCACCATTAGGGATGTTAGCGTAATCACCACCGAAATTCTCTTCCAATGCCTCCTTCATGGTTGCTCTCGTCACTCTATCGTCATCGAACTTGTAGAAATGCCCATCCGCGGTGGGTTTAATAAAAGCGTAATAATGTCCGGCGTTAAAATCACCGCTGTGCACCAAGACTCCGTGGAGCTGATAGATATAGAGTTCTGATTTATCTGCGTTTTCGGAAAGGTACGGCGATGCATCGAAGATCTCGGGGAACTCGTAGCGGTCGTTGACTTTCATCATGGCATCACGATTAATGTCGTATTCGAATCGCTTGAGCTGGAGGTGTAGAATCTGGGGGAAACTTTCAAATATCACCCCCTTCTTCGCATCTTGCAGGCCATATCCTTCGGCGAAATATTTGTTCTCGCCGTCCATAGTTTCGACCTGTATGTAGTCCCTGAAACTGTCATCTAGGTTCTTATTCCCGCTGACGTTGAGCTGGATGTCCCAAAAGTCTTCTATCCTCGACGATTCGTAATCGACATTGATGCATGATATGTAGGTCTTCATCTTGCCTACAAACATCTTTGCAAGCGCATTTTCGGCGTCTGTGCCCTTCATTCGCGCTTCCATCCGTTCCATAAGTATTCGAGACAGTTCCTGAACGTCTTGTTGTTCGAAAATGTGTTTTGTTTCCCAACCGAAAGACGCAGTTAACTCTTGGGTGGATACGGCGTCTTCATTGGTTTGTAGAAGGTAAAACAGCCTTTGCAGCGCCCACGCACTGTTTCTCCTTTCGGCCTCGTGTTCCGTTGGTATCTGGTAAACAGCCTGTAACTTCTCAGTGATTATCATTGAGTCTCAAACAAGCTTGTTGTACCTTGCGAAACGCATTGGTGAAATATAATGATTGAAGTAGGGAATTAAGATAACATGTTGCCCCTTGGTTTTTGAGTCCAACCATGCCAGTCTGTTCTTTCGAGTTGTAACTATCCAGGCCTCAGCAAAATCCCTCAAATAGAGGACAACGACCAACTTTAGGAAGTTGTGCCATAGAACTCCCGTCGGGTCTTTGTATATGCGGACATATGCAGTACAGTTGACGGCATCATTCTCAACCATGGGCCGCCCTCGATCCTCCCATTGTGGCGCGAAGAGTTTTCGGATTTCTGCAAACCTTGTGAAGCCCCAATCGCTCTCATCGGCGTTGAATCTGTGGTTGGCAGCTATATACGCCTGTCAGCAAAGGAAACTTGAGGTTTCCGATTCGGCTCCTTACTATGAAGAACATATATTGATGGGTCTTGTGTATTCCATAATACCAACGTGAATTGCACACAGGCATACCAGCCTTCTGGTGGTTTATCCTCCTCTTCGTGGCCTTGTTCTAGGTAGAGAGACGCAAAGTCGACGTTGTTGCCAAAAGGGAAAAGCAATATCCTCCTACAGACCTGTTAGCGCCTTCGTAGTCCACCGTAACGTTGTGTGGCCACATTTATAATGAGCGAACTGCATTCCACCTACCAAGGGTGTCCACCACATTCGAATTTTGGTCCGCGCTCCTTTTTACTGAGGCCTCTGTAATTCTCAATATTCCAGGTGTGAACCGCTTCGTTTTCTATCTCTAGGTCTAGCGACTTGGGTAAGAACCGCTCTTTCATGCCCTCATCTATATGTATCAAAGTCAGTGTCCAGAGAGGATGTTGGAATCTTCGGCGGACATACAGTCATCTGCCAGCGGTTCTGGCTCAGACTCATCGAGGGAGCCCTCTGGGGTTATTATGGCAACATCTGGCTTCTCATCGACCACGTCATACTCATCAATGAGCATGTCACCTCCTCCTCCGATCTGCAGAGCGCCCAGTTGGGTCTTCAAGTCAGCCACGGCCTCCCTCCCCTCCGCGGAATCCACCATGTCGCGGTCGAGGTTGCGGCTTACAGGATCCATTGTACAAGAGAATCGTTTGGTGAAGGGAGGAGCTCCCAAGAAATGCCACTGCGCCTAAGCAATGTTTGTTGGGCAAAAGTGTTCCTTTTTGGTAGACCAGAAGGTTGATGTGAGGTAGTCTGTTGACGGAAAGGTGCAGCTCGCAGGCATGTGTGACTGCTGGGCTGCAGGGCAGAGGGTCGGGGTTGCGTCTGACGGAAATCGCTAATGTAGCAGGTGATGACGCTTTGTTCCGATTCTTGTAATTGTACTCGTTCCAAGCTACAGACAAGGACCGACGTCGATGTACAGCCCGGGGTGGGGGGGGGGGTACTCTCAAGGTCTCCTTACTGGCAGCTAGATATCACCAGGACGAATATCAATAATACATGAACGCCAATCAGGTATTATTCGTGGTATTGTATGTTGAATTGAAGAACATCTTTAGCTCCCGGAAAACACCTAGAGAGTAGGCAGGTAAAGTGTGGGTGGCGTTGGTTGGAGGATTAGAGCACTCGGAGGCATTCGTTCTTATAAGGCGGCAAGGGACGAAGTGCTGGCTACCTCATGTACTCTCACCTTACGATCCTGCACTCTGTTCCTATCACCACCTCAAGTACTGCAACGTTTAGATTTCCTGATGGTTCGGTGAACAAATACTGTTCAACAAACGCACATTCGGTTAAACCTCCCGTGCATGCGATGGGGGGCAATTCCGCTGCATATGCACCTTGAACCGCGCTTCACAAAGTACCAGTCACGCCGGTACTAATGTACTTCGTCTTTCTCCGCTCGCTCTCAAGCAAAAGAAAGCACAAATTATACAGTCTAATGCGCTTGACATTCCCAATGTCCCAATTCCGTTCCTACCAATGACCCAAGAGGTGGTACTCTTGCAGAGATTCTACTGCATGGCAGGTTGCAATGCTTCGTTCTCAACGCCAGTGCACCCAAAGAGCACAATGGATGAGAACCGAGAGTTCGTGCGCACAGAGACGCATTGCATCAGCTACGCCTCCATGGCGACCGGCAGCGGTCCTGGATGAGTAAATGCCCTTCCCCATCTTTCGGACTGTCCCCATCTAATTCTGTACATAAAGATGGGTTCAGAAAGAAGCGAAAGCCATCTCTCTGCGTCAAATGACATTCTTTGGCCGAACCCTGAGTGAAAATCGCCTGATCGGCTCTGCGAATTATGTCCGAACGGAGCTTCCCACAAGGTTGGTCTATCTGGACTATCCTCGTAGTGGCCCTAGTCTAACCAGGTCCAGGCTTGCTCATCGCCTTCGTGATATGCAGACACTTCCTTATGTCGTGGTTACCAATCCCCATATTTCACATGTCTACGAGCTGTACTACAAGGCCTTCGAGACTCTCCGAAGGGTCCGCGAGATCAAGACTGTAGAAGAAAACGACCGATACTGTACAATCATTAGCCAAACCCTCCAGGAGCACCTAACCGTGATACCAAGGCTCGCAATGGGTGTGCTCGAGTGTCAGAACTTGATGCGTCCCGAGGAGATGGACAAGTTCATGAATACACTTCTAAAATCTGTAGGACAGGCCTATGTCTCAATGTACCTTCAGTGCTGATATTCTACCAGCGAATTTCACGTCGGGTCATTGCTGAACAGCACCTCGCCTTGACGGAAACGTTCAATTCACCGTGGCATTTCCCAGATGCAAAGCCTCATTCTCAACACGATCCCAATGCGGATTTTGTCGGCGAAGTATTTTTACGGTGCAATGCTCGTGAGGTCGTCGAAGGATGTTGGGAAAGAGCAAAAAGCCTTGCGTTAGCGGCGTTTGGCGCTCAGTGCAAGCTGCCAGATATCCAGATAGAGGGTCATCTAGACGCTACATTTCCTTATATCCTCAGCCACTTGCAATACATCATTGGAGAATTACTCCGAAATTCGATTCAGGCCGTTATTGAGCAACGATCAAATTGGCCTGAGAAACCAGCGCCAATCGAAATTCTTATATGCGAAGCACCGCAGCATGTAATCATAAGAATTTCTGACCAAGCAGGTGGAATAGCAAAAGATATCCTACCCGATTTATGGTCGTTTAGTAATGGACCAAGGAGTCAGACCTACTTGAAGAACCTACAGCAGGTCCCAAGAATGGCGGCCACTATGCAGGAGCTCAAGGGTCCGGCCACTACAGCTGTTGAACATATGGATAATGTTAATACACAAGGAAGCAGATCGACCGACGAATCCTTGAGCTCACTTACGTCCCGCCCACCGAATTTGAGGCTCGGCATGGGTTTACCTATGAGCAGAGTATATGCTGAGTATTGGGCTGGGAGCTTGGAATTGCATAGCCTGGAAGGCTATGGTGTGGATGCTTTCCTTCAAATATCAAAGCTTGGCAACAAAAACGAGCAGCTGACCACTAGAGCAATCATGGACGCAGTCTGAGTCTTGAACATCTCGCCTTGGTCGGAATACTGCTTCTCTCATAGTCACTATGGCATGTTGCTGTTTATGCAAACCGTAACCGCCAGCTTTCTCGGTTGCACCTTCCCTACCTCCCGGCTTAGCAGCAATCTCGATATTTGCCTAGCATCAGTGCTTTGAACACACTTTACTTAATTCATCTGTCCCACTCACCAGCGGTGCACGTTTTTCGATTCACTCTCCAGTGAAGACTGCTGTCGCTGTGTTTAGCTGCAGATTTTATTAGTATATTATTCATTTAGCCACAGTCCGTTCCGTCATGACTACACCAAGGTCTTCGCAAGCCGTTCAGTCAGTCGAATCGCTGTTTAATATACTGGAAACTGCCACACTAACTTTAAGCAAAGCATTCCCCACAGGTTTTTAAGTGATATCTCCAACGGTGCCACAGTAAGCCGTGCGTCCTCATGCGCCAACCGCAACAATACTCCAGTCAGAGGCTCAGCTTCTCTTTTGGATACCCGCAATGACAAGAGAAGAACCTTATCAAAGGTGCATGGCGATCTTTCCAACATCAGACCAAAATCACCTCCTCTCTACAGCCTATCAGCCGCTTTAGGCAGACTTCAGATAGATAGCCATTCTACGCAAGGTCTTCGCCTCTCGCACGATCGTTACGTGGATGACTCACATAACGTATGTTCGGAAAGAGACCTTCGTGAACCGCTTGGGAGTTCCTGTGCACAAGACGTCCCAGTCTTCAGATCATCTTTGGCGGCCCAGTCGAAACAGTGGTCGACATCAGAACTTGGGTTCGAACCTACAAAGCGGGGTTCTCATCAGGTATGTTGAAGCAGTCTATATCGGCTATCTGCTGTGAGATGTAATTATCTACTAGTATGCAAGGACACCCAGATACAGCCTTGGGTCTCCCTTAGTCCCGTCAAGATTGAGGAAACGCCGCGCACACACTCTCGAAATACTAAAGGACACTCCTCGGTTTGATATACGTGGACTTAGCCTTGGGTATGCCTCTGCCTCGGATCTCTACGGACCTGTCATCCGAGCATATCCAGCTGAGGATGGACGAGCCGCCGGAAGCGCTACGACGCTTGACTATCTAAAACTACGTCCGCCCGTGGAACACATTGATGTCTGCACTACCTGGAAAGGACTGTCACTTACGGAGGCAGAGCTATGGTTTCAGTTGAACCGGATTTTCAAGACATGTCTTGAGAACCTGATCGCAGATCAACTGCAAGAGCAGGATCAGGAATTTAGGCAACAGCAATTGAGGAGCGCTCCCAACGTCGTTAAAAGTTCAGCTACTTTTACCTTTTGTTGTCGATCGGTCTTCAGTCGCACCAAGTTGAGCGAGTCCATGATACGTCTCCTACAATCATCACAGGACTACATCTTGGGCTTCCAGACAAGTGATCTCAAGAAACTGCTTCGATTCTTCCTCACATCGTGCGATTATTTAGTGGATATTGAGCGCACTGGATCTCAGAACACTGCCATAGATTTGCGTTTTCAATACTCCCAACCCTTGGTGCCGCAAGGCCCACCGAAACTCGCGGTGGAGGCTGGCTGGAGCCCCGACTTCTTGACATTCGAGCAACTTACCATCGTTCCACGCGAAGGACATGAGCTTCGAATTATCCCCAGGTATAACAGCAATGCAGTCTTTAGAATAGATGGCCAACATACGGACCTCCGGTACAGTCTCGAGACGCCGCTCCCTTGGCTAACTTGGGACGATCAGATCCAAGGCTTCAAAGGAGTCGTGCCCATGTACTCCGAAATCCGGGGTATGGACAGCAAATTTGGAAAAGTCTACAGGCCAGGACGAGTTGGGCCTCATGCTGTTGTAAATCAGCTAAGAATTGAATTGAAGGCTATGTTCACCGAATGTTATCAGCCTTCTCTTCGTCTTGAGCGAACTGTCCGTACCCGGCTTACACTAAGAGTCATACCATGGTATGCGCTCGACAGCGCGATTGCTCCAGATAACGAGTCAGTCGTCCCGATAATGCCTGGAACTGCCAGGCATTATGTGGACGAACTATTTGTACGTGGAATTTCTGAGCAAATCGATCCACGGAGAATTCCGGCAGCTCAGGTTCAGGTTCGTTGTGTTACTGGGCTAAGCTCGCTGTTAGGTGGTGATGGCTTGCTTAGCATCGGGCTGAGCAGTCCAACGTCTTCAGATCGTTCCTCCACTCGTAGATTTGACAGTGCAGGAAGTTCTACCCTAGGCTTGCAACCACACGAAAAGGAGGCGATTTCGGCAGAAGCGAGCAACCAGTCCTCTCTGGAGAAATGTAACGATACGAAGACTTCCACTGAAGGCTCGCAAAGAGCTGGAGAACGTCCAAGACCGATTAGGAAGCCTACTGGCTATTGGGACCAGTCTCTCACATCTGTATCTGGCAATCTAATATCGTCTACTCTGAACTTGAGGTATGAGGAAGATGCATCCATTTCAAGTGAAACATCAACACAGTCTCCGCCAATAATCTTCTACAACCGCTACTCCGCTTTACGTGGGCTAAAAGAAAATATCAATAGTAGTAGCGATGGAAGCGACGATGAGAGCAGCGTCTCCTCAAGCCAGTCGGCGATACCCCCCAGCGAAACAAGGTTGCTCTACGTTTGCGTTGAAAAGGGTATACAATGCAGGAGCCGGCCCGAGAAGAATACAGAACCTGGGCTGGGTACTTGGCCTGAAGATATATTCTCGGGCAGCGGTGGTGTAGCAGTTTCATTTGACGATATTGACCTTCTATAGTCGAAAGACGAGAAGTGATTCATTTGGGAGAGGGATGATCAAGCGCTGGCGGCTATGGTCAACTACGGGGTTTAAGCTTCGGTCCTCTTTATGTTGATCCAGGACGAATAGCATTTTATCTTGTGGTTCATGAAGGATCCTGTTAGTTATAGCTTGTCCTATCAGGTACAAATGCTGAACATGTTTCATAAGATGGGCCCGAGCGAGATCAATTTGATGCATTGATGATTCCCACGAATATCGAAAAGAGATATGAGACGGTGAAGTCCAAAGTGCTCGTACCGTGGGTACCTACCTATCATACAGAGTACTCGTACGGAGGTACATGACTCCCGTTGGCGGGGTATTTATCTACAGTAGCTTGTCAGCTCCTGCCAGCACATCAACATCCTGTCAAACTGTTAACTAAGCTGTCCAAAGCTGCCCTCACGCACCTCAAACCCTTCCCATCATCTCGATACCCAAGTTATAGCTCCGAAAGACTAGAATGGCAGGCACAGATCCCATTCCAGCGATCCTTCTAATTATAATCACCATCTTCGGTGAGTAGTCTTCCAAGTCTAGTTCTTGACTTGTGCCGAAGTCTTCACAAATGCAAGGCTGTCTTCGGTCCAAAGCTGACGCTGTTTGCAAATAGTCCCTCCTGTCGGCGTCTTCATGATCGCTGGCTGCGGCGCTGACCTCCTCATCAACATTCTCCTCACATTCCTCGGGTTCGTCCTTTCAGTACTTCACCATGCGATCGTCACTAATCTTCTGCAGCTACTTCCCTGGCCATATCCATGCCTTCTATCTTGAGTACGTCTACTTTGAGCGTCGCGACAGAAGCCGCCTTGGAACCATGTCGGCCCAGCGGGCGCCTGGTGTTTACAGCGAAAACGTGCAGAGTGGTGGAAGGACGACCTATGGGACTGCTCCAACCTAGTTGATTGGAAGAACTGAGAGGAAAACGGTTGAAGGGTGTCAGGATTGGGCAATGCGAGTGATACCCACAATGGCACTGGAATTTGGGGTGCAATGGCGTACACTTTGGGCTCAACGAGTCCTTGGAGTACCCGTACGTTACCATATTAATTATCGAGATTGGCATAGGCACAGTAGTAATGCTCTCGTATTGAGGCCACAACTACTACGTAGTCTAGCTTTCTAGGCATTAAAGTCTGAAATTGTGCCTGGGGTAAATTACGGTATTAATCTTAGCGCTCGTATTCAGAAACGCCAAGATTCTCTTCGCAGCTCCAGCCAACCTCATCTCCAGCTCTGAGCTCCTACATCAACCATGTGTGGGATACAGAGAATCAATCCACAGCCACCACCCTCGCTGAAGAATCACCTACTATGTTTCTCCTCTATGATCACTTACATCAATAACCATAAACGTAATACCACGTTGGGCTTCGACGTTAGCAACCGCTGCTAGCCACGCCGCAAAGTCAAGCACAAGTGAAATCGCATAAATGGCAGCACTACGGAAGGCATAGATTATCAATGAAGATGTTTGGAGAGAGCTACACGGGTTCGGGGGTTCTTATATGTGAACATGAGGCTACCCACGAGCGCCAATACTCCTAATGTGGTGTAACTTCGCTGTTGCCCGCTTTTCATCCTTCACTGGAACTCGACTTGAGGACGACTATATCGATCTTACCGTACTCACCACAAGACTCAGATTTGGAATGAAATATCTGTTGCTTCGAGATTGCTGGGAAGCCTAATATATTGGGAACGCGAATTCCCTCTAACAAGCCGCTCATCGAATACCCGACTTCTACAATACTTTTCTTGTGGGGTGTATCGATTGAACTCAACTTTACGACCCAATAACCAAACAACGCCTCCAAGATGTATAGCAGGTATGACAAACGACCGAGCACTTTTGTGGGTAGGGTGCAATGATTCCAACAGATTGTAGCGCTGGACCAATCAGTCCTACTATGGGTTGCATGCATGGTGCTGGCCTGTAATGAGATCTACTTCCAGTGGGTTTCTGGTTGACTACGTATCGATTCTCTTATAGGGAAGGGTATGCTCGAAAGGGGCCTCGGTGTGCCATGAGCTTGAGCGAAGTCGACAAAATCGACAAAGTGAACGGCCCTCTACGCTCGTCTTGTGTGGTCTCGTTAATTTCTGAGTCTTTTCCTTGACCGTCCCGTAGATAGACATGCTTGTGAGATGAGATGCGATGGCTTTAGGCCTCGACGCATGGTCATGGCTTTGCCAGGGGAAAACAGGCATAGACTGCCGAGGCAAAACGGGTCGCCTGAGGCCGTTTGCAGCGCGCCAACAACGTCGTATGATAAAACAATGTAAGAGAAGGAGACCGAAGGACGGAGTAGTCTCAAAGGACGACACCTAGGAATCTCATATACTGTATCGTAGCAGGTAAGCATCGCAATGGCGCCCCCTCCACATCTAAACTCCGACCTCACTAGGCTAACTCTCTTTGAGCCGCCTCGCTTCGCTTGACACTAAAACTCGTAACGGTATTTTTCATTTGACAGGGTATCGAACACCATTACCACTGACCCAATGACTGCAGTGATTACATGGCTGCGTCGCATCGGAGTCCGTTGATGAGAGATCAGTGGAGATCCGAAGACAAATACAAAGACGATACGCATTACAGTGGGAGGGGCACGGGCGGTCACCGCCGAGATTCGCCGTCAGCCTCGAAGCCTCAGAACGATACTGACATAGGTGTGAAGATCAGAGGCAGAGCCGCTGCTGACACGACTACCCGGCCATCCTCGCGAGGACAAAGGTTAACACAGCACGAAGGCTCGCGGAAAGAACCCCCCAAGGTGTCGTATCGTTCGCCGCAGCGGCGCTCAAAGGGTGAGGGGCCATCACGACGTCCTAGGGAGGTCGGTTTGGAACGGTTTTCAGACCAATACCCAGACCGATATCAGGACCGGGACACTTTTAGGGCGTCTGTGAAACAGCGAAGATCTCGCAGTAGAAAACCTTACCAGGTGCCAGCTACCCGCAGAGAGGACCGAAGACGAAGTCGTAGCCCAGTAGTATTGGACCGAAACGACAGAGCACCACGCATCAGAAGTAGACATCGCGAACGCGCCTACTCCGATAGAGCCTCACCTCGAGGAGATTACTACTCTGCAAACTACGACGACATCACCACCTCAAGATCAAACCGAGATTCTTACGTCCCTTCTACTCGACGCTCAAGATCACCCACAGCTAGAGATAGCCGGCCCTCACACGCTACTCACAGGCGCTCCCATTCACCTAGCAAGCGCGAGAGACCGAGAGAGAGATCTTCTGCACGTTGCAAACAGGACTCAAGTCGTAACAGCAGGTCAATAAGGCTAAGAGACCCTCTACCATCTTTCCACCCCACCAGGGCTCGCTCTCGGGATCCATCTAATAGCAGACATCCAAGATCAGACCACCGACGGAGGGAATCGCAACCCCGCTCCCCTGTAGATTCCCGGCAACCAACACAGAGAAGGAGGCGCTCCCGAACGCCTCCTGGTGCTAACAAAGGAAGGAACAGTAGAAATATGCGGTCATTGAGCCGTCCTGTGCAATCCGCCTTGGACGATGGCCCACGTCCTCCATCGCCACCTCGTCCCATACCGAGCTTTGATTCGGAGACTCACAATCCTAATGCCGTCCGAGACGCGTACCCAATGCATGGAATGAAGGCGAATGACATGCATGGCGACAGTCAAACAGGTCGGCCGCAGATTGACACAAGACAACCATATACTACCTCTCCCCAGTGGACACCCACATCGTCTCACCATGGATCTCCTCAATCTGGCTCACCATTCAGTCATGGGCGGGGCGGTTGGGGTGGGCCACAGCAATTCCACGGTCAGCCAGGGTACGTATTACTCATCTTCATCTATGTCTATAAGCTTATTCATCGGTCAGTATGAATGCATATTCACCTCCATATAGGCAAAACGCCTACTCTCCACAGAGCGGGCCTCAGGGCCAATACTTCACTAATGGTCAACATGGCCAATACGGTGGCAGCCCTCAGCAAATGCAACCTGGCTTTCAGAGTCAGCCTTTCCGAGGAGGCCATTCGGGTTACAGAGGTAATCATTATGGGCAGGGCCAAGATCGTCGATTTTCGGGTTCTGGACCTCCTAATTATGGAATCAACGCTCCTAAGGGAAGGGGTGGCCATTTCCAGAACCTCCAGTGGACTGCGAGTGGTGGTAGTCGAGGGCGAGGCTCGAATGATCAGTCGCAAATTGGACACTCTCAAAGTCCCCCACGTCAACAACAGCCGCCACCATTTGTGCAGCCCAATACATTGCCCGACGAAGATGATAATCCGTTCCGACCTTCTAAAGACCTGCAAGTCGAAGACCAGAGTGCCAGGGATAACGGAGTATCCACAAACGGTAAGAAGATGCCCCCTCCCTCGCGGCAGTCTTCGGGAGGTCCACCAGCGAAAGACGGTTCCAAATTCAGCTTTGCCTTCAAGGCCAAAGCTGCACCTCCAATAGCCACAAAGCCTGTCCCGGACCTAGCGCAGAAAATGAAGGATCCCCCACGAAGAGAGAATCTACTAGACAGCTCGAAGACTAAACCAGTCCCTCCCTTGTTTTCTAAAGACGTACTTGCCTCTAGGACCCAACCTCGTGTTGATCGACGGGATGACCGCCGAGATCGTGATTATCGGGATGAGTACAGCTCTCGAGCTGATCGGCACGCCGATCGGGATTACCATGATCAAAGGCGGTCAGACCATCGCGGTGAGCACCGACCTGAGCGGGTGCAGAAGAGGGAGCGTGAGCGAGAACGATCCCCGCAGCCCAGAACAGAGAAGAAGATGATGAAGCGATTAAAAACTAGGCCTACCCTATCGGCGGACTTTGCGGAGTCGACATCCGTCTATTACAGGAAGCCTGGTAACGAGTCGGTGGTTGGATCAGGAACATACGGCAAGGTCTTCAAGGCTATTCATGTTTATACCAAGGAACTTGCTGCGCTCAAAAAGATCCGAATGGATGGTGAGAAGGATGGCTTTCCAGTCACAGCGATCCGAGAGATCAAACTCTTGCAATCTCTGAAGCACGATAACGTAGTCTGTCTGCAAGAGGTCATGGTTGAACACAATGACTGTTTCATGGTCTTCGAGTATCTTTCCCACGATCTGACAGGTCTCCTCAACCACCCAAGCTTCAAACTCGAGCATGCACACAAAAAGCATCTCGGCAAGCAGCTATTCGAAGGCCTCAATTATCTCCATCGGCGTGGTGTCCTTCATCGCGACATCAAAGCTGCCAACATCCTAGTCAGCAATACAGGCCAGCTTAAACTGGCTGATTTCGGTCTTGCACGGTTCTTCGCAAAACGCGGCAAACCCGACTACACTAATCGGGTCATCACAATTTGGTATCGGTCACCCGAACTTCTCCTTGGTGAGACCCAATATGGGCCAGCCGTTGATATTTGGAGTGCCGCATGCGTAATGATCGAAATATTCACAAGACACGCCATATTCCCTGGCGATGGTGGGGAGATTAACCAGCTCGACAAAATATATAATGTCTTAGGTACACCTACAAGATCCGAATGGCCAGGCTTGGTGGAAATGGCGTGGTTTGAGCTACTGAGACCGACGGAAAGAAGGGCGAATACCTTTGCAGAGAAGTATCAGGAAAGACTCACGCCTGCTGCATTCGAGCTTCTCCAGACCATGTTCTTGTATGATCCAGCCTATAGGCCGACCGCAGGCGATGTGCTCGAGCATCCGTACTTCACGACGGAGGATCCAATACCTAGGCAAGCTCTTGAGTAAGTCATTCTACCCTCTAACACTCGCTGAATCTAAGACTGATGAAATACAGGCTCAAGGATCTACAAGGTGACTGGCACGAATTCGAATCGAAGGCTCTCCGCAAGGAAAATGAGCGCAAGAACCAGGAAGCAAGACGAGCAGTGAGGGCGGAAGAACATAAGGAAAAGGAAAAGAGGAGGGCAAGCGGCGGTACGACGGCCGAGAGAGATTCGAAGAGGCTGCGGCCGAGCTCCAGTCACGGCGTCGAGCCTAGCTGAGCTGGAGGGCCGTATAATGCCAACATACTATCACTCCATATCCCGCCCGCGCATCTCCAATCCACTTGAGCCGGCGGAAGAAAGATACAGCACCGGCGTCCTAGCATGACTGGGCCAGGACGGGATAGAAGTAGAGGATGCAGGCTTGCGTCGGTAATATTAGACGAAGATTTTGCTAGGACCATAATTGCAAGCATAGCGGGGCTTCCACACCACGGGAGGGCTTTGAGGGACACGAAGAGGTAGCATGGCTGCGAGAGCTTCTTCTTTGCTTTTGCTTGAAGGGCCCTATAATATGTGTACTATAGCTTACAGGTTCTCTGTACAAAGGTTGAGCTGAGCCATGGACGGCTGCTTATGCTGGCTGCTCCTGTCTTTGCGATCAAAATGCCGTGTATTGAGCAGCTCGTCCCGACAATTCTAGATCATTCTCCCTCCATCCAGTCAACTCGCCACTCGCCTCCTACCAAGCATGGGCGGCGACGCAAGCAACGATTGCAGAACAAATATCAGACTGCTTGAATCGACGGCTGTGGGTACTTTGTATAGAAACCACCAGGTATTTGCTTGAGGTGGAGGATCTCTAAGTGTTTCTATCTATGTTTCCCTCACTCATCTTTATCATCTATGTCTATATGCTCGAAGTCTCGGTTTCCTCCGAGAAATCCCCCCATGACCGCCTGAAACAACTCCTCAACAGCACTTTGGACCTCAACTCCGTCTCCAATCCACGTGTCTCCACTCTCAACGTCTCGCTTCCCCCGTGGCCCCCTGGCATCCATCGCAGGTAAAGCGTCTACATCTTCGAAGCCTCCCCATCCCCCAGAAACCCCCCCACCACCGCCTCAAGCAACTGATTCGCAATCGCCGTCCGCGGCGGCAACCTCAGCCCCCCCTCCTTATACCCCTCCCCGGCCTCCTCCCCCAAACCACTCGTGCCCACCCGCAGCGCCTCCCTCACCTCCTCGAAACCAACCCACTTGGCATCCTCCAGCTCCGGGTCATGTTTCAGATGTATCTCCTCCCCGCCCGGGATCGTCTGCGCAATAGCGCCTATCATGAGGTTCGCCGGGTATGGCCACGGCTGCGTGCTGTGAATAACCACACGGCCCGAGGTGACGCCGGATTCCTCCCAGACTTCGCGACGGACGGCCTCCTCGACGGATTCGGCGGGCTCGACAAAGCCGGCGAGGGTCGAGTACCAGTACGGCGGCCAGCGTTTTTGGCGGCCGAGCAGGATGCGGTGGGAGTCGTGACTGACGACGGCCATGATGACGGTGGGGTCGGTGCGCGGGAATGAGAGGTTCGAGATGCCTTTTCTTGTTGCGCAGTCGGAGCGCTCTTGTGCAGGCGTAGCGGGGGTGGTGGAGCCGATGTTTGTGGAGACGGAGGCGAGGTCTTTGGGGGGGCAGGTACGTTTGGTGCCTGCGTTGATGGAGAATGTTGGCTGCCCGCATTGGGCGCAAAAGGGGTTCCGGGCGTTCCAGTCGAGGAGGGCGCGGGCTTGCGCGTAGATGGCGGCTTGGGGGGCGGGGAGAGACATGTGCATGCGGCCTTCAACGAATCTGAGGCCGCGCGATTGCAATCCTTCGATTAGGGTGGTTGCTTGCGTGGTGATGGACCCTTTCGGGGTGACGTCGACTGCGAAATAGGGGGCGCCTTTGTAAACTGTCCATTCTAGAGCTTGCTTGTTCCTCTCATCTAGGCCCAGGAATAGCAGTTGCGGTACTGTGGTTGTGGAGTTGTAGGATTTGATCAATTCTTCCTCGGTTTTCGAATAAGGGTTATCGCCTATCAAGGGCTGGATGTCCTTGTATGATACATACTCGAGTTTAGTAGGGTCTTTCGCTAACGGATTTAGGTTGTTGAACAGCATGAACGACGTTGAAGGATGCTTCAAGGCAGCGGAGAGAAAGGAATGATCTGTTCGTAGAAATGAGACTCGATTTAATGGAGACCCTATAGAGTTAGACTACTGAAAACATATGAACAGCGCAAAGAGCACACCAGAGAAATAATTCGCAACCTCTTTGCCGAATTTGCGGCTAAGCATCGAGTCGAGGTCTGGGTGGGCAGCTTCAGGTAATTCAGGTTGCGGCATGTTTCCTCTGCAATCCAGCCTCTTGTGATGCTGTCCTTGGGAATTAGCAATATCCGGTGCGCTGCTACACAAACAGAAGTACAAATGTGCGGATTAAAGGACGTGGTGCTGGTGATGAGCTGTGTTAGGATATGTAAGCGGCAAGGAGCCGCTAGACGGAGATCTTCCGCCGAGATTCCTTCAGATTCAACAATGAGCCTCGCACCCTCGTGAAGAAGTCCTAGGGTTTGGGGGGGGGGAACTCCGCAGAAAATCCCAAACCCACGGCCATTGCTTGGACTGCTGTCGCATGAACAGGAACTCTAAACTCGTTTAGAATACCATAGCTTCCAACCAAACCGCTTATTTTGTCACCGGTGTAACTTCGGCCGCCTTGGGCTTCCCTTTACCGACCACCGTTTCTTGACCAGCACTCTTTCCCTTGAGCGCAGGCATGTCAAATGCCTTGCTCTTCCCGCCGCGCATCCCTTTCCACCTCCCAAACCCTTGTCCCTCACCCGTCGTCCACGTCAAAGCTCCCACCCATGGCTGAACATTCCAACCTACTTCTAGCGTAACGTTTCCTCTTGAGGCCAGTTTGCCGCTGATGTCCGTAATCTGATACTTTGGTTTGGCATTCTTGAGCTTGATAATCCCTGGCTTCGGCTCCTCCTCTTTGGAAGAAGTCGAAGACTTGATAGATCCGGATTTTGCGGTGGAAGGATTTATCTCTTGGAAAAGACTGTACGGAGTGAATGGGTGGGATTGGCTTTCCGAATTGATGATGGTGTCCCAGATTATAGCCTGAGAAGGCGGTGCTGTGGGAGAGGATGTGGATGAAGGATATGTAGCTAAAACCCAGACGAAGAGCTGCTTGGTATTCCAATTGAAAAGAGAAGTGAAGTCTGTCGATCGCTTAGTAAATAAATAATTGAGAAGTAGGTGTTGTGTTGTAGACCAACCGGCGTCAAGATCGAACCTGATATGCGCGTATTCTTCTTTCTTAGATGAGTAGTAATGTGGCCGACCTTTCACTCTGTAGGAAATGCATCAGCGTTGCCCCGATACGGTAGAAGCCCTGCGAGAGCAGCTTACACCTGCACGTTTCGTAACTCAATGCTTGCGGATGGAGTTTGAGGGAAATATAGTACGGAGAGAGCGACAAAGATAGCCAAAGAGAATGCAACAGTAGTGAAGAACCCAAAGACGTTCTGCGCCCTTACCAAACTTGAATGCATTGTGCACGCTGAATTGCCAGAAGCATTCGACAACGGCGACGTTACAAGATGATCACCGTAACGAATCATTCAATACGAGGCTAAAACTTAGATTACAAATACTTAACGTACAGACTAGTACAGGGAGACTTATCGAAAGGGCGAAAAATCGAAGACTTCAGTACCCAAGATATTCAGGCTGGGTTTATCGAGAGCTCCTTCATTTTCCGAGGTTGTGTTCACTTAATGGCGACCACCGTATCTGCTACATCTAGAGTTCGCTGCTCAGCTCTCACTGCTGCTGTACGGCAACCGCGCCCCGACCTCTCGGAAGCCCTCTGCCTCGGGCTCTGGATGCATCGCCACCATTTGGAGCTCCACGGAATCCACCTCGCCCTCGTTCCCGACCTCTTGAATCAAGGTCGGCTGGTGGAGGCACGTTGTTGTACGATAATGGCTGGACCGGACCCCCTCGAGGATTGGGCTGAAAGCCCCGTCCACGGCTCCCTACGCCACTGATATGTACACCTCTTGCTCCGATGCCGTTGGTCTGGGACCCCCTTCCCGCAAAGCCATTGCTCTGTGCTGACGGCGGATCGCGGATAGGCAGGTTCTGATCCTGTCCGTTTTGCATGCCATTGAACCCAAAATCTCCTCGCCCGCTGAAGTGACCCCCACGTGTTCCATTTTGCTGTCCTCGGAGTGCTCCACGGAATGATCCTTGAAGAGTTGCCGGCGCTGGCGCTGGCACCATTTGTCCTCGACCATTTGGCCCCATCGGCGCACCATAGCCACCTACAGTCAAAGGTTGTACCATGGGCTGTGGCCGATGCATTTCGGCGGCTCGTGATCCTGCAATAACCTGCCGATGGGTAATGTTCAGTACCGAATGTACAGGTACGGTAGAACCTCGGAACGGGGAGCATCTGTCTTCGAGAGTTGTCCCACTCATGAAAGTGACATCAAAGACCACATCCAGCAATGTTGTCCTCGATGTTCGAGTCATGCCCACCACAGTTCCCTGCGTTGCAATGGGCACTCTTCCTGAATCCTGTACATATACGATCCGATCTCCAAGTTCGAACTTTTGATGGCCTAGTCGATGCTCGGCGTCTGAAGGTTTGAGGAGTGCATTGCGAGGTACGCCATTGATCTTTCGATTCTTGGCATTGTCGGGCGGATCGTTCTGGACAGCATCATCTGCAGCCTTTTCGATCTTATTGACCACCTCCGAGTCTAATTGCGCTGCTTCCAGAGGTACTTTCTGGAAGCTTTTGGACTCGATCGATTTCAGCCATGCCTGTATCTCCTTTACCCCGGATTTAGCCTCTTCTTTGGGAAAGAACTCCGTAGCCTCATATGTATTACCCTGTGGATTCCGCTGAATGCCGGCGATGAAGCCTGGAAATTTGACCATGTACTGCTGAAGTAGTGATATCGCCTTTTCGCTGAACTCCCAGCCAGTCTGTCCTCGTCGGGAGTAGCCAAGAACTTTCAGTTTCTTAGCTTCGAATTTCAAGTTCAAACCCAAATTGACCCGAGTATCATCCAACGCAACTTGAAATGCCGACGTGATCTTACTAAGAACCAAGGGATTCAAACCTAGCATTCTAGCCACGGCAAATGATGGTGTATATGGCGAATGGCGTTCTGCATCCATTGCGATTTCGCGCCCAAATTCCGGCATTTTGCCACTCATTGTCGAAACCCATACAACGGCCTTATTGCCTGTGTGTCCCATAATCTCGAGTGGCCTGCCGTAGTTGAACTCGCCCAAGAAAAACGCTCTGGTGCCAATCGGGAACTCTTCCTCAATAGGCAGTGCGGCTTTTTCTATGAATCGTTGGTCTTTGCTGAGGACATCTTCTACCACCATTTGCGAAGCGTAGTCCACCTCGATTCCAGGAATTTGCGCATACTCTTTAATGGTAGCACCTTCATCCGTCTTCTTCAACCCTTTGAGCATTTCCACGTGAACCAGAGACTCGACTTGTCCAATCATCATTCCTAATCTCTTACTGTAAACTGACTCGATCCGTTCAGCTTTCTTACGCCACATGTCAATCTCTTGCGGACCATGAGGAACCGCAACCGGTGGACCATTGCCAGCCTGGGGTAGACTATAGTTGAACAACTCATCGGACACCCTGACGATTTTAGCTTCCGAGAGGAAAGGATAGCCCACGTAAACCCTACGACCAAGTTGTGCTTTCGCCGACTTGACCTTGGAGGGCTTCTCTGAATCTAGCATCGTAATCACCATGCTCTCATTTCGACTGTCTTGCTGGAAAACATTGACCCCGTGGAAGCCAAGGTTTCCATTGTGAGGTAAGGTCTTCAAGCTAGGGAAGCCTGCAAGTGCACTTTCGCCTACTTTGACTCCATCCACCAAGCCGACATAAAAATCTAAGCCTTCGATTGTCGGGAGGTCGAATATATTCTCGACGCAGTGGCAGTGCGATAAATCCGGGAAGATGCCTACCAAAGAAGAAGGATACGTGAAGTCGACTTCTGGCGCATAGATGAACTTGAGTGTCACCCCAAATTCGTTTCTATCTTTTTCGGCCTGAGACAATGAAGCATCTTTCGTCTTCATTGCTCCAAGCAACCGCTTTTCATCAATGAAAGGAATCTTGACCACGGCTTCCCACTCCATTTTCTTTCCGTTCATATCGAGTTCAAAATCTCTCGGGTAAAAGTCGATGATGGGCGACTCGGGGTTCGTCATGAGATCATGGTATGGCGTGGGGACTATACGTTTGCTACGATCGGGCAGAACTCCCATCAGTTGCTGGTAAGGCCTGAAAGGTTGCCCAAGATGAAAATTCATGTCTGCTTGCAGGCCTCGCTTGACATCTAGTGTGTGTTAGATAGCCTGAGCCAATCGAAAGATGCAACGGGGGATCTTGACCTGATATCATGGGGGAGTAGTGGTATCTATAGAACCATGGCCACGAAGCTACACCTCGATAATAGTAGAACAAAACCCACTGTAGACCCTGGACATAGTTTTCGGCCAATTTTCGCAACCCTTCTTCGCTATCTAGACCCCAATCGAACTTTCCCATGTAGTATTTGTCTTTCCAACACTGAAATTTTTCTTCGTACTTCTTATCCATCTGTTTTTGCACTTCTTCAGGCGTAGCATCGACAACCTTTGCGTTATCATATCGTTTGATTACTCGAAGTAGAGCAATCTGCGCTTCCTCGTCTTCCTCGGCCTCCTCTTCCTCGTCTCCCTCCGGCTTTGCTGGACAGTTCAAGCGAAGATGTCTCTGGCTGTCCTTGTTCTCTACAGTCTTCCATTGAAGGCGTAAGTCGTCCGCCAGCTCCTCGACAAATTTTCGATCTTGAGCATTCAAGCTCGGATCGAGGTCAAGTGACTTCTGCTGACTTGGAGCATCATTAGACCGGCTGTTGACATATTGCTTCACCTTTTTAAAGATTGCCTTCTGAGGGGTCGACATCGAGAGCTGACCCTTCTTCTTGCCTCTCTCCATCACATCCACTTTCGCCATTTGTTTGCCTTTGAACCAATTTGCATCCGAGTTCTCCGATTCGAAAAAGCGGTATTCGACATCTGAGAGCTCTTCCAGAAGCAACGCCAGCCGCTCCAGATTGATAACACCAAGTTCGTTAATATAACCACCTGCTTTTGGTAATACAGATTTGTACACTTTGAACATGAGCGCAAGTGCGCCCTCATTTATGTGTAGGTTCGGAAGATTCGGTAAAAAATCGTTACCGACGAAGAAGGCCATAAGTATAAAATCATCAATAACTCGTTCCATGTCGAAACCGAACTCCAGAACTGAAGGTTCTTTGAGCTCCTGAAACTCCAACTCCAGGTATTCTCGTACAATACAGAGATGCATCAAGTAGAAATTCTGATGTTCCAGCTCTTTTGACTTCTTCTGATCTTTGCGACCAAACGAAACCTCTTCTCGGAGCAAACAAAAGTGTGGATCGTGGCTAAGCAAGCCTAACATTATGAGATCTGCATCAAGACCGTAAAGACAGTGCCTGATGTTTGGGTCGTAGTTGGGTTGAGCTTTCGCAAGCCTTATATACTCCATAATCTTGTGTTCCCCTTCCCCTGGAACTTCATGTCCGGAAAGAACAATCTCGACTCCTTGCCAGTCGACATCTTCAGAGACCTTCTTGTTGATGAAGTACTTGAGTTGTTTTGTCAACTTAGCCATGAATTCCGTTCCTACTCACATAAGCTTCACATCCACAAATGACCACAAGCGCCTGGATTGAATTTACCCGGAGTAATGCAATTGCTATCGAAGGCGTCCTCAGCAGGCATTTCAACACCCTCTCGTAGTGCCTTTTCTCTTGCGTTTTCTGCGTCCAAAGCAGTCCTAAAACGTCTCGCCCGTTGCTGGTTCATTTTGGCTCGAGGAGCCACGCCATCTATAGCCATGAAGAAGAGCTGCTTTGGTTGTATTTTCCCAAACAGGTGCTCTATGTAGTTGAAGATCTGAATAAACATCTTCTCCTCAGTCATTCGGAACGTTGCCGAATCAGAGTCGCTATGGGTGCAGTTGTGAATTATGCCATTCATGTCAAGGTAAAGGCAGTCGAATTCCGGGATCCGGTTTTCCGCTATTAGCTGCGAGATCGCCGGGTATCTCTCACTCATCCATCTAAAGAATTTAGGGACACCCATGATTGCTGTTGGGTTATGCTGTTGGAGAGGTTGCTATAAGATCTGCGTGGGAAGTGATCAGACTCGAATCGTCCTGGGGAATTTGGAAAGGGTTCCACCAAAGCAGAAATATCATACCAGCGAGATTGTCCTTCCCTCATCAGCTAATTTGCGAAAGCGTCCAAGTATCGTCAACGGAAGTCAATGAACGTAAGCGTTTATTGATCAAAGATTGAGGTTCGAGGGATGCATCGGGCAAAGCGCCTCCCCGCCTCCAATCCTTACAGTACGCGGTAAAGGAATACTCGGTACGGAGTAGTATCGAACCACTACCCGTACCGCCCCCTAGTTCTAGCCTCCATGTTTACATACGCGGCTAAGGGACGATCCCGTCTATCCCTACGGACGTACACCCATATTCTATATACCTTACCTTAGTGATTCTGAAGGAGAAGGTGCTGCAAGAACGGTTCTTCCAATTTCCTGCGCTACCAACTGCATTGCCCCTGACATTGTTCTGCATTCGCTTATAAGGCATCGTCAAAGTGCGAAGATTCAGATTTCAGGATGTAGATGTTCTCTGGCGGCCGCTCAGCCGTGCATCTCAAACGTCAAAATTGAAACAATCTTAAGGTAATCTCGCAAGCTAGAGCCGCTTCCAACGATGGAATATCAATGACGGCGAACCTTGTCGCTGATGTGGATGTGGAACAGGATCCGGGCTATTAAAGCTTTTGCTTGACTCATTCTCTCTCGCTCTTTTCTTCTGTTGCATTTCATCCCATTTTACAGTCTTTTCCCTTAAATTCCGCTCCACTGTCCCTTCAGCCAATAGCACGACCAACATGAGGTTTACCAAGATCCAACATTCTTTTGATCTCCTGGTTTTTTGTGTTGCGCTCAAGTCTTCTAATGCATTCCCGGTCAAACCACGAGGTAGGTTCCCGTCCTTCTATACTCTCAATGTTGGTCACTTATTCGGACTTCATCCACAGCATCTGCACAAGCTTTTTGGGCAGGAGCAGATATTGGTACCGTCCTACGCATGGAAGCTATTCCAGGACGTATATTTTACAACTTCGATGGAACAACAGTCAAAGACCCTATTCAGACTTTGGCAGACGCAGGTGTTAATGCTTTCCGTGTTGAAACTGCACGAGGCCAGTGCCTAGGGCCAACTAAATTCAGTAATACTCCTAGCACACTCGATGATGAATCATACTATAGGCTTGATTTTGGGTGCATCGACACCGGTGTCAAAACCGCCCAGCAGGCCGTGGCTCAGGGTATGAAATTCGTCTTGACCATCAATCAAGGCGCAAATATTTCTGCAGAACAGGAACACTACAACTACCGACAAATGATTGATGCTGTCCAGATCGAGACGAAGCGCCAGCTTCAACCTTTCCTGGACGCAAAGTTGCTTCCTGATATCATCCTTTTGGAGAATGAAGGTACCGACGGTTTCCTCATGCAAGAAGAAACTACAGGTCATGTCCGCGGCACCAAAAACGGCAAGGAGGTCAGCGCTGCCACATTAGAACGTGAGCTCTGCGGCGATATTCCCACCGGCAATCTGGCATCCTACCCACAACTAGCCGGCTACTACAAAGCCGAGATCCAAGCCTGTAATGAAGCCATCACTACAGCCGGAATCTCGACTGCATCTGTACGCTACGGGCTCCACTCTCATGGCCAGTACGTGCAATGGAAGGAAAGCCTCGTCCACGGACCCGAACCTCTCAGTCAAACCACGCTCAAAACAGAAGCGGGTACAACCTGCGACTTCAGCTCCGTGATACCCGCCGACCTCCTTCGCCAGAACGCCTCCGACCTCCTCACCATCCTCGGCTTCTCCGCCTACGCCAAACCCCATGACCCCAACAGACATCAACTCTACTGCGAGCTATCAAGCAAGCCTAAGCCGTCTCAACGAAACGCTCTACCAATTCCAAACCTACGCCGAAGCCTACGGCAAACACACCGATGGCCCCTTCAGCGGGCAATACAAACTACAAGGATTGGGAGTTGAATACGCGAGCTCCTTCCCCTACGAGCAAGTTCCGCAGCAGATGGCGCATACGCGCCTGGTGTGGAAGACGGTGAAGAAGTACAGCGTCTTCTTGGGCATGATATGGTGGGAGCCTTGGTACTGTAATAACCATTGGGAGGGAGGGAATGCGACGCTGTCTCACAGGATCGAGCGGCAGGGGGTTTCGGGGGAGGCGCCGACCGATACATTGAGGTCTTGGGGAGAAGCGGCTGTGTCGTCTTGGAAGTGGGGAGCGAAATATTGAGTATTGAATATGGACACATGATGGCCGTGGGGGCCTAGCTATAGGTAACTTATACACGTATTGAACATACGCCCATGGAATTGACTGGGCGACTTCCTGTGTTTAATCTTGTCTTTCATCTTCATCCATTCGAGACCTGCACCTATTCAACCCTTCCGGGACTCGGACATTCTCAGTCTTGAGTTAACCGGTGTTATCCCCTTAAGATAGATGCGAGAATGCCACACGTAGTGGCGACCTAGCCCTCCATTTTTGAACGGTCTTTTCATCTCGTCGAAGCAAAGGGCGCGTTCGACGAATTTTCACGATTGTAACATTAACTAAGAGCCCTCATTCAGAATCAGTCGTAGATGTCTCATGTATTAGGTTCGAAGCTGTTTCAATTATCATATTATGATACGAAGTTTCAGAAAGTGTTGATGTTTCAAAACTCAGCGTCAGAGTTCAACGATTGCCAATCCTTGTCTTGATCTCAATCATGAGTTCCTGACTCATTTATCTCACGAACATTAAGCAACACTCCGTATGAATAAAATATTTGACTGTAGTCTTTTGAAACGATACTGGTGTTATCATTGAATCCGGTGAGATAGGTGAAAAACGTCTACTTAAAGTCTTCGTCTTTTCTGGGAGGGTCGACATGTAGTGGTTCCCTAGAGTAAAGGGTGATATCCTTCGGTATGTCAAGATACCATACTTAGGGTACTTGGTGATCCGACAGGACATGTTGAAAACCCTGATCTCGGTACGAAAAGGTTGGGACTTTTCCTTCTTGGCAGGCTGTATACTACTTTTCGGACGCTGCCACCCTGGTAACATTAGATCCCAAATGCAAGGGCGAGGGCATCGCAAGTACAAAACCCTCGCCAACCTTCGAGTCCTCATATATCACATCGAAGTCCATTCCATAAAAGAGTTTTTGCGGAAAGATGATTTGTATAAAGACTACGGCCAACGTTTGAACCAACAAGGCCCAGTTGAATTGAGATTGTAGCCCGATTCCATGCACGTTTATGGCGCACTTACCCGACGCAGCGACTGCGTTGACGAATGCGCCTGTCCCGGTGGAGTCGAACTCCGCTGCGGTTGCTAGGCCATCCATGAAGGCGGTGAAGATATCTGCAGGCATGATTCGGGCGGTATCCAGTATATATCGGATCTTGAACTTGGGGTCTCCATCATCGATGACGGTCTCTGAGTGGGCTGAGGTGGTGCTGTGCAGGTCATTCCCTGGCGTAATGTCCGAGGTGGTATTCAAGTCACCGTAGCTGCCGACGGAACAGAGAGTGTTGTTCGCGGCGAGGCTATCTGAGGAAGCAGATTTGTGCTGCATCTTCAAAAACCCAATTAATCGACCGTGCAAGAACAGGCCGGTATAGACCTGGGGGACATGCTTCAGATCCTAGTAGTACTGTATCACACTCTGGTGCTGTCTTTCATAGAGTGGAAAGAAAAATAAGGCTTACGAATGTGCTATTCATGTTTGATGTATCAGAGTCACAAGCACCTCAACAGCTGGTTACACTTGCATCTATCTATTTCCTCTCGATGACTCTCAGATTCGAATGCTCGTTCCCTTGATTGAAAACGATTTGTGAACGATTTGATTAATATTATGAGACATCATTAACTGTCTGTTGTTGCTGTCGCTAAGTTATTGACGACATGAGACTTTCTTCAAGCGAAGTATCACGACTTGCATTAAGATGCGGGTCAACAATGTTGAACTGTCTTCCGATCATTCTGTTCTGGCTGAGCAACTTCCGTGTTGCTTGACGTAATATCGTAGGATTCTGAGAAGACATCTTCGTCTTGGGAATACAGAAGAAGCTCAAGTCGAGATAGGTCCAGAGCCAATTCCCCGTGCCAAAGCATCTTGGCTAAGCCTTTCTACCGTGGGTTTGTTACCGATGTAACCATTTTTTTGGGTCATTCACCTTTCCATTGAGACATTGCTTTGCCGTCGCTCTTTTGTTGAGATTGAATCTCAGCAGTTCTTCAATTAGAAGTTCCGTTGTTGTATCGATGCCGTATTCGTAGTCCCAATCCATGGCCTTGGTACGCGGTAGCCTTATATCAATATTGTGATGGTCGCTTTTGTCCTCGTGGAAGACCTACTCGTGTTCCATCACAACAACCCTCAACGACCGTATGTCTGTCGCATTTATTCTCGTAAGATCTACCCAAACCTCTTGCGCGGTGACTTGGCAGGATGGAAACCTGCTCCGCAAGTGCCGAAATCGGCGAGCGAAGAAGCGGTCAGGGACACCGTTGCATCCATCAAATCAGGGACACGGTGTGAATCGCAGAGCCTAAGTGGCGGGCTGTGAAAGGGGAAGGTTTAGGAGCAGCCTACTGGAAGGTAGTGGCGTCTCAGGCGTTCAAGGATGCACTCTTGAGTGGATATTTACATACTGTAGATGCTCTGGAACCATCTTCGTCTTTTCCCTGTATAACTTAAACTTGACCTCGGTGGTGAGGTCTTGAGCTTCGAGATAGATCGTTAACCCGTCCTTCATAAGATCGTTGTATTCTCCGTAACCGCATCTGATCATGCGGTGAGAAGAAAGGAAGATCGGCGACTTTTTTAAAGGTCCGACGTACGAGAAAGAAACATAGATCGGCATTTGGTAGACAAGCTGGTGGTTGCGTATGGTGAACATACGGACGATGAGGATATTTGCCACCAATGCTTGATAAATTTCTTTCCAACTACTTGTTCCTTCCACATGTTGTCGCGCTGAGCGGCCTCGACTCGTTTCTCGTTGGGGCTTTGGCAACTTCTACGCGTACAGACAATCCATGATCTAGAAAACAAATACAGCGAGATGAGCGAGCACAAGTTCACGGGGTCTTTGAGAAGCTGAGCGAAGATAGGAGAGCGAGCAAAGCATCGAGTGCAGCAACAGCGAGAATTGTCTTAATCCTCGCGTGTTTTTCCAGCAAATGCAGCTTGTCAATGTTTCGGAATATCCATCAAATTTAAACATGGAGATATACTGTACAATCCCAGAGAAGAAATTCGTGTTCATAGAGTTTCTGCCTGTCTAGTCTCAACACAATTTCGGCAGAGTCATGAATCTGATGTGTTTTCGAAGCGGACTGGACTAGCAATTTCGAGTGGTGATTTCCGTGTTCAGTGGGAAGAACGTATCTGTAAAGCAACAGGGTGTATGTGTGAGGAAGCGGGTGTACACGTGAGGAAGTGAGCTGTACAACGGCTTCTTGAGACTCTCATGACGAAAAGACCAGAACTACCGAACGCTTACCTTCATTACGGGCAATTGCAATGTATCTGTCGCACGACCACTTGACTCGAAATGTCAAGGGCTCCTACATATCCAAATCAGGCGTAACAAAAGGGTCATGACCTGTACTTAACCTCATCAATGTTTTTATTTTTGAACAATGAGTTCTTGAGCCCTGTCTTCAGTCTTTTTGCTCAGAAGAAGCAATTAAGAGAGTTGGATTTTTTGTTGGATAGTCAGGTGTTTCCTGCGATGTTTGATTCAGTGTTGGACGATTCGAAGAATGAGTCTCAGGTATGGGTCCACTAACGCGCAGGGCTGCCGAGAATCTCGCACCTGGTGTTGGTTCTCATTTTCATTCTTCAGATATCCCCATTCCCATTTCCCAAATCTGCATGCTTATCGCCGTCAGCTTGCGGCGTTTGCACCATGCTTCTTAGCTCCACAGTGTGCCGTCAAGTCAAGCTTCCTGTGTTTTGTCCGCTGTAGATCCTATTAGCGCTTTTTTTTCAGAATCTATAAGTTTGGCAAAGGTCTCGTTGAATGGTTCATTTGCCCTTGTTCCCCCGAATCGTTCCACCGTCCCGAGACTTCCAAGAGCCAAAAATGATTCACATCCCTTCGCAGCCCCCATCACGTGACCGTCTAGCTCACCTTATTTAGAAAACCGAATGCGCACCCCCGGCATGCGGGCTTCTCGTCCTCCTTAATTTCTCGGTCCCTACTAAAAGATGCGAAGCAGGTCACTCGCCGATCGACCTCACTGCGCTCTCCACCGTCAAAATCTTTCTTTCCGGCATCGCAGCCCATAACGCAAGCATTACCTTCGCTCACTGCCCGTTGCCCCCCAGCTTACTTTATTCTTCAAGCTGCGACATCATCACATCTTGCCTTCAACTTCATTCCAGCACCATGCCCAAATCTCTCCTATACAGTCGCATATTTCTGCAATAACTTTGAACTCTCATTCCTCAAACTCTTGTGCTCCATACAATCACCTCCGCGACGTCTCTTTCCCATCCTCTCCCGATCATTTTTGCAAGCACGAAGCATAGGTTAGACACGTCACAAATAGCTATATTTGGACCTTGACACCACTACCGCCTCAACGTTCTCGCCGCCTCTCTATATCCTTGGCGTCTAAGACTCAGGAAGCCAACCGACCAACGTATTGTCAGTCCTAATCTCTCCTCTTCAGCAAACTACCTCCCGGGATTGGACAACTTATATTCCTTTACGTTCTTGGAGAAAAGACAGTAAACATATATACAGACACCCTTGGGGCTGGGCCACTTGACATGCCCAGAGCCATACTACCCCAATTTCAACTCACATGAGTGCTGGGTCATCAAATTGAATCACTCGAGGGTATCGAGTCTATCTTATCTTTGCAGTAATGAGATGTGGTACGGTGCGAGGGATGATTTGCTAAATTTATTGCAGACATGCCGTCAGGTCTACTCGGAGGCCATTGATTTACTTTACTCAAGAAATACCCTCGATATGGCCACCCCCGGAAGTATAGTCTTGCTTGCCGACCCGGTGCTTCCGCATCGTCAAAGCAGATACGGTCGATAGATATGTCGGGGTCTTTTTTACCTTTTCAAACAAAGCATGAGTGGGACAGATGTTGGTTGATACTATCTACCATGCAGAATTTGAATCATCTATGGATCCAGCTCTGGGACGAGTCTGATCTCATAGCTAGTACTCTTGAAGAGGAGATGCTTGGGCCAGCTTGGAGCATAATACTAGTCCAGAAGTGGAACATTATCACATCATGGAGGGATACTGGGGCTGACTTTGACGGGGCACCATTATGGATTGTGAGACAACTCAGTGAATGAACGGTGAGAAGCTCTATGCCTACGGTTCTAAACATGAAACTGCCCCTGTCTGTCCAAGACCTGCAAGCGTCTCTTACTGTTGTACGCTCTGCATTCTACCCGAGGTATAACAAGAGGTTCACTACCGGTCATCTGATGAAGTACGATGTTAACTGGAGGCCGAATCCTGTCAGAAGATGATTTATTATATTTATCCGCTATAGTACAAACATCGTTGTAGTCTTCTGAGTGTGTAAATCCTTATGAGACTGGGTAAAGTAGGGCTGGAGACTCTCTATCCTTAATAAAGACTGCTGGATTCGATCTTACTCAAAGCATCAAAAATTGATGAATTAACAATATCTCGAATTAACGAAGCTTCCCATAGATATAAATAATTTAATGTTTAGCGATGAAAAGACGAACATTTCCTGTCACACGACTCAATAAATCTGAATACTTCGTGTCAGAAATAGACTTAATTTGCTCGTTGAAAATCGAGTCGACAAGATAAAATACATGAAGAGGCAGGTTTCAATTGCAGAACCCTTGCGGGGAATTGCGCTTGCACACTAATATCCCACCTAAGCAGATGGTATCTGGGCTATGGAGATAACCACAACGAGACATCCAGGTTTCCGCGTGGTGGCTGCAAAGCACCCACAAAGTCAAGCCGTCAGACTCAAGCTTGTGATTAGCCTATCTATCTCTCTCATTGAGCGTTTCAGGAGTGACTTGATAATCGGCACAGCCAAGCCTGCCATTGATGCCATGGCGCTCGAAGCCCCACGCTATGAGGTGGATGACGCAGATGTATCCAGTCGAGCGGTGGAATTCAACCCAAGGGGCGAAGATATTAACGCACCCGGCCGATTGAAGAGAGTGTGATCCATGTGGGAATCCTTCGCCCAGATAAAAACACCGAGACTTAGATCTTTGCCCACGGCTTCCCATCCGGCTCGACCTTCGGTTAAACAAGTCAGAGCAATCCGCCGCAGGCTCTCATATATCTCTTGAAAGCTTGCGACGTCACTTTTTTGCAACCGACGAGGGGCTTCCCCCGGCAGCAGCTCCGTGAAGTCTGACAAAATCCCAACAGCAACGCTGCATGTGGCGATGGTGTATCGACGAGGAGTCCGCATCAGGGGTGATCGCGTACGCTGAGGGGTGCTAACGTCGAGGAACTCGAACCTTCGGAGGCCATAAACATCGAAGTCGGTGTGAAGGAAGCGTGCAATGGCTTCTGCACAATCATCACCTTCGAAACCTGGGGCGAGCCAATCCATAGTCCTAACGCAAGCAGTTCTTTCATTGGCGGTACTAGGCTGCAAGTATAGGCCTTTATCTGCTGTTGGAGATTTCAGACTGACCGCTACGCCCGATCCGAACAGTGGCAAGAAAGCTGCAATAACGAGCATCGCCGAGAAATAACGAAGCCGGAGTCGAGGAATCGTCATGTTCAATAGACGACGAGTGAACAATTTCTGATGGAAGGAAGCCAGTGCAAGGCGCGCAATGATGCCATGTATATGAGGGCATCGTCGCTTCTACGGAGGTTTCGCTGTTTCATTTCAGCCGATAAACAACAGCCATGTTAGGCGCCTTTGCATCATGCGCTGAGTCTTTGCATCATGCGCTGAGCCTCTTGATCGCGTAAGTAAGTAGGGATTGCGGTTTATTATCTTCAGGAGGATGATCATTTGTGTATTCTAAGACATGTTCTTGACATACTATTTCCTTTTCGGGCCTTTGAGAGCAGACGTGCGGTCTGATGGCGAAGCCAAAAAAGCAAGCGTCTGTGTGTGGGTTATGTAGGGTAAGAGACATCTTAAAGAAAGCTCCCCAACCTAACGCAAAGGACGGGAGCTCACAAACACTGATGCCAGTAGGGATCCAGTTGTACCGTCAAAGTACTGTCAAAAGGAACCTTAAATCATGCATCAGGTTTCTGATATTCTAAACAAGCATTCGAGGGAGGTGGATTCCGCCAAAAGTCAGGCGGAATGGAACGTTTTGCGCTGTCTCAGGACGAAGGGCATGATTCCGAATGATCTAGGCCTGCTGCTGTGTCTAGTAATGCACCATGTTGACTGCGACTTATCAACTGAGCCTTATTTTAACAATTTTGATGCTGAATTCGCATGCTACTTCTTATTATCCAAGGCAACGCACATGCTGTTGTAATATCTTCACTATCTGGTGTAGCATGCTAGGTCTCGGTGGTAGTCCGTTAAGTACGTGATTGTCTCCACCACCTTCGCGTCTACATACTCCCTGGCCTGACATTCCTCGCAGCAAGAACGTCATCCGACAGCCCTCCAAGACTTGGTTTCTTGACGTGTACCTGACCCGATCAGAATTGCCCAACAACATCGATGATACTGGCTCAGTCGCGCAAACAGTTCAGTCACGCACGGTACTATAAATAGATCTAAGGTTAACTTACCCTAACCCTAAGGAAATTAGTACTAGTTGCGCGACTGAGCCGTTTACGCGACTGAGCCCAGTCTTGGTCTATTCATGTCCAGAGACCACTTCAATAATATTCAGTTGATGTCCCCTGGATTGTCATCCCCAACGTAGAAATACAGTGCTGCTTCCGGACGGTGCCATGCTAGTTGTGCGACAGACACAGACCTCTGACACCGTCAAATATAAGGATTCCTGCATCTTATCAGGCTTGGTTGTAGAAAAGCTTGTGATTGGCGTCAACCACCCCAAAGCTCGGGCTGCTGGTCTAGTATTGTAGGTACTCTCGAGTGGGAATTTATGATAATTTCTAGCCAGCAATATTCTACTGTAAGTATCGCTAAGTAAATCTCTACATAGGCGCCTCCAGCAAGGGTCCTTCATCTGAGGACACCCAACCACCGCACCTTTCGAGCTGGCTTCTTTTTATCCCTTACTAACTTCAAGCTTCAGTATGTTGTTGCCTAATAATCGTCGCTAACACTTAATACTTTGTTCCAGAATCCATCGGATGTTTCTGATTCTTGCGCCCGTATCATCTACTTATGTCAATCTCATTAGAAAGATCTCCTGATGAGATACTTCTTCTCATCGTTAGCGATATTGAGGAGAGAATCTCTCTCCGTAATCTCATTGTCTGTTCCAACCGATTTCGAAGTCTTACCCTTCCTCAGCTATACATCCATGTCAGCATCGTCAATGAACCCGCCGACGACAGCCGCAGACGCCCTCGAGATTCCACCTACCCCATGCTCTGGAAACCAGGCATTGCATCGCTGGTACATAGCTTCACGATGCGGAGTGGGTGCGATAAGCGAGCTGCTGTCAGTGCCCCAGCCATCAAAAATAGCAAGTGAAAAAATGGCATGAACGAGGTTTTGGGCAAGGCCATCCACGCATCCTATCAATCTGATGAAAAAGAGATAACATGGACTAGTAGATTAAAAGAAGGAGATCTTACAGAGCGCGAGATGCACTTCTTTCGCCACTGCTCCCGCACTCACGAACCTGCAGCGTCTGGACTTGGCGGTACATGACGCGGAGTCGCCATGCTCCGCAGAAATGGTCAATAGAATCGGGCAAAACGTTCGGTCTTCTGTTGCCCAACCGGCGCTCATTGCCCTTACCGAAATTTTTACCACCAATCGAGGACAAGTACGCCATGGACTGTAGCATCATAGCACCTTACTTCCTTCGACCATCCCTTTGCGGATTATATGGGCATAAGATAGGAAGCAATAACGATGATGTTCACCTGGCCCTAGCCGCGCTAGAATCCGGTACATCATCTCTCACTCATCTGGATTTACAATACTGTATGGTCAACCAGCCCGACATCATTAGCATTGTTCACATCTGTAAAGCCCTGAAAATTTTCATATACGCGCGGTTACGGCCACCTATCATATAGCGATTGCAGCACCACGGCAGTACGCAAGGCTCTTGTACCCACGGAAAACAGTCTTGAAAGCCTTTGGCTTTATGGTTGCCCCGGGAGAATGTTCTGGGATGATGGTGATGGTTTTGCTGTTATCACGTCCTTTGCTCGCTTTCGAACCCTCAAACATCTTAGGGTCGGGTTACTTATACTCTTTGGCGTACATGTCAACAACAGCGGGGACGAGGAATATAACCTAGACGAGGAATATTACTGGAACGAAAACTGCATCATAGATCAGGGTCCCTGTCATCTTATTGACATGTTGCCCTCTACGCTCGAGACGTTTTATCTCACTCGCTGCAATGGCAGGATAAGTCTCCTGCTAATACATCTTAAAAAGTTACTCAAGTTGAAGAGCGAACGGACACCCCATCTTTAGAAAATCACCTCTGAAACAACCTTTGACTTAAAGCCGTACAGTTTCTCGAGACTAGACGCTCTAGCTGAGAAAGTAGGTGTCGATCTATGTAAAGTTGATACGAGCTCTCCTGTGGAGGAGTAGGTTAGTAGGGGATTGGGTATGAACGAGGATATATTCTGGGCTCCGGGATTGGATGGGATGCTGAGCTGATCGAGGAGCGAAATGCTGTGTCCCATTAAGCTGGATGCTCGGTTGCCTTACTGCCTGTTCTCCACTGTTCCAATCCCACCAGTCTTGTAAAATGGGCTCGAGTCAAGCGGGGTGGGGAATCTTAGTCTCGTTTACAACTTTCAATGAGAAGGAAGGAACAAGACAGCTTGAAAACACCATTCGTCGAATTTATGCCGCTGCGCAGCCAATATACTTTAATGGGCGCAAAGTGGGACCAACAGTCTAGGTAAGGGATGTTGCAGGTTTCTTTGTCCATGGCTATACTACACAATTGTAGGAGGGACTAGGAGATGGTTCTAGAAGGAGGTTCTTGGCCCTGAGAAGGACATCGGTGACCCAGAACGCGGGCATGAATGGCCTTCGCGGCGCTGAGAAGGCCTAGCAACTGTTCGGACATATCCATGCTCATCATGCCTAACAGCAACTTAGAGTGACACATCCCATCAAAGATATCAACATTGTCTCTTCGACGCCCCAAACTTCTGCAACAAAACCTGACTATAGTTTACCTTGAACGAATTTCCATTATGTTCTCAGGATAGTTCACCTGACCGCCAAACGCCAAACTTCAACACCTAAGGTACTTTACTATCTACCTTAGTATGTACAACGTGCCACTTTACTTTCCTTGGCCAGAGCCAGTGGCGATAGATTAGATCGTTAGAGAGCTCTACTTCATAAGCGCTCTTCCTACTCTCTACCTAAAACTGGTTTCTCCTTGGCGCGCCGTTACTCTTACCAAACACCCTGGCACAGCCGGCTTTGCTGGTTGTAGATTTGGCGGCCGTCAACTTCTATTGGGAACGGTTGGTACTGGGATAACTGTGAGTCGGTCCATTCCGCATTTTCCAGACGCTAAAAATAGCAAAAGGGATCTGGAATCAGACGCGTCCTCACGTGCACACAAAGTGCCCGCGCCTCGTTGTCGCGGAGATTTGAACCCCTGCAATACTGAACATTCGGCAACGTTTGGGCTCTTTAAGCATTAATCTTTCCGGAAGTACATAGGTCAGATTAGCAGTCAAATCAGAGACCTCAAATTCTCCACTCCCTGTCGACGTAGAAACCTAGCTTCTTCATGAGACATGGAGGACGACGACAACGATGACCAAAGTCTGAGCCCCGACCTTATCGTGGACCTGTTCAATAGCTGACCGTCAATTGCTCATATAGTGAATCTGGAGGAAGAGCAAGAGGATGAACAAATGCAGGAGAAGATCATAAATGAAGAATACAAGACCTGGAAGAAGAATGCGCCCTTTCTCTACGACCTAATGCTGAGCACCGCGCTTGAATGGCCTACACTTACAACCCAATGGCTTCCAGATATACAATCGTAGTTTCTCCAAAGTTCAAAATTTTTTTATGATACTAATAAACCATAGCGTTCCTGACAAAGACTATTGCACCCATCGACTCTTGCTTGGTACACACACTTCAAACGAAGCGCAGAATTATTTACAAATTGCCCATGTGCAGCTACCAAACCTTGTCACACTCGACGCTACAGATTACGATGAAGATCGCGAAGAAATCGGTGGTTACGGAGGGGGAGCGGCCAAGAAGACTCCAGTCATGGAAGTCAAATTCCACATCGTGCAAAAGATTGACCACGAGGGAGAAGTAAATAAGGCGAGGTATCAGCCTCAAAATCCGAACATCATTGCGACTATGTGTACAGATGGAAGAGTCATGATCTGGGATAGAACAAAACACCCTAGCATACCCACGGGACAAGTGAATCCTCAGATGGAGCTTCTTGGCCACACCATAGAAGGATTTGGTTTATGCTGGAACCCACACGAGGCAGGCCATCTAGCCACTGGAAGTGAGGATAAGACGGTGCGATTATGGTAGGCAACTGCATCTCCAATAACATCCCAGCCGCTGATTACAGTAGGGACATAACAAAGTTCACGTCCAACAACAAAGCAATCCATGCTGCTAGAACTTATACACACCATACCGCCATTGTAAACGATGTCCAATATCATCCTCTGCACGCTTCACTCATTGGTACCGTCTCGGATGACCTAACTCTCCAGATCCTTGATGTGCGCAATCCCACGACGACAGCGTCAGCGACACAAGCTGTTGATGGGCATTCAGATGCTATCAACGCCTTGTCATTCAATCCAGCATCAGAATATATCCTGGCAACGGGATCGGCAGATAAAACTATAGGCATTTGGGACTTGCGAAACCTCAAATCCAAGCTGCACCCTCTAATAGGTCATGATGACTCAGTTACATCTTTGGCATGGCATCCTTTCGAAGAAGCCATACTAGGGAGCTCAAGCTACGACCGGCGTATCATTTTCTGGGATCTCAGCCGTATGGGTGAAGAACAAACCCCCGAAGATGCAGAAGATGGCCCGCCGGAGTTGTAAGTACCAGATAAGAATCGGACTTGAATGGAATGCTAATTATTCTCTCAAGGCTTTTCATGCATGGTGGCCATACAAACCGTATTGCGGACTTTAGTTGGAACATGAACGACCCTTGGGTCTTATGCAGCGCAGCGGAGGACAATCTAATACAGGTATGGAAGGTAGCAAATGCCATTGTAGGAAAAGATGCAGATGATGTACCTATCGAGGAACTGGAACAATGAAATGCACGAGCACCATGACCTCCGCTTGTGTAAGGTATTGAATAATATAGTGAGCCATATAGCCAAGGCGACGTGGTAGTAGCTGGAGGTAGAGAGCACGGGATTGCTCTCCCCATTTTATGTATTAGTTGAGCGACATTTGAATGGATACGGCTGTCTCCTCGGCGCTCAATGAAAGACTTGCAGACACTTGCATGTTCATCGAGGAAGATACCTTATTGTCTATACATAAAATATGATACCACAAGCAAGAAAGGTAGATAAACCCGGTAATGTACTGTACCGTCAGCAAGTGTCGGATTGTTTCTGACCGCTCCGGGTAATCAAACTTTCTCTGACCATGGCGTGACACCATTAAGCAAACATTTTCTCTATATATCTATTATGTTCTACATGCTTATTGCTGCTCTTTGACCTCATCAGTAAATGGCCTGCCCTCTGTCAGCCAAATCCGAGGGCTTTTAGTTAGAGCAGGGAAGGCAGAAAAGGGCTAATCTTCAAGTATGGATCCCCCACCGTCGGCTCCTAAGCCGAAGTCTGTATTGCCATCTCACCTCCTTAACGGCGGCTCACCATTGCGTTCCTCAAGGCGCCCCTCAGTTGGTCACAAAGAGCGAGCAAGGCTCGCAGCTTCAATAGTCGCCTCACACCAACCAATACCACCAATTGCTCTTCGTACTTTGGCAGACCCAGTTGTCAATGATCACGAAGATGACTCAGATGGCGCATCGAAGCCTTCAGCAATTCCGAATGGGCTTTCAGAGCTGGAAGTAGAAGCTAGGGATCTTAGGGATAAAGCACCGCCTACCCCTCCACCTTCAGATCGACCGGCTAGTCCGTATACCTTGAACCCCCCAATCGATTTTGATGGGTTAAGCTGGCCAAGTGAGTACCCCTAAGACTTCACGTTCAAGGATATCTCTGAAGCTTATACATAGGTCTCGGGACAAGAGAACGCTTAGAAGCTACTCCTCAGCAAGCAGAGGAACGTCTGCGGAGGCTAGAAGGTGCTATTACAACCATACTTGAATGCATTGGTGAGGACCCAGAACGTGAAGGTCTCCGGGGTACACCAGAAAGATCCGCAAAGGCTATGCTTTTTTTCACCAAAGGCTATGAAGAGAATGTGCGGGATTTGGTCAATGGAGCTGTTTTCCATGAAGACCATGATGAGTTAGTGATTGTAAAAGACATTGAAGTCTTTTCGTTATGTGAGCACCACATGGTTCCATTTACAGGCAAGGTGGGCTACTTCTCCATGCCCTCCTATTCAGTTTGGCATTGATTATTGACCTTTCTTCCAGATACACATCGGATACATCCCCAATCGGCGAGTCTTAGGACTTTCTAAGTTGGCGCGGCTTGCAGAAATGTTCTCACGCCGACTTCAAGTCCAGGAACGGCTGACGAAGCAAGTAGCACTTGCCATTGCAGAAGTTCTGAAACCTCAGGGTGTAGCCGTTGTAATGGAGTCTAGTCACCTGTGCATGGTCATGAGGGGAGTACAAAAGCCTGGAGCAACTACGACCACGAGTTGCATGCTCGGTTGCATGCGGTCGAGTGCGAAAACACGGGAAGAATTTCTAAGTCTATTAAATCGAAGATGATCTTTGCTGTGTTCTGCTATGTCAACACTCTATCTCGGTTAATGGAGTTGAAATGTTTGGTAGGGGAGCATACTGCAAGCATTGACTGGAGTTGACGGTGTTCATCCACTACGTCAAGACCAAGTGCTGGAGCGACGACACCCTGGCGGCTATCTCATCTCTCTTTGACCAGTGGTTTGCCGTTCAACAGGCACGGGGTTCCTCTGCTGTATAGAAACCACATACCAGCAATGGTTGAATCGTGCATAAAGATAATACATACTACCTTAGTAGACCAACCATGGACGAATATCATCACGGGCCACTTGCATGCGATCAACCCACCACACCGAGATATCAGACTGCTTGATTTATACATCAAAGATCTTGCAATGGCAAGGTATCAAGTCACATGCCTGAAAGTTATGTTTCAGATTCACATGACAGTGTTGCTAAGGCATCACATCACACTAAGTCAACAATACTGCTCCTTTGGACAATAGAACGTCAACAAGCCTAGTTTGTATAACAATATATCACATGTTCAAAACTTTAGCTGCGTTCTTTCTTAACATACATTTCTCATTCACCTCTTATCCTGATACAATGCAACAGTATTAAGATGTCGCTCCACCGGGTTCGTCCGTTCAGAGCTATCCGAGTGTATTTGGCGGATTGGAGACAATACTAACATCTCAACGTCCACTCATATAATTCACGTTCCGCCTCTAGCCAACGATGGCTCTCCCTCTGAGTAAAATACTCAATGACACCAACAAGTCACCACGGCGGAAGCGGAAGCGGAAGCGTGTGGATTCTGACGATGAAGACAACGACGACGCCTATCCATTCGGCTCAGATCTCGACGCCCCACAGACGCCAATCAAGGTCCATGCGAGGTCCCCCGCTGACTATCAAGTGAACCACGACGGAGGGAGGACCGCGAAATACAGTCTTAAACCACCCCTGACCTTCTCTCCCCAAAAAGGTTCTCTTTACAACCGGCGCGCCAGCAGATCCCCCACTCGTGTCCCAAATCTCCCAACACCACCCCTGAGCCTACCTCGCCCCCCCGGCTTCCGGTTTCCCTCCCCTTCTCCACCAACCCCTGAGCTTGACTTGCGCGAATTCAGCGTCTTCAAAGCCCTCCTCAAGCACCCGGATCTGACATTCGAAATGACCAAACATCTGGACATTGAGGACCTTATTTCCCTTTACGCCATCAGCAAGGACTTCCACATCCTTGCCAACACCTGCTTCACGACCATGATCCTCGGGCAAAGCGTTGGAAAAGCAGCAGAGTCCAGTCGGACGTTCATTTTCAAATGTTATAAAGACCTCTGCACGATCGACCCCGCCGCTCGTCCCAATGAGAGTGTCGTCGCTCGCCCCAGGGAAAGCGGCCCTTTGACGAATGCTGCAAGCGTCACCGGTCTTACGTCGATCGCGGACGAAAGCATCCGCAGCGTCCCCTCCTTCCGCTGGCTCCGCATGGTTCTCTATCGCGAATCGGTCGTCGGAGGCATCCTCGGTTGCTTAGCAGCAGAAGGTCACCAGCTCCCCAAGCGGGCAAGCTCGGTGCTCAAGAAGTTATGGTTCACCCTCGACATCAGCGACAACGCACGTAGAATCGGGTTGATGCACAACAAGCGGTTCTGGGGCAACAAGGACCTCTTCATCGCCACCATGTTCTTCTTGAAACTGGATATGCGTCTCACAGATCCCATGACCGGCAACGGGGAGACGGGGTTGCGCAAACTCCTCTTGGCCCAGCGCAGTCTCACAACCCTGCTGCACGCCCTGCAACGCCGCACTTTGACCTCTCAACTCGAACTCCTTCGCCTCATCATCCAGCACCATTACAGGCCCCCTCGCAGCTTAAACGGCCAATCCGTGTGTGGTATCCCGGCCGGAGAGATCGGAAAATTGCAGTACGAGGGATGGGGTGTCGGAAAGCCGAGCCTGTTCATCCCGGTGGAGCAACTGGTGATGAGAGAAGCCGTGAGAAGGGGTTTGGGGCTTGAGCGATACTTTATGGATATGATGTTGCACGGGTACATAGACAAGAACACCTGGGAGGATGTATGGACCCCTAAACAAGTGAAGGCGCGCAAGGCCAGAGAGCGTGAAGAGGCGAGGCAGAGGGGTGAAGAGGTTGAAGGGGGTGAGTCTCCGGAGAGGAAGAGGGATGCCGAGGGGAGTGATAGTAGCGACGAGGAGGAGGAGGAGGAGGGGGAGGAAAGTAGTGTGGAGGAGTTGGATGATGGTGTTGGGGAGATTAATTGGCAGGGTTGTGATATTACTTCCGCCTAAGAGCTCCGTTCTGTGCTGCCGGGCAATTGGGTAGTGGCGGATGAAGGAAGTTGTCGGGAATCTCGAAATCATGCCTGGTATTCTTTCAAACCGCCGTAAGTCGCTAAGTTTATAGATCAGTCAGGTACAGGACGTCACCGGATTAGTGAAGGTCATCATGGGTATAGCACCAGTGGCAAAGGAAAACAAGAAGTTCGAATGTAGTATTCGAAAACCCCGATCTGTGGATACCAACACTCGTGTTATGGTGTCTTTGAAGCGTGCAAGGACAACGTCGAGTCTAATTCTTGGATTGTAAAGAGAGGGGAAGCTTACTGTTACTAACACTGAGCGGCGAAGATTGAACGTACAGCTTCAAAATAACCCATAAGATCAAAACACCATGGCGTCCCTCCATAAAACCCTTATCCGACCTATCCCAAAAATTCCTCATTCCCAACCTATGAGTTTCCTAAACCCATTTTGACCCAACGTTCCTCTGCTCCATCCCCCATGCCTCATTAAAACCAGAAACATGCCTTCATTGCTATCGTAACCCCTTCGTACGCTTCCGCTCAATCATTTCAAGACCAAAACCATCCCTTCTTCTTCGCCTGCTGGGCAATTCCTTCTCCCCTATACTTCTTCGAGGCGTCCTTAGCTTCGCCAACTAGGAATGGCTGGGCTGATCCAGGACCCTCCGCCTGCAATCCATGGGACTTATGCAGCGTCTCCGTGCTCTCTTCCCGTCCATCCGCGAACCTCTTCTTCAACATGACTCTTGTATGTACACTGCCATCAGGAAAGGTTTTGCGCTCAGTGGTGGTGAGGGTGGAGATGATGGCTGGGTTGGGATCGTCTGCTGGTATTGACGCAGCGGGGGTTTGAGAGGTAGTGGGACTGGAGTTAGACGTAGGTGTGGAGGCTGGTGGGGAAGGCGTCGCCTGAGGGTACTGGGTGCCTAGAAAGCGTTCGTAAAGGTCCAACTCTGTAATTTCGTCCGGTCCAGTCTCGTTATCAGGATTTGTTGCATCCATCGTCTCCCTGTTTCCTGGATTGCTCCCGTATATCTGTAACGATTTTCCAACCCTATCTCTCCATTCTCCAAATGACCCTCTTTCAGACTTCTCCTGATCCGGCAAATCTCCTTTGATCTGTACGCCCGTTAGATCCTCAAACGCGCGTCGCCATGCCACAGGGCGGTCCTGCAAACTAAAATCGTGCTCGAGACGGAGAGGAGAGTAGGGGCTCCACAGCACATAGCCGAATATGGGCCCGCCAATGAGGCGATTGAGATGGGAGGAGACAGTTGATGGAGTAGAGTCATACAAAGGGTTGTTTGAGGATGGCTGGGGCGTCTGGTTCCGAAGAGGGACTTCTTGATCGCCCGGACGGTAGGGACATCTCATGGCTTCTTGTTCATATCCACTCTCAGGGCCGGTTATTCTCTCCACATCTCTCTGGCCTTGGGTTACTTCTTGACTAGCCAGCCTAGCCATCCTCCTAGCCAGCCTAACCAGGCCTCTTATCTCCTCCCCCTCTGGTGAATTACTCATCCACCCAATGCCGGTTTGGCAGTAATCATGGTTGTTTTCATCGGTTATAGGAGGTCCAAATCCACTGTTCTCATGATGTGCCTTGGGTAAGGTATCCGAAATGCGCATTTGCTTCTTGGCCTCTTGATCATTCCGCTGTCGTTCCTCAGCGGCTCCCCGCTGCCAATGGGCATCATTGAAATTCGAGCGGGATCTTGTCGATGATGGAAACGAGATAGGGGGCCCTAGGATATTGTACCAGAGAGATGCCATTTGCTCGTCGGCAAAGCGACGAAAGGCAACGAAAGGGTTTGATTCTTGGTCATGTCGTGGTTGAGGATGACTGTCATCTCTAGATGAGGCCATGGTATCGAGACACGAGTATTGTTGTTTGGAAGATGATGGGACGTGAAGCTATATACCTTACTTTAGGTATGCATGGTGGGACTCTAGTACATAGTTGAAGTAGTGGCGGTGTTTGAAGTCTACGCGGAACGCCAGTTTTAATTGGATCGGAGAGCTTGCTTTTTAGCTCATACCTGACAGTAATATGATACCTGTAAAAATACCGTAAGATATCTCGTAAGTTCCAACAACGTCGAACAGAGATCAACAAGCCCCCGAAAATCATCCGAGGAACCCCGTTGCGGTATCTGAACATACTTGGGTATATACATCTTGCCCCAAACGATCGGACGGAGATGTTGGGGTAAGGAACAAATGTCAATCACGAGGTTGTAATCAGCATCGATGTCTCGTCAATAACGAATCCCTCGTGAAGTCCATAACCATTTCGTTTCTATCAATTCTTTCCTCATGCTAGCCATTTCACGTTTTCTATAACTGCGCTCTCGGGCGGTCCTCGTACCTTGGGCACAGACGGAATTAGTAAGCGGAAGAACGATACAGGTTGCCTACTTACTTCGCCCAAGCTTCATCGAATCCCGCCGAGCGAACCCAAGTGTCTCCAGTATCTTCAACGGAGTCAATAGCTAGAAACAAGATTAGCAAACGATTGTGGGAGAGAACACAACAGACTCACCCATATGCCCTAGTTGGAGCCACATCTTGCCTGCTATCCTGAAGTTCTGATCATCCTCAAACGGCTCGCAAACCTGCTCTCCATGGGCCAAGGCTCGGATGAGCTTGGCCGCATGGCCATCATCGTTATGTTTGCGAACCCGCTCAAATACTCCAGCCCAAGGGCTAGCGTTTTTGGGCTTATAATGCCTGATTTCGTCCATGAGTGGCTTTGGTGACCTTCGCGATGCATATAGAGTCAAGTCAAAACGGCCTTTCCATTCCAGAAGCCGGACCTTGTTTGCGTTACTCAACCATGGCTGCTTGAGGAAAGCATTTGAAAATATCGAGCAATTGACGGCGTGCATATAGTAGAAATCGAATTTGATCTGTTTTGGAGGATGCTGAGCACCTCCAGTAAAGTATACTGCTTCGATTTCAGCGTCTCTTCAATTGTGGTTCATATCACGTCACCAAGAAACTTGCTTGTAAAGGGAATGAGTATCGGATAAAACGGTCGTAATACCTGCAGCATTAATCATTTCCGCGGTTTTGGCCTCCAACTCATCGCTTCTCACCGTCCGTTGACTCGCATACTTGATCATCTCGTCCGGAGCACGGGTAATGAGGCCATCACGAATCTTGTTCGCATCGTCCCAATGAGCAGCTGTGCTGAGCTTTTTGTCAGCGCGAATTTCGTCAAGAATCTCCACCATGCTCTTCGATTTATCAGCCGAGGAAGCCTTTTCAGCCGCAAGCAAGAGAGGGCCAATCCAGTTGTCATGTACGGCAGCTTGTGCGAGACCTTCGGCGATAATGGCTGGCTGCTTAAACTCGACACCAAAACCAAGGTGGATGATTGGGTGTAGGAAGCCTTTACGGTTGGTCAATGACGGTTGGCGTGGTACATAGCCACATTGAAAAGATATCTCGAGAAGAATGCAATTCAAACCGAAGAGGTTTTGATCGAGAGGAATAAGGGCGTCGCAGAAGCTTACCAGCATGCAGTCGTACCAGCATATCGTCAGCTCTCTCATCGCCCTTGAGAACATACTCTTTGATGACTTCTTCATACCCTTTCTTATCTATCTCGTCTTGGAAGAAAACAAGATAGTCGTGATAATATCTTTCATTCCCTAAATAATCATGGAACTTTTGATAGTCACGCAGGTTCTCTAGGATGTTATCATCAATAGGCTGGGGGGGCCTTTGATACGACTTGTTACGGTCATAGTGTTGCTGTATCTCAGTCGCAGTTGCTCCCAGAGCGTAAAGAGTTAAGGTATGATGAGCGATGTGATCTATGAACGATCAGTGCAAGTAGCGACGTCAGTGGGTTTGGGGAAATGAAATAAAGCGGCCATAGAGAGTCGACGAAAACTGCGAAGTGATGGCAAAGATACTGGGCCTATCGCGATAATCATACGTACTATGAAAGCCATCCTGATTAAAAAATATATGATGATGCTCGTGGTTGTCCTGAAGTACCTCCGACGCCTTGGCAGCAGCCTCTTTGGTAATACCAGGTGTATGGAAAACCCCACAGTCGTTCAATGATAATTGAATCTTGGAGGAAGTAGCCATGTTGGATAGCTCAATCGGCGAATGGTTGAGAGAAAAGCCTCTTTGATAATACAGAGGGTGAAGAGGGGTTTTCAGAGCTATGAAGTTGCAGGGCTTGTGCCACCGAAGCGCTGGTGAACCAAACCTCATGCTTTGTCATACAACCGCCTTCCAGGTTGGGCATGGAGATCGAACGTCATCGTAAGGGCGCGACTACCTTTCTACTACACAAAGGTACCGACTTTAGCATCCAGAGCGAACAGTCCTACGGCGACTATTGTGCATGCTTGCAACTTGTGCGAAGCTGTACCGGACTTTTCAGTTCTCTTCCTAATACTTCCATACAGTATGATTTACAGAGTTGCTGTAAAATCTATCTGAGGGAGGTATATCTGCCGCCATAATGATACGAATCTAGCTGAACCTTTTGCACCAAGTCATCACCGTGACATGCCTTCTCTGCAAACGCCTATCGCTATGCAAATGAACGAAACTCTTCCTAGGATTGCAGTTCACTGTGTCCTATGACTCCAAGCGCTGCGATTTCCGCTTTTGCTGCTCACGAGCCATCTTCTTGAATAAGGGATTGTGTTTACCCTTCAGTTCCTTATTTCTGCTCTTGTTGTACTCAATGTACGCCTAGAGGATGAGTCAGTCAGCATGTAATCTTCAGGCATAAAGCAGCCGGTATCTTACCATGTCCTGTCCTCCACTCAGTTCACTGAGCATCCCAGCTGTTCTCTTTGCCCCCTTCTTGCCCCGTGGCCGCGCTCCGAAAAGATCACCATCTATTTTCTCCAAATTGGCCGTAGTCTCATTCTGCAACATCACCTCCTGAAGAATTTCTCTTCTTTCAGCAGGAGATGCATAGGCGAGACCCGGGAGATCCTCGATGCCCTGCAAATGCGTGATGACCTTAAAGGCATAGCCCTGATCTACAAGGAAAGCTTGCCGCTTCGAAGAATAGTACATTTCTTGGGTGTCCTTGGACACTAAGGAATAGAAAAAAGCATTGAAGCCTTCGTCATTGCGTCGCTTCGCTCGGAGAATACGACCAAGGCGCTGAGCCTCTTGCCGGCGAGATCCGTAATGTGATGAGATCTGGATCAGACAAGTAGCTTCGGGTAGATCGAGTGAGGTGTCTCCGATCTTTGATAGGAAGATTGTATTGACCTGTTCACTGTGTTGGAAGTTCTCAAGAACCCGTAGGCGTTCGTTTTGAGGAGTTCCGCCGTAGATGAAAAATTTCTTCAGCTTCAACGCGTATTTTTCCAAGGCATACACGTTGTCAGAAAATACAATCACTTTGTCCCCACGCTTCTCGTGATAATCAATCAGGAATTGACAAGCCTGAAACTTTCTCGGATTCATGATGTATAGAAGCGCGCGTTTACGAGACGACTCGCGAAGATATTCCTGGTAAAACTCAGTCGTCATAGGACACCACACCTCAGCACATTGTACTTTGGCAATGTGGCCTTGTTCTGCCAACTCCATCCAGTTCGCCTCGTAGAGCTTGGGTCCAATCAGAAAATTGAGATCTGTGATCTTATCATCCTCCCGAAGCAATGTAGCGGTAAGGCCAAGCTTTGAATGGGAGAATATCGTATGCGTTACCTTCCGGAAGATATCTGCTGGTACCACGTGCACCTCGTCGAGTATCATCAGCCCCCATTCCCTCTCTCGCATGAAATTCATCATTTTCTCTGCGTCATGAGATCGTGACCTTGTCTGCGTAACCATTGAGTAAGTGGACACAATAATGCCTGTATTACCTGAGAATTTCTCCTTGTGATCTGAGGTGAATATTGCGATGTCATTAGGGTTGATGTTGGACCATTTCAGAAATTCATTGCGCCATTGAACCACCGACATGGAGCTTGTACATAAGATGACGATCCCTTTTCTTATTGTACAGGCAGCAGTAATGCCTACGAGGGTCTTCCCAGCGCCGCAAGGCAGGACAATAAGGCCGCTTCTCGCGCGACCATTACTAAACATTTTACTCAAGCTCTTCTCTTGATAGCTCCGTATAGTGGTATTCGGCCTTAGGTCAATATCTAGGTTTGCATTTACTTGGTCGTTATGGAAATCGTATTCTTCAAGTAAGGGATGCTCTATCTCAATGCATCGTTTTTTAAGTGTATCGATATGTTCTCCTGATATTTCTATGGAATGAATGTGCTTCTCGTCATCGTCATCCTCTTCATCCTCTTCTCGCAAAGTAAGGAAGATGTCGTCCTCTGTTACAGGGCCACCATGGTCGTCGTTTGCAGCTGATCGATTTTGCCCTTGCAAATCTGGTTGTTGCTTAACACCAGCGGCATCTCGTGTCCCAGGAATCACAATGTCTGGCAATTTTGAAACCTTCTCCGTAATGATGTCCCCACTACCCTCTACTCTAAGACTTGCGATTACCTCGTCTTGCACCAGCGTCTGTAGTGTTCTACTATCGGCCGTTTCGAGAAAATATCGATTATGCTTCAGTACCAGTTTGGCCTTGCCATACGATTGAGTGCAAGTAATGATGAAGTACTTTAACTCTTCAGTAAGAGGTGTTTTTGATAGCCGGTCGAGGAAGTTGATAATATCATTGGGCAAGAGCCCCACCGAAACGGCGGCGTACAGGCTGTGTGCAGTCAAGGCATACTCATGTAGGAATGTTGGCCGAGATAGTGGCTCAGCAATTGTTGTTAAGAAGTCTTGTGCCTGAGCAGCAAGTGGAGAGAAACTCTCAAGCGTAATGCGTGCCTTCCTTGCGTCTATCCAGAGTGGGCGATTCTCATGATCGGGCTTGAGAGATAAGGAGGAGAGATCTCTAATTCCATTGTGCTTAATGTCAGGGTCGGATACCTTACTTTGGTTCTTACTTCGGCTTTTGAGTGAGTCGATAGAAAATAGTGCCTTTATCTTCTTAAGGCTCTGAGCCTCGTTCTCGCTCGGCTCTTCGCCCTCTTGAGAATATTCATCACTACTACTGATACTCTGAGGTGTAGCTGCGCCTGATGTAGGTCTTTTTGATGGCCTTGCGCCTCGGACACTGGTGGCCGCTTTCCGCTTAGAGGCCATCATAAGTAACAGACAGCCAACAGCTACCTGAGAGGTATCGACACTCAACCAAATTCTATCAGCTGCCCATGACAGCAGAGATGTAAATAGTGGGGTGGGTACCTCGCTGTAATGCCGGTGGAGATGTGATGTGACCTGGAGGCAACGGAGGAGTGTACCTTATTTGAAGCTGCGGGATGAGTCAGCAATGACGGTCTCAAGAAATGAGGTGCACTAACCTCTTCACAAACTCCAATCGCAACAATGTTCCTGCTTACTTTTATTACAAATTAGTCGCGTGTGACAATCATGAATACAGTAGGTCGGCATCTTTGTGAACACTCTATGATAACTGACAGAGGCAGATTCGGTCGACATGGTACGTCTATCCGCTCTACTTACGTAGCTTTACTGAATTGTTACCAGGATTGGATGGGGAACTCTCATAGTTGGTATGATCACCAAGTATTGGACAGCTGCGTTTACTGATCGGATCCTCTTCAGCCGGTGGAGGGGCGTACTTCTTTGCGAAGCGATCAATCAATGCCGATAAAAAAGCACGCCATGAAGCTGATTTGAAGCGCCGAAGACTCACCGAATCACTTGAGCTCAGCTCGAAATCTCCATCGACTAAAGAAAAGCGTCGGAAAGCTGTTGATCATACCAGCAGCCCTAGTAGCGAAGCCAGTCATGATACTGCTCCTACACGGCATGAGGTAGAGGTTGAGGCACAAAAGGCTCGTGAGAAGCCCAAGTATGAGGCGAGCGAACCATTTCGGGCAAGGAAAGGAGATCGATTCAGCTAGAGACACAACCTACGGGGTTTTTGGGAGTGAGGCGAATACCTCGAGAACTTTGGCGGAAATCAGTACGGCCATCCTTCAGTCAGCTCGATTGACATCTTGTGCTCCTTGTAACGGCATTCCAGCAAATAATACCTGAAGTCAGATCAGACGCGTTTTCAGGAGCCTAAGACTGCGGTATAGCTCGGCGAGATCTTGTAAGTGGGACTGAGGAAAAGGATTGATATTGGTCATGTTCTGAATCTTGGTGTATTCAGACAGCGGGTTCTTGGTTAGAGGCTCGTCAACTAGAAGATTTCAGCTTTCAAGTTGTTTTAGCAGCAACTCTGTATATACGCCTATCAATTATTAACTTTCTTAACATACCGACGTAATTGATCAGGGTATTCAAGAGGGTATCGTATAACCTCTTATGATAGACATTCCTCAGGTTATAAGATCGTCAGGAACAGTGGTTGTTATGGAAGCTCGCTAGCGTTGTAGATCACACCCATCACTCTACATTACCAGCCAGCTTGTAGGTACCGTCGCGCTCACTAATACGCCATACCTCATATTTTGCGATTCCGAGCATGGGTGGAGCATACAAATACCACTATTCAAATATTCTGCCCTGAACTCACTTCACTGACCTTCCATTGGGATCGTCGACTACATTCGCCATGGCTTCTCATTCCCTTGCCATCGCAAAGGCTTCATTTTCTGCAAGCATGATGAGACCCGATCCAACTTCAGTTCCACGGATGGACATTGCCCGCTTCCATACTGCACTGGAAGCACTCCTGGGAAAATGCTCTCCGGCGAACATCGAGGTTTGAAGGCTGAATCTTGACTGAGTGATGAGAAGGCTAAACGCAAACCCGAGAACAGCTCTGTAAGGAATGGCTTCTGAAATATGCCGCATCATCTACAACGAGGATTGTAGCGACTGGGAAATATTTGGTGGCACTTGCAAGTTCTCTTGAAAAGACCGCAAATAAGGATAATTCAACATCGAAGGAAAAGATACTATCGCCTCGGAGACGACAAGTACATATTCTCTATCTCTTGAATGACTTGCTTCATCACACCAAGTACCATGTCGTTCCTTCTACGGCCTACTCAACCTTAAGCAGCAACTTACAATCCTATCTCGTCGATCTCGTTGGGGCAGCATCTACGTACGATCCAGAAAGATATCCAAACCATCATGAAAAGATACAGGACCTCCTCAGACTTTGGGACCAAAAGGGGTATTATCAGTCATCCTACATCAACAAGTTACGGGTGGCTGTCGCAAATTCAGCTAGCCTTGGCGATTCGTGGAGACCAAAGCCTGTAAACGGGGGCCAAGATGATGAATTCATTGAGACTTCTATAGGTAAACAAGATGCGCCCTATATCATGCCGGCAAGCCATGGAGAATTCTCAACACCATATTATGATCTTCCAGCTGGCAACCTTCTACCTCACATTATCCCTAATTCGACAGTACCAATAAACCCCCAGCAGGTGAAACCTCTTCAATTTAACGCCAGACCTGCAGATGAGAGCTTGATAAGGGCCGTCAAGAGCTTCATGAAGGAGGTTGATTCTTTCACTACGACCATTGGGAGCGATGAGGAAGGTATCGGGATGGACATTGACGAACTGGGGCAGCCTATCATTCGAAATGAGGAGACCGGCGAGTTTATTCGTGGCGAAGGATACTATGGATGGTCTAAGGCTTTCTGTGTGAGAATGAAAAGGCGGCATGATGGCACTGAGATTAGTGACGAATCGGCCAGAAGGAGTGACAGTATAGACAGGAGTACAAGTCCTCGCAAGCGGAGAAGATACAGTTCCTCCGGGAGTAGCAGGAGATCCTATTCTAGTTCACGCAGCGTGTCCAGGTCACCACGGCATAGGTCTCGCACGAGGTCACCTTTTCGGCAACGGTCAAGCTCTTATTCCCCCCCACCGGTCGTGGCATCACCTCAGGAACCTCGGCCAATGTCGACAGCTACCATAGCTTCCTCATTACCGCCACAATCACAAACTTCGTCTCGTCCTTTACCTACCCCCTTGCCCCACGATCTAACGCGGGGCTTCCCTCTTGGTCCTGGTGGACTTCCAATCCCGCCTCCCCCACCCAATTACAGAGGTCCTTGGCCACCGCCTCCACCGCCGCTACCACCGGGCAGAGGTCCGCTACCACAAGGGAACTCGCTCCTCAACTTCCCTCCTTTCGTTCCGCCACCGCTGCCACCACCAATAGGACCTGGGGGTCTTTCAAGCGGAGGCCCACCTCCGTTACCATATGCCATGACTGGTCCTCAAGCCCAGATCCCACACAGCTCTGGCGGATGGGGCCCTCAACAAAACAGGGGGTACCCCGCTTCTGCAACTCAACCACCGTACAGTGGACAGTACCCGAGTGGCAGAGGCAGGGGGCATAGGGGTGGCTGAGAATGACAGCAAGCAGTGCTGTACGGACTGCTCGAGCTTTGTGCCTGAGCTGGGCAGACTGAAATCGGGTGGAGTGGGTATTGGGCCAGCCTATTCTGGAAGGCCCAGACAAACAAGCTGTTACGACTGTTGGGTGGTGAGCTGCGAAGGCAGGCAAGATGAAGTGATGTCGGGCCCAGATCTTTCCTTCCGGGCGGGTAATATCTAGGAAGGGCAATTAATGGAATGCTTTGAAATCAGCGGAAATAGATTGATATGCTTCCTATGTGCCGAGGACCGGCTCCATCTCCGGTGCTCGACATGGTGTGCCAGATTAGAGAGACTTCCATTGCGATTTCATTAATTACATGTAGACTAGGAGTAGCCATGTTGCTCAAGATTGAAGACTGAATGCATCATGTGATTGGGTCCCAGTCTTTGAACGACCGTGCCAGTGAGGGCTATTGCCCTGGATACTTACTTCGGGGTGGTTCAGGAAAGAGCGTTGGCCTTTCCTGGGTTTTTGTGAGGAGGCAACGGTAAGGTAGGTATTCTACGTTGTTACCGCCCAACCAGGATCGACTTCTAAGATTTCATTTTCCCTTCATCCTAAGAAGCCTTCCTGACCATTTCCGTACTCGCTACAAAGGTCTCTCTAGGTAGCCATGTAGTCCTTGGCTACCTTATGCAACCCTCCTTATCCTTTTGCCAACACCTACAGGCTACAGTACTTAAGCAGGACCTCATACACCGACTCCTCGGCAGCCACTACCTCTATTCTTCGGCGTTTGGGCGTTGCCGTAGTCGACCGATCGCGCTGGCCTACTCTCCGGATTCCGGAACCTGTGCGAAAAGCGAAGTTGATCACCTGAAGGCATACGTCATCTCTACGAACTAAAATCCAGGTCCAGCGGTCGTTGTTTACTGCCTTATCTGCTCTCATAGGTAAGTACCTTAAGGTATGATACACACCACGACACTCACACGGGAAAATTCAATTATGCAGGGCGAGAACAACAATAACAATTATATGAATACGACGTACTGGTCTGATCGACAGACTGCAGTTCATCATCTCAGGCACCTTACGGAGTATTACTTACGACGGACTTCTCACTACTTATCTACTCATTATTCTGCTCTACCCTGGTCCAGGTACTTTCTACAGCTTTAGTTGCATGCAAAACCCGCGTTCGGCCTTGAGTCTCAGAGAGAGAGAGAGAGAGAGGGAGAGAGAGAGAAAGACACACGCCTTCCCTACTTTATCCTCCCACGCATTTCTCCCACGCTCAGCCAGCCCGCAGCACCAAACAACGCACACACCTCCACACTCCACACTTTACCCCACGCTCCACCACCCACCACCCACCACCCACCACCCACCTGCAGCCTGCATCCTGCATCCTGCATAGCATACCCTTTTTACCATCCACCAGTGCATCAATCCAACTTGGTTCACGACTCCTCACTGGACTACATGCTGGGCACGGACGACAAGCCTCCTTATACTTAGCTGGCCGAGTAATGTATGCTGTCTGTCGTAATATCATTATTCAGTCGGCCTTTCGTTTAAGTTCAACCACTGTAGTCTCTTTCTAACCCATCGTTCATTCCCGTGCTGACATTGCAAACCGCTTCTTCGTTTCCTTCTTTGTTCTGCCTTGGCTTGTCTACCGATTCAGGACCGCTTTGTGCCCGAGTCCTTCCTCAGCAGCTCTCTTTTGTGTTATTTCCTGACCGCAAAATACCCTTCCCCAACGTCTGATTACGTCCAACCACGTGCATGGAACAATTGGGAATGAACCGAACAAACTTGACCTTCTACCGTCCGCCTGCTTATTTCCCTCCGCAAAGATCACCATTGCTTGCATTGCCGCACTGCTCATTGAAAACTGTGTCGAGCGTTGCCTAAACCGAGCATTGTACTTGCCGCCGTCAATTCTGTGCCTACCATTTAGCGTCCACAAGACCTTCTATCCAGCGTGAGCTGATTAATGATCTTCGCTATGGAGCAGTCCATGACACTCATGTCCGCCCAGATCCACTTTGTTGTAAGTCTGTGATGGTTGACAGCCAACGCTCAAGATGTGGGCGCCAGCAGTCTCCGAGCAGCGCCTAACCTTGCATTGTGGTGAGACTGACGGAGAAACGTCGCACTCGGCTGATTCGATCTGAGCCATCTAGGAAGCTCAACTAAGCCTGATACACATTCCGCTAGCCCGGTATCATCATTTCTTGCAACCGATCCTCAAGCTACTCTTCCCAGAGGCAACTCACGATGCCAGCGCCAGCGTGGATTCTACCAGGTCGTTCGAGGCTACCGTCTCGTGGGCAAACCGGCACCCGTTTTTGAATGTGTCAATAACACCAATTGAGTGCTCCATTGTGTGCTCCAAGGATCTGGCTCAATCGTTATTCCTCCCTGTGCTTTCTCAAGCATCAAGAGCGGCTGTAGAGCCCGGCTGCGCTACAATCTCATCCGAAGATTTCGTCGTGATCTCGGTCGTAGGAGAAGGTCTCGAAGCTGGACAGCGGGTGCTGGAGCTTACGAGCCCTCTAGCTCTGGCTGGCATGTTCGTGCCCGTTCAATTTCGTTATTCTCGAGGTAGAAGGTGCTAAAAGTTGGTAGTTCCATATTCTTTATCACCACGTATTTTTCGGATTACATTTTGGTGCCTGCAAAGTCTCGCGGGCAGGTCATTGGTGCCCTCGAGGATCGCGGTTTTGCTTTTGAGAAGAATGCGGAAGCCTACATTAACCCTGCCGCTCATCGTCGTCAAACGTCGTCTACATCATCACTTAGCACTGGATCCCCTTCAACGCCTCCACCCACAACTGTAAGTGAATTACAAACCCGGACTTTTGCTCTGCTCAAGCGCCACCACATTAGCCCACAAGTCGATGTTGATATTCGTCTCGTTCAGTGCGCGGGTCTCCCTGGCCAACCCGGCAAAGTCTCAAAGGATGAGCTCGGACTTCAACTGGGAATTATCAAATGCCTCGTCCACCACCCAAAGTTTCTGAGTCTCACTTTAACCGAGGACGAACCTGCTTCTTTGCTGTTGGAAAAGCGACTCGTATCCGATTTCGGTGATGGCCGTGATGTTCTTGTTGGTAGCATGGAAGATTACCTAAAACCCATCATCCTGGATCTCGAACCGCTGCCACTCGAGGCTACCGGGATTGTCTGTGGCGTGGCGAGCAAGTTAGTTGGACGTGCTGGTGGACATCTGATTGAAACTATCGACATGTCGTATCTGAGTACAGCCCGGGCTGGCACAGTTATGGTCAACGAAAAGGTCTTGGAGCAGGCAATGGAGGCCTTGGGAGTAGAAGAAACCGGGGCCGTTGGGCATTGATTCAAGAATATCCTGAGTAAAGGATAGGCCAGGGTCTTTCGCAAGGGAGTGAGTATTGGGTGTGGCAAAAAATTTCAAAAGTGTATTCAAGATGGCTGCCCTGGTAGCTCAACGTGCGATCACATTGATCATTGGTCTATCAAGACAAGTATCCGTACGCTGATTCAAGCTCAAGTCTTGTTGTATGTCCTCGGAGTGGTCCAATCGGCAAATGTTTGCAAAAACTGGCAGCATTCGCAGCAGGCCGTGTGAGCATCCCATCAAAACGGGTAGGGATCGAGCTATATTCCAGCACCGGATGCTTCTCGATTTTTCTATCTGTCCTCTCAAGAAAATCTATTTTCAAGATTGACGGCCTCCGAAATGATTTGAATGCGATTTTCACTTTGCTACGGAGGAGGCCTACCGATGCCTCGTACGCTCTGCTCCCACTTTGTACCTCACAACGGCATACCCCAAACCGAGACGGTGCCTAAACATCGTTAGCATAATCCTCTCAGGCAGTCCTACCACTGGACTAACCATCCACACCAGCACTAGCCCACTCCTTCCTCGCCCCATTGCAAGCAACAGCACTGGCAACCTTGCCGCCATGCGCTTTCAACTTCTCGATTACCCTTCCCTCCAACGAATCCCACGCATACAACTGCCCGTCCTCACTTCCGCTAATCACCACCGCGTCCGCCAACCCCAGACAAGATCTGACGCGGTAGTCTTTGTTTGTGTGTCCCCTGTAGCTCTGTAGCATCTGTCCGTTGCCTTTGTCCATCAATCGGATCGTCGAATCCAACGTAGAGACTAAGACAGCATTTCCGTCTTGGGTTTGCTCGACAGAGGTGATGGGTGCTGTATAACAAACATCCACTGCGTCAGCGAAAGCATAGAGGCATTGATAGTGACGGGGACGATGAGCCAACATACGCCCAATAACATCCGCAAATACCATCCCCATCCTCAAATCATACACCCTCATCCTCCCGTCCACACTCCCGGTCACAATGTCATGTCCCCCCACCCATAGCCCACTCACACTGTCCCTCGCCTCCTCAAATATCTGTATCGGCTTCACACTCTGACTCTTACAATCCCAAAGCCTTACGCTCGCATCAAAACTCCCAGAAACCACCACACTATCCCCCTCCCCGCCAAACGCCACGCAATTCACCCTGCCCACATGCCCTCCGAATCTCCTTAGTGTTCGCGCAGTGGCAACATCCCAAAGGAAGACCTGCCGGTCCCCGCCGACGGAGGCGAAGCGCGCGTTGTCGTCGGTGACGGCGATGTCGAGGACTTCGTAGCCGTGCGCGGCGTAGGTTTGGACGAGGCCGGATTTGGGCGTTGACGGGTGGGATTTGGAAGGGTTGTAGAGGTGGATGGTGCGGTCAGAGGAGCCGGTGAGGACCTGATTTGCCAGGGAGGGATGGGTTAGTGAAAGGTTGAAGGAGGGCTAGGATTGTCGAGGGAAGGGTGGGGGGGAGGGAAGGGTACGTATTGGCCTAGGCCGGCGGAGTAGGTTACACAGTGGACGGGTCCTGGAGGGTGGTGAGACTGCGCTTCGGATGGAGAGGCTTGCGGGATGAGTACGGACCAGTATGCCCGGTGAGCTTGGTGATCTCACGGTTGGGGAAGATCATTACATGTTTGAGATGTAATAATATACGGGAAGATAAGCTCGGAGGCAGGTGCTGGGTCAAGGTGATGTTCTACGATTCATGACTGTGCGGTAAAACAGAAAGTCACGGATCCGCGGCCTTCATATGCAGGAAGGTTTTCGTGTTCAAGCTTTAAATTATCTAAATGGGCGAACACTTGATACCATTGCCGGGTGAAGCCCATACAGCGGGTAGCTCCTAGACCGAAGGAAACTGCAGTAGAAAGGATTGGGGAATCATGAGCTTACTGACGACAGATAGAACAAGAAGACAGTCTAAGAAGAGAGAACTGAGCACCTGCGTTACTGCGCTCGTTCTCCATGAGGAACCAAGTCCAGCGCTTTTGATTACCCACATAATTTTCACTCATCCGCACTTAACGGCCGCGACCATGGCTTCGCTGTACGCTACCCTGCATCTGCTCTAGCTCCTGTTCGAGGTTTTTGATTCTATCATATTGATTAGCTGGGATTTTACTTGAATTATTTGACCAAGGCGTACGCTGCGTGGGTACTCTCAAGATCCTTGTTCAGACGGTCGCGTTCAGAGATGAGCTTTTGCTCCCATTGTCTGAACCTGTTCTCTTCAACCTTGACCTGCTCCGTAAATCTCTTACGTAGGCTCTCTTCTTCTTCTTTGAATTTTGGGTTGTCAAGCTTCCGCGGACGAGCTTCACCAAATTTCCTCGTCTCCATTTGTTGGGCTCGGTATGCCTCATAATGCATCTCCTCGGTAGTGTGAATCAGGTCTAGCATGTGGGTTCGGATGAGGATAGACCGCAGCTTCTTGAAATCGCAATGGTCCTCATTCTCAACCTCTGCAACACCCCATGAATATTGACGCCCTTTCAAGACGCGGCCGTCTCCAGTCTTCACATCCTTTTCTGAACCAATCACTGCAAAAGGCATGGCTGCCATTAAGCTTCGGGCATGCTGAGCAGCGGCCTCATCATCTTCTTCAAGCGGTGGCTGATAGATCTTTATGCCCTGCGCTTCAACCACGGCTCGAATCTATTGCACAAGTCAGCTCAAGACCTGTGTCCCACGGGAAAGATTCCTGCCCACTCTCTGCTTGAACCGAGCAAGGTCTGCAGGGCTCAGGGTATCCGCCTTGGCCACAACTGGAATGAGGTTGACCCTGGAGCTCAAGCGCTTCATTACTTCGATGTCCAAGGGTTTTAACGTGTGACCGGTAGGTCTGATGAAGTACAGACAGGCATGAACTCGGAGATCAATTTTATCAACGCGACGAGGTTGTTGCTCTTGAAGCATGTAAGACTCATGTTGGTCATCCAGAAACTCGATAATTGGCATCCACGAATCGCGGTTGTTCACATAATCCCCAAATCCAGGTGTGTCAATGACCGTAAGGCGAACTATTAGACGATCAGCTCCGGGACGCTATGAATTGCGCGGGACGCGCTATACCTTTGAAGAACTTTTCTTCAAGTTCGGCCTTGGTAATTTCTATTTCAACAGTCTTGTCCACTTGCTTTGCATGACGACGTCTATGGTCCGCGTAATTTTTGATAGTTGTAGAGAACAAGGTATTGATGAAAGTTGTTTTGCCCAGTCCCGATTCGCCCGCAACCTAGAACAGTTCAGCTTTAGCACTTAAGCTACATTTCGAGAATTAGAGATATCTGGTACCATAATCGTAAAAGCTGCTCCTCGCTTGGCAACAATTTTGTGTCTATCATGATATATTTAGCCTCTTTGCGCTTTGGTGAAGTTGGGGGTAGAATAGACTGTGCACCTTTGGTTTGGAAGCTATTTAGATGGCGTCAGCAATCAGAGGTCAGTCCCCAAGCACAGCGAAGATAGGCGTCAGTATTTACTTACATTGGCGATTCCAATCGGCGAAGCCGCCTCGGACGCTGCTGGTGCCATGTTCGAGGCTTCCGTTGAAGATTGACAATGACTTGAGGATGAGATTTCTCCAGATAGCCTCAAACACTGAAGCAGCTAAATGTAAGACTCTTGGAGTGGGTATGGTGCAGTGGACCTTGGTGTGACAGTACGAAGCGATTCACTCACAAACAAAATGTGGTGGTTAAGGGGATACAAACGCTGGAGTCTAATCCAGATTAAGGAAGCTTTGGTGGTCTGAGCCTTGTCGCTAGAACTAGTTCCTGTAACATTACGTTAGTTCCCGGTTAGATAATACATATCACCACTACAGATTTCTTCTTTAATCGAGCAAATGATAGTATTACTGGAGAAAATGTCACGCATATAATCCAAGGTTATGAAGACCGATTTCAAGGTATGTGGCCCACCCGTATTTCATCCTTAGAAACTCACGCTCGTGATAAGTTTTCAAATCTACTAGGCACAGTTTACTGCAAAGGGAACCTCCTCTTTACTCCCGATGGCACTTGTCTTCTCTCACCAGTAGGGAATCGGGTGACATGTTTTGATCTGATCAAGTAGGGTCCCAGACCTTCTCCTATTACCCGCTGGCCCTGTATCCTGTAGCTAATATTTCTAGCAATAAGTCATACACACTTCCATTTTCCCACCAAAGAAATATATCTCGCATAGCCCTAACCCCACGCGGGAACCTTCTGCTTTCAGTCGATGAGGATGGTCGCGCAATACTCACCAACTTCCCGCGACGGATCACCTTACACCACTTTTCCTTCCAAGGGACTGTTACTGCCTTAGCCTTTTCGCCATCAGGTCGCCATTTCGCTGTTGGTCTTGGACGCTTGGTAGAAGTCTGGAACACGCCGCCGGTTCTAGAGTCGAATGCGGGCTCAGAGAACGGACTTGAATTTGCCCCCTTCATTCGACATAGGGTGTATGCTGGACATCATGACACTGTGCAAAACCTGGAATGGTCAAGCGATTCACGTTTCTTCTTGAGTGCCGCGAAAGATCTCACAGCCAGAATATGGAGCCTTGATCCTGAGGAAGGTTTCGTTCCTACAACCTTAGCGGGTCATCGGGAAGGACTCCTTGGAGCCTGGTTTTCAAAAGATCAAGAAGCGGTAATCTTCAATGCGTTCTCCGGACATAGGAATACTAGCTTATACAACTCGTAGATCTATACTATCAGCCAGGATGGTGCTCTGTTTCAATGGCAATATTCTCGTAAAGGGCTAATCATTGACGACGTTGATACGCTTGGCGACGATGACTCTCCGGACCGGTGGAGGATTGTTCAACGGCATTATTTTATGCAGATCAACGCGAAGATAAAATGTGCAGCTTATCATGCCAAATCCAACCTTTTTGTCGCAGGTTTCTCCAATGGCTTGTTCGTCTTATACGAACTACCCGAATTCAGCACGATCCACACATTGAGGTAAGTTGCTCTGAAAGGGCTCTACCACAGACTGCCAATCCGCTCACTCGGAGACAGCATATCCCAAAACGAAATAGACTACGTGAGCATCAATAAGTCCGGGGAATGGTTAGCCTTCGGAGCCTCGAAGCTCGGCCAGCTGCTTGTATGGGAATGGCAATCTGAGTCATACATCCTGAAGCAGCAGGGACACTTCGATTCGATGAATGCTTTAGTATACTCTCCCGACGGCCAGCGCATTATCACCACCGCGGACGATGGTAAGATAAAGGTGTGGGACACACAGTCGGGCTTCTGTATAGTCACCTTCACTGAGCATTCAAGTGGCGTCACTGCATGCGAATTTGCTAAAAGAGGCAATGTACTATTCACATCAAGTCTTGACGGGTCAGTCAGAGCCTGGGATCTCATAAGATTTCGAAATTTTAGAACATTCACCGCCCCAACGCGATTGTCTTTCTCTTCAATTGCTGTTGACCCTAGTGGTGAAGTGGTGTGTGCAGGTTCCCTTGATTCGTTTGAAATACATATATGGTCTGTCCAAACCGGTCAATTACTTGATCAGCTATCAGGGCATGAAGGCCCTGTTGGTTCGTTGGCCTTCGCCCCTTCCGGTGACACCCTCGTAAGTGGCAGTTGGGACCATACGGTACGCTTATGGAGCATCTTCAGTCGAACTCAAACCAGTGAGCCGCTACAACTCCTGGCCGACGTCCTTCATGTTGCGTTCCGACCCGACTCAAAACAAGTGGCGGTTTCTACCCTGGATGGACAACTCACATTCTGGTCAGTATCTGAAGCCACCCAAGAAACTGGTGTTGACGGCCGCCGAGACGTTTCTGGAGGTCGGAAGCTTACAGATCGGCGAACTGCGGCCAACGCTGCAGGGACCAAGGCTTTTAACTGTATAGCTTACAGTACAGACGGCACTTGCGTGATCGCAGGTGGAAACTCGAAGTACGTATGTCTTTACGATGTACAATCCGCTACGCTGGTCAAAAAATTTACCGTGTCCGTCAACCTCTCCTTGGATGGCACTCAAGAATTCCTCAACAGCCGTAGACTTACCGAAGCCGGTCCTACGGGTTTGCTAGACCAGGAAGGCGAGGCGTCGGACCTCGAAAATCGCATTGACCGTACCTTGCCCGGCGCCAGTCGTGGCCACCTCTCGGCCAGGAGGACAAGACCAGAAGTACGTGTACCGGGCGTTGCATTTTCTCCTACCGGAAGAGCCTTCTGTGCGGCATCTACAGAGGGCTTGTTGGTCTACTCCCTCGATAGCGCCTTGCAATTCGATCCCTTCGATCTCGATATCAACGTTACGCCAGCTACCACTCTTGCGGCTGTTGATGAGAAAGACTACCTACTTGCCCTCGTCATGGCCTTTCGACTCAACGAGAAACCCTTGATCCGCCGGATTTACCAAGCTATCCCTATTGACGATGTGGCCCTGGTTGTCAAACATCTGCCCACGGTATATCTTGCTCGACTTTTAAGATTCGTCGCTCAAGCGACTGATGAAAGCCCACATCTCGAATTCAACCTTCGGTGGATCGAGTCGCTGTTGATAGCACATGGAGCTTACCTGAAGGATTGTAGCGCTTCGTTCGCGGCCGAGTTAAGGACGGTCCAAAAAGCGGTTTCAAAGATCCAAGCCGATCTGGCAAAGATGGCAGATGATAACATCTATGCGCTCGATTACCTCCTTCTACAATCAACGACTAGCCAAGATCGAACGAGCGGAAAGCGTACCGGGGCCATCACCAATGGCAATGGCTATGCTGAGGATTCAATAGAAATCGAGGGCGAATGGATTGGGATTGGTGACGAGGAGGATGGTGATAGAGTCTAGCATAGGCTAATTACTGGGGTCAAATATCAAATCTTGAATGATCTGACACGTTGATGCGCCGACCCATTTCTGTGGGATTGAATCTGATTGACAACGGCAGATAAGTGGCTATCCTATCATAACCTTCCCGCCATAACACTCAGCTAAATCCCGATTTTGGATCTGAAGAACTCGCACGGTTCAATCATCGTCCACTTTAGCCCGCTTTGACGTCCTCGACTCTGGCTCCTCTATACCATATCGTTTCTTACCCGCCGCACCCCCAGTTGCATCCCTAATCAAGCCATCGATATTGAATGGATCCGAATCTTTCTCAAATTGCACCGGCCCTTCCCGTGCCTATAGTGAATAATCCCACTCAGCAAGCGTACAATCACACAGAGATCATAATCACTCACCTCAGCGTCAGCAGCACCCCTGAAACCCTCCTTTGGCTTACCGAGCACCTCAAACCGGTTACTCTTTTGTAACTTCTCATACTCTGTTCCAGCAACTTCCTCATCTACGTCATCGTCCATATTCGCACGCGGCCGATATATGCTGCTTATAGCGTCTTGCGCCGCAAACAGCGGTTTGTCATACGCCTGATCTTCGTTGAAACCTGTATCGAAACCACTGGTCTGATTGAATAGCCTTGAATCCCACATCGACTCTGAAGACTGCGTTGGTTTAGCTAAGCCTAACGCTACTTTCTCGGAGATGTCTCGATTTTGCTCCCTGGCGATCATTTGAATTCTTCGTTCCGTGCCCATACGTGACTGTCGCAGTTGTTTTTCGTTCTCCTGCCTTCTCTCGCGTCGCATTTGCTCTCGCTCTCTCGCAGCTTCATAGTCCTCACTGTTTGACCGACTCGAAGACGATGCTGAACGACTCCTGCTGCCACTGCATGACCTTGCTCGAGACTGCCGCCTACCTGTCATTGCTCTTTCTTCTCGAGCCTTCTGAGCCAGCATTCGTAGCTGATCCTCTTTCTGCATTCTCTCTTTCTCGGCAAGCTTCTGCTGCATCCGTGCACGTTGTTTTACCTCTTCTCTTGCATGCCTGTCGGCAGTGAAAAGCGCTTCCGCGAACTGAGCAAATTTGTCGTTAATAGTAACATCTTGCAAGCCGCGCCCATCTGCCGCCAACCTTTTGTCGAGAGGAACTGTGTAACCCTTTGGGTTCTTCCAATTGGAGACAGGTGGCGGTATTTTCCAGGCTTCCTGGTCTTCCGCGGTCAGCTTACGCGGCGGCGAATGCATTACGGGCGGCGGCGGTGACGGAGGTCCCCGAGGGATCTTCTTGTGTTTGAATTTTGGAGGTTCCATTGGGTCCTTCTGCCTCTCGACGATTTTCATAATCCTATCGTTCTTGCGCGCGACGTCTCCCATTTGGTTTGCCGGCGTGTATCTAACATATGTTGGATCATTCCTTGTTATTCCCTGCACATTTTTGGGCTTCTGAGCAGCCACTGCACCATTGACCAAAGTCTCCAAGGCTTTCTTGGTTTTTTCCGTCTGTGCAGCAACGTCTTCCTCCGATGGCCGATCTAGTGAGATCTCGCTCACATCTGCTCGCTGCCGAAGAGGAATGAGATCTTTGAATGAGGCATGTACAATCCGCTTATCGTTGTGGCCTTGCCGTGCGATGGCATCATACTTGACCTTGCCTTCAGCATCTACCTGAACAGTGAGCGCATTCAAGCTTGTCGATGATTTTCTGCCCATGTCGAGAGGATACTGTGCTACAGGAATCTCTGGGAACGCGCCGCCGTCACCGTAATCTTCTGCTGTTCGTGGGCGCCATCCTGCTCGTGCCCGATATGCTGGTGGCCCAGTTCGCTAACGGATTTTTAGTATTTATTGGCTGCTTTGTTCTCCATATTGGTGAGCTCACCTTAAGGACAATTTGCAGTTCGTCAAGTGCTCCTGCTCCAAGGATCCGGGGGCCTTTCGATTGTGTGTGACTTGGTAGCTGTTCGTGTTCACCCGTGTATTTTGGCTTAGGCAAGGCCTTAGCTAGTGATGTTGCGATTGTTGTCATTTTTCTCGACGCCGAAGATCGCTGCGTAAGTGTAATTTCTCACAACCACATTTATCCTTCAATGATTTCCAACTTCACTGTTGAGGCCACAGATGAGACTCACTGGCGTCAAACGCGGCAGCGCTACATGTACAAGCTCTACAATACCAATTTGATACAGAAGTGGTTTGGAATACGACACTAGCTGGGATTCATTACAACACAAATACATAATTACGAACAAGGTAGCGAAGCAGACCTAAATGATTACAATTCATCCTTCATATTCCCATACCAAGTCTTCCCTGTATTTGGAATCGTTCGAAGCACCTTTTCAATACGAGTAACCTAGTCTATGCCTTGAATGAGTGACATATGCGTTGATTGCGAAAAGTATAGATCTGTCGCTCAAGAATCACGGCTCGCGGCAAATATGGACTGATTGCCAATGAAGGAACCCTGAAAATTCAAACATCAGCTAAGGTACTGCTGCCCGAGAAGCCAAATACCTAGCTCGAACAAGTTCGACATCTTCAATCTGATGGCTTACCATGTATACAAGATTCCGCAGCTTGACTCTCCATTCGTCGTTCTTTCTCACCCAGGTATCCTGATACTGCCCGTATGCATACAGAGCCTATCTCGCGCACGGAAGGTTAGTGGCTTAATAACCCAAGTAGAGAGTGACGAATTTTTCTTATCATGACAACAGTATAGCCGAAACGTTGAAGCGTACCTGCCCAGAGAAGTCCCCTTGACCGAAGTGGGTGGCAGTAAAATAGGTAAGACTCTTTGCCTCACGACCTTCATCGAGCACATCGATAACCTGCGTTGCAAACGAATGTTGGGTAGTCACGTAAAATAGACTTTCACTCAGCACTTCTTGCAGGTGGGAGAGGCCCGTAATGACGTTCAACGGAGCGGAATAATTGGCGACTACATCGCAAGTGAAAACACGATCGAGTGCGGCAAAGTTCTTAGAGTCAATAGAAAGTGGATAGAGGGCAAGAGTGTTATGTATTTGCAATTGGGCTGTTGGATCCTGTGGAAGAGCTGCTGCTGCGTAAGCGGCTGGCAAAGAAAACGGTTCCGTGGGAGAAGAAGAATTCGGTAGGTGAAGAGGATCAATGATGCAAGCGCCGTTTCGTGGATGCTTCTGGCCGATTACACCGGCGTCCATAAGTAAGAGCAATACAAAGGAACGAAAATATAGTCCTAAAGATTGATGCATTCTAGGATTGAGGGAAAGACCTGGGTCTTGTATGCAGATATGCAGTGCAATAGGACCTGTAGGCAAATCGATGCTACACTTCCCAAAGAGACAAGAATAACACAGAATTAAAATGTGAAGAGATGAGCGCGCACTACAGTACGAGTATAGGAGGTACTCAAGACTGTACCTAGACTGCAGTGTTTCTTCTGCTGCCGCTGAACGGTCCCGGGAAAGCCCTTCCGGCACTTACAGACGCCTAAAGTACATCACAGTACTTTACTTCTTTCGAGCTTGAAGGCAGCATTGATTTGGTCGATGAAATGTTCATCAGAAAAAGGTAAGAAGCAGAAGAATAGCGAAGCTGTTGTGCTTCTGAAAAATGGCCCCATCAATTCTATCTTTGTCTAGTGGGTAGAGCACGTGATTCGCCCGATCACAATCAAACGGCAGTCTCGTCATACCACACCATCAGAGATTGACTACCCAGTAAGGTACTTCGTATATGGAGGCAAGTACCTATCGTTCGTCACGTTCGTAAAGAAAATGCCATCTAATCTGTCAGTCATGCAGTGCGATGATGTCATATATAGTCGATCATCCACCAGGAAGCATACAGTAAGCGGCTAAGCATAACGTTACCTTATACCTTACTCCGTAGTACGGATATTATGTGTTCTTGTGACGAAGGGTATGCCGCTTATTGTACGTTGAGTTCTGCAATCGCGTGTTTGGTGGGGTGGGGCCGCTTATGACACCCAAGTGATTGTACATTCCACCTATTTCGACCTGTTGAAATCACCTTGTGGGTCAGCGAAGATGAAGTCAAGCCTTTTCTATCTTGAAATCACATATTATGCCCATGCTGTTGCAGCGCATATAAACTTGAGGCAGATTTCTGGCGTACCACATTACGTCTATACATATGGTGCTGCCTGGTTTTTTAAAATCTTGGAATCCATGCTAATCATAATTATAGCTCCAATGGTCTATCTTGACCAGAATGAGCTGTACCTCCCGTCAGATCTTCAAGCCCACCTCGACAACACGTATCCCGCGTTCAGCTACGCGGTCATTAACAATGGGCCATCCTCTTTCGATCTATCAAACTTGGACCAGCTCAATACTGTTGGCAATTGCAGTGTGACAGACTTCGATGCTTGTCCAATATATCTAACCTCAAAAGATAATGTGACAGCGAATCCACAATGGCTGCATGGCGTACTGCCAGACCCTGAAACACATGAGACCCAAGGGGTTAAGTCTTGCGCCGTTATAGTCAATGATCGTGGTAGTGGAATTGTTGATGCCTTTTACATGTACTTCTACGCGTTCAATTTAGGTAATACAGTATATGGACAGAATCTGGGAAACCACGTAGGAGATTGGGAGCATTCTATGCTTAGATTTGAAGATGGAAAGCCGTCGGCCATGTGGTTTAGTCAACACGATGTAAGTCAACGCCCCAGCCCAAAGCTGCAACTCAAGCACAGGTATGTTCTCGATCTCGTACACGTAATAATGTGCAACAGAGTGGCCAGGCTTTCACGTATGAGGCTGTCTCTAAAATTGGCACTCGTCCCATTATTTATAGTGCGATTGGAACTCATGCCAACTACGCCGTACCGGGAACCCATTCCAGGTTCATCGCATCTGCTACTGTCAATGATACTACTTCCGCAGGGCTCCTCTGGGACCCGATTCTTTCTGCATACTCTTATACTCTAATTCAAGCTACCGCTACCAATAGCACATTCGTTGGATCCGAGTCTTCCACACCTGCATCTTGGCTCTCGTTTCTTGGTCGATGGGGTGACGAGCAGTACCTTGACAGTGATCCTCGGCAGCTTGACTTCCTGAATCTCAACGTCACTTGGAGATACGAATCAGGGCCCACGGGACCTCAAGACAAGAGTTTGAATCGTACCGAGGTCTGTCCGGACGACGCAAAAGCTTGCACTACGTTGAGCATGTTACCTGCGGTCAGCGGCTCTAACATCCTGAGTACAGTAATCAGATTGAGCCCTATGACCACGACTAGTAGTATTACAGCGCAGGTCGCGAGCTCTGCAATTCATTCCTCCATAGCGACTGCGACTTCTGGTTCGAGCAGCACCAATGTTGCTCGAATGCTCAAAGCCGGAGTAGATAGAGCGGGAATCCTAATTGTTGTGGCACTGGTATTGTAGGCTTCTCAGATTGGATGCTTCTTCTGTGGGGCGATCTGATCCTACGGCAGTCTGAACAGACTGTGGAATGTAGATACCAGGTCTCCCGCCGCAGCAAAGCCTGAAAGTGCGTCGATTCCTTGTGTCTCACTGTTTGATTAGGGCTCAATACGCTGAGAAACATGGACACCCGTGTCGGAGCCTCGTCTCTCGGTCCCAATAAATCTGAGGCCTACTCAGGGATTGTTAACTTTCTCTCGATCACAGAATACTCACATTCTCGTATGCCATTGGCCGAAATTCGGCTCGAACCAGCATCACATTACCAATATGCAATTTCAGCCACTCCTCCTTGTTGTCCGTACTTGCTTGGTTTCTTAGCTTTCCCAACCTTGCTACAACTTGGAGAATCGAGCATTTAAGCATAAAGTCTCCGGTGAAAAATAATTCTCAATGCTATCAGGACAGCTCAAGCAAAAACATCAAGCACCGTCATAAGCCTCGGCGTCGACATTTCTTCAAGATTCTGGCAAAAGCGATATCTCGCACGCAGCTTAATATCAGTGTGCTTTCGCCACTCCACGGATCTTTATGACCTTGTATTCCATCTAATCGTCAATTTTCGGTCAACGTTTCCCTAAAGTGCCTGCATTTTCCCGGTAAAGCTTCTCGAAGATCATGCGCATCACTGTTCTGAAAAAGCTCACGTAATACCGCTTAGCCTTGCTACTAGATCAGCCAGTGCTCACACGCTTCCGAATGAGTCAGTACTTACACTGCCACTACACTTCCTGCAATCGAGTGTCTCTCGAAGAACGATTACAGCTAGATCAAAGAAAATCTAGCAAAAATCAATTCGGGAGCCTAGGCTACCAGTAACTGAAAGGTATTCATAGATGAATAGATACTGGTGTTGATAGCGTTGACGGATGATCTACCACCATCTTAATTTTATTATAATAAGCTTGCTTGATTTCGTGCCACCGCATTCTGGATTGGTATTTTCAAGGTAAGTAACCATGTTTCCATCCTCTCTCTCAAGTGACTTATGCTTAACTGAGTGTGAGTGAAAGGAACCAGCAAACGATGTCTAAGCAGAGATTGGGATTTACTGAATTTTCTTAGACGAAGGGTAGATAGTCTACATTGCCATCCTTGCAATCAGTGCTCAACACGCATTGCTATGCTAGATTCTGCTAGCTAATCGAGCGATTTGATCAAAGAACCAACTGTTGCTGAAAGCTCAATATATTGATTTTGAGATTTCTTCTTTCTATTTGTTAGGGGCCAGCATAGAGCGAGTCATATGGGTGTCATTTAACTAATAGATAAATGCTAAGGAAGGAAAGTATCTACAGGAAAGAACTCGGTTCTTATATGTGTGTTCCTCAGCCCTGTGCTAGGCCCGATTAGGATGGAACCAGGCGAAGGCTAGGCGAAGGATAGGCGAAGGCTAGAATCGTAACATTACCCCCCCCCCTTGACTATTCATGTCCGCATGAATGTTGTTCCTTAGTGCGCTTTTCTTGGATATCTGGTATGAAATTCATCAACCACCTCTTGAGCGTTCATAAACTCGTCGCCGTCAGCGTTATACCAGTTGAGATCGTTGTCATAGCCCTTTCATTTGACCCGATATTGAAGCCGTCTTCGGTACCGTCGGGAGTCCAATATATCGTCGATTTCCCATTCGTCTTCATCGTTTACCACTATTGGCCCCGGAGGTTCATTCTTTTGGCCAGGCAGAGGGTCATCGACGGCAGGACGAAGAAGCCCTGAATGAAATACGTCGTGTATACGCATAGTCTCTGGTAGTTCCAACTTATAGGATGAGCCAACAGGGTCTGTGATCTGGAAAGGGCCGAGCATCTTGTCATTCAATTTCTTGGAGGGCCTCGCTGTAACGATGTTTCGTCCGTTCAGAAACATCTTTGATTCGGTCTTGTAATTGACCTTCTTTCTATGCTTGTTAGCTTGATTCACCATTTGTTCCCGTGTTTTGGCCAGAGCTTCGCGAGCGAAGGTCAGTGTCTTATTCATGTGATCGGATATATCTTCGGTCCGAGCGGTCTGCAGGCGTTCGCGGGTGCTTTCATACTCGATGATGTCGGGGTCGAAGCTCATACGAGGGTGAAAGCTCTTGTTCATGAAGAAGGGGGTCAAGGAGGTGGCTGAAGACAAGGCGTTATTGTCGACAAACTCGACCATGAATAGCCACTTGAACCAGTCGTTCTGCATGTACGAACAGAAGAAACGAAGATATCGCTCGACATTCTGATTGACTCGTTCGCTTTGATCGTCGGTCTGAGAGTGATAGGCGATGAACAATCGAAGAGAAATGCTCAGCCGTTTGCAAAGAAACTTTCAAAGAATGAAGGTGAACTGAGAATCTCGATCGAATACAATGAAGCTTGATAGATCGTGAGTTCAATATACTCATTGAAGCAACATTTCAGCTGTCTTTTCGACTGTGATACCTTCATCATCAGTGATGCAAGAAATATAATGCCTTTCTTTCAACAATCTGCAGATGACAGTCAGAATAGCGTTGTAGTCGTACGAATCAAGTAGATTGATAATGAAGTTCATGACTATGTTCTGTCATCGCTGTTCAGATATAGGTAGAGATTGAAGCAAGTCGTTTGATTTATCTTTAGATGTCTTTAAATATTGACAGATATAGCAGTTTCAAATATATTGATCTATCGTTTTTTGCATGAATGATCAATAGTAGTTTCGCTTTATGACTTTCACAGTTCTAAGAATATCAGAATAATCAACTGATGATTGATCATGCATCTCACAAATCAGATTCATTTGTAGAAGCTCGTTGAACGAAACTCATAGCTGACTATCATGATACAAGATTTCATTCTGAGTTTAACAATTCTTTAATTTGATATCTTTATATTGTGTCTCGTCTCTTGCTATTGCTTCGCGAAGTAACATACAATTCTTGTCGATTTCATTTGCATCAAGAACTTGTCTATAAATTGATTAATCATTATTCTTCTTTAGATCAGCGATCTTTATTCAATTCAATGTCAGAATAGTAGTTCTTTGATATCAAATGCATTCATCGTCGAAATCTCTAGGCACGAAGTCAGCTCGACGAGTTAATGCATCGATCTTAATATTCTGTTTGTCAGATCAATACATTATCTTGAAGTTGAAGTCAACTAACTTCTGAACTCAATGCATCTGTTATCAACTCAGCTTCTTGTCTTTCATCAATGAGATGAGCACTTGATGATCGATGAACATCTTGATAGAAATGTTGATCAGCTTCAGTTCAAGTCATCAGTGTTCAAAAGCTCAAATTATGATCAGCAGTTTCTTATCATATATCTCGTAGTTGCATTCAGCAGAAGAAATGTTCTTGCTATAAAAGACAATTGAATGTAGAACATCTTCGTCATCATATTAAAACAGAACTTCATCGTTGACGTAGTTGAATGAGTTGATTTCAAGAATGAAATCGCAAGTCTGATCAAAGTGACGAAGTATAAAAGTCTCAGTCATACATCTCTTCATGTGATTGAATGCAGTTTGACAGACTTCGTTTCATTCAAATATGATCTTCTTTTGAGTAAGTTGAATCATTGAACGAACAATCTTCGAAAAGTTCTTAATGAAGCGTCAATAGAAATTGCAGAAATCAATGAAGAACTGCATTTGAGTGAGGTTATTGAGTGTAGATTAATCAACGACTGCTTGCATCTTTCGTGAATTCATCTTAAGTCTCTCGATTGACATCAAAAGTTCTAAAAAGATGATTTTCTGAACATGAAACTTGCATTTATTGATGTCTATCTGTAGATCAGCTTCTCGTAGTCTATTCAAGATCAATCGTACATGTTGCTTGTTGTTAGAAATCAGCATAGAGCGAGTCATATGAGTGTAATGTAACGAGTATATAAATGCTAAGGAAGGAAAGTATCTAGAAGGAAAGAGTCGACTATCTATATGACTCAGAAGAACATAAGCTAACCCTGAATAGAGTTGACCTCGAAACAACTCTATAGTCTAGCGGCGAGCGATCGACGATAGTCATCAACATAGTCATCAACATAGCTACCAACGTAGATGCGTAGCTAGAATCATAACATTACTCTCTTTCTTCAACGATTCATGTTCGCATGAATGTATTTCCTTAGTCTTGTGTAGAATCGAAATGCCTATTGTAGCAGACTCACTATGCGAGGTAGAATGATGTCATTGTAGCAGGCTCACTAGTTGCACATGAACGTATGATCAGGTTCACTGATGGGTAGAGCAATGAGAGTGAGTAGGTCATCGCATTGACCGTGCCATTGAAGCAGGCTCACTAGTTGCACGTGAACATTTGACCAGATTCACTGATAGGTAGAGTGATGTGAGTAGGTAGATCATCGCGTTGACGAAAGGCGCCTTTGTAGCAGGCTCACTATTTGCACGTGAACTCGATGACGGGCCAGGTTCACTGGTAGGTAGAGCGATGAGGGTGGGTAGATCATCGCATTGAGGGTGTCGTTGAAGCAGGCTCACTGAGGTTTCGATATAGAAACAAGCTCAAAGGTTTGCTTGTTGCCGAAGGCATTATCGTGCCATTGTAGCAGGCTCACTAGTTGCACATGAACGGGTAGGCGAACCGGTTCACTGATGGGTAGAGCGATGAGGGTAGGTGAGTCATCGCATTGACGATGAGTGTCATTGAAGCAGGCTCACTGTTGAGGTTTGCTCATCGAGGTAAAGACTTCACGCAGTTCTAGACTGATCTCTTTGATTGTTCAACAAATTCGAAGAATTTCTTGCGAATCTGAATGAACGGTTAATTCGCTGATCTTTGACCTAGTCGAATGGTTTCAATCGTTTGTTTATACTCGCTGACCAGCGCACGAGTTCGAATCTTTTGTTTATTCTCGCTGAGTCAGCTCACGAGAAAGAAGAATGAGTGTCTGCACGATCGCGAGTCGACTAGATCAAAGTCAATAGTCGTGTGAATCGAGCAGAGCAAGTCGATGCAGATTATTTCTCTTCGTCTGTAACGAAGAAGCATTTATATAATGTTAGAGATCAGCATAGAGCGAGTTATATGAGTGTAATGTAACGAGTATATAAATGCTAAGAAAGAAAAGTATCTAGAAGAAAAGAGTCGACTATCTATATGACTCAGAAGAACATAAGCTAACTCTGAATAGAGTTGATCTCGAAACAACTCTATAGTCTAGCGACGAGCGGTCGACGATAGTCATCAACATAGCCATCAACATAGCTATCAACATAGATGCGTAGCTAGAATCGTAACACTTGTGTTTCTTCAAGATCTTGCTGTAAATGATAATGTCATCTAGATAAATCTGACAAAACTGATGTAAATATTTGAACAATATGTCGTTCATATAATGTTGATAAAACGTCGATTCATTGATTAATTTAAAGAGCATTACATGATATTTGTATGAGTTGAAAAAGGTAATAAAGATAGTCAAATCTTCGTTATCTGAGTGCATGTATAGCTTGTTGAACGCGACAATGATGTTCAATTGAGTCAGATACTTGCTTTCTTGTATACAAGTGAGAGTCTCGTTTATCAATGACAAAGAGTAGTGATTTCGTTTGATCAAAGCATTGAGCTTTCTGTAATTGATGCAGAAACGCAGACTTTCGTCTTTCTTTTCAATGAACAAGATGAGTGAGATGTATGATGCAAAGCTGAAGAAAATGAATTCTTTGTTCAGATGTTTGATCAGATATGTCACGATTCTAGCCTTGTCAGACTCAGTCTTCTAGCCTTGTCAGATTTATTCTCGCTTCGTCATCTTGACTAGTTTCTATTGAGTCTAGCGTCGACTGAGAAACACACATATGTAGTCAGCTTCTTTTCTGTAGCTATCTTTCTTTCTTAGCATTTATCTTCTAGTTAAATGACACTCATATGACTCGCTCTATGCTGATCTCTAACATTAGATAAATGCTCATCATTTACTACTCTGCTATCAACGAATAAATGATACAAAACAATCTATTCAGTAAGAAAAATTTGCAAGAAATTCTTCAAATTTGCATCATCATCATTTTAGACCGCAAGAAATTCTTCGATTCTACATTCATTTTCATCATTTTATTCGCAAGAAATTCTTCGAATAAAGCACTCAATTATTACCTGAAATTCACAAGAAATTCTTTGAATTTTCACTCATCAAAAAACATCTACTCTTACCTCAACAACTTCTATCTTTTCTCATCATGACATGCAACGTTGAGTCAGTTGAGTCTTGAACAACTCGCCTGCTTAGAAGCACTGTCAATAGAAGAGTTTCACTTCTACTCATCAATGCTTCAGTCGAAGCTGAGAAAGCTGACATCTCATGAAACATAAACATCGAAGAACAATTGTTTCATTGAGTCAGCAATCAACTTGACGAAGTCATCAATATGCTGAACGAGCTTCGAAGTTAGCGAGACTTGATTCTACAACTCAATGAACACTGACTTCTTGTACAAGATGATCACAAAAAGAGAGCGAAACAACTAGAAGTCGCTTTTGATAAAAACGATGAGCTAGAGAAAAAGATCAATCAGCTACAAGGCGAGCGATTGAACTTCAGAGCGAAACAACGTCAAGCTGATCGATCTATGTTTCGTCAAGATACTCAGTCAGCTGAGCAACGAGTCAATCAGAAAGAAGCTCACTTTCAACGAGAATCTTCTACTCTATCTGATAACGAAAACGATCATCACAAGTTCATCAAGCTTTCGAATTTACCCATCTTCATCGAAACAGATGACTCTATCTGAGAGACATGAAACATCAAAATAGCTGACAAGCTCGATGTCAACGCGAATCATTACTCTACTGAAAAGATTCGTATTGCCTACGTGATTTTCAGACTAGAAGACGATGCTGATCAGCAAATCTATGCAAAGCATCATGTTGATGCTTTCTCATTCTATCAATCACTATCAGAGCTACTGAAACATCTGAAAGAAATTTACGAAGATCAGAACCTGATTCGAAAGTGTCGTTGCAAATACGTCGCTCTGAAGCAGCTCAACAAGCTCTTCAGCTCTTTCTATTCAGAATTCACTAGAATATTCAGCTTTCTGAACTATGACGATATCACTCTAATGAACGACATTCAGAATAAAATCAACAATCGTCTTCAAAACACGTTGTCAGTTTGCCTCATAGAATTTAGCTTGCTTGATAAGCTCAAAATCTTTCTTCAAGATGTGAATAACAAACAACAAGTCAATTATCAGCTACGTGACGAGCAATGAACAGTCAAATCAATAGCAGCTTTGAAAAAACGTTTTGTTTCTTCGTTGACATCAGCTTCAGCCTCGACTACTAGCTATGTTCAACTCGTTACTTTTTCCATTCTCGAACCTGAATGATCAAGAATGTCAATCATCTGCTTCAACTGCAAAGTATTGAGTCATCTTTCAAAGAACTACTCTCAGCTGAAGACTAGTACTTCAACATCTCATGCATTCATCTTTTGTCTCAATGAGATTATCATGTCGAAAGAAGAGAAGAAATTATTTACAGAGAAATTGAAGAATGAGGCAAAAAACTAGTGACTTTCATCAAAGACGTGATGAAAGATGTGTTAATTTCTTCAACAACGAGCAGCTTAAATGACTTCTTTGCTTCAAAATCTTTGACTACTGAATGTGTACTATCTAGCAATGAAATTAGTTACTCATTAAAGTCATTGATTGACATTGAAGCAGCTGACTATTCGTTCATTGATGAATTAATCGCGCAGAATGTTTGTGATCATTTGCAAATCAAATCTTTATCTTTAATCAAGCTCAAATCAATAAGAGAATTCGATGATCATTATGCAAAAAAGTTCATTACTCATGCAATTTATTCAAATCTAACTGTTCAAGATCATATGAAATGTTTCGTCTTTATGCTGATCACTCGATTAAATCAACATCAGATGATTCTTGAAAAAACATGAATGAACAAAATTGAAATGACTATTGATATAAAAGATGATCTTCTTCAATTTTCTAGTTTTGAAGCTCATATCAAAGCTTCTATCAAAGTTCATTCGACTGTTCTTTCAAGCAAGAAAATCGCGATAGAACAGAAGAGTTCAATCTTTACTTAAATACTAAAGAGATCTATCTCTTTTGTTGTCACTCAACTCAGCGAGAAGTCATTTTCATTCAGTAAAATTGTGAAATCATCTAATTCAGTCAACTTCGCTTCGTCTTTCAATTCAATGAACATAGCAATGATAGAGACTGCAGCATATAGATCACTAGTCAAACGATTGAATGTGACTACTTTCGCGATCATCATCACGAAAATCGATCGACTTCTAAAAACAGTTAGAAATAAACTCGAAGATGTAAATCTACAAGAGCTTTCACATGAAGAGATCTTGAAAGAAGTCAAAGCTAAGCTTTCTTTGAAATATCATGACTATCTAGACGTGTTTGATCGAGCGATGACTGATCAACTATCTTCTCATCGCTTCTACGATCATAAAATTGAGTTGATCGACGAGAAAACATCTTCTCGAAGTCGTCTCTATCATATGTCTGACTACAAGCTTCAAAAGATGAAGAATTATCTGATTGAACATCTGAATAAAGACTTCATATCTTCTAGCTCAGCTTCATATGCTTTGTTCATACTATTCATCGAAAAGAAAGACGGTAGCTTGCGTTTCTGCGTTGATTACAGAAAGCTCAATGCTTTGATCAAACGAGATCACTACTCTTTGTCATTAATAGACGAGACTCTCGCTTGTATACAAGAAAGTAAGTATCTGACTTGATTGAACATCATTGTCGCGTTCAACAAACTACGCATGCATTCAGATAGCGAAGATTTGACTATCTTTATCACCTCTTTTGATTTCTACAAATATCACGTGATGTCTTTCAAATTAATCAACGGCTCGACTTTCTACCAACATTATATGAACGACGTGCTATTTGACTATCTTCATCAGTTTTGCCAGATCTACCTAGATGACATTATCATCTACAGCAAAACACTGAAGAAACATAAGCGACACGTATGATTAGTTCTACATAGACTACAAGAGACTGATCTTCAGATGAATATAAACAAATGCAAGTTTCATGTTCAAAAGATCTTCTTTCTGAGACTATTGCTATTCATCGAAGAACTAAAGATGAATCTCAGAAAAGTATAAGCAGTAGTCAAATGATCTACTTCTACAAACCTCACTCAGATGCAGTTCTTCGTCGACTTCTGCAATTTCTATCGACGTTTTATAAAGAACTTTTCGAAGATTGTTCGTTCTCTGATTCAACTAACTCAAAAAGAGGTGATATTTGAATGAAATCAAGCTTGTCAAACGACCTTTGATCATATGAAGAAATGAATGACTGAAGTCTCTATTCTTCGTCATTTTGATCAAAATAGAAAGACTATTCTTGAAACAGACTCATTCGACTACGTCAATGATGACATACTTTCTCAGTATGACGATGAAGAAACATTGCATTTGATGATCTACTACAGCAAGAACCTGAGTCTCGCTGAGTGCAATTATGAGATCTATGACAAGAAACTACTAGCAATCATTCGTGCCTTCAAGCATTGACGATCTGAGCTGAAATTAACTGAGCTACTCATCAAGATGTTTACTGATCATCAAGCTTTAACGTCATTAATGAAAGATAAAGAGCTAAGTAGACGTCAAATGCGCTGAGTACAAAAGCTCGTCAACTTCAACTTCAAAATCATGTATTGCTCAGGCAAACAAAACATCAAAGTCGATGCATTGACTCGTTAAGTCAATTCAGTTTCTAGAAGTTTCGAGAATGAACGATGTTGCTATCAGCGAACTACAATTCTCACGTTGAATTGAATGAAAATTGCTGATCTAGAAGAGAAAGAGAATGATGAACCAATTTATCGATTGATTCTAGAAGCTAACAGAATCAACGAGAATTGTATTCTACTTCGTGAAGTCGTATTAAAAGATGAGACTCAATACAAAGATACTAAATTAAGAAATTGTCGAGTTCAGAACGAAATACTATATCGAGGTAACCTTTTATGAGTTCTCTTCAATGAGCATCTTCAAATGATGCTAATTCGAAAAGTTCATGATCAATCTTCTATTGATCATTTCGAAATTCTCAGAACAATGAAGATCATAAGAAGGTACTACTATTGATCTTCAATGCGAAAGACAATAGATCAATATATTTGAAACTGCTACATTTGTCAATGATCAAAGACTTCTTGAGATAAATTCAATGAACTACTACATTCTCTACTCATACTTGAACAGCAATGAAAGAACATAGTCATAAATTTCATCATCGACGTATCTCTTTCGAAAGACAAAAACATCATACTAACAGTGATATGTAGATTGACAAAGAAACGACATTATATTTCTTGCTTCACTGATGACGAGAAAATCACAGCAGAAAAAACAGCTGAGCTAATGCTTCAGTGAATATATCGA